>JAANMV010000910.1_pt1 | contig 34650 bp, 43 predicted proteins | sample 7279661 | NCBI WGS metagenome assembly JAANMV01 (sample SAMN14094540, study PRJNA606508) | bioreactor metagenome | isolation source: A lab-scale SPAN reactor treating ammonium-rich wastewater day 121 | place: Ireland: Galway | collected 2017-05-16
CCCCGCGCTGGCGGCCGAGGTGGCTGGCGCCCGGGCCGAGCTGGAGAAAGCCCGCCATGAGAGCGGCCAGCAGCAGGTGGTCTCACCTATCGACGGCGTGGTGCTCGAGCGCAACGAGCAGGGCCCGGCCCAGCTCAGCGGCGGCACCCAGCTGCTCTTGCTGGGCAACCTCAAGGACCTGGAAGCGGTCTCGGAGGTCTTGACCGAGGACTCGCTGCGCCTCGAGAGCGGTACCCTGGTCGAGCTGGAAAGCGCGCCCGGAAAGAGCCTGCGAGGCAAGGTGGACCACATCGAGCCGGCCGGATTCACCAAGCTCTCCTCGCTGGGGGTGGAGCAGCAGCGCGTGAACGTCATCTTGCGCTTTACCGAGCCGGCCGGCCACCTGGGGGCGGGCTACCGGCTGCGGGCACGCTTCTTGATCGCCCGCCAGGAGAAGGCCCTGACCGTGCCCCGCTACACGGTTCTGCAGCACGCCAACGGCAGTTACGCGGTGCTCAAAGTGGTGGGGGACGTCTTACGCTGGCAGAAGGTGAAGCTCGGCATGCGCGGCGAGACCGAGCTGGAGGTGCTGGAGGGCGTGAGCGAGGGGGACGCTCTGGTGGCCCTGCCGGAAGCCACCCTGCCCGAGGGCGAGAAGGTCAAGACTTTGCCTTATCAGGGGCGTTGAGGAGCTTGTCTCATTGCCTGCCAGCCCGTATAGTCAACGTAGACACAGGGAGGCTCTATGCGAACGAAACTGCAAAAATGGGGAACAGCCTTGCCATCCGGGTCCCGCGCAGCGTCGTTGATGAGCTGCAACTCGAGGAGGGCGCGGCGCTCGAGCTGAGGGTCCTCCTGCCAGGGCACCGGCCCTGAAGCTGGAAGACCTGCTCTGCCAGGTGACTGACGAGAACCTGCACGGAGAGGTCGATTGGGGAGTGCCCCAGGGCCGAGAGATGCTCTGATGGACCGCGGTGACCTGATCTGGCTCGACTTCTGCCCTCAAGCACTTTGCTGCCGGACGGATTCGCAGGCTCGCGGGCCGTGGGGCTGAGCGTTCAGCCGCGAGAGATGCGCTCCTGGACATGAAGGCCGGCGAGATGCAGGGCTCTTTGACACCCGACGAGCTCTGGGGCGGCTACCTGATCCCCGAGCACAATCCCTGGCGCTGATCTCGATCACCGGGTTACAATAAGAGCATGGCTTCTCGACGCATTCTCATCATGGGCGCCGCAGGGCGCGACTTCCACAACTTCAACGTCACCTACCGCGACAAGAGCGAGTTCGAGGTGGTGGCCTTCACGGCCACCCAGATCCCTGACATCGCCGGCCGCCGCTACCCGGCCGACCTGGCCGGCAAGCTCTATCCCCGGGGCATCGATATCTTCCCCGAGGAAGACCTGGAATCGGTCATCGCAAGGCTCAAGGTCGAGGAAGTGGTGTTCGCTTACTCGGACGTAAGCTACCCCTACGTCATGGGCCGAGCCAGCCGGGTCCTGGCGGCGGGGGCCGACTTCACCCTGCTGGGGCCCGAGCGCACCATGTTGCGCTCCTCCAAGCCGGTGCTGGCAGTCTGCGCAGTGCGCACCGGGGTGGGCAAAAGCCAGACCACCCGCTATCTGGCCTCGGCCCTGCGCTCTCGCGGCAAGAAAGTGGCCATCCTGCGCCACCCGATGCCCTACGGCGACCTGGCCGCCCAGGCCGTGCAACGCTTCGAGCAGGCGGCCGACCTGGACCGCCACGGCTGCACCCTGGAAGAGCGAGAGGAGTATGCCCCTCACCTCGAGGAGGGCCACCTGGTCTTCGCCGGGGTCGACTACGCCCGCATCCTGGAGGCGGCCGAGCGCGAGGCGGACGTGATCTTGTGGGACGGGGGCAACAACGACCTGCCCTTCCTGGTGAGCGATCTGCACATCACCCTGGTGGATCCCCTGCGGGCCGGCCACGAGACCGGCTACTACCCGGGCGAGGTCAACCTGCGCCGCTGCCACGCGGTCATCGTCAACAAGGTGGACACGGCCACCCCCGAGCAACTGGCCAGCGTGCGGGAGGCCATCGCGCGGGTGAACGCGGCCGCCACGGTAGTGGAAGCGGCCTCGCCCCCTCGCCTGGACGATCCTGAAGCGGTGCGCGGCAAGCGGGTTCTGGTGGTTGAGGATGGGCCCACCCTGACCCACGGCGAGATGGCCTTCGGGGCTGGCTGGCTGGCAGCTCGAGCGGGCGGTGCCAGCGAGATCCTCGATCCGCGTCCCTATGCGGTGGGCTCGCTCAAGCCCGTCTACCAGGCCTGGCCTAATCTCGGCCAGGTGCTGCCGGCCATGGGCTACAGCCCGGCCCAGCGCGAGGAGCTGCGCCAGACCATTCTGGCCTCGCCGGCCGAGGTGGTCGTCGTAGGTACGCCCATCGACCTGGGGGCGGTGCTCAAGCTCGAGCGGCCCTCGGTGCGGGTGCGCTACAACCTCGAGCCGCGCGAGCCTGAGGCCCTGGCGGGTCTGCTGGAGCGACTCGGGGCGGGTTCGGCCCGGGTGCGTTGAACCAGGGCTGAGGCGCGGAGCTGGCGAACTCCCGGGCTCATGCGGGGGATTCTTGCCTTTCTGCTCCTCTTTTCGGTCACGACTTTCGGTTGCTCCGGGACGAGCGAGCAGCAAAAGGATCTCGCTCAGCTCAATCAACGGGTCGCCTTCCCGGAGAAGACGATCGAGGCCTCCAAGCGAGAGCTCCAGGACCTGCCTCGCCTGACCGAGGAGATGCAGGCGCTCGAGCGCGAGCTCATGAGCCTCCGGCAAGAGGTCGAGGACCTGAGGATGGACCAGTGAGGGGAGCGATTCTCCTGCTGCTGCTGCTTGGCCCGGGCTGCGCCAGCCCCCGGGCAGAGCAACAGATTGAGCAGACGCGCCAGCACGTCGTTCACCTCGAGAGCGAGCTCAAAGAGATCGAAGCCGTTCTGCCGGTCATCGAGGAGCGGCACGCCCGGGTGAAGAGGCTCAAAGAGCAGCGGGCCAGGTTGCTGGAAGAAATCAATGCCCTGCGCAAAAAAAAAAGGCCTTCCGCCGCGTTCTTGAGGTCTGTTTCAGCTCTCGGGATTATGCTCAAAAGCATGCAGATCCGTCCTCTGGCCTGCGCGGCCTCTCCCCCCGCGCGCTCGGTCGAGCGAGCTGATGAGCTACGCGACGAGGTCGAGCTCTCCCGCCGTCCCGGTCGGGCCGAATCGAGCCTGAGCCTGGTTCTGCCCGTGGTTCAGAAGCACTACTTGAAGGCTCTGGGAGCAGGCGCGCTGTTGATGGGGGCGAACCTCATCCACCCCACTCCCTGGCTCCTGATCGGCGGCGTGATAGCCCTGCTCGCTCCGGTGGTGGCCATCCCGGTGGTCATGGTCACCAGGGCCCTCTCCGATTCCCTGAGCCAGCGACGCGAGGCCCGCCGCGAGACGCTCGAGAACGAGCTAGACGCGGTGCGGGTGGCCACGGGGCTCGAAACCGGCTCGACCAGGGCGGTGCAGGAAGACGAGCAACGCGTGGTGCTGGGCGGCGTGGCGGTCAAACGCCGCTCGTGAGGCTGGCCGATCTGCAAGAGCGGCTGGTCCGGGCGCTGGTTTCAGCCGAGCCCGAGCGTGAGCTGAGCGATCTCGACCTGGATCCCCAGGGCCTACGACTTGCCGCCACCATCATCCTCAAGCTCCGCTTCGACCGGGTCATGCGGGCCGAAGCCCGCTACCGCGACCTCTACGACAGCGACCCGGACGGCTTCACGCGCGACTTCCTGGCCTATCACCGGGCGGTGCCCCCGCAGGCCTACTTTCCAGCCGAGGAAGCGGCCCTATTTGAGAGCTTTTTGCGCCACCGCCAGACGGATTCGCTCGAGCTCCCGACGCAGCAGCGGTAGTTCCTCTGGCTCGATGGTCCCCTCGATCCGCTCCAGGGTCACGCCCCGCACCGCGGGGCAGCGGGGCAGCACCTCGTCGAGCAGCTCCCAGACCGGCTCGGGCACCGGGCCGTCATGCGAGTCGAGTCGCAGCACGGGACCCTCCAGCCAGGAAGGATCGCTCTCGCTGCCTCCGCTCAGGTGCAGCTCGAGCACGTTGGCAAGGTCGATCTTGCCCACGAAGGCCAGCGGGTCCAGACCAAAGTTCCGGCAGTGAGCATAGACGTTGTGTAGGTCGAGCAGCAGGCGGGCGCCGGTTTCTCGGCAGAGGCGGTTGTAGAAGCTCGCCTCCTGCATCGGGTCTTCCAGGGTGAAGTAAAAGACCGTGTTCTCGAAGCCTACCAGGGGCACGATGCGCTGGAGGCGCTCCAATCGCTCCTTGACCGCCTGCACGGCTTCGTCGGTGTGGGGCAAAGGCAGGTGCAGGCCGGTGACCAGCCCCCCGGCGGTGTGGGAGCTGCCCAGGTGGTCGGTGTACCACTCCAACTCGAGCCGCTCATGCAGGCGGGCGATCTGGCTCAGCCAGCGCTCAGTGCGCAGCTCCTCCTCGGGAGTGGACAGGGGAGTGCCCAGCGACAGACCCAGCCCGTGGGCCACGAACCGCTTGCCGGTTTCGGCCTTGAGCTGCTCGTAGAGCTCGACCCTCGAGCTGAGCTCGATGGGGCTGTTCCACAGTTGCTCGGGGCAGATCTCGAGGAAATCGACCAGCTCCGCCAGCGGCCTGAGCAGCTCGACATGGCTGGGATGGCCCGACAGGGCCAAACCCACCCCCGGTTTCACGGCTTGGAAGGTTTCTCTTGCTGGATCTTCTGGCTGCGCTCAATGAAGTCCTGATCGCGCTGGACCCGCACAGCCATGCCGCAGGCCGGGCAGTTGTCAGGCTCGGGCGTGATCTGCACCGGCGAGGGCACCGGGGTGTGGGAGGCGGTGGCCGACGGAGTCGGGCTGGGGCTCTGGGTGCTGGCCGCCACCGACTCGGGCGAGCCACGCATCAGCATTCCAACCGAGACGGCTGCGATGGTGGCGCCGCCCAGATAGAGGATATCGGTGAGACGACGGCGTTGCTGCTGGTCCATGGAGGGAAGATTCGGATTCTGGAACGGTTCCCCTGCGCCGTCGCAGCGATTGAAGTCTCGCTCAGGATGAGTCTGGTTGGTGGACCAACTGGCCGGCAAAATCTGAGCCGCTCAGGAAACACAAAAGCCCACCATCTGGCGGGCTTCTGCTTGGTGCCGAGGGCCAGAATTGAACTGGCGACACTGCGATTTTCAGTGGGATGGTCACAGCCCGACAGAATGGCTCAGGCTCTAGTTGTCCGAGAATGTTCGATCGGACGGGTAGTCATTTCCTGGTAATCCCATCGGGGCCACTTGAACGAGTGCCGGCCCAACTGTTGAAAGCGCTTCTGCAGCCTTCCGGAGGTGGGCTTCGCTCAACTGGGCATACCGCTGGGTTGTCTTCGGATGCTTGTGCCCCAACAGTTTCTGCACGGTGTAGAGGTCGTAACCAGCCAGCTCAATCAGCCGCTGGGCCGTCGTGTGGCGGAGGTCGTGCCAACGGAAACCCTCGATGCCCGCCGCCTTCAGAGCCGGCTTCCAGACACGGTTGTGCAGGTTGGCCGGGTTGATGGGCGTGCCAGCGGACGTCGCCCACACCAGCTCGTCCCGGCAGCCATCCTCGTCCTCACGCTCCCCCATCTGCTCGAGCAGCGCCGCCAGCGCCTGGTCGGAGAGGTGGACCCAGAAGTGCTTCCCATCCTTTGTCCGGGGCAGCCGGGCCATCTTCCGCCCTCGATCGACGTCACCTCGGCGGAGCCGCAGCAGGTTCCCCTGGCGGACCCCGGTCAGCACCGCCACTACCACCAGGAGCCAGCACCACCTCGGCAGGTAGTCCCGGAGCCGCTCCTGCTGCTCCGGCGTCAGGAAGGACTCCCGGTGCGTGTCCTCCCGCAGCATCTTCACCCGGGCCATCGGGTTCTGCCAGTCGGCGGGCAGGTTCCTGGCAGCCTCCCGGTACACGCCCTTCAGGAAGGCGAGCTGGCGGTTGACCGTCGCCGGCGACACCCCCGCCTCGAGCCGCCCCCGGACGAAGGCCTCCACCAGGCGCGGAGTCAGCTGGTCCAGCCTCAGTCCCCCGTAAAGCTCGCTGAAGAGCCGGCCGTTACCCCGGTAACCAGCCAGCGACGACTCGCTGCCCCGGGCCCGGCGAATCTCCAGGAACTCCTCGACCGCTGCCTCCACCGTCGGGAGCTCGAGCTCGGGCTCTGGCTCCACCCAGTCACCTCGAGCCCGCTCGCGGTTCTGCTGCTGACACCACGTGTAGTAGGCCCGGGCCTGATCCTTCGTGCCGACCTTGCGCTTGTGACGGCTGCCGCCCAGGACGCACAGCACGCCCCAGGTTCCATCAGGATACTGGATGAGGCCTCGGTCGCGGTTGTTGGCTTTGGCCATGGGTCACCTCACGACAGGTGCGCGGCCAGGGAGGGGAGAAAGCTACGGCTGTTGGAGCTTCGGCCTGGTCCCCTCGGGGCCGGGCTGATTCTTTTTCACCGGGTAGATTCGGGATAGATAGACGGGGGGTCCTGTCTACTTGATGAACTCGTAGGGCACATACCCCTCCACGCCCGTCTTCGGGCCCTCTATGACCCGAATCTTCCGTGAGGCAAAATGCACCTCCAGAATGCGCACTTTTGTCCCACTTTCCACTGGGATGACCTTTCCGGCCTGCAGCAACTCGCCCAGGTATTCTTTGTCACCTTTGGCCGCTGCTCTGTTAAGTTCATCAAAGGCTGAACTGGTTGTCGCAACAAGCGATATGCCTGCGCCATTGTTCAGAACTGCAACATCGCCGGTGCCTGAAACCGTGGACGAAGATGGCCTATTATTATTACTGGGTGCAGGCCCAAAGATGGTGCTCCAAAGGTGAAGCAGGACGACCAACAAAAATGGCGCCAGTAAACACCCGCAACATCCAGCTCCCATCTTGTCATTGCCGACAACGTTGCCCTTCTTCTTTTCGTCGAAGCCAAAGTCGCTCATGCTTGAGCCCCCCTTTTCCGGCGCATGGCAGGCGCCTTTGACTGGATAGGCGCTACGGCGCCCAACTCCCGCAGCCTGACCCAAACCAGCTCGGGCGTGACCCATAACTCGTCCGCCAGCCCCGCCACCTGGTTGCTGCGCTGGCGGCCGGTGCTCAGCTCGATGGCCCGGAAGCGCCGCGACCTGAGCATGAGTTGGCGGGGCACCAGGAACACCCGGGCAAACGCCTCGGCCTCGAGCTCCTGGCGCTCGGACCGCACGCCGGCCATCAGCTCGTGGGTGTGCAGCACGACGTGGCCAATCTCGTGGGCTATGGCCTGGCGGAGCCGGGCCGGGGTGCACCGCCTCGGGTCAGGCGACCAGCGCGGGTTCTGCCGGATAGTCCGAGCCACCACGTCCACCACCGCCCGCAACCCCTCCCCGAGCTCAGGGTCGGTGACCAGCTGGTAGCCAAGCAACTCGACCACCTGGCCGAGCACCCTCGCCGGAGGGAACGGGTTGACGCAGTGCTCCCTCCTGGCGCGCTCGAGCAGCTCGTCCCGGATTCCCGCCCAGCGACTGAAGTCCATGGACCGAGTATGACAGGTCCCGCTCAACGGGCTCTCAACGTTTGCCCCCACCATTCCGACTAGACTCCTCCTCCAGCTCTCCTTCGGGCCCCGAAGGACGGACGCCGGCCTCGCCGCCGATGGCTCTCGAACTTGACCTTGCCGACCGTGTAGCCCTCGGCATAGGCCGAAGACAGGGTCTCGAGCAGCAGACCATTGACCTCGTAGACATCCTTGCCGGCAATGAACAGGCCCGGCACATCCGGCGACTCCGCCCACCAGCCGTCCGGCTCCTCGTGGTAAACCAGTTGAATCTCCGCAAGAGTCATAGCAGACCGAGTGCCTCCTCCTCTGAAAGTCCGATATGGCCGACGAGGATCCTCTTTATCAGGCCGCCCGGAATGTTTGCGTTACCGTGGAAAGCAAAGAGGAGGTCAGGATAGCCAGCTGTCGATTTCATCAGCATATGTGACCCTTTCTGCCGCTCCACCACATAACAGAGCGGCGCCCTCTCCAGTACGGCCAGGAAACTCCGCCCGCGCATCGACTTGAACCGCTTGCTCAAAGCCCCTTAAACGGGTCCGGGTTCTTCTCGACGGCCTCCGCATCCCGCTTCTTCTCTCGGGCAGCCCGACGTTGGGCCGTCTTTCGCTCGGCCTCGGTCTTCTCCGGCGCGTCCTGACTCGCCGCCTGCCCGACCGGGAGAGACGAGGGAATCAACTTTCCATCTGGCGTCAGGCGCCTACCGTGATTGTCATTGTTGGGATCAGGCTTGGCTTTTGGAGGAATTTCTTGCGAAAGCAACTTGAGAACAGCGAGCAAAGAATCAAGAATCGGTTCTATCCTTCTAAACCGGAAACTCGTTTCGATTCCACGCGAAAAGCGCAACTGAGTCTTCATCCGGATGATGTCGTCCTGGGCCGATCTGGACCAATCGCCAATGTCCGTCGCCGACGTGTACAAATCGCCCGCGTTATCAATAGCGGACCACCAGTCGTCACTGTAAAGAAAAAATTCTGGACTCTGGCCTAGTGCCTTTGCCACTCGCAAAAGCTCTGTTGTGGAAGGGTTGTTGCTGCGTCCACTTTCCCAGGCTGAGATGGTTTGCTGACTCACCCCTGATCGACGTGCCAGTTCCTCTTGCGACCATCCGTTTTCCAGCCTTTGAGCTTTGATTTTGTCAGAAAATAGAGGCATGCAATGTTTCCCTAAAACGCACTTGACAGCCCTACCATCTAAATAGTAGACTACTACAACACTGGTAGCTCGGAGGTGTCTTAATGGACCAGAAAACTATCAGCGTCGCTGACGCTGCACAGATCCTCGGTCTGAGCAAACTGACTGTCCGAAGACAGGTAAAGGCTGGGCGACTGCCTGCTATCCGTCTGGGTCGCAAAATCCTACTGCTCCGTGAGCCACTGATGGCCATGTTGTTGCATCCGTCAGACAACAAGGTCGCCTGAGTGGACCCTAACCAGGTTCGACCTGACCCCCGTCCCCGTCCCGTCCAAAGAAATTCAACCAAGAGGAGACTCTGTGGCCGCTGCACTGCCTGAAATAAAGCCGTCCGCCGCCGATGCCTGGGTGTGCTCTGACTGCGGACTGCCGATCTCTGGTGTGGCGCTGGACGTGGCGATGTGTCTGGGCGGGCCGGTGCAATGCGGCACACTGTACCAAATCCATCCGGTGCCAGCGGTCCATACCCCTGGTTACCAGAGTGAGCGAGGAGGAACCGCTCAACAGTTGCCTGGGCCAACCTAAGCCCTGCCGCCCTGACAATGGGCACGCGCCACCGGCTGCCGCTCGGTGGTCACGGGGGAGAGGCGAGACGTCTCCTCCACCATTCTTGGCCCGGAGTGGACTCTCTCGGTGGACCCCCCCCTACGCCGCGAGAACCCACTCGGGGGCTGAAGTCGGAAAGGCAAACCTTATGCTGTTCCTGGACATCTTGACCGGCCGCCCGCTCTGCGACCCCCAGAGCCAGCCTCTCTGCCTCACCAACCGCGCCCGCCCGAGCTGGTGCTCGAGCCTGACAGCCGACCAGGTCGACGCTGTCGACCAGCAACTGGCCAGCGGTGTGCCCCCGGAGATGCTCGAGCTCGCACTGCGCAAGATGGGATGGCTGTCGTGACCGACCAGTTGCTCTCCATAGCCCAGGTGTGCGCCGAGCTCGGTTACTGCCGCAGCACAGTCAGAGCGATGATCCGGCGCGGCGAACTGGCCGTCATCAGGCGCGGCACTCGGGGACGCCTGCGCATCCGGCGCTCCGTGGTGGAGCAGTGGAAGCTCGACCACGAGCTCCAGTCCCCCGCTCCGCGACCCCGACGACGGTGTCCCAGCTCGCCGAGGATTATCCCACCAACCCCACAGGAGGTCTACCAGCGCACCCTCGAGCTGAGCCGCGGGCGACGCAAGACCGGCTGATTTTTTTTGACCACGGACTTGAGACAGATTCACAAACACATGTTCGATACTTGAGGAAAACCCCTCAAGTGGAGTCCAAAACTTAGAGATGACGGGAGGAATGACGAATACGATGACCAGCAACCTGAGCAGAATCAAAGAACCAGAGCTCGAGAAGATCGATAAGCGCGTCCTGGAAGCTGCCAGGACACTCGAGAGCATCGGGAACGACACCCCGAGCGCGCAGCACCTGTCAGTCGCCTGCGGGCTCGGCCGTGACGGTGGCCGCGTCATCGTGTCTAGCCTCAACAGGCTCTGCTCTGCCGGCCTGCTCCGTCGCCGACCGTCCGGGCGCTACGAGCTTGGCTCTCCCGTCAACGGAAGCGCGTTGCTTCAGGCTATCGACCGCCTGCAGGGGAGGGCACGATGACGCGCATCGACGACCCCGCCCTCCAGCTGATCCTCTCGACCCCCCTGGGCTCGGACACGGTGTTCCGCCCACGGCGCAACCGTCGCCTGGTCCGGCGCAAGCTCACCCGAGTCGACCTGGCCGTCCACCGCCTGGTCTCCAGTGGTCGACTCTACCTGCGCCTGGCCGAGGGCCTCAGGAAGGGTGGCTACCGTGGCTGAGCCCATCCTCGACCGGACCCGCTCCGCTCTCGCCGTCCTCCCGGACGACTGGTCCGACCTGTTCATGGTCGAACTGGTGGGGCTCCAGCGCGAGCTGACGACAACCATCGCCACCTGTCACCCGTGCCGGCACCGCGACGACCTGATCGAGGCCCAGCGGCAACTCGCCGAGATGATGCCCCGGGTCCACCGATGCCTCACCGGACCGCCCGAGGAGAGTGTAGCGTGAGGCCCGGCCAACTCGCCCGCATCGCACTGCTGGTCATCCTGGGCTGGATGCTGCTCGGGGCGCTGGGTGTTTGCGTCGCCCGGGTCATCGACACCGCCACGGCCGTCGCCGTGTTCTACCTGCTGACAGGCTACGCCTGGAGCCAGTTCGCTGTCTGGCTCGTCGACCAGTCTGAACGGAGGGACCCGTGAGAAACATCAACCTCGCAATCTATCTCTGGTCGAAACGCCAGGAGAAGGGCTGGAGTCAGGACAAGCTGGCCAGTCGAGCCCGCGTGTCCCAGTGGACTCTGGCCAACGCCGAGCAAGGAAAGCCAGTCTATCGTTGCACCCTCGAGCGCATCGGTCGCGCCCTCGGCTGCCTGGACGAGCTGTTCCTCGTGGCGGGCTGGGCTCGGGAGGGAACGGGACCAGGGCTCCTCAGCTGCGACCTGAACAGGCTCGAACCCCGTCTTGCTCGGTCCATCCGTCGCGCGCTCGCAAGCGGGATCGACCAGGTCGCCCTCGCTGAGCGCCTCCGAGCCCTGGCGGCCGAGACGGGAGGTGCCGCGTGAAGCTACAGTCCCTCACCCTCCACAACTTCAGGAACATTGACCAGAAGATTGAGTTCGGCGACCGGCTCGCCACGGTCATCGTCGGTCCGAACGGGGCCGGCAAGAGCACCATCGGGGGCTCGCTGGAGTTCCTGTTCTCCGGCAAGCACCCGTGGCAGCAGGGCCGAGGCGACAAGCTCGAGGACCTGGTGCAAGTCGGTAAGGACTACTGCTCGGTCAGCGCCAGGCCCGCCGGCCAGGACGCGGCCATCACTCGGCGAGTCCCGCACGCCCTGAGCCTGACCGGGCTCGGAAGCAACGCCACTCTCTCCGAAGCGCAAGCACGGCTCGACCAGGCGATGGGCTGCACCGCCGACACCGCCCGTCTGTCACTCCGGGCCGGCCAGTTCTTCCACCTCAAGCCAAAAGAGCAACTCGACCTCTGGTACGAGCTGCTCGCTGCTGGACTCTCCACCGCTGACGTCGAGCGCGCGCTTGAGCAGCGCGAGGAACAGACGGGACTCCCCCTGCTCGAGGCTGCCCGGGCGCTCTGCAAGCCCCTGTCCAACGACCTTGGGAGCCACGGCTCGAAGTGTTACGAGACCCGCACTGTCGTGAACAAGCAACTGCGCGACGCCAAGAGCGCCCTCGAGCGCGAGCGCAAGCGCGCCGCCAACCTGGTCTTCGCCAAAGCGCCTGACCAGGCCGAGCTCCAGAACGCGCGTGTCGCCCTGCGCGACGTGCAGGACGCCCTGGCTGCTCTGCAGGCTCGGCATAACGAGCTGGCCAGGGCCCGAGCCGACGTGGGCGAGGCTCGGGCCACCGTCAGCCACCTCGAGGCCCAAATCGGGCCGGACGCTGCCCAGAGCGCGGGCAACCCCATCGTCATTGAGCGACAGGTGCGCGACGGGGAAAAGCTCCTCGCCGCCCTCCACGACAAGCTCAAAGCGCTGCGCGCACAGGCCGACGCCCAGAACCGGGCAAGTCAGCTGCGCAGTCGCCGCGACCAGCTCACACAGGCCACCGCCTGCCCGACCTGCGGCCATGAGGTCGCTCCTGACAATGCAACGGTCCTCGCCCGCATCGCCGACCTCGACCGCCAACTGGACGAGCTGGGACAGGCAACCGACGAGGACCTGACGCCGGCAATCGCCGCCCTCGAGGACCGGGCTCGGAAAGGGGAGCACTATCTCGCCGAGCGGCGTGAGGCTCTCCGCCGGGCCAACACCGCAGCGAGGGCTCAGGGCCAGCTTGGGGCGTCGCTCGAGAACCTGCGGGCTCGAGAGGAGCGCCTGGCCGAGCTCGAGCAGGACCCGCTCACCGACCCGGCCGAGCTGGCGCAACGGCACATCGAGACTTCTGACGCCGTGCTCAAGCTCGAGCGCCAGGCCGAGAACGCCCGCGAGTGGACCGAGCACCAGTCCGCGGTCAACAAGCTCGAGAGCGAGGTCGCCAAGCTCTCCAAGCGAGCGGAGATCCTGACCGAGCTGGTGTGCTTCTTCGGGCCCGAGGGCCTGCGCAAGCAGCTCCTCGCCCGGCGAGCTGCCGAGCTGGTGGCCCAGCTCAACGAGGTGCTCGGTTGCTGGGGGCTCGAGGCAATCTACGAGCTGCCGGAGTTCGAGCTGCGCGTCCGACCCCACCAGGGACAAGCCTGGGTGCCCTACCACCGACTCTCGGACTCCGAGCAGATACTCGTCGCCCTGGCTCACGCCCTGTTCTTCGCTCAGGTCACAGGCCTGCGCATCGTCGTGATCGACCGGCTCGAGGCGCTCGACGCGGTCCACCAGGCCGCTCTGTTCGCCGGCCTCGACAGTGCCAACCTGGCCGAGAGAATTGACCACGTCATCTGCCTGGGCGTCGAGCTCCGGGTCGAGCCCGGCGACCACGTCCAGGTCATCAAGCTCGGGGAGGTGCTGGCTCATGTCTGACTGGGTCGTCGCTCTACAGGACATGGGATTGCATTGCAAACGGTGTGGCGAGACCTACTCGCCTCGCCTGCCCATCCCGGTTTACCTGTGGATTGCCCTCCAGGAAGCCTTCCTGGATGTCCACCAGGAATGCGAGGAGCCGGCTGATGAGTAACCCTCATCCTGACGTGGTGGCCACCAACGCCTGGCTGGAGCAGAGCTTCGGGCTCGAGCGCCTGGTCGAGCGACTCGAGCAGGCGGCCGGCTCCGTGCTAGAGGCCGAGCGCGCAGTCATCCACGCGAGCGCCGAGCTGCGGCTGGCCGAGGAGCGCCTGGCCGACCGGGAGGCCGAGCTGGCCTATCCGATCCTGACCGACCCCGCCAACAAGAACGCCGCCGCCCGCGACGCCCAGGTGGGCAGGCTGGCCCGCGCCGACGCAGACTGGTGCCGGCTCCGCCGCGAGGTAGAGACCCGTCGCACCGAGCTGGCCGGCGCCAGAGCCGAGGTTGGGCGACGCGAGAACCACCAGAAAAACTTGAGGGTCAAAGCGGAGGTCGTCGCTGCACGCCTCCGAGCCATCGCACGATGAAAGCAAATGTTAACCAGCACGGCCAGGCGCGGCTAGGCGCGGCCGGGCGCGGCCTGGCGCGGCGCGGCCAGGCTGGGCTGGGCGAGGCGCGGCCAGGCGGGGCGAGGATGGGGCCTCCAGTTCACCCCTCAACGAACTGGGATTTTGGGATGTCCGGTAGGGCTCGGTTCGCCTTGCCTCGGTGGGCCACGGTATGGCACGGCACGGCGATGCGAGGTCAGGGTCGCAACATCAACATCAACAGTAGTGGAGGAAACAATGACAGCAACAGCCACCAAAAACGGTAAAGCGGGGCGCACAGAGGTGCTCGGTGCAGTCACGAACGGGGCCGAGGCCCAGATCATCCAGGGCCTGCCCTACACGGCGAGAGTAACAGTGGTGGGTGAGGCGCCGCTGCTCTTCCACGCCTGGAACTCGGAGAGCGTGGACGCAAAGTCGGCTGCCAAGAAGGGCTCTGCCGCGAAAAAAGAAGACGACGTCGAGAGCTACGTCTACCGCAACGCAGATGGACACCTGTGCCTTCCCGGCGCGAATCTGGCCGCGGCTATCCACGAGGCGGCCAAATACCGCCAGGATCCGCGCAGTCCCCGCAAGTCCGCCCGCGACCTCTACCGTGCGGGTGTTATCCCGCTCGACATCCTGACCCCCTTTGAACCGAAGGTCAGCACCTGGGACTATATGGACCGTCGCCGCGTGCGCGTCCAGCAGGCGGCCGTCACACGCTCCCGACCCGCCATGACCGAGGGGTGGCGGGCGACGTTCTCCCTGCGCGTGCTGCTCCCCCAATACATCGACGAGCAGTCCCTCCACGAGGTTCTCCGCGACGCGGGATCCTTCGTCGGGCTCTGCGATTTCCGCCCCACCTACGGGCGCTTCCGCATCGACCATTTCGAGGTAGTGCGGCTCAAGTAAAGGTTTCAACCCGAGGCGAGCCGGGGCAATGCAAGCCGAGGCTGGCCGTGGCGAGGCGTGGTACGGCCTGGATTTCAGGTCGCAAGAAAAGTTGGAGGATAGGATGTCAACAGCACTGGTCCCACAGGAGGTCGAGATCATCCGAGAGGCGCTCGTCGCGCGCGGCGAGTCCGCCGGCGGCGGGATCGTCATGGAGATCGACGAGAGCTACATCATGCCGGATACGGAGCGACCGGAGGTGGCCGACCTGGCCGAGCGCCGGCGCGTCGTGCAGTTCAACGCGAAGAAGGGAAAGTTCAAGGACCTCGAGACGGGCGTGATGACGGACACCCGCACGGGGGTCGTGCTCGCCAAGCTCGATCCGGGCCAGACCTGGTTCCCGGAGGACAATGAAAAGCACCTCTGGCCCGAGGATGACTTTCTGTGCAGGAGCGACTCGGTAAATCTTCCACCTTATTTGAACCCGCGCCTCAGTGCAGAGCAGATGGACCGGGCCCGTGACCGAGGCGCCGGCCACGACTGCCGCACTTGTCCGCTGGCCCAATGGAAAGAGAACGGCGACAAGTCCGAGCCACCCGAGTGCTCTCAGCAGTTCAAGATCCTCTGGTTCGACGCCGAGCTGCGCACCGAGGTAGACCTGCAAGTCGGGGGCAAGAGTATCAAGCCCCTCCGCAACTACATCTCCGACCTAAAGAAGCCGGTCACGGTCAAGCTGAGCAACGGGCGCACCACGAAGACCTCACTCTCGCTCTACGCCCGAGCCACCGTGTTTGGGCCATCCGAGCATTTCGAGGAGGGCTCCCGCGAGTGGTATGAGGTGCGCCCCCAGATCGGCCCACTGGTTCCTGGCCCTCTCTTCGTGCAACTGCGCGAGATTCGCGAGACGGCCCTGGCCGCTCTCGAAGAGGCCCGGCAAGCTGTGTTGGCCAGGTCGCAAGGCCAGGCCGCACTGCCGGCTCCGGTGTCGGCAGCACCGTCCGTGGCGCCCCCAAGCGCCCCGGTGTCGACGCCCCAGCCGGTGAGCACCGCCCCGGCTCCCCAGCCTGCCGCCTCCCCCTCCACGGGCGCAGCAGCTGGGGACCGGGGGCCGGCTCAGCCGCAGGCGCCAAGCAAAGGCCGCCGCCTCTCCCCGAGCGGAGAGCTCCAGCCGGTCGGTGGCGCGCCTGCTCCAGCTCCCGAGTCGACATGGGACGAGGGCGTGAACTGGGATGGGATCGGCGACGGGGACGTGCCCTTCTGATGAGTCGTGCTCCGCACATACCGCGGGAGCACATCCAGCGCGCGATGCAGCGTGATGACCAGCGCGTGCCTGTCTCCGTGCTGCTCGAGACGTTCGGGCAGTCGGAGCAGCGCTCGAGGGCCGAGTTCCTCCTTGGCCCCGACGGACCGCTGGCTCAGGCCATCCCCGGCTACCAGGTGCGCCAGCCTCAACTCAGGATGACGCGCATGGTGGCTGAGGCAATCCGCCTACGCAAACCGGCCCTGCTCGAGTGCGGCACCGCTACGGGAAAGAGTCTTGGATACCTGGTGCCCTGCATCGCAGCCGGCGGCGTGACCATCGTGGCGGTCTCGACCACGGCCCTCATCCGGCAGCTCACCCTGAAGGACCTGCCGATGCTCAGGCAGACTCTGGGCATCCCCTTTACGTTCACGGCTCTCTACGGGCGCGGTAACTACCTGTGCCGGGCCAAGCAAGACGAGCCTCTGCTCGGGTTCTCCGAGCGCGAGGAGCAAGTCACAGAATGGGCCGACTCCACCGAGACCGGACTCCTGCTCGAGCTGCCCGTCGACTTCAGTCGGCCCGAGAATCGCGAGCTCCGCCTGAGCCTCATCTCGGAAGAGGAGGACTGCCCGGGAAAAAAATGTCCGCACTACGAGGAGTGCTGGTTCTATCGGGCTCGCCGGCGGGCCGCCGAGGCTCAGGTCATTGTGACCACCCACGCCCTGCTCGCTCAGGCACTCTTGTTGCCCCAGTTGCTCCCGGCCGCCGCCCAGATCGTGATCGACGAGGCCCACCAATTCCCTGGCTACATGGTCAACGCCCTCGAGGTCGTTCTGACCCCGGGAGGCATCAGCAAGCTACTGCGGAAGGCGGCCAAGCTGGGCATCCAGACGGACGCCGCCCAGGGTCGGGTGGGGGACTTCTTCCGCCTGGCCAACCGCGAGGTCCGCAAGCGCCTCAAGCGCGACGTGCAGTGGGTGCGCCTGGTCCCCGGCGGCTTCCAGCCCGAGTTCATGGCAGCGGTCGACCAGCTGGCCGGCGCCCTCTCCCTGGTCGTCGACAAGCTCCGTGAGCTGCAGAGCTCGGGTGACGCGCGGGCCCACAAGGCCCAGCCGCTCGTCACCCGCCTCGAAGGTGTCGCAGGCTCGCTCGCCTCCCTTCTGCGTGAGACCAAGAACTACGTCCTCTGGGCCGAGCTCTCGCTCAACAGCGAGTATCCCGTGCTCAGGTCCACCCCCTACACCGTGAGCGGCTTCCTGCGCGAGACCCTGTTTGGCTCCGGGCGGCCGCCTGTCGTGATGACCAGCGCCACGCTCTGCACCCGAAGAATCCAGGAGAGCTCGGACCTCGACCGCGCCTTCCGGTGGTTCCGCGACCAGGTGGGCTGCGAGAACGCGCTGATGCTCCAGGTGGAGTCGCCGTTCAACTACGATGAGCAGTTGCTCTACTGCATCCCCGAGATTGACAGCGAGCCGAGCCCGGTCGGGCGGGAGACGCAGCAGCAGTTCGCCGAGCGCTGGTCCGCCGCCATCGCGCCCTGGATCCGCCGCTTCGTCGACGCGACTCGGGGCGGGGCCTTCGTTCTCTTTACCTCGGCGGCCGTCCTGCGCGAGACCCGCAAGCGCTTCAGCAGCCCCTACCCGCTGAGATGCCAGGGTGAACTGGGCAAGGATGCCCTGGTCGACTGGTTCAAGCGCACGGAGGGAGCCGTGCTCTTCGGCCTCAAAACCTTCTGGGAGGGTGTCGACGTGTCGGGGCGCGCGCTGCGCTGCGTAGTCATCGACCGGTTCCCGTTCGTCGACACGCGCCACCCGGTCGAGGCAGCGCGCCAGGAGCGCATCGGCAAGAACAGCTTCAACCTCGACGCCATCCCGCGCTGCACCACCGACATGAAACAGGGCGCCGGCCGCGTGATCCGCACCATCACCGACCGAGGGCTGATCGGCATTCTCGATCCACGCATTCGGACCAGAACCTACGGTCAGACCATTCTGTCCGCCCTGCCGGGTTCGCCTATCGTCGACATGCCAGGCGTGCTCGAGCCGACCGTGCTCGACCCCCAGGACCTGCCCTACGTGTACGACTGGCTGAACGGAGCTGCAGCATGACCGAGCAACTGAACCAGAAGGCACTGGACCGAATCGCCCGAGCACTAGGCGCCAGTCAGCCCTGCGACCCCCGCGACCTGGCGATGCAGGTGGAGGTGCTGGCCGAGCTGCGATCCAAGCGCGACCTGAGCACGGCCACGCTGCTCGAGGCCCTCCGTGTCGGGTATGAGGCGCGCGAACGCGGAGCAATGCTGGCCGAGGTCGCTGCGGAGTTTCTCCGCGCGGTGCCCGAGGCTGCCGACCCGACCCGCGAGGTCGTGAAGGTCCTGAAGCGCGCCAACTACTGCACCTGGGCCTGGGCTGTCAGCCGGGCGCTCGAGCTGCTCGGTGTGCCGCCTCGCCACTCCGAGCCGGCAGAGCGCCCCAGGCCGGAGTGGATCCACGTCCACATCCCGGTCGGCCACGACATCCGATGCTCATACGGTCTCCAGCGCGGCCGCCAGGCGGTCCGCAGCGGTGCTCATCTCGTCGTGCAAGTCCTGCATCCAGGCCTTCAGAGCTGGCAGGTGCCTCGCCTCAACCTGCGGCTGCGTATCTATCTCATGTGGTGGAGGTTCACCCTGTGAGCTTCAGCGCCCACATCGACTGGATCCTGAGCCACGAGGAGTTCGTGCACCGAGCCAATCGCATCTTTGGAGGGCGTAGCCAGGTGATTACAGAGAGAGCGAAATCCTACGAACAAGCTCGCGAGGTTCTTTTCGGGCTCGCCAAAGAGGCATATGGCCACTACCCGGCCGGACTCCGCCTCCGCAAGAGCATCGAGGGTCTCGGGCGCCTGCTCGAGCAACTCCGGGCCGAGGAGCAGACCGACCTGGTGGTCGACCACATCGGGCTGGTGGAGCGGGTCCGAGCCGAGCTGCTCGACCTGGTGGCCGGCAAGCGGAGGTCGCCATGACCCACCTCGTCTGCAGCTTCTGTCGCAAGCTCATCATGCCGGACAAGCCCGCCGTGGACCTGCACGCCCCCAAAATTCCGTGGGTGAAGCGCCAGCGCCTGGTGCTTTGCCCCGAGTGCTTCTGCAGCGCCCGCTTCGTGCAAGCCTCGAGCCTGGCCGCCGAGCTTTCTGCAGCTCTTGGAATTGAGGAAAATCCCTCCAGTTCTCGGAGGGCTGGCTGATGCGCGCAGGCGACGGCAAGCAGTTCGAGCGAGAGATTCGCCGGTTCTGGGCTATGCTCGGCAGCTACAGCCAAAGTCTCGACGCCGTGGGTGTCCAGCTCTGCGGGCCCCAGCGCGCCGGAGACCGGGTCGGTTGCTTCCGCGGGTTCTACGTCCTCCAGGAGTGCAAGGAGGTCCGCGCCGAGGAGATCGCCTACAAGCGGGTCACCAGCACTCAGACGCGCCACCTGCAGGCCGTCGCTCAGAGCGGGGGCATCGGCCTGGTGCTCGTCAAGCAGATCCTCGGCAACCAAAGCCGGGCCTGGGCCATCCCCATCGAGAGCTGGCTCCGACTCCAGACCGGTAAATCCACGCTCAGTCTCCAGGACGGCCGGCGACCCACGGCCGGCGTCTACGAGCTACACAAGGCTCGCATCCGGGACATGTCCGGGCGCATCGAGGGCACCCCGAACGACCTGGTCTGGGACCTGCGTCCCGCCCTCGAGGCTGAGTGGCTGCGCCGCATGGTCGACCAGGCTCGCCAGCACGCTGACCTCCTGACCCGCCACGACTTCTTCACCCCCATCGTCCTGGCCCGCCTGCCCGAGCTCCGCGCCGAGCTCGAGCGGACTCGGCGAGAGCTCAGGGCCGCCCAGCAGGCCTACGCGGCTGAGGCTGAGGAGGCCCTATCCCAACGGGCCCGAGCTGACCACCTCCAGGCCGATCTGGCGCACATCCCATGCAAGGAGACCCCATGAGCATCACCGCCGCCGCAGCCCCCGTCCGAGAATTGGTTCAGCACCCGCTTGCCCACCTCGTGCCTGAGATGCGCGCCGAAGAATACGCCCAGTTTTTGGAGGACATCCGAAAACGAGGCGTCACAGACCCGCTCCATATCCACGATGGATACACGGTGCTCGACGGGCGCACCCGCCTTCGCGCGGCCCGAGAGCTCGGGCTGGCCATGGTGCCAGTGGTGGAAGCCCATTTCGCGGAGGGAGAGAGCCCAGTCGTCTACATGATGCAGCGCGCCCTGGCACGGCGCCACCTCTCTGATGACCAACGCGCCGTGCTCGGCGTGGCAATACAAGAGCAACTCTCGGCCGGGGCGGTACACAATCGGGGGCGCAAGCCTGCCGATAAATTGTCGGGCACGTTGCCCGACAATTTATCGGAGCAGGGGCCCGAGCCTGCCTCGGAATCCGAGAAGCCGAGGCGAGACACTCGAAGAGAGGCCGCACAGGCAGTCGGTCTCCCCCCTGAGAGCCGCAAGTTGCGAGACGCCCAGACACTCAAGAACAAAGCGCCCGAACTACTGCCCAAGGTCGCTGCTGGCGAGCTCACCATGAAGGAGGCGAACCGCGAAATCCGTAAGCGCGAGCGCGAAGAGCGGGTCGAGAAGATGGAGAAGAAGGCCCAGGAGATCCGCTCCACCAGCGAGCCGCTGGGCCGGTTCATCTCGGGCAACAGCCTGGCGCTACTCGACCCGGCCTGCGCGGATGTCATCCATCCCGCCGCGCCCGACCTGGGCACTTTCGACCTAGTATTCACGGACCCGCCGTACGCCCGGAGCAAATCACACATCGGGCACACCGAGCGCAAGAGCATCGACACCGACTTCGGGGAGTGGGATGGCCAGTGGAGCTGCGGCTGGGTGCGCCTGCTACCCCGATTGCTCAACGTCGACACGGGGCAGGCCCTCATCTTTTGCCCTGGCGAGGCGATCGGCGAGCTCGAGCGCGAGCTTACCGAGGCAGGGCTCATCTACCGCGGTTACATCGTGTGGCACAAGTCGAACCCCGGCACCCTGCACCGCAAGGGCTATCTCTCCAGTTGCGAATGCATCGTCTGGGCTACAGCCTCTGGCGCCGATCAGTATCACCTGACCGAGCCCGCCAACGCCGGCTCGACTGAAGTGCACAACTTCCGCACGGGGCCGATCTGCCAGGGACACGAACGGCTCGACCACCCAACTCAAAAGCCCCTCTGGCTCATTCAGGATCTGCTCGAGCGCCATGCATTACCTGGTCACCGGGTACTCGACCCCTTCGCTGGCGTTGCTACCACCCTGGTGGCCTGCGAAAAGCACGGCTGCAACTACGTCGGCATCGAGCTCGACCCGGGTTTCCATCGTCATGGGATGGCCCGCCTCGCACGCTGCGAAATGCCAAATAACGGTGGCCAGATCGAGACCCGGCCTGACCTGCCCCGAGACATGGCCCGGATGCTGACCATTCTGGCCCTGGTGCAGAAAGGTCGGAAGAAGAGCCCGATCCTGGACCAGGTCCAGGAAGGGTGCACTCGAGACATCGCCGAGAGCGACTTCGACTTCCTCGATCGGTCCGGGCTCATCCGGTTCGCCGGCGGGAAGGGCTGGAAACTGGCTGCTGGCCAGGTTGAAACTCGAGGCGAGGACGACCGACTTTACCGCATCATCGTCGACGGGAATCAGTGCATTTCGATCGCTCCCTGCGAGGCACAGCCATGACCTGCATCGTTGGCCTGGTCAACCAGGGAGAGGTCTGGATGGGCGCGGACAGCGCCGGCGTCGACGACGACGGCCGCATGGTCACCCGGAACGACGCCAAGGTCTTCCGCAACGGGCCCTACCTGTTCGGTTTCACAGACTCGTTCAGGATGGGACAACTGCTCCGCTGGAAGCTCGATCCGCCCACGCTCGAGCCCGGTGAGGTGCTTGAGCGATTCATGGCCACCAGGTGGATCGACGCCGTCCGCGACTGCCTCTACGACGGTGGGTTCTCGCGCAAGGACGACGGCGTTGAAACTGGCGGGGAGTTCCTGGTGGGCCACGCCGGGCGCCTCTTCCTCGTCGCCTCCGACTTCCAGGTTGGCGAGAATTCCGAGCCCTGGAACGCCTGCGGGAGCGGCTCCCAGGTCGCCATGGGCTCACTCTTCTCTTCGCGCTGGCTGGCCGGCCATCCGGAAGACCGAATCCGCCTGGCCCTCTCCGCCGCCGAGCGCTACTGTGCCAGCGTCCGAGGCCCATTCATTGTGATGCGCGAGAGGATTAACGGTGAGGACTGATGCGCTGGAGACCGGTCAACGCTTCCGAGCCCTGCCAGGCTTGCGGCAGGACCAGCTGGTGCGCTCGCACGGAAGACGGCGCCTGGCTCAACTGCATGAAGTCGGACGAAGGTCCGCAGGGTCGGGCATTGGACGAGAGGATAAACGCTCACGGCGATACCTATTTTGTTCACCGCTTGGTGGAGGGTGCGCCGGCGGTGCCGCCCGTCGAGCCGGCCCGGAAGGGTGTGCCGTGTGCCGACGTCGCCACGAGACACCGGGTATACCGGGCGCTGCTCGAGCACCTCACTCTCACCGACCAGCACAGGGAGGGCCTGATCACCAGGGGCTTGACCGAGGCGGAGATCGTCTGGCGCGGCTACCGGTCGGCACCGCGCCGACCGTGGCTCACGGCGGCTCACCTGGCGGAAAAGTTCGGAGCAGAAGTCTGCTCGACCGTGCCTGGCATCGTCCAGGGCACGAACAAGAAAGGAAGGAGGTACTGGACACTCGCTCTTGGTATGGGCCTCGTGATTCCGGTCTTGACGGCAGAGCATTCTATCGCCGCGGTCAGGATTCGGCGCGACCTTCCCAGCCCAGACGGAGAAAGATACTACTGGCTTTCTAGCGGGTCGGAGAAGTGGGCCTATGGTCCCTCTCCGGGCGCTCCGATACACGTCTCCCTGCCAGCCCTGCTGGACAAAGAGGCGCGTGAGGCATGGTTTATGGCGGTCGTGGCGGATTGTGGTGAACAGCCCCTGCCACCCAGCGAGCATACGTCTCCGGACGAAGACCGGCCCAGGACCATCCGCCTCACGGAGGGCGAGCTGAAAGCTGACGTAGCCAATGTGCTATCAGCCACCCCGACAATTTCAATCCCCGGTGTAGGCCACTGGCGCAAGGCGATACCCGTCCTGCAGCAACTCGGTGCCCGCACCGTCCACTTGGCGTTCGATCAAGAGGCCCCGGACGACCCCAACAAGGTGGGAGCTCGGAAGATCGTGGCCCGAGCCCTCCTCACGGCAGTCGCCGGCTTGAGGGAAGCTGGCTTCAGCGTGGCTGTCGAGACCTGGCGCCACACCCAGGGCAAGGGTATCGACGACCTGCTGGTGACGGGGAACCGCCCCGAACTACTGGAGGACGACCGAGTGACCGAACACGTCGAGCGCACCGCCTCAGCCGCTGGCTTGCCCGCGGAACCGCGCACCGTCCTGGCGCGATTGCGATCGGAGGGAAACCCGGTTGCCTTCATGACCGACTCAGCCCTGACAGCTGCCGCTATGGCCTACGCCAGCCTGCCAGAAGACTGGCAACTCACCCGCACTGCGGCCAAGGCCGCCGGCGTGCACATCCCGATGTGGGAGCGCCAGATCAAGGCTCGAGCTCCCAAGACCAAACCCGACCTCCGGGCCGTTGAGCCCGGCGAGACCCAGCGTCACCGCCTAGTAGCCGAGGCCGTGACCGACCCGCCAGCCTCCCCCGATCTCGTCATTCCCCACGGCTGGCAACTCTCAGAGAAAGGAGTCTGGCAAGTACAGGACCAGCGTGTGATTCCAGTCACTACCGCCCCCCTGCTCGTGACGGGCCGACTGCGCGACGTCTCGGACGGAACCGAGGCCTGGCGTCTCGCCTGGTGGCGCGACGGCGCCTGGCAGCAGCACACCGTCGACCGCCTCACCGCCTCCGATGCTCGCGCCCTGGTAAGCCTGGCCGGCCGTGGCCTGCCCGTCACCAGCCTGAGCTCGGGCGATGTCGTCCGCTACCTGGCCGATTTTGAGGCAGCTAACATGGCGCATCTGCCCCGCGCCCGCGTAGCTCGCCAGATGGGCTGGCAAGATCAGGGGCGCCTGGGCTTCCTCTGGGGGCGCACGCTCATCACCGAGGGAGACCTGGTGGAGGGCTCGCTCGAGCAACTCGACCCACGCCACTGGGGCTCAGACGGCGTCTGGTTTCGGGGCGGGGACGACGGTGAGGAGCAGTTCGCTGATGGACTCCACCGGCGCGGAACCTTCGAGCGCTGGCTCCAGGCTGCTACTCTCTGCACACCTTACCCACGGGTGATGCTGGCCCTTTACGCCTCGCTGGCTGCGCCTCTCCTGGCCATCCTGGAGGCGAGTAACTTCTGCGTCGATTGGTCCTTCTCTACCTCGACCGGTAAGACGACTACACTGAAGCTCGCAACCAGCTGCTGGGGGCTGCCAGATGAACGCGAAACCGCCGCTGCCCTCACGACCTGGCAGCAGAGCAGAGTCTTTCTCGAGCGGGCCAGCGCCGTCCTGAGCGGCATGCCATTGATCGTGGATGACACCAAGACCGCAAAGCGCCGCGAGGACGTCGGCAGCGCCATCTACGACGTCTGTGCCGGCCGGGGCCGTGGCCGTGGCTCCCTAAAGGGAATGCGCCGCACCTCGGCCTGGCGCACCATCCTCCTCAGTTCCGGCGAGACCCAGCTTACCAGGTTCTCTACCGATGGCGGCGCCGTGGCTCGCGTGCTCACCCTCTGGGGGCTGCCATTCGGACGCGATGACATCGCTACCGAGGTGCAACGCATCGACCGCGGCCTCCGCGCAAACTACGGCCACGCAGGGCCTCGCTTCGTCCAGTGGTTGCTCCGCCGCCGCTCCGACTGGCCCAACTTCCGTCAATGCCACCAGCGCCTCCAGGAAGGTCTGCTCGAGCGATGCACGTCACCTGTTGCTGGCCGCCTGGCTGGGCACGCCGCTGTGCTCGAGCTGGCAGCCTGGTTGGCCCATGAGGCGCTCGAGCTGCCGTGGGCTATCCCCGACTTTGGCCCGCTCTGGGACGAGGTCCTGACAGAGGCCCGGGAACAGGACCCGCCCACCGAGGCCCTGGCCGCTGTCATGAGCTGGTGCAGGTCCAACGCGCACGCGTTCTGGGGCCGCCACGAGATTCGGAACCCCAACCTCACAAAGGATCCTGTGATACCGCAGGGCGGCTGGGCTGGAGCCTGGACGCAGGATAAGGATTGGAAGGAGATCTCAATCGCCCCACACCGGCTCAGCCAACTCATCGAGCAGGCAGGCCATGACCCGGAGTCTACATTGCGCACCTGGCGCGATCGGGGCTGGCTCAATCTCGGGAGTGACAAGAAGCGGCTCACGCGCAAGATGCGGGTCCAGAGCGTGCTCCACTGGCTCGTGAGCATCAACCGACAGGCAATCGAAGCTGTGCAGGGCGAGGAAATCGAAGACATCGAGGAGGGTATGCTGCTGTGATGTTCCCACTGTTCCCACCGCGTACCCGGCATGGTGGGAACATTTTATCCGCTTGGTTAAGCCAAAATTTGGCAATGTTCCCGATGTTCCCACCAAATTTCACAATAGGTTCATGTCTGGAGGAGCATGAGCAAGGAGAAGATCGGAGTGAGAGATCTCATGCCTCGCGCGCATGGAACATATGCTGCGAAATGGTGGGAACATCGGGAACATGTCTTCAGAATAGCTTGGTTAAGCCAGTAAAGTGTTCCCACCATGCCGGGAACATGGTGGGAACAGGTGGGAACATTTTGCCAGAACGGCTTCGCTACAACGTTTCCGCTACATCCCATCCGCTCCCGAGAGGAGGTCGCCATGCCTACTGACACGACCTGTCGATGTGGCTGCGGCCAGGAGCGACAACGTCAGGCCGACGGCCGCCTGGGCGCCTGGGCAGGGCCAGGCTGCGCGGCGCAGGCCAGGACCCGCACACCGCGCCATCCCGACCCATTGGCGCCGCTCAGAGGCGAGAGCCGGACCGAGGAGATCATCGCCTCCCAGCTCCGCTCGACGGCCAGCGAGCTCCAGGGCATGGACCTGGCCATGCAGCAGCGACTCGAGGAGCAGGCGCGAGAGCAGAAGGAGCGCGAGAGTCGCGTGGTGGTCACCACCTGCCCCGACTGTAAAGGGCGCGCCTACCAGGAGCCACAGGTGACCCGCATCCTACCCGACGGGACCCGCGAGACTTACACCCCGCTGCGTTGCGCCAAGCGCTGCAAGTTTGCCGGCCGCCTCTGCCCCGAGTGTCGCACGCGCTTCGAACCCAATGGAGCGCAACGTTTCTGCTCCGATCCCTGCCGGGTCGCCAACTGGAATCGCAAAACAAAGGAGGATGTCCCCATGCTGCAACCTACCCCCGTCCTGCCCAAGCCTGACCCCTTCGACGAGCCGGAGTTCCCCGAGGTAGCCAGGCTCAACTCAACCCCCGAGCAGCTCTGCGCCTGTGGCTGCGGCAAACCCGTGGGTCCGCGTGGCACCCGCTACGCCAGCTCGATCTGCGCCCTAAAAGGCAAGCGTCGCGAGGTCAGCCCCGAGGCCCGAGCCAAGATGAGCGCCGCCGCGAAGGCCCGAGTCCAGCGCGAGGGTCGCGTGGGCAACCGCATCCTCGACGAGGCTCAGGCCAGCGTTGCCGTCGACCAGGCCGGTGCACACACCGAGCTGGTGTGCCCGTGTGGGTGCGGCCTCCCGGTCAAGCCCGGCGGACGGCTCGCTGGCAAGAACTGCGTCTCGCGCTACCACCGCGGTCGCAAAATGGGCCCGGAGGCGCGAGCCAACATCGCTGCCGGGGCCAGGGAGAGAGCGGCGCGGACAGGGATGGTCTGCGGCAAGCCGGTGTCGCCCCAACCTGACTCTGCCGGGAGAGTCCAGGCCGAGCCCCAGACGACAGAGTCCTTCGGTTCCGGGGGAGTCGGCGAGATGATGATGCTGCAAAAAATGGCCCAGCCACCTAACCCGAGTGTCTGTAGCCCGGACGTCACCGATACTCAGGCTTTGCTTGCTGAGATAGAGCGCCTCCAATCTGAGTTACGGTGCTGGACCCAAAAGCGAGCTGACATCCTGGCTACGGACGAACTGGACATCGGCCAGGCCATCCACTGGCTGCGGCGCCTGCCCAACGATGCTGCGCGCAAGCGCGTCTATCAGCTCGCCTGCCAGATGTCCGACCTGTCGGAGGTGGGATGATGCTGTGTCCGATTCACAACCGCCGCTACCAGGAACGCGTCACTGACGGCTGGTGCGTGACCTGTGACCACTGCGAGGAAGGCTTTCACGATGGCGAGACCGTCAGGGCCGCTCGCATCTATCGCGCCTACAGCACCGAGACCGTGTATTTGCACGAGCGTTGCTGGGGCGCCTGGTGTGACGAGCGAGCAGCATCGAGTGTGGCCGGCCGAGCGCTGCTGAGAAGGCACAACGGGGCGGCGTCGTGACCACCGCCATCCTGGCTCTGTCCGTTGTCGCCCTGACCTGGCTGGCCTACCGCCAGCTCTCCCTCCTGGAGGACCAGGCCGAGGCTATCACCTCATTGGAGGCTCGCCTGGAGGCGCTCATCATCCGGCTCCACGGCAAGTGCGTCATGGTCGACGTGGGCGGTGGGCGGTTCGCCCTGCTCGAGCTCGACCTGATGGACTCGCCCCAAGCTCCCGAATGGAAGGTGTCCCGCAATTGAACTGCCCGTTCTGCATGGCCCCTGAGGCCAAAGTCGAAGTCATTCCCCAGGCACCCACCTGGCGCCGATGCCTGGACTGCCGGGAGCGGTTCATGCCTGGCGACCAGGGCGGGCCTCGGCGCCCAACTCAGGCATACGTCGTGGATATCGAGGCGGTTTGCTACCCGAGCACCTGGTGGGTACTGATAGCCAAGATCAACCCGCACACTCGCCGACCACCCGACCCGCTCCGGGTGGTGGAGGTGCTTGCCGACTGGCTCCTCCTGGGTCGGGAGCGCCGCAGCAAGTGCCTGCGGTGCATGGCCTGGCGACCTACCGAGGGCGAGGCGTCTCGCATCTACCTACCACTGGGTGGGACTGCCGGGCCCGAAGGAAGCTGCTCAGGCTGCGCCTACTCCTACCTCGACGCGGTCGACCAGGACGGAAACGAGGTGCGCGACCTGCCCGAGCACTACCTGGCTCAGGAGCCGCCGAGCTACTACCGCGACCTGCGCGTGCCCAGGTCAGAGCGAACCCGCGTCGAGTACTGGTCGCGGGTGGGCAAACGGGTGGTGCGCAACTCGGAACTCACAGGCTCCGACGTGGAGGTGGTCGACCGCGTGCGCGCTCTACGGCGAGCTGGCCGCACACCGGGCGAAGTGGCCGTCACCCTCAACGCTGAAGGATACCGCACCGGAACCGGCCACCCCTGGACTGCCGAGTGCGTGGTCGAGGTCGGCAGGAGGCTGGCATGAGTCGAGGTCGGCAGGCGCCTGGCATGAGTCAATCGCATTGACCCGATGAGTCAATCGAGTTTGAGCGGGCGACCTATAAATCGCATCAGAATGCGGTGTCTGGAGAGAGTCGCAATATAAGTAGAGGGAGAAGAGAGGAGAGTTCCTGTGCCGCCTCGCCCGAGTCCAGTTCGACCTGAGCCGTCCAGGCTGCCTCTCGAGCCCTCCCAACTGGCTTCGCTCAGTGTATTTGCGCGCTGGCCTGAGCGAGCCACCGCACGCGAGCTCGAGGATCTGGCAGACCACATGCTCGGACTGCATCTCTCCACCCGACCCGCAGAAGACCAGGAGCGCCCGGTGCTAAGCCACTGGCAGTTGCGTCGCAGGCGGATGCGAGAGCTGGCTCTGGGTGCCGAGCTGGCTCTAAGTGCTGAGCCACGGCGCGGACTGCGACGAGAGCTCAGGCAACTTGCTCGTCGAGCAGCCGGCTGAAAATTACCTCCCCCCACCCCCCTTCGCGGTAAGGACGCGCGCCCTTACACTCACGGGCACTTTTGAAAACAGGGGGTAACCGGAAAATCCTAAAGCCCAGAGGGGAGGCACGCCGTGGCTGCCCGCCAGAACAAAGACGGAGTGCCCCGGGGTCGAGCACGTCGGGCGAAGCTACCGACAAATCCGAACAAGCCGATGACCCCGCGCCAGGAACGATTTGTGCAGGAGCACTGCCTGGGCCACAGCGCGACCGAAGCTGCCAGGCGAGCCGGCTACTCGGCCAAGTCGGCTGGCAAAATCGGTCACGACCTCGTGCATGCGCCGGAGTTCCTGCACGTCCAGAATGTTATCCGGCGGCGTCAGGAAGAGCGAGCTGCCAGGTATGAGGTCACTGCTGACAGGGTGATGCAGTTCACAGCCTACCTGGCCTTTGGGGACTTGCGAGACGTGATGACCTGGGGCCCCAACGGTCTGGTGCTCAAGTCATCGGAGGAACTCACCCCTGAGCAGGCAGCCCTCATCCAGGGCATTCAGCAAGCTGACCTGGACTATGGCAAGTCGCTCAAGGCCAAGACTTACAGTCGCCTGGAGGCGCTGGCATTGCTGAGCAAGTGCCTGGGCATGCAGCGTGACCGGGTCGAGCACAGTGGGCAGGTGGATTTTGGGGCAGTCAAGGACAGTCTCGCTCGCAAGCTATCTCCGATCGAGGCCCGAGCTCAGGAAGACCTTTCTGGAGAGTCTGACTGACGAGGAGGCCTACGCCCTGCAGTGGGAGTGGAAGTTCTGGGCCCGACCTGAGCAGCTCGAACCCAATGGGGTCTGGAGCTTCTGGGCTCTCGTGGCCGGGCGAGGGGCGGGCAAGACCCGCTCGGCAGTAGAGTGGTGCCGCAAGAAAATCGAGCAGGATGGCTGCCGACGCGGCTGTGCCCTGGCCCGCACGTCTGCGGATGCTCGCGACGTCATGGTCGAGGGCGAGAGTGGGTTTCTCAGGGTCTGTCCTCCGTGGTTCATGCCAGCCTATGAGCCGAGCAAGCGGCGGCTGACCTGGCCGAACGGGGCGATCATCACGCTCTACAGCGCCGAGCAGCCAGACAAGCTGCGCGGCCCCGAGCACGATTTCGGCTGGGCCGATGAGTTCTGCACCTACCCCAGCGTGGACGCCTGGGACAATTTCCTGATGGGGCTTCGCCTGGGGACGAATCCTCAGGCGTGCGTCAGCACTACGCCCCGACCGACGAAAGAGCTGCGAGACCTGCTGGCCAACCCGATGACAGCCGTCACGCGTGGGCGCACGCTGGATAACGCGGACAACCTGTCTCGGCCGTTCCTGGACCGAATCTTGGCCAAGTTCCAGGGCACCAGGTTAGGGCGCCAGGAGCTCGAGGGGGAGATTCTCGAGGATATCGAGGGAGCTTATTGGTCCTACCGTCAACTCGACGAACTGCGGGTGACCGAGCATCCCCGTCTTGAGCGGGTGGTGGTCGGGGTCGACCCGGCGGTGACCAGCCCGACCCGGAACCGGAACGCAGACGAGGTTGGCATCGTGGTCGTCGGCCTCGGGAGCGACGGCCTGGCGTATGTGCTGGCGGACTACAGCCTGGCAGGCACTCCTGGAGACTGGGCGCGCGAGGTCATCACAGCCTGGTCGAGCCACCAGGCCGACTGCATCGTGGTGGAGACCAACCGAGGGGGCGAACTGGTGGCTCACACCATCCGCACCGCTTGCTCTGGTGGGGTCGCTCCCAGAATCCTGGACCTGAACAGCCAGGAGGGTAAGCACGGGCGAGCCGAGCCCTACGTGGGGCTCTATGAGCAGAAGGGCGTGAAGCACGTCGGGTATCTGCCCAAGCTCGAAGACGAAATGTGCACCTGGGTTCCGGCCAGGACCAGGGTCAGTCCAAACCGGATCGACGCCCTGGTTTTTGCTCTTTCCGAGCTGGTGCCGTTTCGAGCGGCTCCCCAACCGACCTCGGTGCGTGTTGCGCCGACCGCGGGACATTACGCACCCAGGAGAAACAAGCGATGAACTGGTTCCGCAAACTGTTCCGCTCTACGCTAGCCCCAGAGCCTCCTCCGGCTCACCGGGAGGTTCGGCGGCGCCGTCGGCTCCGCGAGAGCGACAGCGACCTGGTGGACTCAGACATCGGATACCGCCGCCTGACCTCGGCCGACTCCCGTCGCGACCTGAGTCCGGTGAAGCACGACCGGATGCTGCGCATCGCCCACTACCTCTGGCGCAGCAACCCGATTGCCAAGCGAGCCATCAGCAACATGCGAGCTTTCGTGGCGAGCGAAGGATTCCGGCTCCGAGCCACCTCGCCCAACGAGAACTATCGGGCCCAGATGCAGCGCGAGCTGGACCGCCACTGGGAGCTCTGGCGCTGGGACGAGATGCTCACCAAGCGAGTAGAGACGCTGGCCGTTGAAGGCGAGTGGATTTACCTGGTGCTACCCCCCAGCCGATTCTCGGGGCACAGCGTGCCGGGAAAGATTCTCCCTGAGTTGGTGCAGGACATCCAGCGCGACCCGATGGACGCCGAAACTCTCCGGACCATCGTTCTGAGCGCACCGGTGAAAATCCATCAGCCCGACGGGACGGTCCGAGTGACCTCCGAGCTGGAGATCGTCCACCGGGGCTCGGATGGGATGCTGCGGGGCGACGTCCTCTATTTGGCCACCAACCAGCTCTCGGGTCAGACGCGCGGATGGAGCGACCTGCTTTGCGTTGCCGACTGGCTCGATCAGCTCGATACGCTGCTCTTCACCGAGGTGGAGCGCGTGCAGTTCCAGCGAGCCTTCGTCTGGTCGGTCGAGATTGACGCCGAGTCGGAGGAGGCGCTGGAGCGCCGCAAGGAGGAGCTGAAGGGCGAAGGCCCCCCGAGCCCGGGAACAGTCTTGGCGCACAGCAAGACGGAGCAGTGGCAGTGCCTGTCCCCCAACCTCCAGATGCAGGACAGCGTCACGTTCATCAAGTTCGTGATGATGATCTGCTTCGGCGGGCTCAGCATGCCGGAGCACTACTTTGCCGAGGGCGGCGACGTCAACAAGGCCACCTCGACAAACATGACCCCGCCCATCTTTGCCTGGGTGCGAGACCGCAAGCGCGCGGTCCGACTGTTCATGGAGACCGCGGCCGAGTTGGCCGTGCAGAACCTGGTGGAAGTCGGCGTACTGAGCAGCATCCCGGAGGCACATCGCACCTGGGAGGTCGTCAGCCGAGACCCGGAGCGCACCGCCTACGACGTGCTGGGCCAGATGCTCAGCACCCTGGCGCAGGCCCTGACCCTGGCGGTCGAGGCCGGCTGGGTGAAGGACCACGAGGCGGCCCGAGCATTCCGCACCGCGGCGAGCGACATGGGGCTGGGCGACTTCCCGGTGGTCTCCGAGTCCGAAGACACCCTGGATGACGCACAGAAGGCGGCCTCTGAGCGCCTCGAGCATCGCCGGCCGTCTCTTGACCAGCTTGACGATGCTGCTTAGAGCAGCCGAGGAGCGGACGCCGCGGTCGGTCCTCAAGGAGCTGGACCAACTCGATGCTGAGGGCGTCCAGATGGCCCGGCGCTCTGCCCGGGACCTGCAGGCGGACGTGGTCGGGACGATGAGTCTCGAGGCCCGGCAGTGGCGGGTGACGCGCCTGAACGAGATGCGCGGCGTGATCAACGAGCGCGTGGCCCAGTGGGTGAGGCGCTACGGGTCTGACCTCGAGCCCCACCTTTACCAGGCGATGGAGCTCGGTGGCGACCTGGTGGATAGCGGGGTGGACGACCTGTCTCGTCCGACCCGGCTCTCCCTCGACCAGGCCGTGAAGGACGCCCGCGACCGAGCCGAGGCGCAACTGATGACGGTATTGCAAGATCGGCTCCAGCAAGAGCTTCGGTCAGCGATGTTGACCGGAAAAACTCCGGAGCAGTTCCTCGAGCGATTGTCAGCCTCAGCCGCGAAGGAGCGCTCGCTCTGGTACACGGTGGAGAAGGCAGCTGTCAGCCGAGTCCGCACCCAGCTCGCCGTCGTCCAGGCTGAGGCGACCCAGGAGCGCCTCGAGGAGATCGAGCGGGCCAACCCTGGCGTTGACCTGCGCAAAAAGTTCATCGCGGTCCACTCGGGGCCGAGTGTCTGCCCGAAGTGCACCCCCTATGACGGGAAGGTCTATGCTCTCCGCGAGGGGCCAAAGTTGCCGCTGCACCCGCACTGCCGGTGCAGTTACATTCCGAAGGTGGAAGACCCAGGACGCGATCTCGCTCCTGCAGAATTCGGTCCAGTGTTACTTGAGCCCGACGATAGCCCAGAGGCTCATGCGGTTGTCGAGAGGCTGTTCCATGAGCGGAAGGTAAGCATCGCACCCAGGGCACTCCGGGAAGCCGAACCAGAAGACCGTGCCCATTTTCCTGGTGGTTTGGATCAAGTTTTCGATCGCGTTTCTGAGAGTCTGCGGCGGTTCCCGGCCCCTTTGCTAGAGTTTCTCGGCGAGGGAAACGGGCACGCAACGATTGTTGGCCAGCTTGAACGAAAGCTTGGCGAGTATGATCGTGGGCGAAGGGTCGCAACTGTTTCCATAGAGGCTCTCGCCAAGGACAATGGGATTCTGGAAGAAGAGTTGGTTCACATGTTCGATCACCTACTCGGAAGCCATGGGGAAAGGCCTGGAGGAACCCTGTCGGCCGGGGATGGCGTTACGACTGGACTACAGGAATACGGTACCGAGATCCAACGGCTCTATCGCGCCGATCCCCGAAGACTCAGTGCATATGCAAGCAAGAATGAGCGCGAGTTTCTGGCTCAATCCATCCGCTTCTACATGACCGACGGTAGAGATGTCTTGCGAAAGCTCGACCCCGAGTTGTACAATGTAGCTGAGAAGTGGTTCGATGCGAGCTTCTGGATTGAGGTCTTACCGTGAAGGTCTATCGATATGAAGAGACTCCGACGCACTGGATCGAGGTGGTCCGTCCAGACGAGTTGTTTGACCTCTCCACGCTGGAGGAGCCGCCAGGCCTCGATGAGGAGGGTCATGAATTCAAGCTCAGGGCTGTGCATAAGCTGCGTGGAGTGCCGCAGACTTTCGCATATGCCTATCGAAAAGATGCATGGACCCTGGATCGCCTGAAGCGATTGGCGGCAAGAGGTTCGGATCGGTACAAGAATGACGCTATGGATCTTGAAATCCTAATGCGTCGGACTCACGGAGGCCAGTTTGCGGAAACGTAAGATCGGGACGCCGTCGTCTATTCATGAGCCCCCGGCCGAAACCCCGGGGGCTCAGTCTTTCCCGGAGGGCGTAATGCCCGACCCGCTCCCGCCGGAGGCTGCGCTCCCGCCGCCACCGGATGACCTGGTCGAGCAGGTGGCCGAGCCCTACCCGGGCTTCCGGCCGCCAGGAAGCCACACCTATGCCTGCCTGGACGGCTCACTCCTGACGGTGCCCGTTCAGGTAACGGCGACGGTGTCGGTCTGGCTGGCCGGTCGCCAGGTGGCCGCCGGGCGGGTCTATGACGACCAGGTCGTGGTGGTCTCCTACCCCGACGGACAGAAGGCGAGGTTCGCGCTGTGAAGATCGAGCAGAGAGGTGAGAAGTGGGTTCTCCTCGACGCCGCCGGTGAGGTCATCGCGACCTACGACACCGAGGGCGAGGCTCAGGCCGCCCTGGATGCCCAGACGGCCCAGGAGGCCACCGCTACCGCTACCAGCGTGAGCCTGGAGGAGCGCCCCTTCCTCGTGGATGGGGTCGAGCTCGATGAGGCCCAGGTGCGCTCCCGTGCTCGCCTGGCTGGTCAAGCGCAACTTGCTAACTCCCGAGAACGCCGCCAGGATGCAGGTCTGGCCTCTCGAGCGCTGCGGCTTCAACGTGTATGCTGGACCTGTGAT
>JAANMV010000913.1_pt1 | contig 34610 bp, 28 predicted proteins | sample 7279661 | NCBI WGS metagenome assembly JAANMV01 (sample SAMN14094540, study PRJNA606508) | bioreactor metagenome | isolation source: A lab-scale SPAN reactor treating ammonium-rich wastewater day 121 | place: Ireland: Galway | collected 2017-05-16
GCGTCCTCATAGGTGCCGCGCGCCGCCTCGCCGTAAAGATGGGTCGAGAGCGTCTCGAAGTTCAGCGGCCGCAGCAGCAGCGTGGCGGGCAGTTCCTTGACGCAATCGACGAAGATCAACAGCCCCGAGGCCGCCAGCGCCGGGCGCGAGATCGGCACATGCACCTGCCGGAACACCTGGCCGGGGCTGCGGCCCAGCGTCCGCGCCGCATGGTCGAGCGAGGCGGGCACCCGGCTCAGCCCGGCCTCGATCCCGCCGGTGGCGATGGCGAGGAAGCGCGCGACATAGGCATAGACCAGCGCCGCGCCCGACCCCAGCAGCAAAAGCCCCGGCCCCGCGCCCAGCAGCGCCTGCGAGACGGCGGCGATCTGCCGGTCGGCCAGCGCGATCACCGGCAAAAGCCCGATGGCCAGGATGGTGCCCGGCACCGCATAGCCCAGCGTCGAAAGCCGCGCCATGCTGCGGGTCAGGCGCCCCGGCCGCATCCGCGCCGCCCCGGTCACGACCAGGCCCAGCACCAGCGCGACCATCGTCGCCAGCGCGGCGAAAAGGGCGGTGTTGCCGGCCTCTTCGATGATGCGCGGCGAAAGCCCGGCAAAGCGATAGCGCGCCCAGGCCGCGCCGACCAGATACCAGGCCGGCGCCGCGAAACCCAGGGCCACCGGCAGCGCGCAGACCAGCGTGGCCCCCCAGGCGCGCCAGCCGCCCAGGCGGGTGCGCCGCAGGGGCTGCGCGCCCGCGGCATAGCGCTGGCGCCGGCGGCCGCGGCGCTCCAGCATCACCAGCGCCATGGTGATGGCCAGCATCGCCAGCGCGATCTGCGCCGCCCCCGGCAGGTCCGAGCGGTTGATCCAGGTCGAATAGACCGAGACGGTCAGCGTGCGCACGCCCAGGAACTCGGCCGCGCCGATGTCGTTCATCGCCTCCATCAGCGCCAGCGCCGTGCCGATGGCGACGGCGGGCCGGGCCAGCGGCAAGGCCACGCGCAGGAAGCCGGCGACCGGCCCCGCCCCCAGGCTCCGCCCCGCATCCAGCAGGTTGCCGGCCTGCATGGCGAACAGCGCCCGCACCGGCAGGTAGACATAGGGGTAAAGCACCAGCCCCAAGAGCAGGATGCAGCCCGGCATCGAGCGGATGTCGGGCAGGCGGAACTCGCGCGGGCTGGAATAGCCCAGCCAGCCGCGGATCGCGCCCTGCACCGGCCCGACCGGGTGCAACAGGTCCAGATAGGCATAGGCGACGATATAGGTCGGCACCGCCAGCGGCAGCAGCAGCGCCCAGCCGAAGAAGCGCCGGCCCGGAAAGTCGCAGGCCGCGACCAGCCAGGCCGTGACCGTGCCCAGCGTGGCGACGATGGCGCCGACGCCGACCAGCAGGATCACCGTCTGCCGCGCCGCCACCGGCAGCACGTTGCTGACCAGATGCGCCCAGAGCCCCGGACTGCCCCGCAGCGCGAACAGCCCCAGCGCCAGAACCGGCAGCAGGACAAGCGCGGCGACGGCCAGTGCCGCCGCCTGCCAGCCCATCCCCGCGCGGACGCGGGGGACTCGGGTCAGTTCCGGGGTCATGCGGCCTGCGCCCGCGGCGGGCTCAGTTGTCGAAGCCGACCGCCTCGGCCAGTTCGCTCGCCGCCTTGCGCTGGCGGGCGATCTCGGTCAGGTCGGTGCCGTCGACCTGAAGCCCCGCCATGTCCTCGATCACCGGGCTGACCGTGACGCCGGGCTTGACCGGATATTCGAAATTCGCCTCGGCATAGATCCTTTGCGCCTCGTCCGAAACCAGGTATTCCAGCAGCTGCACCGCCTGGTCGCGGTTCGGCGCGTGCTTGGCCACCGCCGCGCCCGAGACGTTGACCTGCGTGCCGCCGCCCTCGAAGGTGGGCAGGATGACCTTGATCGCCTTGACCCATTCCTCCTGCTCGGGGCCGCCGGCACCGCTGCGCATCAACCCGACGTAATAGGAATTGGCGATGCCGATCTCGCAGATGCCGCCCATGATGTCGCGCGCCACGTCGCGGTCGCCGCCGCCGGCGGTGCGGGCCAGGTTCGCCTTGACGCCTTCCAGCCATGCCTTGGCGGCCTCTTCGCCGTGATGCACGATGTAGGAGGCGGTCAGCGCCACGTTATAGGGATGCTGCCCCGAACGAATGCAGACCTTGCCCTTCCATTCCGGCTTGGCCAGATCCTCGTAGGTAAAGCTCGCCAGGTCCAGATCCTTGTCGGCGTAAAGCACCCGTGCCCGCTGCGACAGCGCGAACCAGTTGCCGTCCTTGTCGCGCAGGTTCTCGGGGATGGCGGCGGCCAGCACCTCGGATTCGACCGGCTGGGTCAGGCCGCGGTCGACCAGGTCGACCAGGTTGCCGATGTCCACGGTCATCAGCACGTCGGCGGGCGAGGCGTCGCCTTCCTGCTCGACCCGCTCGGGCAAGCCGTCCTTGAGGAAGATCGTATTGACCTTCACCCCGGTGGTTTCGCTGAACGATGCCAGCAGCGGCTCGATCAGATTCGGCTCGCGCGTGGTGTAAAGGTTCAATTCCTGGGCGCTTGCGGCGACGGCCTGTGCCGCCAACAGGACACCGATCACTCCAGATAGTCCGACACGCATTCCCTGTCCTCCTTGCGATTTCTCGACATGTTTACTAAACTAATTAGTAATGTAAACTATTCTCATGCGGTTGCGGTCACGAAGGGATGCCGATGAACCAATTCGCCAGCCCTCCCGACTGGGCCAGCCAGGTGGATGCGCCAGATGCCACCCCGTCCCTGCCCATGCTGGAGGTCGAGGCGCTGTGCCGCCGCTTCGCCGGCGTGGCGGCCGTCGAGGATGTCGGCTTTCGCGTGGCGCCGGGCCAGGTGACATGCCTGCTGGGCCCCTCGGGTTGCGGCAAGTCCACTACGCTGCGCATGATCGCCGGCATCGAGCGGCCCGATTCCGGCGCCGTCCGCATCGCCGGCCGGCCGATGTCGGGCGCCGGCGCCTTCCTTCCGCCCGAACGCCGGCCGGTCGGCATGGTGTTCCAGGATTTCGCGCTGTTCCCGCATCTGGACGTGGCGGCGAATGTCGGCTTCGGCATGCGCGGCCCGGCGCGGCAGGACCGCGACCGAATCGCCGCGCTGCTGGAGCGCGTGGGCCTGTCCGGCCATGCCGCGAAATACCCGCACGAGCTTTCGGGCGGCGAGCAGCAGCGCGTGGCGCTGATCCGGGCCCTGGCGCCGCGCCCTTGCCTGATGCTGATGGACGAGCCCTTCTCCAGCCTCGACCACCGGCTGCGCGACGGGGTGCGCGACGCGGCGCTGGACCTGCTGCGCGAAACCGAAACCGCGGTGGTGATGGTCACGCACGACCCCGAAGAGGCGATGCTGATGGGCCATCGCATCGCCGTCATGCGCCGGGGCCGGCTGATCCAGGAAGGCCGCCCGGACGAGCTTTACAACCGCCCGGCCGACCGCGGCGTGGCGGCCTTCTTCTCGGATCTGAACATCGTCGCGGGACGGGTGGCGGGCGGGCGGGTGCAGACCGTGCTGGGCGCCTTTCCCGCCCCCGGCCTTGCCGAAGGCAGCCGGGCCGAGGTCGCCGTCCGCCCGCAGCACCTGGTCCCGGCCGAGGCCGGCGGCACCCCGGCGCGGGTCGAGCGCGCGCGCTATCTGGGCCGCGAAAGCCTGATCGAGATCCGGCTGGAACCCGGCGGCGCGGCGATGAAATCCCGCATCCCCGGCCTGGTCCTGCCCACGCCGGGCAGCCTGATCCGTGTCGCAGTCCAGCCCGGCAGCGCCATGGTCTTTGCCGGCGACGGCGAATAGGCGCGGCCCATTCCCTATTCGGCGGCGGCGCGGCAGGCGGTGCCGGCCTCCAGCAGCGCGCGGATCTCGGGCCGGCACGAGCCGCAATTGGTGCCCGCCCGCAGCGCCTGCCCCACCGCCTCGACCGAGGTCAGGGCCTGGGTGGCGATGGCCCGCACGATGCTGTTCACCCCGATGCCGAAGCAGGCGCAGACCAGCGCGCCTTCGTCCGGGCGGTCGGCGCCGGGGCGGCCGGCCAGCGCCTCGGCCCCGCTTTCGCCCAGCAGCGCCGCGACATGGCTGCGCGACAGGCCCACCGGCTCGGGCGCGACGAACAGCGCCGCCTGCAAGCGCCCCTCGCGCAGGAAGGCCAGCCGCACCTGCCCGCGGGCGCGGTCGTGCAGCACCAGCGGCTCGTCCGGCAGGCTGAACAGCGCGCGGGCATGGGCGGTCCAGTCCTGCATCGGCTCCAGCCCGGCCAGTTCGGCCTGCTCGCCCCGCGGCAGCGTGGCCCGCGCCCAATAGGCGCAATCCGGGCGGATTGGACCCGCCGAGACGGCAAAGCCGAACCAGCGCGCGGCAAGGGGCCGGATCGCCACCGCCGCCGATTTCAGCGCCGGCTGGCCCGAGACCGGATCGACCGTCCCCGGCACCAGCGCATCGACCCGGCCCGAGGGCGCGGTCTCGCCCGTCCAATGCATCGGCGCAAAGGGATGGCCCGGCGCCACGCGGTCGCTGACCAGCACCCGCAGCACGGCGCGGCCATGCGGGCTTACGACCTCGGCCAGGCTGGCGGGCGCCAGGCCCAGCCGGGCGGCATCGCCGGGATGCAGCTCCAGGAAGGGCTCGGCCAGGTGGCGCGACAGGCGCGGCGACAGGCCGGTGCGGGTCATGGTGTGCCAATGGTCGCGCACCCGGCCGGTGTTCAGCCGGAACGGACGATCCACATCCACCAACTGCGGCACGCGCGGCGTGACCGCGACCAGCCGCCCGCGACCCGAGGGCGTATGGAACCGCCCGTCGCCAAAGAAGCGCCCGCCCTGCCGGCGCGCCGATTGCGGCCACAGGAAGGGCTCCAGCGCGTCATATTCCGCCTGGGCGATGCCGGCATGGGCCGAGATGTCGAAATCGCTGCCCAACCCGCCCGCGATGCCCGACAGCGCGGCATGTTCGGCAAAGACCTGCGCCGGGCTGGACCAGCCGAAGGCCCCCGGCCAGCCCATGCGGCGCCCGACCTCGGCCAGGATGCGCCAGTCGTCGCGCGCCTGGCCCGCGGGGGCGAGCGTCCGGCGCTGGCGGCTGATGCGGCGTTCCGAATTCGTCACCGTGCCGTCCTTTTCGCCCCAGCCGGTCGCCGGCAGCAGGACATGCGCCAGCCGCGTGGTGTCGGTCCGCGCCATGATGTCCGAGACCACGACGAAATCGCAGCCGGCGATGACGCGGGCGACGCGATCGGCCTCGGGCATGGTCACGGCAGGGTTGGTGCAGATGATCCACAGCGCCTTGATCCGGCCGTCCTCGACGGCGCGGAACATGTCCACGGCCTTCAGCCCCGGCCGCTCGGCCATGCGGGGCGCGTTCCAGAAACCGCGCACCGCCGCGCGATGCGCGGGGTTCTCGATCTCCAGGTGGCAGGCCAGCATGTTGGCCAGCCCGCCGACCTCGCGCCCGCCCATGGCGTTGGGCTGGCCGGTGACGCTGAACGGGCCCATGCCCGGCCGGCCGATGCGGCCGCTGGCCAGGTGGCAGTTCAGGATAGCGTTCACCTTGTCGGTGCCGCTGTCGGACTGGTTCACGCCCTGCGACCAGACCGTCACCACCTTGTCCCTGTGCAGCCACAGGTCGAGGAACTGCCTGATCTGGCTGTGCGCCAGCCCGGTGGCCGAGGGCAGCGTCTCGCGCGCCGCAGTCATGGCATCCTCGATTCCTTCCAGGTTGTCGGCGCAGATCTCTGATCTTCTGCCGATTTCCGCCAGCAGCAGGTTGAACAGCGCCGCATCGGAACCCGGTGCCAGCGGCAGATGCAGGTCGGCGATGTCGCAACTCGCGGTGCGGCGCGGATCGACCACCACGACCCGCGTGCCCCGCGCCTCGCGCGCCGCGGCCAGCCGCTGGTAAAGCACCGGATGGCACCAGGCCAGGTTCGAGCCGACCAGCACCACCGTATCGGCCAGTTCCAGATCCTCGTAGAGCCCCGGCACCGTGTCCGAGCCGAAGGCCCGCCGGTGCCCCGCCACCGCCGAGGCCATGCAAAGCCGCGAATTGGTGTCGATGTTGCCCGAGCCGATGAAGCCCTTCATCAGCTTGTTGGCGACATAGTAATCCTCGGTCAGGAGCTGCCCCGAGACGTAGAAGCCGACCGAATCCGGCCCGTGTTCGGCGATGGTTTCGGTGAATCGGCGCGCGACCAGGTCCAGCGCCTCGTCCCAGCCGGCCTCGCGCCCGTGGATGCGCGGGGCGAGCAGCCGGCCGGCATGGCCGACCGTCTCGCCGAGCGCCGAGCCCTTGACGCAGAGCCGGCCCTTGTTCGCCGGATGCGCGGGGTCGCCGGCGATGCCCAGCCCGCCGCGGCCGTCGGGCGCGGCCAGCACGCCGCAGCCCACGCCGCAATAGGGACAGGTGGTGCGGATGCTCTGCATCGGGGCCCTCACTCGGCGGGAACGGCGGGGGCTTCGGGGCGGGCACCGGCATCCGCATCCGCCGCGCGGCGGGGCGAGGTCTTGTGATGCGTGGCATAGATCATCGCGCCGACAAAGGTCAGCCCGCCGACCAGGTTGCCCAGCACGGTCGGGATCTCGTTCCAGATCATGTAGTCCATGATGGTGAACTGCCCGCCCAGAAGCAGCCCGGCCGGGAACAGGAACATGTTCACGATGGAATGCTCGAACCCCATGTAGAAGAAGACCAGGATCGGCATCCACATGGCGATGACCTTGCCCGAGACGGTGGTGGACATCATCGCCGCGACCACGCCGGTCGAGACCATCCAGTTGCACATGACCGCGCGGATGAACAGCGTCAGCATCCCCGCCGCGCCATGGGCGGCATAGCCGAGCGTCCGCCCCTCGCCGATATGGCCGATCTTTTCGCCGACCGCGTTCGGCGCCTCGGAAAAGCCGAAGGTGACGATGATCGCCATGAAGACCGCGACGGTGAAGGCGCCGGCGAAATTGCCGGCGAACACCAGCCCCCAGTTGCGCAGCATGCCGCGCGGCGTCACCCCCGGCCGGCGGTCGATCAGCGCCAGCGGCACCAGCGTGAACACCCCGGTGAGCAGGTCGAAGCCCAGCAGGTAGAGCATGCAGAAGCCGACCGGGAACAACAGCGCGCCGATCAGCGGCTCGCCCGTGTTCACGGTGACGGTCACGGCGAAGGCCGCCGCCAGCGCCAGGATCGCCCCGGCCATATAGGCGCGGATCAGGGTGTCCTTGGTGGACATGAAGACCTTGGCCTCGCCGGCATCGATCATTTTCTTCGCGAAATCAGCAGGATTGACGTAGGACATGATGCAACTCCTCAGGCGGCGTTCGAGCGGGAGACGAGTTCGGCGCTGATCAGGACGCGGCCCCGCTCGACGCGGACGGGCCAGGTGCGGACCGCGCCCTCGTCGGCGCCCTGCGCGGCGCCCGAGTTCATGTCGAACACCCAGTTGTGCAGCGGGCAGGTCACGCGATCGCCATGAACCATGCCCTCGGACAGCGGGCCGCCCTTGTGCGGGCAGCGGTCGTCCAGGGCAAAGACCCGGTCGTCCAGCGTGCGGAACACCGCGACGCAGCCCTGCGCGGTGCGGATCACCCGCGCGCCCTGGCGGGGGATGTCGTCCAGGGCTCCGATGTCGACAAAGATGGTCATTCCGCGGCCTCCAGGGTCAGATCGGCAAGGGGCGCCCATTTGGGCGTCTCGGTGGTGGTGGAATGCTCGGCCCAGGGGTCGCGGCGATAGACCGACTGGCTGACCTCGAAGCGCTCGACCAGCGCGCGGCGGGTCGGCAGGTCCGCGACCTGCGCCTTCACCCAGTCGAGCCCGACCTTGGCCACCCATTTATAGGGCCGGTCCAGATAGCGCGCGTGCTCGCGGTAAAGCTGGATGAAGGCGGTGATGATCTCGACCGCCTCGTCCTCGGAGGGGGTCGAGGCCAGGGGCTCGGTCTCCTTCACCTCCATCCCGGCGGCGCCGGCGACGCTGATCTGGTAGCCGCTGTCGACGCAGATCACGCCCACGTCCTTGCAGGTCGCCTCGGCGCAGTTGCGCGGGCAGCCCGAGACGCCCAGCTTGACCTTGTGCGGCGTCCAGGACCCCCAGAGCAGCTTTTCCAGCCTGATCCCCAGCCCGGTCGAATCCTGGGTGCCGAAGCGGCAGAACTCGCTGCCGACGCAGGTCTTCACCGTGCGCAGCCCCTTGGAATAGGCGTGGCCCGAGACCAGCCCGGCCGCGTTCAGGTCGGCCCAGATATGCGGCAGATCCTCTTTGCGCACGCCCAGCAGGTCGATGCGCTGCCCGCCCGTGACCTTGACCATGGGCACGGCATATTTCTCGGCCGCGTCGGCGATGGCGCGCAGCTCGCCCGGCGTGGTGACGCCGCCCCACATGCGCGGCACCACCGAATAGGTGCCATCCTTCTGGATATTGGCGTGGTTCCGCTCGTTGACAAAGCGGGACTGGCGGTCGTCGCGATAGTCCAGCGGGTATTCGGCCAGCAGGTAATAGTTCAGCGCCGGGCGGCAGGAATGGCAGCCGCCCACGGTCTTCCAGCCCAGCTCCTGCATGACGGCCGGGATCGACTTCAGCCCCATCGAGCGGATCAGCCGCCGCACGTCCTCGTGGCTGTGGTCGGTGCATCTGCACATGCCGGCGGGGACGGGCGCGACGAAGCCGTCGCCCAGGGTCAGCTTCATCACCTGCTCGACCAGCCCGGTGCAGGTGCCGCACGATCCCGACGCCTTGGTGCAGGCGCGCACGGCGTCCAGCGTGTGGGCGCCGCCCAGAACGGCATCAACGATGGTGCCCTTGCAGACGCCGTTGCAGCCGCAGATCTCCGCCTCAGGCGGCAAGGCTGCAACGGCCGCCATAGGGTCCAGCGTGGTCCCCCCCTGGAAGGCCGGGCCGAAGATCAGCGTGTCGCGCATCTCGCTGATGTCGGTTTCGTCCTTCATCAGCCCATAGAACCAGTTGCCGTCGGCGGTGTCGCCATACATGACCACGCCGATGATGCGGTCGTTCTCCAGCACCAGCCGCTTGTAGATGCCGCGGCCGGGGTCGCGAAAGACGATGTCCTCGCGCCCCTCGCCTTCGGCGAAATCGCCGGCGCTGTAGAGGTCGCAGCCCGTCACCTTCAGCTTGGTCGCGGTCTGCACCGGGCGGAACGCGGCTTCCTCGCCCAGCAGGGTCCGGGCCAGCACCTTGGCCTGGTCGTAAAGCGGCGCGACAAGGCCAAAGACCTGGCTGCGATGCTCGACGCATTCGCCGAGCGCGAAGATATGCGGGTCGCTGGTGCGCAGGGCGTCGTCGACGACGATGCCGCGCTCGACCTCCAGATGCGCGTCATTGGCCAGCCGCACCTCGGGGCGGATGCCGACGGCCATGCAGACCAGGTCGGCGGCATGGACGGTGCCGTCCTCCAGCAGCACGGCCTCGGCCCGGTCGTGGCCCAGGATGGCCTTGGTCGCGCCCTTGCAATGCACCTTGATGCCGCGCCGCTCCAGGTCGCGCTGCAGCAGGTAGCCGGCGGCGGGGTCCAGCTGCCGCTCCATCAGGTGGCCCATCAGGTGGACGACGGTGACGCTGGCCCCCCGCGCCGCCATGCCGGCCGCGGCCTCAAGGCCCAGCAGCCCGCCGCCGATCACCACCGCGTCCTTGCCGGCGACGCCGGCCTCGATCATCGCATTGGTGTCCTCGAGGTCGCGATAGGTCACGACGCCCGGCAGGTCGCTGCCCGGCACCGGGATGATGAAGGGCGCCGAGCCGGTGGCGATGACCAGCGCGTCATAGGGCGCGCCGCCCGTGTTGGAATAGACGGCGCGATTGGCGCGGTCGATCCTGACCACCGGCTCGCCAAAGCGGCAGTCGACGCCATGCGCGGCATACCAGTCCGCGTCATGGGTGACGATCTGCTCATAGGTCTTTTCGCCCGACAGGACCGGCGACAGCATCAGCCGGTTGTAGTTGCCGCGCGGCTCGGCGTTGAACAGGGTGACATGCCATTCGCCGGGCGCGGCCTCGAACAGCTGCTCCAGCAGGCGGCCCGAGGCCATGCCGGCGCCGATGACGACGAGTTTCTTCATCGCGTGACTCCTTTCTCAGGCGGCTTGCAGGGGCGCGCGGCCCATCTGGCGGATCGAGGCATGCATCCAGAGCGCGCAGGCCCCGACCAGCAGGAACAGCGCCATGAAGCAGCTGGACCACAGCCCGGTCTGGTCGCGCAGCCAGCCGAAAAGCAGCGGCAGCAGGAACCCGCCAAGGCCGCCGATCATGCCCACGAGCCCGCCCACCGCGCCGACATGGCCGGGGTAATAGCTGGGGATGTGCTTGTAGACGGCGGCCTTGCCCAGGCTCATGAAGAAGCCAAGGACGAAGATCACCGCCAGGAAGACCGGCACCGGCACGCCCGAGGGGATCGACAGGATCCCGGTCGCGGCCAGCGAGACGGCGAAGGTCGCATACATCACCGTCCGCGCGCCGATCCGGTCCGACAGCACCCCGCCATAAGCGCGAAAGATCGAGCCGGGGATGGAATAGGCCGCGCCGATCATGCCGGCGGTGGCGATGTCGAAGCCGTAGACCTGCGTCAGGTAATGCGGCAGCCACAGCGCCAGCGCCACGAAGCCGCCGAAGCTGAAGAAGTAATAGGCCGAGAAGCGCCAGACCCGGACCTGGCCCAGCGGCGCGAATTCGGCGCGCAGCGGCGCCTTGCGGGCGGCCCCTGCGGCGGTGACGGGATCGTCCTTGCTGAAAAGCCAGAACAGCACCGCGGTCAGCGCCAGCGCGCCGGCCCAGATCTGCGCGGTCGCCTGCCAGCCCAGCGCCAGCATGACGAAGGGGGCGGCGAACTTGGTCACGGCGGCGCCGACATTGCCGACCCCGAAGATGCCCAGCGCCGTGCCCTGCCGCCCCTCGGCATAGAAGCGCGAGACATAGGCGACGCCCACGGCGAAGGAGCCGCCGGCCAGCCCCACGCCCAGCGCCGCCAGCAGCATCTGCGGCCAGGTCGAGGCATGGGACAGAAGGAAGGTCGCGCCGGCGGCGGCCAGCATGGTCAGCGTATAGACGCGCCGCCCGCCCAGCCGGTCGGTCAGCACGCCCAAGCCGATGCGCACCAGAGAGCCGGTCAGGATCGGCAGGCCGATCAGCAGGCCGAACTGGGTCTCGGTCAGGGAAAGCTGCTCGCGGATCTGCAGACCGATGATCGAGAAGATCGTCCAGACCGCGAAGCAGATGGTGAAGGCGAAGGTCGAGAGGCCCAGCGCGCGGCTGGCCTCGGAGGGCGGAACGGAAGAAACGGCGGGCATGGTGGCTCCGATGCGTTGCTGATGGCGAAGGCTGTCGGAAAGCGCGCGGCCAGGGCGGCGGGACGCCGCAGCGGGACTGCGCTTTCGGAGGGGAGGGATTTCCGCGCCCTTGCGGGAATCCGTGCCGCATCATTGCGAGCGGGCCGGTGGCACGCCATTGCGCCGGGCCATGGGACCAGATTGGGTCAGGAAAGCGGCCGGATCAAGCCTTGATGCAGCATCGCAGCATCCGCCGCCCGTTCCGCCCGAAAGCCGGGCAGCATCGCGCCCGGCCTGCCCGCGAAACGCTCAGCCGGCGAAAGGGGGCTCGAAGATGGTGCCGTCGAAGAACGCATCGGCGCGCAGAATCATCTGGCCCTTTTCGGCCGCGACCTCGCGGTCCTCGGCCAGCGCGCCTTCCAGCCGCGCCGAGGCGCCGGGCAGCGCCGCCCCCGCCTCGCGCAGGTGCTGGCGATAAAGATCGGTGCGGAAATGCGCCATCGCCTTTTCCATCGCCGGCGCCGGGTCCAGCCCATGCCGCGCGGCGATGCGCTGCGCAAAGAAGGCGGCCAGGCTTTTCCAGGGGAAATTCGCCGCCCCGGCATGGAAGGCGATGAAGCCCGGCACATGGCGGATTTCGCCCGAGGGCGTGACCTGCAGCCGCCCGGTCAGCCCGCGCTCGGCCAGTTCGGTCGGCAGGTCCAGGTATTCGCGCCGTGACAGGATCTCGGCGGCGGTATCGCGGTTCTCGGGCTCGTCGAGCCAGCGCCCGGCGCGCCAGACCGCCCGCATCAGCGCGCCGGTCAGCTGCGGCTGGCCTTCGGTGAAGTCGCGGCGCAGCACCAGCCCCTTTTCCGGCGGCGAGGCCCAGATCGCGGTGCCCGGCAAGAGCAGCGAGGCAAGGCCGCGGTCCACCGCGCTCGACGCCCAGGGCTCGCCGACGCAGAAGGCATCGACCTCGCCCGCGGCCATGGATTCGGCCATCAGCGGCGGCGGCACGGTCACGACCTCCAGGGCCGGGCTGAAGCCGCTGGCGCCCAGCCAGTGCCGGATCAGTTCCAGCTGGGTCGAGAAATGGAAGGGCACGCCCACCCGCAGCCGGCCGGGCGCGGCCTCATGCAGCGCATGGGCGGCCTTGCGGGCATCGCGGAAGTCGAAGTCGTGGCCCTGCTCGCGCATCCTGGCGGCCAGGGCGGCGCTGACCGCGACCGCCTGCCCGCCCTGCGACAGGAACATCGCCAGGTCCAGCTCCGGCAGCGCCGGGCCCAGACCCAGCGCCTGCGCGACCGGCATCGGCACCAGCATATGCGCCGCCTCGATCAGCCCGGCGCCCAGCATGTCGCGGGCCTGCGCCCAGGCGCCCAGGCGCAGCAGCTGGAATTCCAGCCCCTCTTCGGCGGCAAAGCCCAGCTCGCGCGCCACGATCAGGGGGGCGGCGTCGATCAGCGGCACATAGCCAAGGCGCAGGGGAGTCAGCGGCATGAGAGCAACCCCGCGGCAAGGACCAGCTGCTGCGCGATCTCGGCCACGCGCTTGCCCTGGTCCATCGCCGTCTTGCGCAACAGCGCATAGGCGGCCTCTTCGTCGATGCCGCGCGCCTTCATCAGCACCGCCTTGGCGCGGTCGATCACCTTGCGCTCCTCCAGCGCGGCGCGGGTCGCGGCCAGTTCGGCGCGCATGCGCTGGAACATGTGGAAGCGCGCGATGGCCGCGTCCAGCACCGGCTTGATCCGGTCCGGCCGCAGCCCGTCCACGACATAGGCCGAGATGCCGGCCTCGACCGCCGCCCGCGTCAGATGCTCGTCCGAGCGGTCCACGAACATCGCCACCGGCCGCTCGGTCGGGCCCGAGGCCAGCGCCAGTTCCTCGAGCACGTCGCGCGAGGGGTTGGCCAGGTCGATCAGCACGATGTCGGGCCGGCATTCGGCGATATGGCGCGCCAGCCCGGTTTCCTCGGAGATGATGCGGATGTCGTGGTCGCCGATCTCGCGCAGCCCGTCCACGATCGGGGCGGCGCGCTCGGGGTCGGGCTCGATGACGACGATGGAAAGGCGCTTGTCCATCTGCTTCCTGATCTGTGCCGCCCTTGCAGGTGCCATCGCAGCCGCGCGCCCGCAACGCATCACACCGTCGCCGTGCCGCCCCGCGCGGGATCTGCCCGCCCGGCGGGCAGTTTTCGGGCGGCTCTGCCCAAGGGGCGGGCAGGAAGGTTGCCGCGCCCACTCCCTTGAGCCTGGCGGGGGTTTGGCTAATCTGGCGGCGACGCGCGAGCAGAGGGACACCATGCCAGAGATCATCCTGCTGACGGGCAAGGCCGCCCCCCTGCCCGGAAGCGACCAGAAAAGCGGCATCGACAAGCGCCCGGTGGACCGGCCTCTGGCGCTTGGCCCGGAGGGGCTCGAAGGCGACGAACAGGCCGACCGCCGCGTGCATGGCGGGCCGGAAAAGGCCGTGCATCACTATCCTTTCGATCATTATGCGGCCTGGCGCGAGGAACTTGGGCGGCTGCGCCCGGCCGAAGCGCCGGGGGTTTCACACCCCCGGACCCCCGTGGGGTATTTGGAAAACGGAGAAATCATGGGGTTGCTGGGGGCGCCCGGCGCCTTTGGCGAGAATATCTCGACCGAGGGGCCGACCGAGGCGGAGGTCGCGGTGGGCGACATCTTCCGGCTGGGCACGGCGCTGGTGCAGGTCTCGCAGGGGCGGCAGCCCTGCTGGAAGCTGAATCGCCGCTTCGGGGTCGCGGACATGGCGCGGCGCGTGCAGGAAAGCGGCCGCACCGGCTGGTATTACCGCGTCCTGCAGCCCGGCGTGGTCGCCCCCGGCGACCGGCTGGAACTGGTCGACCGGGTAGCGCCGGAATGGACGCTCGGCCGGCTATGGCATGCGCTTTACGTGGACCGGCTGAACCTGGGCGAGCTGCAGGGCATCGCCGGGCTCGACGTGCTGGCCGAGGGCTGGCGGCGCTACGCCATCCGCCGGCTGGAGAGCGGGCGGGTCGAGGACTGGTCCAGGCGGCTGGAGGGCAGCGCATGAGCCGGCCGCTGGTGATCTCGATCCAGAGCCAGGTGGTCATGGGCCATGTCGGCAATTCCGCCGCGGTCTTTCCGATGCTGGCCGCCGGGCTGGAGGTGGCGCCGATCCCGACGGTGATCTTTTCCAACACGCCGGATTACCCGACCCTGCGCGGTCGGGCCCTGCCGGGCGATTTCTTCGCCGACCTCTTGCAGGGCGCCTGGGACCGCGGCCTGCCCGAGCGCGCGGATTTCCTGCTGACCGGCTATATCGGCTCGGTCGAGGTGGCGCGGCTGACCGCCGATTTCGTCGCCCGCGCCAAGGCGGCGAACCCGCGGCTGCGCTATTACTGCGATCCGGTGCTGGGCGACGAGCAGCCGGGGCTTTATGTGCCCAGGGAGATCGCCGACACCTTCCGCGACCGGCTGCTGCCCATGGCCGACATCGCCTCGCCCAACCCGTTCGAGGTCGCCTGGCTGACCGGCCAGCCCATCGCGGAACTGGCCGACATCCCCCGCGCCGCCCGCGCCCTGCGCATGGCCCCCGAGGCGCGGCTGATCGTCACCGGCTGCAAGCTGTGCGAGACGGCGCCGGACATGCTGGAAAGCGTGATCCACGGTCCCGAGGGCCTGTCGCGCCACCCCACGCCGCACCTGCCGCTGGCCATGGCGGGAACCGGAGACCTGTTCGCCGGCCTTGTCGCCGCGGCGCTGGGAAGCGGGCGCAGCCTGGCGCAGGCGGTCGAATATGCGCAGGTCCAGACCTCGCGGGCGCTGATGCGCGCGGCGGCGCTGGGAACGAAGGAGGTCGTCCTGTGCGACCGCGATTTCCGCATGGCCCTGCTGGGGGCCTGAAGCCGCGCCCTGGCGGCGGGGATTGCCGGCGGGGGCGCCCTTGCCGGATTGTGCCCTCATCGGCCGTCCTCGTATTCCCGCAACCGGCACGTGACCTCGAGGAGCACCCGCGCCAGGTGCTTTTGCACCGAACTTTCCGACAGCGCCATATGCTGTGCCACCTCGCGATAGCTAAGGCCCCGGATGCGGTGCAGGACGAAGATCCGCCGCGTCTTGTCCGGCAGCCCTGCCAGCGCGCGCAGGAAGACCTCCAGCCACTCGCGGTCGATCATCCGGCACTCCTGCCCCGGCCGCGGGTCGGTGATGGCGGCCAGCACATGGTCGCCCGGCATGTGGGTGCGGCGCCGCCTTTGCAGGCGCAGGTGGTCGATGGCGATGTTGCGGGCGATGCGGTAGAGATAGCCGCGCAGGTTTTCCGGCCTGTCGCCGCCCTGCAGCGTGGCGCAGCAGCGCAGGAACGCGTCTTGCGTCAGGTCCTCGGCCAGGTCCGGGTCGCGCAGCATCCGCGCCAGGTAGGAACTGACGTCGCCGCCATGGCTGCGGAACAACCGCTCGATCCCCGTTCGTGCCACCTTCCCGCCCCAAGCCGCCGATCGCAGAATGCTCGGCTGGCAGCGCAAGGATGCGGGGTGGCTGGCCGATCAGCCGCCATTACCACGCCAACAGCCGCGCCCTGCAAAGCCATATCCGCAAGCAGGGGCCCGGCCCGGCAGGCCGGCCTGCGCCGGACCCTCCGGCAAGGCGATTGGCGGAAGGGAGTGGGAGTCGAACCCACCAAAGACTGACGCAGCCTCAACCGGATTTGAAATCCGGCCGCCCCACCAGGAACGCTTCCCTTCCATCGCCGCCCCTCAGGCGGCCTGCAGCCGGGCGCAGATCGCCGCCACGGCCCGGTTCGCATCTTCCAGCGCATGGCCGACCTCGCCGCCAAACCCCGCGCGCACCGCACCTATGGCATACATTCCCGGCAACGATGTCTCGAGATGGTCGTCGACGGCCAGCGGTTCCTGGCCCTGCACCGCGCCCGGCGGCAGGAAGCCCGTATTCGGCACCAGCCCGACCATGGCGAAGAAGCCCTGCACCTCGACGCGGTCCTGCGCGCCGCTGCGCAGGTCGCGCAGCCGGGCATGGGAAAGCCCGCCCGCGCCCTCCAGCGCCTCGACCACGGTGCCGAAGCGGACCGAGATCGGCGCCGCGGCCCCGACCGCCTCGACGAAATCCGGGCGCGCGGTAAAGCGGTCGCCACGATGGCCCAGATGCACGACCGGGCAGTATTCGGCCAGGATCAGCGCCTCCTGCAGGGCGGAATCGCCGCCGCCCACCACCATGCCGGGCTTGCCGCGCACCATCGGGCCGTCGCAATCGGCGCAATGCGAGACGCCGCGATGCTCGAACTCGGCCTCGCCGGGGATGCCGAGCGCGCGGTGGCCGGCGCCGCTGGCGACGATCACGCTGCGCGCGGCGTGGCGTGCGGCGCCGGTGACGACGGTCCAGCCGCCGCCTTCGCCCGGCTCGATGGCGGTCACATGTTCGGGGATGTTTTCCACCCCCAGCTCGGTGGCGCGCATCATCAGCTCGGCCGACAGGTCGACGCCGGATTCCGGCATGCCCTCGGGGCCGGGCCAGAGCCTGTTGATGTTCAGCACCAGCCCGCCGAACATGCCGCCTTCGGCCAGGGCGACCCTGAGCCCCCGTTGCGCGGCCTGCCCGGCCGCCGCCATGCCGGCGACGCCGGAGCCGATGATGAAGATGTCGTAGGGATTGCTCATCTCGTTCTCCTGTTCTGGATGCGGGGTGGATGCGCCGGCCCGGCCGCGGTCGCGGCCGTCGCGTCATGCCCGGCCCGCAGCAAGCGGACATTGCCCTGGCGAAGCGTGACCCCCTGCCGGTCCAGGCATTCCAGGATCTCGATGGCAAGGGCGCGCCCGGTCCCGATCACGTCGCGGTAGTCCGCGGCGCTGAACAGCCCGTCCGCGGACCGCCGCGCCGTCTCGGCCGCCTTGCGGGCCAGCGTCTCGACGGTTTCGGGCAGGGCAAAGCGTTCGGGCGTGATCTTGACCGCCTCGCCCAGGGCGGCCTTGCGGTGAAGCAGGTCGCGGACCTTCTGCAAGGGGATGCTGGTCTGGACCGACAGTTCGCGGGCACTGGGGATCTGGAAGCCGGCATCTTCCAGGATCGGCCAGATCAGCGACCAGCTTTGCTTGTCCTGCGGGTTTGCCGTGGAATCGAAGCCGGCCAGCCGCAATTGCGAGCCGACCAGTTCCAGCCCCCAGCCCGCGGCGCATTGTCGGACCAGGTCGGCAAAGACCTCGGCCTCCTGTCCGTGCGCGATTTCCTTGTGCAGCCGGCTCAGCTCGATCCCCTTGGCATCCTGCCGGGCGGCGTGAAAGCGCGCCACCGCCTCGGCGGCGCGCAGGCCCAGCCGCTCGGCGCGCATGAAGGAAAAGGCGGTGGGGATGCGCGTCCTGGTCAGCGGCGCCCCCTGGGGCAGCAGCTCCAGCGCCTGCGGCAGCGGCATGGTGTGGATGCGGGCGAACCAGTCCATCGGCACCCCGTCTGGCAGGCCGTCCAGAAGCGCCAGCAACCCCGCCTGCCTGTCGCGGCCGTCCAGCGCCTGCAAAACCGCGCTCCGCCGGCTGCGGCGAGAGGGCGGAAAGGGATTGACCACGAAACCGCCGCCGATGGTCCGGCTGGCCGATTGGTCGCGGATGATCAGCCGGTCGCCATGCGCGGCATGGACCGGGCGATCCAGCCGCAGCTGTGCCAGCGCCTCCTGCCCGGCCTCGATGGCGCCGCCGCGGCGCAGCGCCAGCCGGGCCGGGATGTCGGCGGCGCCGATATGCAGATGCAGCGGCGTCCAATGCGCCAGGGCCCGCGCCTCGCCCCGCAGAACCCGGATGCGCACGTCGATGCGGTCGGTCACGTGATCGGCCTCGGGGTGAACCAGCCAATCGCCACGCGCCACCGAGGCATGGTCGAGATTGGCCAGGTTGATCGCGCAGCGCTCGCCCGCGCGGACCAGCTCGACCGCCTGGCCGTGGCGCTGCAGCTTGCGCACCCGGCCGCGGATGCCGGCGGGGCTGACCAGCAGGCTGTCGCCGATCCGCACCTCTCCGGCCAGCAGGGTGCCGCGCAGGACCGTGCCGCTGCCGGCGGCGACGAAGACGCGGTCCACGACAAAGCGCGGCCAGGCGCCATCCGGCCTTTCCGGCGGGCTTTCCAGGGCTGCGACCTCGGCCAGCCGATGCCGCAGCGCCCCGATCCCCGCGCCGGTCGTTGCCGAGACGGCGATCTGCGGAAAGGGCGGGAAGCCCGCGCTTTCCAGCAGCTCGTCGACCTCGGCGCGGACCTGCGCGATCCTGTCGGGGCCGGCCCGGTCGCATTTGGTGATGACCACCGTGCCGTCGCGCAGCCCGAGCAGGCCGAGGATATGCAGATGCTCGCGGGTCTGCGGCATCACCCCGTCGTCGGCCGCCACCACCAGCAGGGCATGGCCCACCGCATAGACCCCGCCCAGCATGTTGCGGATGAAGCGCTCGTGCCCCGGCACGTCGATGAAGCTCAGCATGCGGCCGTCGTCCAGCGGCAGATGGGCAAAGCCGACCTCGATCGAGATGCCGCGGGCCTTTTCCTCTTTCAGCCGGTCGGTCTCCATCCCGGTCAAGGCACGGACCAGCGTGGTCTTGCCGTGGTCGATATGGCCGGCCGTGGCGACGATCATGGCCGCCCCGCCACGGGCCGGGCCCGATGCGGCAGGCCGTTGCGCAGAAAGATGGCGCTGCGGGAAACCATGGCACGCTCCATTGTTGTCGATGATCCGGCTTGCGTCCGGCCCCGGCGGGCCGCGCGGGCCACGGGGGCATCGCGGCCACCCCTGGCCCATCCGGCACGGGGACCGCGCCCCCAGGGCTATTGCTTCAGCGCATCCAGCACGGATTGCGCGTCCAGCCCGGCCTTGGTCATGTCCTGCGCCCAGGCGGCGACCACGCCCTCGAATTTCTCCTCGAACTGGACGATCTGCTCGGGGGTCAGCTCGACGACGCTATGGCCGTTCTCGGCCACGATCCGGTCGCGGATCACCAGGGTTTCGCGATCCTCGTAGCTGCAAAGCTGGTCCTGCGCCTTCAGCCCGGCCTCGGCCACGATCTGCCGCACGTCCTCGGGCAGCTTGTTCCAGCTGGCCTCGCTGATGGCGAAGCCGACCAGGTTGCCGCCGAAGCGCGGGCCGTGGACCGAGTATTTCAGCAGGTTCTCCAGGTCGAAGTCGGGCAGGCTGACATAGGGATAGAACGTCCCGTCGATGGTCCCGCGGCTGAGCGAATCGTAAAGCTCGCCCACCGGGGCCTGGATCGGCACGGCGCCCAGCTGGCTGGCGGTCTTGCCGACGGCATTGCCGTTCGCGCGGATCTTCAGCCCCTTGATCGCCTCGATCCCCTCGGGCCGGACCCTGGTGGTCATCAGCACGTTGGGCGGGATCACGTTGGCGAAAAGTACGCGCATGCCCTGCGCCTTGTATTCGCTGTCGCCCAGAAGACCGCCGGGCTTCACGATGTCCCAGACCATATGCGTGCCTTCGCAGGACGAATCGTAAAGCCCCGGCAGCTCGCCCGCGGTCGAAAGCGGCAGCTTGTCGGGGGAATATTGCGGGACGAAGAAGGCGATGTCGGCGATGCCCGAGGACAGCACCGACAGCATGTCCTTGCCCAGCTGGCCCGCCGGATAGACCTCGAAGCGGACGCGGCCGCCGGTCCTGGCGGTGATCTCGTCCGTCATGACCTGGCCGCCCTGCTTCCAGATATAGACATCCGCCGGCAGCAGATGCGCGACCTTCAGCGTGATCGTGTCCTCCGCCATCACGGGCCCGGCCAGCAGCGCCAGCGCCGCGGCGGGACCGGCGAGGCGGCTGCCCTGTCGGAACACGGCTTTCCATGAAATCATGATGTCCTCCCTGATCTGTCTTCGCCGGCCGGGGCCTGGCGATCGGGCGTCTCCTCCACCCGGACGCGGGGATGATGCGGCAATTTCCAGCGCGCACCTACGACGAAAGCACCTGCATAGGCACCGCCTATGATCGACATCGGGCCACGCCGGTATTCCCCGCCACCGCCAGGCCGCTAGGCTTGCGGGGAACCGGGCCATGACGAAGAGAAGGGGCGGCAATGGAACTGGATATCAAGGGGTTGCGCGCCGTCGTCACCGGGGGCGCCCTGGGGCTGGGCGCGGAGATCGTGCGCCGTTTCCTAGCAGAAGGCGCGCGCGTCCATGCCTGCGACATCGACGAGGCGGCGCTTGGCCGGCTTGGCCGGCAGGACGGGCTGTCGCTGGGCGCCTGCGACGTGGCCGACCCGCAATCGGTCGAGCGGATGCTGGCCGCGGCGGTGCAGGCCATGGGCGGGCTCGACTGTCTCGTCAACAATGCCGCCGTCTCGGGGCCGCTGGCCCCGGTCGAGGAAACCGAGATCGCGGCCTGGGAACATTGCCTGCGGGTCTGCCTGTTCGGGCAGTATTACTGCTGCCGCTTTGCCGTGCCGCATCTTCGGCGCTCTGCGAACGGCTCGATCGTCAACCTGTCCTCGGCGGCGGGGAAGTTCGGCTTTACCAACCGCTCGGCCTATGCCGCGGCGAAATCGGGCATCCTGGGCCTGACCCGCACGCTCTCGCGCGAGCTGGGGCCGGCGGGGGTCCGCTGCAACGCCGTGCTGCCCGGCATCGTCGACGGCGACCGGCTGCAGCGCGTGCTGGCGGCGAACGCCCAGGCGCAGGGCCGCAGCCCCGAGGCGGTGGCGCAGGATTGGCTGGCCCATGCCTCGATCAAAAGGATGTTGAAGGCCGGGGAGGTGGCTGACATGATCGCTTATCTGGCCTCGCCGCGGGGGCGTTCGATCTCTGGGCAGGCGATCAGCATCGACGGCGACCTGCAAATGCTCGCCTGACCGTTGCGGGCGGAGGAGGCGCGGCATGTCCCGACCAGCCATACCGGCGCTTGCCGGACATGCCCGGCCATGACGGCCGTGGACAAGCCGCCGCGGCTGGAGCTGCGGCAGCTGCGCTACGTGGCCATGGTGGCGGAATGCGGCAGCATCACCCGCGCCGCCGCCCGGCTGGGCATCGCCCAGCCCTCGCTGTCCGAGGCGCTGTCCCGGCTTGAACAGGATCTCGACACCGCGCTGCTGGTGCGCGGCAAGCATGGCGTGATCCTGACCGAGGCCGGCGCCACCCTGGCCGAGACCGGGCGGCAGGTGCTGGACACCATCGACACCGCGCTGGAGCAGGTCCAGAAGCTGGGCCACCAGAGCCGGCGCGAGATCGCGGTCGGCCTGCCGATGACGCTAACCGGGCTGATGGCGGTGCCGCTGGCCGACAGCATCGCCCACGAGCATCCCGACATCCGCGTGCAGATCACCGAGGCGACCACCACGGTTCTGCTGGAGCAGCTGGCCAGCGGCGCGCTGGACCTTGCGGTCTGCTATGGCGGGGCGGATTTCGCCGCCTTCGCCGCGCAGCCGATCTTCGAGGAAGAGCTGTTCCTGGTCGCCGCCTCGGACAACTGGAGCGAAAGCCCGGTCATCGACGGCCTGGCTCAGAAGGCCATCGCCTTCGATCGCCTGGCGGATCTGCCGCTGGTCCTGCCGGCAAAGCAGAACCCGATGCGGCTGATGCTGGATCGCCTGGCCAAGGCGCATAAATGCGAACTGAAACCGCTGCTGGAGCTGGATTCGCTGCTGAGCCTGGTGACATTCGCCAGCCGGGCCAGCGCGCATATCGTCCTGTCCCATGCCGCGGTGGTCAAGGAGGTGGCGAACGGAACGCTGGTGCTGGTCCCCTTCCGCGAGCCGGCACCGACCCATACCGCCTATCTGCTGCGCCGGCGCGACCGGCCGGTTTCCTCGGCCAGCCTGCTGGTCGAGCGGATGATCCTGTCGGTGCTGGACGAGATGATCGCCCGCTATCGCCTGAAGGCGCGGCTGCTGAAACCGGCCGGCGACTGAGGCGCGTCAGGGTGCGCCGGGGCGCACCCAGCAGGGACACGTTTTCATAACCTTGTTCGGGGATGCGTCAGGGTGCGCCGGGGCGCACCCCGCGCCTGGTTCAGGGCAGCCGGATCTTCTTCGTCACCGCCATGTTGCCGAAGGTCGCGCAATACGAGTTGTGATAGGCCTCGGGGCCCCCCGCCACCGCGATCAGGATGTCCTCGGCCCTGGCCGTGACCATGTTCCTGCCGTCGATGATGTTGCGCGAGTTCTGCTCGACCGCGCTGACCTCCTGGGGCAGTTCGCTGGCCGGAAAGGTGGCGCGGCGGAACAGCTCCTCGCGGATGCGCGGCTTGTCGTAGCCCTGCTTGGCCAACAGGTCGGCATGACCGGGATTGAGGAACAGGATCGGGTTGCCTTCGCCCAGCAGCATGTTGTTGGCGGCAAAGGACACCATGCCGCTGGCCAGCGTGCGCAGGATGCTTTCGGCCTGCTGGAAGCACACGAACATGTTGCCGATGTCCTGCACGCCGACCACGGTGACGGTGCTGTCCTCCGGCTCGAAGCCGCGCTCGACATGCAAGGGCACCCAGGGGCTTTCCTCCTCGGCCTCGCCCAGGCACATGGTGTATTTGCCCGGCTGGCCCAGGGTGGCCTTGTCCACCTCTTCGGGGATGGCGCCGCCGATGTTGAGCATGATCAGCCGGATCGCCCGGCCGATGGTGGCATTCGCCCGCCGCCCCGGACCCAGCGCATTGCGCCCGCAGTTCAGGTCCAGCTGCTGCCGGACCGGGCCGTTGACCAGGATCAGCGGCCCGACCGGGTTGGTGGTGGTGGCGACGCCGAACAGGTTGAACTGCGGCTCGACCAGCGCCTCGACCGCCGCGATCAGCACCGGCATGTATTCCGGCAGGCAGCCGGCCATGACGGCGTTCACCGCGATCCCCGCCACGGTGGCCAGATGGTTGGCCGGCGGGATCACGGCGATCTCGTCCGAGCCGGGCCGGCCCGATGCGGTGATGAAACGCTGCACCAGATCATCGGTCGGGGGCACGATCGGCAAGCCGTCCGTCACCCCCATCCGGTAAAGCTTATCGAACTGCTCGGATGGATCTGCGGGCACCTCGATCAACTCGGCATTCTGCTGGCTCATCGCGTTTCTCCCCCGCCAGGCCCGCCCGTCCCGGCAGCGGCAGGCGCAACCAGTCCGACATAGGTTTCGACAATGCTTTCGGTGACCCGCGCGACTTCGCCTTCCGCATAGAATTGCGGGTTGAGCGGGAAGACGATGGTGGGCAGATCCGGCATCCCCCGTCCGGTGCGCGCCATCTTGGCAAGCGCCGTAAAGCGTTCGGTCACGAAAACGACCGAGGGAATTCCGCGTTTGGTCAATTCGATGCAGTCATGGACACTCCACGACGTGCACGAGCCTCAATTGGCTAGGCCGACGACGGCGATGTCTCCCAGCCGGGCAGCCTCGGCGATCACGGCCTCGTCGACGGCGGTGCTGACCGGGACGTCGAACTGGATCACGTCCTTGACGCCATAGCGCGACTTCAGCGCGGCGCCCAGATGGTCGATCATCTCGTCCATGCAGGTCCAGTGGTTGTTCAGCACCACCATGGTCTTGCCCTGCAAGCCGTCGATCTTGGGATAAGGCTGCGCCGCGGCATCGCGGGCCTTGGCACGCGGGTCATGGATAAACAGTCGTTCCGTCATGGTTCCCTCCTGAAAACGCGGGGGGGCGCGATGGCCCTGGTGCCCTGGATGATCCGGCAGAACGGCCCGTGAGGCAATCGCCGAGCGGGCCGCATAGGCGCCCCCTATGCCAAAGCCGCGGCGCGCCTAGGCATGGCGTGCCCCAGGCCCGGCCCTGGATCGGCGCGGCGCGGGCGCTCGCATGGGGCAAGGCCGGCGACATGCCGGAACGGCCTCCCCTGGCTCCTATGGCATTCATAGGCCCGCTTCAGATTCGTTGACGGTGCCGGCCGCCGCCGACTAGGCTGCATGTGTCGTGGCTGTCCAGCCGAACGCGACCCCGTGCAACGTCGGAGGTTCCGATGGCAGTTGCGGCAGCACCCCGCATCATCCCGGCACCCTCCCGCAAACAGAGGACCAGACCATGCCCAGCACCAGCCGACGCAACCTGTTGAAACTCGCCCTGGCCGCCGCCGCGATCCCCGCGGTGCCGGGCCTGCTGCGGGCGGCGCCCGAACCCCGCGGCTTCGCCCCCGCGCCCGGCGACTGGCGCAGCTTCGAGCTGCGCACGCGGGTCAGGCTTGCGCCGCAGGGCCCCACGCAGATCTGGCTGCCGGTGCCCTCGGCCCAGTCGGACTACCAGCGCTCGCTGGACGACAGCGTGACCGGCAATGCCAGCGAAGCCGCCTTCGCCACCGATCCGGCCAGCGGGGCGCGGATGCTGCACGCGCGCTTCGACGCCTCGGTCGCCGAGCCCATGGTCGAGCTGGTCAGCCGCATCCAGACCCGCAACCGCACCGTGGACTGGAGCCGCACCTCGGAGGTGCAGGAAGACCCGGCGGTGCTGGAAGCCGCGCTGCAGGGCTCCAGCCTCAAGCCGCTGGACGGCGTGGTGCTGGACCGCGCGCGCGAGATCACCCAGGGCGCCACCAGCGACCGCGAGAAGATCGCCGCGATCTATGCCTGGATCGTCAACCATTGCTATCGCAACCTGGACACCCCCGGCTGCGGACCGGGCGACATCCAGGCCACGCTGACCAGCGCGGGCCTTGGCGGCAAATGCGCCGACCTGAACGGGCTTTTCGTGGGTCTTGCCCGCGCCTCGGGCGTGCCGGCGCGCGACATCTACGGCGTGCGGGTGGCGCCCTCGGCCTTCGGCTACAAGCAGCTGGGCGCAAACAGCCCCGACGTGACCGGCGCGCAGCATTGCCGGGCCGAGGTCTGGCTGGCGGGCCACGGCTGGGTGGCGATGGACCCAGCGGACGTGCTGAAGGTGATGCGGGCCGAGACGGACCGCTGGATCAAGGATCCGGCCGACCCGCTGGTCGCACCCGTCAATGCGGCGCTTTTCGGCAATTGGGAAGGCAACTGGGTCGCCTACAACACCGCCAGCGACGTGTCCCTGCCCGGCGCGAACGGCGCCCCGGCCCTGCCCTTCCTGATGTATCCGCAGGGCCTGAACGCCCAGGGACGGCTGGACGAGCTGGACGCCAAGGCATTCTCCTACGAGATGACCGCGCAAGAGGTCTGAGCAACCCCCTCGGGCAGGCATTCCGGTCCCGGATGCCTGCCCGAGGGGTCGCAGCGAGGCGTCTTTCGGCCTCACCCCCGCCGCCGGCCTGTCGCACCGGCGGGGCATGTCAGGCGGCTGCGAGGGTCACAGGGCGCAGAGCGCGGCGCAAAGCCGGTCGATGTCCTCGCGCGTGGTATAAAGGCCCAGGCTGGCGCGGCACAGCGCCGTGACCCCCAGCGCCGCCATCAACGGCTGCGAGCAGAAGGAGCCGGCGCGCACGGCGATGCCCTCCTGGTCCAGCAGCGCCGCCAGGCGCTGCGGCGATCCCACCCGCTCCAGCCGGAACGAGAACAGCGGCCCCTTGCCCGGCGCCATGCCGAACAGCTCGATCCCCGGCACCTTGGCCAGTTCCGCCTGCGCATGGGCGACCAGATCCTGCTCATGCGCGCGGATGCGCGCCATGCCGATGCCGCCGAGATAGCGCAGCGCGGCGCCCAGGCCGATCTGGGCGACGATCGCCGGGGTTCCGGCCTCGAACCGCAGGGGCGGCGCGGCATAGGTCACGGCCTCGCGCGTGACCTCGCGGATCATGTCGCCGCCGCCGCGATAGGGCTGCATCTCGGCCGCCCGCTCGCGCCGGACCCACAGCGCGCCCGAGCCCGAGGGGCCATAGAGCTTGTGCCCCGCCAGCGCATAGAAATCGCAGCCGATGGCCTTTACGTCCACCGGCGCATGCACTGCGCCCTGCGCGCCATCGACCAGCACCGGCACGCCCCGCGCCCGCGCACCGGCGCAGATGGCGGCCAGGTCGACCTCGACCCCCAGCACGTTCGACATCTGCGTGACCGCGACCAGCCGCGTCCGCGGCCCGACGGCGTCGATCACCGCCTGCGGGTCGAGCCAGCCGCCGGCATCGAAATCGACCCATTTCAGCACCACGCCCTGGCGTTCGCGCAGGAAATGCCAGGGCACGACATTGGCGTGATGCTCGGCCGCGGTCAGCACGATCTCGTCGCCCGGCCCCAGCCGCGGCGCGGCCCAGGCGGCAGAGACCAGGTTGATCCCCTCGGTCGCGCCCGAGGTGAAGACCACCTCGTCCTCGTCGGCGTTCAGGAAATCGGCGACGATGCCGCGCACGGATTCGTAGCGCTCGGTCATCACGGCGGACAGGTGGTGCAGCCCGCGATGCACGTTGGAATAATCCTCGGCATAGGCGGACATCACCGCATCCAGCACCGCCCGCGGCTTCTGCGCCGAAGAGGCGCTGTCCAGATAGCACAGCGGCTTGCCGTTCACCCTGCGCGCAAGGATCGGGAAGTCACCGCGCAGCTCCAGCGTCTCGATCATGGGTCTCTCCGTTCCTGGTCGCGCCCGCCGATGCGGGCGGGCATGCATGAAACCAACCACGGCGCAAGGCCGGGGTGCAACAAGCAGCCGCCCCTATGCCATTCATAGGCGGGGCTGTGCCCTTGGTTGACAGCCTTGCCCGGCCCGACCAAGCTGCAGGCGACAATGCGAGGGAGGAGCCTTGCAGATGGATTAGCTGGACACGCCCTGACCGCGCGCGGCGCCGCAAAGGCCGGCCTGCGCCGTTCCATCATCCCCATCCCGCCCCGAACCCCGGATCGCCCCGATCCGGCTGCCGGGCCTTGGCCAAGGACCAGCCGGAATGACCGACGAAACCGTCTTCGATGCCGGCGCGCTCGGCTGCGGCGAGCTGGTGGTGCTGTTGCGCATCCGCTTGCGCAAGATGCCGGGGCGGGTGCTGCGCGTCGTCGCCACCGATCCCGGCGCGCCCGAGGACATTCCCGCCTGGTGCCGCATGACGCGCTGCGACCTGCTGCGCCACGACCCGGCCACCCATTCGTTCTGGATCCGGTCGCGCGACGACTGGAGCTGAACCCGACCCGCATCAATCAGGAGAAACCCATGCCCGGAAAATTCGTCGTCTCGATCAGCTGCGCCCGCGACAATACCGACAAGGCCACCGTCGGCTTCGTGGTGGCCAATGCCGCCGTCGCCTCGGACAAGGAGGCCGTCGTCTTCCTGTCCATCGAGGGCACCCGGCTGTCGCAGAAAGGCTATGCCGACGACATCCACGAGGAAGGCTTCGCGCCGCTTGCCGAGCTGATGGCCAGCTTTGCCGAGGCCGGGGGCGAGATCTACGTCTGCTCGCCCTGCTTCAAGAAGCGCGGGCTCGACGAGGACAAGCTGATCGCCGGCGCCAAGGTGGTGGGCGGTGCCAAGCTGGTCGAGTTCATGTCCGACGGCGCCCCCTCGATCTGCTACTGACATGACCCGCTGGAAACCCATGCTCGCGGCCTTCGTGCTGGCCTGCGCCGCCTATGTCGGCCTGTCGTTCCTGCTGTTCGAGATGCCCAGGTCGGTCGCCGACGCGCTCGACTGCGGCTTCCTGCCGGAAGAGTTCGTCGCCTCCGGCACCCTGACCTTCGACCGCAACCGCGCCTTCGCCGTCAGCTTCCTGCGCAAGCAGGAATATCTGACGGCGGCCACGGTGGGCGTGGCGGTGGCCTTCGCCGTCTTTGCGCTGCGGACCGGCCGCAAAGGCGGCGGCGCCATCGCGGCGGGCGGCGGGCTGATGGCGCTTGGCGCGGTCTGCGTGTCCTGCCTTGCCCCGGTGCTGTCGGTGGTGGGCCTCGGCGTCATCGGATCGGCGTTGGCGGGCGTGCCGAAATGGTTGTTGCTGGTGAACACGCTGGCCCTGACCGGCTGGGGGATGCTGTTCCTCTCGCGCCGGGCCGGATCCTGCGCGCTGCCCGCACGGCGCGTGAACCCCTAGAGGATGGCCATGAAACGCATCTTCCTTTCCCTCGCCTGCGCGGCGGCCCTTGCCATCCCCGCCCATGCCGAGGATTCCGCCCTGCTGATCCCACCCAGGGACGGCTGGCCCCTGGCCAACCCCATGGCCGCGGCCGAGATCGCCCCGCCCCCGTTCTCATTGCCGACCGAGCGCGGGGTGAACCCGGCCTATGTCGCGGGCCTGCCGGGGTTGCATCAGGGGCTCGAGACCTTAGACGACTTCGACCGCCGCTCGCTGAAGCATGACAGCGTGCTGATCCGCCAGAGCCGGGTCGAGAACGGCGAGGTCGTCATCCCGCCGGGCGGGCTGGCCTATCTGGAGGACAGCTGGGGCGGCGAGGTCGCCCTGCGCGGCGAGAAGGTGCCGATCCTGGGCCGGACCGCGACCTATATCGACTACGACATGACCGTGGTGATGCAGAAGGACGTGACCATCCCCGCCGGCCAGGCGGTGGCGGTGGGCGGCACCGTCTATCACTACTACGCCAGCATCGGGCACGAGCAGATGGTGAACCACACCCTGCATGTGCGCACCATTTCCGGCCTCGACTGGGAATGGGCCTTCGGCTCGCCCGCCTTTTCCACCACGGAACCGAACTGGTGGGGCAATTCCTTCGCCCAGCTCTACAACCAGGGCAAGCTGCGCGAGATGAGCCGCGAGGCGCTGGTGTTCGACTGGCTGGCCGGGGTGCGGATGGACCGCATGACCTATGCCGAGACCGAGGTGTTCAAGGGCCTCGCCGCGCCGGGCGACGCCTGGACCATGGGCGGGCAGACCCTGCGCGTCGCCGCGGTGGATGAGGCCGCCGGCACCGCGACGGTGGAACTGGTCGAGGCCGGCGCGGTCGTCGCCGCCAAGACCCTCGGCCCGGTGCTGCCCGACCGGCTGATCGAGGACCACGACGCCCGCAAGGCGCTGGTGTTCGAACATGGCGACGTGGTGGCGTTCCTGTCGCCCTGGCCCGCGGCGTTCGAGGGCGGCAAGGTCAGCCTCAAGGTCTACGACGATGCCTTCGCCTTCGACTACGGCGCCGATTTCGCCCGCGACCCGCGTTTCGCGGTCTGGCCCGTGACCTGCCCGACCGGCCACGCCTTCGGCTTCATGCTGACCAACAAGCAGGAAATCCGCCTGAAACCCGGCCAGTCCGTCGACGGGCCCGAGGGCTATTTCAAGGTCGTGGTCAACAGCGTCGAGGGCGATCACGTCACCTCCTGGCATGTCGAGGACAGGCAGGGCAACCGCTCGGCCGATCTGGGCGGGCCGCAGATCGCCAATGTGGACCTGGTGCTGGGACAGGGCCGCGTCACCGGCCAGTCGATCTTCAAGGATCTGGGCCGGGCGCTGCTGGCGCGCAGCTACGGCACCCAGGTCGCGCTGGAAACGCTGGCTAGGCCCGAGGGCGGCGTGGCCCCGGCCCCGGCGGCTGCGCCGATGACCGCCTCGGTGGTGCCGGTCCCGGCCGGGGCGCCGCTGTCGCCCGCGCTGCTGCTGGCGCTTGCCGTGGCGGTGATCGCCACGGGCGCGATCGGCTATGAACTGGCCCGCCGCCGCCGCGGCTGACCCATGGACCGCCGGGCAGCCGGCGGCCCCCTTTCGCCGGAGGAACCGCCCATGACCACCCCCCACCCGCTGCCGCCCGACGTGTCCTTCGACGGCGGCGACCTGGATTGCGGCAACGGCCTTTTGCTGCTGATCCGCAAGCATATCGACCCGCTGCCACGCGGCGGCCTGCTGGAGATCCTCTCGACCGAGATCTCGGTGGACGAGGATCTGCCGGCCTGGTGCCGGATGACCGGCAACGCGTTCCTGTCGGTCCATCGCGAGGGAAGGCAGCGGTCCTTCCTGATCTGCAAGGGCGCGCTGTCGGAACGCCGGGCCGAGCCGCCGGCCGCCGTTCCCGCCGAACCGGCCCCCCTGCCGCCGCGGGTAGCGCGCCCCGTCCCGCCGGTGCCGCCGCTGGCGGTGATGGGCATGGGCTCGTGGCCGCGGCCGCGCTGGATGGTCGAGGCCATGCACGCCCATGTCGAGGGCCGCCTGTCCGAGGCCGCCTTTCACCAGACCGCAGACGACGCGGTGCGGCTGGCCGTCGCCGCGCAGGAACGCGCCGGCGCCGATGTCGTCACCGACGGCGAACAGCGCCGCGACAGCTATGCCAGTTTCGTCGCCACCCGGCTGGAAAACTGCCAGCTGATCCCGCTGACCGACCTGCTGCCCCTGGTCGACCACCCCGAGGAGTTCGAGGCCGAGCTGCGCGCGCTCGACATCCCCGCCGGCGATGTGCGCCACCCGGCGGTCTTCGGCCGGCTGCGCCGCACCCGCCCCATCGTCGCGCATGAGGTCGATTTCGCCCGCGCGCTGACCGACAGGCCGGTCAAGGTCGCCCTGCCCGGCCCCTATCTGCTGACCCGGACCATGTGGATGGAATGCATCTCGGACCGCGCCTATGCCAGCCGCGAAGAGATCGCCGCCGACATCGTGCGCGTCCTGCGCGAGGAACTGGCCGAACTGGTCGAGGCCGGCGCCGCGCTGATCCAGTTCGACGAGCCGGTGCTGTCGGACGTGGTCTTTTCCGGCGCCAAGAACAAGCGCAGCTTCATGTGCGGCGCGCTGTCGGAAACGCTGGCGCCCGAGCATGAGCTGGGCTTTGCCCGCGACCTGCTGAACGCGGTCTTCGACGGCTTCGACCGCGACCGCATCGCGCTGCATGTCTGCCGCGGCAACTGGACCCCCGACGAGTCGGTGGCGCTGAGCGGCAGCTATGCGCCGCTGATCGACACCCTGGCCCAGGTCCGCGCGGGCGCCTATCTGCTGGAAGCCGCGACGCCGCGCGCGGGCGACATGGGCGTCTTGTCGGCCCTGCCCGAGGACGCGCGCATCGGCGTGGGCGTGGTGAACCAGAAACTGCAGGTGGCCGAGGCGGTGGACGAGGTCGCCGCCCGCATCGCGCGCGCCATCGCGCTCTTCGGGCGCGAACGGGTGCTGCTGCATCCCGATTGCGGCTTCGCCACCTTCGCCGACAACCCGATCTGCTGCGGCGACCTCGCCTGCGACAAGATCGCCGCCATCGCCCAGGCCGCGGCACGGTTCAGGTAAGATCGCCAAGACCCTGTCGCATCGCCGCCGGGCCGCGCATCATGGCCGCAGCAACCCGGCACCCAAAGGACTGACAGATGCAATCCAAGCTTTCCACCCTGCCGCCCCTGCACGAGATCGTGCAAACGCCCGCCGGCCGCGCCTGCGTCGAGGCGCATGGCCATGCCGCCAGCCTGGCCTGCATCCGCGAATTGCTGGACGAATACCGCCAGCAGCTGCTGGCCGGCACCGCAGAGGCCGAGGACCGGGAAAGCGCCGCCCGGAGGGTGGCCGGGGCCGCGCTGGAAAGGCTCGACAGCCGCAGCGCGCCGGCGATGAGGCGCGTGCTCAACATGACCGGCACGGTGCTGCACACCAATCTCGGCCGCGCGGTCTACGCCCCGCGAGCGGTCGAGGCCGCCAACCGCGCCATGACCGGGCCGCTGGCGCTGGAATACGACCTCGACGCCGGCCGGCGCGGCCAGCGCGACGATGCCGTGCAGGCGCTGGTCGCCGAGATCACCGGCGCCGAGGCCGCCTGCATCGTCAACAACAACGCCGCCGCCATCCTGCTGGTGCTGGCGGCGCTGGCCCACGGGCGCGAGACCATCGTCTCGCGCGGCGAGCTGATCGAGATCGGCGGCTCGTTCCGCATGCCGCAGATCATGGAAAGCGCCGGCACCCGCCTGCGCGAGGTCGGCACCACCAACCGCACCCATCTGCGCGACTACGAAGGCGCCATCGGCCCCGACACCGCGCTGCTGCTGAAGGTGCATCCCTCGAACTACCAGGTGCTGGGCTTCACGCATGAGACGCGCTGCCCGGACCTGCTGCCGGTGGCGCGCAGGCACGGCTTGCCGCTGGTCGACGACCTGGGCTCGGGCACGCTGGTCGACCTGTCGCGCTGGGGCCTGCCGCATGAACGCAGCGTGCAGGATGCGCTGGCCGAGGGCGTGGACCTGGTGACGTTTTCCGGCGACAAGCTGCTCGGCGGGCCGCAGGCGGGCTTCATCGCCGGGCGCCGCGACCTGGTGGAACGGTGCGCGAAACATCCGCTGAAACGCGCCCTGCGGCTCGACAAGGTGCGGCTGGCGGCGCTGGAGGCGACGCTGGCGCTGTACCGCGACCCCGACCGGCTGGCGGACCGGCTGCCGACCCTGCGCCACCTGGCCCGGCGGCCCGACGAGATGCAGGCCATGGCCCAGGCGATCCTGCCCGCGCTGGCCGCCGCCCTGCCGGCCGACCATGCGCCCGAGATCGCGGCCTCGCAGGCGCAGATCGGCTCGGGCGCGCTGCCGCTGGAAAAGCTGCCGAGCCTGGCCTTGCGCATCCCCGCGCCGGGCGCCAGCGGCGAGCGGATCGCGCGGGCGCTGCGCCGCCTGCCGCTGCCGGTGATCGGGCGGATCGCCGAGGGCGCGGTCTGGCTGGACCTGCGCTGCCTCGACGATCCGCAGCCGCTGGTCGAGCAACTGCCCGGCCTTGCCGCGCTGCTGGCCGAACCAACCCCAACCAAGGAACTGCCATGACCAGGATGTTCTTCCTGGCCGAGCGCGCCTTGTCGAACAGCTCGAACCCGTCGCGATAGGAACCGAAGGCACCGGCCTGGCCGCCGCCGACGATGATCTGCAAGGGCTGGGTCAGCAGCTGGTCCGCCAGATGGAACGCATCGAAGCCGAAGCCGGCCTGCGTGCTGACCACGTTGAGCCTGTTCGGCGAGCCGGGCTGCCGGCCGCGCTGGGTGGTGTAGTAGTCCACCGCCTCGACCACATCGACGTCCTTGATGCCCGTAGCTTCCAGCTCCTCCTGCGAGCGCGGGATATAGCTGGTGATCGCCGGCTCGGCCCCGCGCGCCTCGGCGGTGCGCTGCGCGCAGATGCCCTCCAGCGCCTTGATGGCCGCGTCGGGGCTGAGATCGCCCTCGCGCGAGATCCGGCCGTAATTGGCGCCGACGACGGTGGCGACGGCCTTGAAGCGGCGTTCGGTCATCGCGGCATTGACCGCATAGCCGCCACCGCCGCAGATGCCCAGGACGCCGATGCGGTCGGCATCGACGAAATCCTGCGCCACCAGGTAGTCGACCGCGCAGCGGAAATCCTCGACGCGGGTGGCTGGGTCTTCCAGGTATCGCCCAGGCCCGCCGCTTGCGCCCTGAGTCGAGGCGTCGAAGGCCAGGCAGACATAGCCCAGCTCGGCCAGTTTCGCGGCATAGATCGCCGCGGTCTGTTCCTTGCACGAGCTGATCGGATGGGCGACGACGATGGCCGGGTATTTCCCGCCCTCGTCGAACCCTTCGGGAAGATGCAGGTCGGCAGCCAAGTCCCAGGTCTTGTTCCTGAAGCTCACGGATTTCATGGTTCGGTTCTCCTCTTTGCCGCTATCGGGCGGGGTGGGATCAAGGATAGGTCTTGAAGATGGGGCGGACCGGCTGGGCCGCCGCGATGACCGGAATATAGCCAAGCCGGCTTCTTGCGATTAGATGGGGCAATCGGAATACGGCCATTAGCGGGTCTTATGAATGAACACCGAGGATCTTCGCGACCTGAACGCCTTCGTCGCCGCCGCCGAAGAGGGCAACTTCACCCGCGCCGCCGCGCGGCTGGGGGTGTCGCAATCGGCGCTGAGCCAGACGATCCGCAATCTCGAGGAACGCACCGGCGTGCGCCTGTTCAACCGCACCACCCGCAACGTCTCGCTGACCGAGGCGGGCGAGCGGCTGCTGAAAAGCGTCCACCCCGCCCTGGCCGAGATCGAGCAGGGTTTCGCCCAGCTTGGCAGCCTGCGGGACAAGCCCGCCGGCACGATCCGCATCTCGGCCGACGAGTATGCCATCGACAGCGTGCTATGGCCGCTGTTGCAGCCCTTCCTGCGCAAATATCCCGACATCGCGCTGGAGCTGACCACGGATTACGGGCGCGGCGACATCATCGGCCAGCGCCAGGACGCCGGCGTCCGCCGCGGCCAGCTGGTGTCGCAGGACATGATCGCGATGCGCATCGGGCCGGACGTGCCCATGGCGGTGGTGGCGACGCCCGAACGGGTGGCCGCGGGCAAGGCGCCCGCCCGGCCGCAGGATCTGGCGGGGCAGGATTGCATCAACCTGCGGCTGCCGACGCATGGCGAGATCTTCCCGTGGCATTTCACCGTGGATGGCAAGGACATGCATGTCACCATTTCCGGGCGGCAGGTCTTTACCTCGATCGCGCTGGTGCGCGCGGCCTGCCTGGCGGGGTTCGGCTATGCCTACCTGCCCCTGGGCTATGTGGACGCGCATCTGCGCGACGGGCGGCTGGTCGAGGTGCTGGCCGATTGCAGAAAGACCTTCGAGGGCTATCACCTCTATTATCCCAGCCGCCGCCAGCAGCCCCCGGCGCTGGCGGCGCTGATCGAGGAATTGCGCGGCCGC
>JAANMV010000915.1_pt1 | contig 34608 bp, 9 predicted proteins | sample 7279661 | NCBI WGS metagenome assembly JAANMV01 (sample SAMN14094540, study PRJNA606508) | bioreactor metagenome | isolation source: A lab-scale SPAN reactor treating ammonium-rich wastewater day 121 | place: Ireland: Galway | collected 2017-05-16
GGAGCGCGAACGCGGGATTACGATCCTCGCCAAGAACATCGCCTTGCCGTACAAGGGCGTTAAGATCAACATCATCGACACCCCGGGCCACGCCGACTTTGGCGGCGAGGTGGAGCGCGTGCTGCGCATGGCCGATGGGGCGCTCCTCTTGATCGACGCCGCCGAGGGACCGCTGCCGCAAACGCGGTTCGTACTGGCCAAGGCCGTGGAAGTGGGCCTGAAGCCGATCGTTGTGGTCAATAAGATCGACCGCGCCGACGCCCGGGCGCATGAAGTCATTAGCGAAGCGCTCGACCTGATTCTGGAGTTGGGCGGCGACCAGCATTTGGACGACTTCCCGCACATTTTCGCCAGCGGCCGCGAAGGCTACGCCACGCACGACCCGGAAGTCCGCACCGATAGCATGCGTCCCCTCTTGGACATGGTGCTGCAAGAGGTCCCCGGCCCGCAGATCGACAAGGGCCAGCCGCTCCAAATGCTCGTCACCACCTTGGATTGGTCTGAGTTTGTGGGCCGCATCGCCATTGGCCGCATTCAGGCCGGCGAAGTCCGCAAGGGCCAGAAGGTGCTGCTGATGCAGGCCGACGACCAGCAGACCGAGGCCAAACTCGCCGCGGTCCACGTGTTCGAGAACCTGGGCCGCCGCGAGGTCGAATCGGCCGAGGCGGGCGAAGTCGTGGCACTGGTGGGCTTGGAGAACGTGGAGATCGGCGACACGATTTGCGATCCCGCGGCGCCCCGCGCCCTGCCGCGGTTGCACGTGGACGAACCGACGCTGGAGATGGTGTTTTCGATTAACAACTCTCCCTTCGCGGGCCGCGACGGGAAGTACGTGACCACCCGGCAAGTGCGCGATCGGCTTTATCGGGAACTAGAACGGAACGTGGCCCTGCGCGTGCGGCCGATCGAGGGCAGCGATGCGCTGGCGGTCTCGGGCCGCGGCGTGCTGCACCTCGCGGTGTTGATCGAGACCATGCGCCGCGAAGGTTACGAGCTTTCCGTCGGCAAGCCGCACGTCATCATTCATGAAAATAACGGCGTGAAGGAAGAACCGTTCGAGACGCTGGTGGTGGAAACGCCGTCGGACAAGCTCGGGCCCGTGATGGAGCTGGTCGGCGAACGCCGTGGCGAACTGGCCGAAATGACCACCCACGGCGAGTACACCTACGCCACCTTCTCGATTCCCGCCCGCGGATTGATCGGTCTTCGCACGCGACTGCTCAACGCCACGCAAGGCACGGCGATCATTCACAACCGTTTTGCCGGCTATCAACCCGTGGAAGGCGATGCGCCGCGCCGCCCGAACGGCGTGTATGTGTCGATGGTCACCGGCCGCGCCGTCGGGTACGCCTTGAACACCCTCCAAGAGCGGGCGGAAATGTTCGTCGGCCCCGGCGATGACGTGTATGAAGGGATGATCGTCGGCGAGAATGCCCGGTCCGACGATATGAACGTGAATCCCACCAAGGAAAAGAAGCTGACCAACGTCCGCGCCGCGGGAAGCGACGAAAACATCATCCTCAAGCCCCCCCGCCGCATGAGCCTGGAGGCGGCCCTGGAATACATCGAGGACGACGAACTGGTGGAGGTCACCCCCAACCACATCCGCCTGAGAAAGATCCACCTCAAAGAAGCCGACCGCCGCCGCAAGGCGCGCTCGGGCGGGTGATCAGCCTGGTCGCCATCAACGCGTCCGGCTTATAAATCACGGACGCGTTGTTAGAATTTTCGCGCGGGCAAAGTTGCATCTTCGCAATTGCCGAAGGAAACTCGTTTCAATGGCCACCGCCGAACAAGCGAAATCCTGGGTATGCGACAATTGTGGGGAAGAAGTCGATCCTGACAGCGGAACACGACGCGCGACCTATTATGGCTGGTCCTCTTAAGCTTCAGCGGCGCGACCCCGTTCTTTCTAATGGCGCACCTTACATCGCTCGCCTGAGCGTTGGGAGAAACCTACCGGCTCGATGTGGCCAACGACGTTTCCATGATCGTCCCGCACTTGAACCGGATAAGCTTGGGTCAGAAGGCAAATTTGATCGTCAGAAAGCAAGACATGTAGCATAGGGCGTCGCCTATCTTCTATTCTTGCGACGAGCCAAACGCCATGCAATTCTCCCGCGATCAAAACGCCCCCTGCCGCATGCTCGCGGCAGGTCGAATTGATTAGACGACTAACGCAACAACAGAACTCGACTTAGCCGCTTACGCCACCTGCGTGCGACGACGGCGTTGTTTGCGGCGGTGGGCGGGGGGCGCGGCGCCGTGGGGCTTGCGGTGCGGGCGAGTTTGCTTCTTGGCCACTGGCGGCGCCGGTTGCGCGGCGCGGGTGGTGTCGGCCGGTAGGGCGCGGCCAATCAGGCGTTCGATGTCCTTGAGTTGCGAGCGCTCCAGCGGGCTGCAAAACGAGAACGCGGCTCCGCTGGCGCCGGCCCGGGCAGTGCGGCCGATGCGATGCACGTAGCTTTCCGGCTCGTACGGCAGATCGTAGTTAATCACGTGCGATACGTCGTCCACGTCCAGGCCGCGGGCGGCGATGTCGGTGGCCACCAGCACTCGCGTGCGGCCGGTCCGGAAGCCGTGCAGCGCCTGGTTCCGGGCGGTTTGCGACTTGTCGCTGTGAATGGCGTCGGCCTTGATCCCGTCGGCGCGGAGTTGGCGGCTGACGAACTCGGCTCGCCGCTTGGTGCGGGTGAACACCAGCACGCGATGGAAGTCGTCGTTCTCCAGTAGTTGTTGGAGCAACGCCCGCTTGCCATCCTGGGCCACGTGCAACACGCGCTGCTCGATGCGGTCCACCGTGGACGAGACGGGCGTCACGGCGACCCGCACCGGGTCACTCAACATCGTGCCTGCCAGGCTGGCGATGCTCTCGGGCATGGTGGCCGAGAAGAACAGCGACTGCCGCTCTTTGGGGAGCAACGGCACGATCCGGCGAATGTCGGGCAGGAAGCCCATGTCAAGCATGCGGTCCGCCTCGTCGAGGACGAAGACTTCAACCTTGTCGAGCTTGACGCGGCGCTGCTGCATCATGTCTTGCAGGCGGCCGGGCGTGGCGACCAGCACGTGCACGCCGTTCTTCAATGCTTGCACTTGCGCATGTTGGCCGACGCCGCCGAAGATCACGGTCGAACGGATCGGTAGATAGCGACCGTAAGTGCGGAAGCTTTCGTCAATTTGCGCCGCCAGTTCCCGCGTGGGCGAAAGCACCAGCACCCGCGGCGCATACGGCGCCGCCGGTTGATTCAATTCGGCCAGACGGTGCAGGATCGGCAACGCAAAAGCGGCCGTCTTCCCGGTGCCGGTTTGGGCGCAGCCCATTAAATCGCGCCCAGCCAGCAAATGCGGAATCGCCGCCGCTTGAATAGGTGTGGGAGTTTGATAGTTCACGGCCGCCAGCGCCCGCTGGATCGGCTCGGCAAGGGGAAGATCGGCAAAGGTAGTTGATTTCAAATTCATTCTTACTTGTTTTCTTGAAGGTGAGTGAGCTTTGCAAGCTCGTGGGGCGCCACAATCCAGCCGCGGCAGTTCGGGCTGCCGCACAGGCAAGGAATGGCGCAAGACGCCGGCCAGGCGTAGTCGATCGTCAATTGTTCGCCGGCTTCGACTGCGACCAGCGTTTTCAAACGGGTCGCGTAGTGGAGTTCGCCCGTCTGATCGTCCCAGCGAGCGAAGTCCACCAGTTCGCAATTGGGCTGGCAACTATGGTTGATAAAGCGAATGGGGGCGTTCGGCTCCAGCACGCGTCCGCCGCCCAGGTCAATGCAATACGCCGACCAATACTCGGGATCATCCACCACGTGGCCTTCGATGTCCGCCACCGTGTCGGCTGGGCGATAGCGCCGCCGCGCGAACACGCCCCAACCATAAGGCGTTTCGCCGAGGCGCACGGCCCGGGTGGCGCGCTTCATGCGCGCGCGACGAACGATCAATCCGACCTCGATCCGCGAAAAAAGGGCGGGTAGCGACGCACATCCGAGAACGAGAGAGCCTCTCGCAAGATAGCGTCAACAGGGGACACGCCGGGTCTTCGTCTTGCTAAGACCCGCGATACTCCCGAGGGCAGGTCATAAGGATTTGACCCACCCGGAAAAAATTAAGAGACGTTGGTTTGGGGAGGACGGATCCAGGATCCGTCCTCCGCCCAACGTATTCTTCCCGGCGCGCGAGACGCCTTAGTAGCCGCGACGACCGCCGCCACCGTAACCGCCGCCGCCACGACGACCACCACCGCCGCCACCGCCGCCACGACGGTCTTCGCGCGGCTTGGCTTCGTTCACGGTGATCGTGCGGCCTTGCAGTTCTGTTCCATCGAGGGCGGCAATCGCCTCGGCGGCGCCGTTGGCCATCTCGACAAAACCGAACCCGCGCGACCGACCGGTGTCGCGGTCCATCACGACCTGCGCCGAAGTCACCGCGCCGTACTGCGCAAACGCGTCGCGCAGATCGTCCGAGGTGGTGTCGTACGACAGGTTCCCTACATACAGATTCTTACTCATGGTCATCCTGTGGCCTTCTTGCGGCCCAAACAAAAAGAAAAAACACTCACGCCGTCCCGCGGGACGGGTCGGAAGATCAAAGCGAGGTTAGCCCTTGGTTGTTGTTACAGGGCGTCACCCGCTTGTCGAACCTGGAGGCCGTGAGTAAGGATGACTCGGAGCGGCGGAACCAAGACGGTTAACAGCGACGGTGAACAATTGCCAGCCTGATCTTCGCCCAATAGGCGACGGCCCATTAGGGTCGGAGAATTATAGCACGCCCCGCTGCCGAGTATATGGTTATTTTTCAAAGATTTTTCGGACGGGTCGACTTGCACCTTGGGGGCCCATCAACGCCAGGAAATGCTTCGGTTTCGAGCCTGAAATCGGCGCCGAGAGCGGTGTTCTGGATGATGGACGCGGCCGGCCCAACAACGGCCAGAATTGCGCCTTCCTTTAGTGTGTCAATCGGGCCAATTCCTGGCGGTACGGGCCATCGCCCATCAGGTCCAAACTTAGCGCCAGGCGCGCTCGGTCCTCGCGGCGGGGGAGATTGCGGAGCGCGTCCAGCACGCGTTCGGCCTGATCGGCCGTAACAGTTCCTTGAAGGGGATGCCCCAACCCCATGATGAACTTGGCGCGCTGCAGATCGGCGAAGCGCCGCGGATCGTCCTGCATGGATGCGAACAGCGCCGTAACGGCGGCTTGGGCCGCCGCCACTTCGTCCCAATCGTTGCGAGCCGCCGCCTTCAAGAGATGCAGATACTGAAAAATGGAAAACGACATCGGCCCGGAGGTCACGCCGCACCGCTGCCGACCTTGCGCATCGTATTGCGGACCATCCTGTAACGCCCGTGCCAAATGGGGGTCCCAGCCCTGGACAATTTTCAGCCGGGATAACCGTCGATCACGGAGAAATAGAAGCGTGCTGCGATCGTAATCAGCTTCTGTCACTTTGACCGCCACCACCTGCTGGCCGCCGGGGCCATCCAGGAGTCGCGCCACCGCGTCGCACGTCAACGATACGCCGCTCACGTCGGGAATCGAATATACCCCCACGGCCAGACCCAGTTCCGCCGCGCCGTGTACGAGGGGTTGCATGTTCATCGCCACGTCGCGCGGGGACGCGTCGCCAGGCAGGTTGGTTCCCGGCCGAACAAAAACAATTGGGTAACCCGAATCGGCCACCGCCTGCAATAAGCGATCGTTCGCGTTTGGTCCATCCTCGGGCCGCAGCAGCGCGATTTTGACGGTCGGGCCCAAATTGGCTTGTCCCGCGCATTGAAACCATTCTTCCAGTTCTTCAACCGACCGCACGTGGCCCTGTCCGGTCGAGGCGGCAATCAACACGGCGGGCGCCCCCGAACTGGCCAGACGCTCCAAAAAAGCCACCTGGCGCGTCAGGTCAAGTCGCCTGCGCGGCAGGTCGCCGGTTGTGGGGTCGAAGCAAGCCACCGTCGCCATGGGGTAATGGCCAAGCGGGTCTTCGAGAAAAAATCCAGCGGTTTGCGATGGCATACGTGATGGCGGGCCGTAATGGTGGCAGATTCGTTGCAAGGCATGCAATACATGCCGTCGGTAGTTTCGGATTTCTCGCAGCGAATCGCAAGGCGCTTCGACCGCACCCCGGCGCAATGACGAAGTAAGTTTTAGGCAACTGGCTGGAACTGCGCAAACTTTGCCGGTCCACCCGTGCGCGGGGCACATGGACCTTTTTCGGGCCACCGAGGTTTTTGCAACGACCGATGAAAAAACAAAGTCCTTGGGAACAAAATGTGATGAGGGGGCGTCTAATTCCTCGATTCGGCGCCTACGCCGCAGGGTGGAAGGGCTATTTCCCTCCCCGCCTTCGACAGCGCCGTTGCGATGGCTCCCCCGAGAGATAACGTTCTCGGCGAAAACTGGTTTTCACGCCTGGTCCCAACAGCTTTCTTTCGTTCGTCCTTTTTACGATGCCATTGATGCTAGCAAACAGCAGGCTGGCGAGTAAAATGGGATACATAGGAAATCTAGTGAGACTGGCCGCTGTTCTCGTTGTCGCCGTTGGTAGGCTTTCCGTTTCGGCTTCTTAGTCGCTGGCGCCTTTTCCTAACTCCCATCTCCTTCGGCCTTTGCGCTCACAACCGTGGCTGAGCGCCGGCGCTGTTCCGGAGTGGCGGGGGGAACTGGCAAGCACGATCAAGGTTTTCGTACATGGCCCTTCGTCGTTCACGTCAAAAATCTCACCAAAAGACCGCTCGTCGCGCTAGCGTGCGTCGCAAGCTCCAGCGCAGCGAGTCGCGCCCCATGCGGGTGGAGGGACTCGAGGATCGCCGGTTGATGGCGGTCGGTCCCGAACTGGTCGCCATCCAAGCCAACGATGGGACGCTGATTCGTCAAGCCGAGTCCGTGTTGCACGTCGCGCCGCGTGACTTAACACTGCGATTTGATGACGGGCAGGTCATCGACGCTGCTTCGCTGGCGGCGATCCAGATCACCCAGCGCGTGGGAACGACCGACGTACCGGTTACGCCGGGTTTTGTGGGAATTGGCGAATCGCCCAACGAGGTCGTGGTGCGCTTCGCCGACACCCTGGCCGATGGCGACTACCGGATCACGATTGGGTCGGGAACCACCCAGCTCATCAACACCAACGGCGATCCCTACGAGAACGTGGGCCGGGTCATGACCCCGGTGAACTTCTCGCTCAACCTGGGAGCGCGCGTTTTGGCCGTGGTGCCGCAACCCTTGGGGCGGGACGCCAACGGAGCGCTGACGCAGGCCCGGAACCAGATTGACGTCTATTTTAACGACGACGATCTTCACCCCCAGCTCGTGTCGTACGATCCCGCCGCGGCGTCCAATCCCACGGTGGTGGATCCGCAGTTCTATCGGCTGATCTTCACCAACGACACCGTAACCAACGAAGACGACCAGGTCTACATCCCGTCGCGGATCACCTACAACCCCGCCACCGACAAGGCCGAACTGACGTTCCTTGACGCGGCGGGCGATCCGCTGCCCTTGGACCAGCTCACATCGGGACCGGGCACGTATCGGCTGCGCATCGGCACGAACGAGACGCTTCCCGCGCCGCCACAGACCGCACAAGCCTCGCTCACGGCTCAGACCGATTTCAACACGAATCACCAAGTCGAGGTTTACTTTGCGCCCAACGGCAGCGTCGCCGAGGGCAACGAGATTCGTGTCAGCTTTACCCGCCAAACCGTACCCGCGGGTTCTATTCCGACCGACCCCGCCGTCACCATTCCCGACATTGCGGTTACCGGCCGCACGGTGAACGTGACGCTCAAGGCGTTCGATCTTAACGATCCCGCGCAGCCCGGCACCACGGCCGAGCAATTGGTCGCGGCGATCAACGCGCACGCGCAAGCCGGCGTTCTACTGAACGCGTCGATTGCCGGCGGCGGTCAGAAAACGAACATCGCCAGCCGAGCGATTGATTACTCGCCGCTGGTGTTGACCGACGCCGGTTCGCAGTTCGCCACGGCCACGAACGTCACGCCCATCGGCGCGAACACGTCCAGCGAGTTCGGTTTCACGTTTGACAACGGGGGCGCCGATACGCGCGCCAAGAGCATCATCATCTCCGGGGCCATCGACAAGCAAGCCTTCGCGCTGCAATTCCCCGGCGCTGCGGACGAACCGGGCCATCGCGACATCCCGGTCGAAGGCCACCTTGCCTCGCCCGCGTTCTATAGTCCGGCCAATACCGCCAGCTCGTCGGCCGGCACCGACGTAGCCGACCGCACGCCGGGCATTACCACCATTCCTTATAACTTCCGCGATATTTACGGCCGCAACCCGACCAACGGCCAACCGTTCCGCAACGCGATTCTGGACGAACAGAAAGAGCGCGTGCGCGAGGCTTTCGAGATTTACGGCGAATTGCTCGGCGTGCAGTTTGTCGAGACTCCCGACCAAGGCATTGTGGTCGCCTCGGGCGACCTGCGCGCCTTGGGGGGCGTCTCGCAACGGGGCGGAGCGCTGGGCTTGTCGGGAAACAACAATTACGACGGTCGGCCGACCATTGTGCTGGACAACGCCGAGAATTGGAGCGACGTGTTTGGCGTCAGCCCGCAGGCGCCGCAATTGGTGGCCGAACCTTCTTTCTTCGAGATCGCCACGCGCCAGATTGGCGACTTGTTGGGCCTGGGCAGCACCTTTGACCTGCCCTCGCTCACGGTGCAGGGCGAAGAGCCGGAGCTGACGCAAAGCAGCACGGGGGTTGCTTTTGACCGGTTTGATAACATTATCCCCGGCGACCACGACATCCTCCACGGCCAGCACCGGTTCCGTCCCGATTCCAAGGACATTGATCTTTACCGTTTCCAGGTGAACGAGTTCGGCAAGTTCTCGGCAGAGACGCTCGCCGAACGGCGCACGGTCGCCAGTCACTTGGACACCGTCCTGTCGCTGTACCGGGAAGAGGGCAGCGGCGAACGGACCCTGATCGCGCGCAACGACGACTACTACAGCCACGACTCGTTCCTGGAAGTGGATTTGATTCCCGGCGTGTACTACGTGGCGGTGTCGGCGAGCGGCAACGTGGATTTCGACCCCGAGAACGGCGACACCGGCATCGGCGGCAAGACCGATGGTCCTTACGATTTGCGGCTCGGTTTCCGCCCACGCGCCGATGCGGCCATTCTGGATACCGACCGCGCGGGCAACCTTTCCGACGCGCAGCCCCTGGACGGCGACGCCGACGGCGTGCCTGGCGGCGTGTTTGACTATTGGTTCCGCGCGCTGCCCCCGATGGATCAGGCTCCCGCCAGCGAAGGCGGCACGGTGTACGTCGACAAAGCCTTCCAGCCAAGCGGCGTTAACACGCCCAACGGCACGTTGGCGCGGCCGTTCACCGAGATCGACGAGGCGTTTGCCTTTATCGCCACCCGCCAGGCAAGCAATCCCGACGCGCGGTACATCGTCCGCATCGCCGGCAACAACGGCACGACCAACCGGCCTTCCGATCCGCGCGTGCCGCTGGACGACCGTCTTCCCTACGTCTTCGGGCAAGACCAGTTCCGACCGGGCCAGTCGTTGGCCGACGGCTTTAACCTGGAGGTTCCCAAGAACGTCACGGTGATGATCGATGAAGGCGCCGTCTTCAAGATGCGGCGGGCCAGCGTCATCGTCGGCAGCAGCGAACAGGGCACGGGCCTGAGCGACCGCAGCGGCGGCGCCGTGCAAGTCTTGGGCGTGCCGCTAAACAACGTGATTTTCACGTCGATCAACGACGACACCCGCGGAATCGACACGAACCCCAACACGACCGCCGCCAGCCCCGGCGAATGGGGCGGGATCGTCGTCCGCAACGACGTGGACCGCGCCGCGCCGGACGAACGCTTCGATTACGAACGCCAGGGCATTTTCCTTAACTACGTCAACCAGGCGGACATTCGCTACGGCGGCGGCCTGGTGTCGTTGGGATCGGTGGAGCAGGTGGTGACGCCGGTCTTCATGATCGACGCCCGGCCCACGGTGTCTTATAACACGATCACGCGCAGCGCCGACGCCGCGATGTCGGCCAACCCAGACAGCTTCGAGGAATCCAACTTCCACGATCCCGCCACGCAGCGGCTTGCCTATAACCGCGTGACGGGCGACCATCCCTTCACGTTGGATTACCAGCGCGTCGGCCCCGACATTCACGGCAACCGCCTGGTCGTGACGGAGGTTGACCCCGCCAACCCCATGCAAACGATTCGCCACCAGAACCGTTTGAATGGTCTCTTCGTGCGGATCGCCACGCCCAACGTGGGCGTTACCGAGACGATGACCGTCCCCGGGCGATTTGACGACACCGACATTGTCCACATCCTTCAGGAAAACCTGGAGATTGAAGGGACTCCCGGCGGCCTGACCGCCGAGCGGTACGAGACGGCGCTTGCCCCGGTGGCCAGTGCGCTTCCGCGGCGGTCCGATGGCCAACTCCTGCCCGGCATCTATAACTACTTTGTGACGTTCGTGGATGCCGACGGCGTGGAAGGGCCTGCCTCGCCGATTTCGCCCAACACGGTGTTGGGGCAGCTGCCAACCGATAGCAACGCGATTCGCGTTTCGTTCCAGCAGCCCGCGACCGGAGAATTCGTCGCCTGGCGGGTGTATCGACTGCACCGCACCGACGTAACTACGGGCGGTCCGTTTAAGCTGATCACGCACCAGGTCTTGCCAGAGAACGGTCCCGCGCAAATCAACTTTACGGACCTGGGCGCGACGCTGGTGGGCAGCGACCTGACGCCCGACGATCCGAACAACGCCGCCGATCGCGCGGAAGCCGCAAAGAACGATTACCTGATTGGTCCGGCCCGGCCGATCGCCACGCAACTTACCGGCGGCACGCTGGTCGATGGGACGTTCAACTGGTTTGTAACGTTCGTGGGAACCGATGGGATCGAAGGCCCCGCCTCGCCGGTCAGCCGCGACATCGTAATTCAACCCGGCACGACCACGCGCCGCGTGCGATTGGACATCACACCGCCCCAGTTGGGAAGCTACTCCAGTTGGCGACTGTACCGCAGCGCTCCCACCGGGCGCGGCCCGTACACGCTCGTCACCGAGCAAGCCGCGACCGTGGCGAGTTTCTCCGATAGCGGCAATAGCACCGGTTTGCCGTTCACTGGCTCGTTCGCGCACGTGAATCGCACGCGGGCCGACGCGCGGCTCAAGATCGATCCCACCGTGGTCGTCAAGATGGACGAGGCCCGCATCGAGGCGTCGATGGGCTCGCAGTTGATCGCCGAAGGTCTGGACGGCCGAGAAGTGATTTTCACGTCGCTGCTGGATCAACGCTACGGCGCCGGCGGCACGTTCGACACGGCCAACAGCACCCTGGCCCCGGCGCCCGGCGATTGGGGCGGCGTGTACGTCGGGCACACGGGGTCGGCCAGCATCGACCAGGCGCTGTTCGCCTACGGTGGCGGCTCGACGCGCATCGAAGGTATCTTCGCGAATTTCAATACCCTGGAAATTCACCAGGCCCAGGCCCGCGTGGCCAACAGCACGTTCGAGTTTAACGGCGACGGCACGCGCGTCCTCGGTCCCGAGGACGACATCGAGCGCGTGGGACGCGGCCGCAACGCGCCTGGCGTGATTTTCGTTCGCGGGGCGCAGCCGGTGGTGGTCAATAATCTGATTCGCAACCAGTCGGTCACGGCGGCGACCATCAACCCGGCCATCACCATCAACGTCAATGCGCTCAATAGCGACCGCGTGGTCGATTGGGGCCGCACCACCGGCTTTATCGACCAGTTTGTCGAGATGCTCGACAACCAAGGCCCGTTGTTCCGCAACAACATTCTGGTGAACACCACCGCTAACGTTGGCGCTATTAACGGGCTGCTCGTTCGCGGCAACGTGTTGACCACCGAGGGCGTGTGGGACGATACCGACGTGGTCCACGTGCTCCTCAACGAGGTGTTGGTTCCCGATTTCCACAGCAAGGGCGGTTTGCGTCTGGAAAGCAGCGCCAACGAAAGTCTGGTGGTCAAGCTTCTGGGCGCCGACGCGGGCTTTGCGGCCACGGGCCGACCCTTGGAAATCGACGACCGCATTGGCGGTTCGCTGCACGTGGTCGGACAGCCCAACCATCCGGTGGTGCTGACCTCGCTGCGCGACGATACGATCGGCGCCGGGCAGCGCCAGGACGGTCGGCCTCAGTTCGACACGAACAACGACGGCAACGCCAGCGCCCCCGCGCCTGGCGACTGGCGCAGCATCCGCTTGTTGGAGTTCGCCAACGACCGTAACGTGGCCACGGTGCTGGAGCGCGAGGCGAACAACGCGGTGGCGCCGGGCGTGAACGCCGTGACCGACAATGCCCAATTCCTGGGCGAGTTGGGCCGGTCCGAGTTTGGCGGCGACGAGACGTTGCGGTTGGGCTTCGAGGTCCACGGGTTCCTCACCGCCCGCAACGACATCGACATTTACAGCTTTGCCGCCTTGCCCGGCACCGAAGTTTGGATCGACTTGGACAACACCACCCATAGCCTCGACGCGGTGGTCGAGCTAATCAACGCCAGCGGCGTGGTGATCGCGCGGAGCGACAATTCGACCGACGAAGCCAACGACTCGAGCTTGCTCTTCCGCAATACCAACCTTATCAACCCCAACCGCGCCAATCCGCTGCCCAAGTCGGCGTTCGGGATTGACGACCACTACACGACCAACCCGCGCGACGCGGGCTTGCGGGTGGTGCTGCCCGGTTCGACGGGCGTTCGCGGCACGTACTTCGTGCGGGTGCGCAGCGCCGGTCCCGGCGTGACAATTCCCAACGATCAAATCCTAGGCGGCCGTTCGCTTGGCGCCTACGAGCTGCAAGTGCGGTTGCAAGAGCGCGACGAAGTGCCCGGCTCGACGGTCACTTTCACCGAGATTCGCTACGCCACGCGCGGCATCGACATTGAAGGACTGCCCAAACACTCGCCGCTAGTGGCCGAAGCTGCCGAGGACGATACTTCCAACCAGACCCGCGGCAACTCGCAATTCCTGGGGAACCTGCTAACCACCGACCGTGGGGCCATTTCGGTGGCGGGCAACCTGACGGGCAACAACCCCGACGATCCCGCGGTTCCGAACCTGGTGGGACTGAACCCCAACGACCCGGACGACGTCGATTGGTACTCATTTGACATCGACTATGATTCGCTTTCCGCCCCCACCACGCGCGGCACGGGCGTGGTGTTCGACCTGGACTACGCCGACAACCTGGGACGGCCCGACATTCGCGTCTCGATCTTCGACGCGGCTGGTCAGTTGATCTTGTCCAGTGACGATTCGACCGTGGCCAATGATACCTCGGACCCCAACGGCGCTTCAGGTGCGTTCGATTTGGAGCGTGGTTCGGGCGGGCCGCTCGATCCGTTTATCGGCCCGATCCAGCTTCCGGCTGGCCGGTACTTCGTGGCGGTGTCGCACGCCAACGATATGCCGGTGGAAATTGCGCAGCGCGCCATCGGCGGCGCCGCCAATCCGCTGACCCGCATCGAGCCGCTGGATTCGATCGACCGCGTGGTGGAATACCACGTGGACTCGATTCTCAATTATCCTGGCCCCGAATCCCCCGTCCCGACCCGGCCGCCCGCGGTCCTGACGCAGCTCTTCACCAGCGAGGGCATCGCGCCGTTCGACCTGAGCGACGTGAGCCTGTTCGTGGTGTCCAACGGCGGGGCGCCGGAAACCTCGCGTCTCCATTACGTGGACGCCTTCAGCGGTCAACACGAGACGGTGGCAGGCGTGTTCAACTGGTCCGTGGGCGACATCGCCATGCGGGGCACGGGCGAGCTGTTCGCGTATAGCACCGACACCTCGGATCCGGATTCGCCCAACGACGCCGAATCCGGCAACTTCCTGAGAATCAACACGGGCGATGGGTCGGCCGTACTCATCCGCGACGACGGCATCCAGACGTTTGAGCCGGACCAGGACGGCAATCCCCAGCGCACGCATCCCTTCCCGCCGCCGGACGGCGGCCGCATCGGCCACGGCATTCAGTTCCTTGCCACGACCTTTAATCGGACGGCCAGCCGGCTGTTTGCCACGGGGCACCGCGGGGCGTTTTACGGGGGCGGCGCCGAATACGTCCAAAACATTCTTTACCGGATGATCCCCACGGCCGCCAACGAGGGCGCCTTTAACAGCGGTCGCGCCAACCCCTTGGCTCGGGCCGGCACCAACGCCCAGGACCAGGGCGAAATTCCCACCGACGTGGACCTGATCACTACCGATCAATCGGTGCTGGTGACGCCGCGCGTCACCACGGTGCCCATCACGAATGCCGTGCCTCCGAGTCTCAACCCTCCGTTCATAAGCCCGACTCAGCAATTCGGCGAGTTGACGGAAGCCACGATCCAAGATGGCGACTCGTTCACCGTGGACGTGACCAACAACGCCACCGGCGTGACGACGACGTTCGGCCCGGTGGAGATCAACACCGGCCCCGAGGCCATCATTGACTTCGACGTCACTCTCGGACAGTTCATCTTCGACGGCTTGTTCTTTACGCTCACCACGCCCGACGGGGTGGTGCATCGGTTTGAGTTCGATACCGGCGCCGTGCTCACCGACAGCGGTTTCACCGACCCGACCGACCCGGTCACGGGCCTGGACGAAGGCGCGCGGATCACGATTATCGACAACAACGCCCTGACCCAGGTGTTTGAACTTGATAGCGACAACATGCTGGTCAACCCCAACGCCCGTCCGGTGGCCTTCACGGCGAACACGACCGGCCCGTCGCTGCTGGGGGCGCTGCGGGACGCGATCAATAACGCGCCCTTCAACGTGATTGCCACGCTCGACCCGATCACCGGGCGCCTGACCTTGGAGAACGACCAGAACGTCATCCTGGACCCGATGTTCGAAACCGGCATCCGGCTTTCCGGCGGCTACGGCGTGGCGCCCGGTTCGCCGTTTGCGCCGAACACGGCGATCCCGATCGAAGAGTTCTTCAACCCGACCCAGATCATGCAACGGATCCAAGGGGTCATGGGCGCCGAGGATCTCACCGCCACAGTTGGCTATCCGGGGATCGACGCCTACTACGAAGGCTCGCGAATCTCGTTCAATGGCGGAAGCGACGCCGCGGGTGTGATTCACCCCGGCCCTGAGAGCGGCGACTTCGACAGCATGGACACCGTCCTGCCGGGCACCGTGGGCACGCCGCGGTACATGAACGCGACGTTGGCCGCCAATGGCCTAATTTCCGACGGCACGGTGGCCCCCTTGGCCGTCGAGGTCGAACTCCAGGCCGACGACACCCGCGACGAAGTGTCGCAAAAGATCATCGCCGCGGTGAATGCCGCAATGTTCAACAGCATGGGCGTCACCCTCATAGCCGAGCCTAGCGACCCGCCGGGCAACACCGTGACGTTTGTCGCCACGGGCGCGGGCGTAAACCCGACCATCGAGGTCAACCTCAGTCCCAACAGCCCCTTCGGCGTGGGCGGCGCCGCGCCGGGCGGCCTGGTCACGGGAATGGCGTTTGTCGGCAACGAACTGTTCGCCGTCAGCGACGCGGGCGGCTTGTACCGCATCCCGAATCCCGACGCGGTCGCCGTGCGCAACGGCCTGGTCAACGGCGCCACATATGTATTGACCGACTACGTGGACTCGTCCTTCGCGCTTCAGGGCATCAACTTCCAAGGACTTACCGCTGGACCGCCCAACCTCCAAGGCGGAAGATACGCGGACCTGCTCTTTGGCATTACGGGCGGCGGTCGCGTTTACGCCTTTAACACCGACGGCATCTTGCAGCCCGTGTTCGAGGACGGAGCGACGTTCGTCGACACCGGGGTGGGCGGCGCCCAGGGACTCGCGTTTTCCACGCTGGATTATAACCTTTGGCACGCCACGAACTTTGAAACAGGCGATCCGTTCCGGCATCTCGAAGAGGGACACGGCACGTATCCCACGCCCACCAACTCGCGCGGCCGCCAGCCGACTCCGCGTGAACTCAACTCCAGCCTGTACTTCGGCAACGCGCTGACTGACTGGGCCTTGAACAACGCCGGTCTCCAAGCGATCACGCGCGAAGGTCGGACCGTCACCAGCTTGGGTCAGGAAGCCGGCGACCGCCTGACGTACGACTTCCCCGGCGGCGCGCACGGGACGATCGTCAGCGAGGCGTTCAGCTTGAAGGGGTATTCCGCTGGCGACGAGCCCGCGTTGTACTTTAACTACTTCCTGGAGACCGAAAACGTCGACAGCCTGATCGACATGCGCGACAGCTTCCGCGTGTTCGTGTCGTCAGACGATCCCAGCCTGCCGGCTGACCCCGTGTTCTCGGGGTCCATGATCCAAGGGCAATGGTACCTGGCGGCCACGAACAACGCCGCGGGCGACGGTCCCAGCCCCTTGGGCGTGCAACTCCTGCACGACAACACCAACGCCTGGCGCCAGGCGCGGATCAACCTGGGCGCGTTTGCGGGCCTGGAAAACATCCGCTTGCGGTTCGACTTCGCCACGGCGGGCGAGATGGACAGCGCCAACACCGGCGGCGAGGAGCTGCGCATTATTCCCGCCTCCGAATTGCGCGACGGTCAGACGTTCAACATCGGCGGCAACATCTTCGAGTTCGAGTTGGGCCTGACCCTGGTGGCCCCCACGGGCAACGCCATCCAGGACGGCGAGACGTTCGTCATCGAAAACAACACGATGGGGCTGCCCAACACGTTTGAATTCGACAGCGACAACACCTTCCGCCGCAGCATCCAGGCACAGGTCGGCTCGTTGTTCCGCGACGGCGACACGTTCACGATCACCGACGCCAACGGCCTGACCGAGACGTTTGAGTTCGACAGCGGCTACACCCTGATCGTTCCGGCCCTGGCCGGACGGCCCGGCGGCATTGCGGACGGCGATACGTTTGTCATCGACGACGGCCTGGGAACCGCGAACTCCGTGAAGACCTATGAGTTCGATTTCGACGGCGCGCTGAGCGACCCGGCGCATGTGCCCGTCGACGTGAACACCGACCAGGCGATTGTGGTTCCGCCCGAAGGCGGCCGATTCGGCGGGGTGCGGGAAGGCCACACCTTCACGATCACCGACTTGGACGGCACGACCTTCACGTTCGAGTACGACGACGTGAACATTGACGACGGCGTGGCGCCGGGCCATATCGAGATCGACATCGCCCCGACCAGCACGCAAGACGAGATTGCAACCGCCACGATCACGGCGATTAACAACCTGAACGCGTCGATGTCTCCGCCCAACCCGATGCTCACGCCTACCTACCTTGGCAATGGCGTGATCCGCGTGGGGACATTGGATGTGATCGTCGATACCAGCACGGCGCCGTCGATGCGCGTGCAGCGTTTGCCCGGCACGCGCGAGGAGATTGCCGACCGCATTGTGGCGGCCATCCAAGGCTCCGGCCAGGCGGTCACCCCGTTGCACACGACGCGGGGCGGCGCCTTCACGGGCGAGATTCACCTGGGCGGCACGGCCGCCACGGTGGTCAACGTGGGAGGCTCGCCCGCGCTGCGCGTCCAAGGGCTCCCCGGTTTGAACGACCCGAACGCGGGTCGCGTGAACTTCATTCCCGATGATTCCTTCACCGCCGAGATGGTGGCCGACAACATCGTCACCGCCATCCAGGCCAGTGGCTTGGCGGTAACGCCCAGCGCCCCGGCCGACGTGGTGCTGATTCCCGGCTCCAGGTTCTCGCCGGGCGGAACGGCCCTGCGGCCTGCGGGCGTGACGCCGGTCTTCTATACCGCCAATCAGTCGGCTGAAGAGGTTGCCGCGTCCATTTGGGCGGCGGTCGAGAGCGCCAATTTGGGCGTGACGCCGTACCTGGTGGGCAACCGCGTCAACCTGGAGGACGGCACGCCCATCGATTTGCTGACCGTACTGCAAACCCCGGCGCCGGGCCAAGGCGCTCCCGCTTTGGTGGTTGAAGGCTCCGCGGGCGCCACCACGGGCACGCCCATTGTGATTAACTCGACGACGCCGTTGATCGAGGTCCGGGACCGGACGGCGGCCGCCATTAACAGCGTCTTCGCCACGCAAGCCGAGGCCGAAGGCTACAACGGCTTTACGACGTACGCCAACACGATTCGCGTCTTTGGCCATAGCATTGTCAACGCCGGGCCGCTGGGAACCATGTCGCTGGCAACGGCCCGCGGTAACGACGCCTTGCCGGGCGACTCGCGCGGCTCGTTCAATCGGTTCCAGACCCAGCAGGGACCGGCGCTGCGCGGCCTGAACAATCGTAACGAAGGCGTGTACATTGACGACATCATCGTCGGGTTCGCCGAGCGGGGCGAAATGGTCACCAACTCGGGCAGCGGCGCGGCGGCGCCCGACACGTTCGTCCACGTGGGCGACTTCGCCACCGTGGGCGAATACCAACTGGAGATTCGCCGCGTCTCGGAGTACGGCGCCGGACAACTGCGGCTCCTGCGCAGCTTCGACACCAACGACCGGCTCAGCCAGGACTTCACGCTGTTTGCTCCCGATGGCGTCCGCATCGCGCCGCGCTCCGGGTTTACCGTGTCTGACGGCGTGGACACCGTGACCTTCGAGTTCGTCAACCAGGACCTTCCGGGCGCGGCGCCGCAAGCCGGCAATGTGGCCGTGTTCTTCTCGCCCGAAGACGCGGCGGCGGACGTCGCCGTGGCCATGGCGCAAGCGATCAACAGCAACGCGGTCCAACTGACGCGCGGGCTGAATGTCACGGCTAGCGTCACTCCCACCAGCAATCGGGTGGACTTGATCGGCGCCACTGTGACGGCCGACATCGTGAACTCGGAGGTGGTGATCGAGCAAGTCGTGACCGACGCCAACGTGTTGCGCGACGCCCTGGTGGGCGACGACGTGCGCGTGATTGGAGACGCCCGGTTCGTCGGCGGCAACGGCCAACTGTTGAACCCGACCTCGGCCTCTACCGAGCGCAGCGTTTTCTCCGCGGGTATTTATAGTGGTGGCGCGACTTCGCTCGGCTTGGAGCGGGGGATCGTGCTCGCCACGGGCGACGTGCGCGAAGCGCAGCCGAACTTCAGCACAACCAATTCGATCGCGTCCGGGTTGGGCGACACCCAACTTGACGCCGAGTTCGGCGTGACCACCGAGGACACTACCTTCCTGGAGTTCGACTTTGAGCTGAGCGCCACCGAGTCGCGCAACCTGTTCTTCAACTTTGTGTTCGCCTCGGACGAGTACGACGGCGACCTGATTACCGATCCCAACGACGTATTCGCCGTGTTCGTGGACGGGCAGAACGTGGCGCTGGTGCCCGGCACACTGGACCCGGTTTCGATTAACAACGTCAACGGCGGCAATCCGCTGGGCGTGGGGGCAGCCAATCCGCAGTTCTTCGTCAACAATAATCCCAACAGCGGCCAATTCCGCAACGAGTTCGGGTTGAACGGGTTCACCACCCCGTTGACGGCGATTCTGTCGGGCCTGGCGCCGGGCGTCCATACGGTCAAGATCGCCATCTCGGACGTAGTGAACGCCGACCTGAAGGACCCAATCTCGGGCGCCACGATCGACAACTTGAACACCATGGTGTTCATCGAGGGTGGCAGCTTCAGCTCCACGCAACCCGAACCGGTGATCCGGCGAGGCGTGACCGGCATCCAGTTCAACGAAATTGGCGACGAGAACCGCGTCCGCGACCAGGGCCAGGTGATTATCTCCTCGAACCGCATCTTCGACGCGGCCGAGTGGGGCATCGCGATCGATTCGTTGCGCAATCCGGACAACAACCAAGGCTCGCCCGGCGCGGTGCGCAACCTGGAAGAAATTAACGACGCGCGGCTCGTTCCGGGCGTGGTGGTGGTCAACAACATTGTGGCCCGTAGCGGCGTGGGCGGGTTGTTGTTCAGCGGAGAAGCCAGCGTCGCCGGGCAACCGGACGCCGCGGTGCCCTTTGGCCGCATCGTGAACAACTCGTTCTACGGTCTCAACGCGGGCGACGTGGGCATCCAGGTGGAAGAGAACGCCGGCCCGACGTTGATGAACAACATCGTGGCGAACTTCGCCACGGGCATTACGGTCGACGCGTCGAGCCAGCCCAATACGGTCATCGCTAACACGTTGTTCCAGGACAACGCCGCTGACTCGAACGTGGGCCTGCAAGACAACGACAACCGCGGGACGATCGTCCTGGCCACCGGCGCGCCGCTCTTTGAAAACCCGGCTAACAACAACTTCTACCTGGAGCCGGGAAGCCGCGCGATCGACACGGGGCTTAGCTCGCTGCAAGAGCGACAGAGCTTGGCCAACGTCAAGGCCTCGGTCGGGATTCCCCCGGCGCCGATTGTGGTGCCCGTGCGAGACGCCCTTGGCCAGTTCCGGCGCAGCGGGTCCGGCGGCAGCGGCGGCGGCACGAACGTGTTCATCGATCGCGGCGCCATCGACCGCGTGGACTTTGTCGGCCCCACGGCCGAAGTGGCGGCGCCCAAGGACAACGACGCCGAGGGCCTGGATCAAAACCCGGCGGTCAGCCTGGTGAAGACTTCGGGGCAGCGGGTGTCGCAGTTCGACATCAAATTGCTTGACGGCGTAGACCCGATTGATCCGTTCGCGGGCACGGGCATCGACGATGCCACGGTCACCTCCGACAAGGCGCGCGTCGAGTTCTTCGACCCGGACGACGTGAACCTGACGAGCGGGACGTTGCTGGAGTTGGGCGTGGACTACGTCTTCGCCTACAACCCGCTGAACGACACGATCTCGATTACGGACGTCGGCGGCCTGTTCCCGCCCGGTTTCTACCGGATCACGCTCGACAATTCGCCGTTCGATCCGCTCGTGCCGAACGACATCGACGCGATTTACGACCTGGCGGGCAACCCGCTCCAGCCGAACCGGCCGACGGGCGAAACGGTGTTCGTGATCGAAATTCCCGAAAACCTGGACTTTGGCGACGCGCCGGATTCCTACGGGACGTCGATCGACAACGACGGTCCACGCCACACCATTCGGCCAAACTTCTTCCTGGGGACCCAGGTCGACGCGGAACTGGACGGTGCGCCGTCGATCGCGGCCGACGGAGACGGAACGGACGAAGACGGCGTGCGAATTCGCGGCGGGTTGCTGGCTGGCGCGTCGGTGAACGTGGGCGCCACGGTGGCCTTCGAGGTCTTCGCCTCGGCGGCGGGCCGGTTGGACGCGTGGATTGACTTCAACCGCAACGGCACGTTTGAGGCGAATGAGAAGATCGCCGACAACGTGTTGCTCACCAGCGCCGCCAACACCATCAACGTGGTCGTGCCCGAAGTTCCGCCCGGCCAGGACGACACGTTGCTCGGGCCGACCTACGCCCGCTTCCGCTTTAGCAGCGTCGGCGGTTTGGATCCCACGGGGCCGGCCATCGACGGCGAAGTGGAAGATTATCAGATTGTTCTCCAACGCTCCGATTCGGCGTGGCAGAACCCAACCAACAATCTGGATGTGAACGACGACGGCGTCGTGACGATCCTCGACGCGCTGCTGGTCGTTAACGACATTCGCGACAACAACCAGCGTCCGGGACAAACGATGCCCAACGTGCATCAGTTGTTCCCCACCCGGTTGCAAGCCGAGGCGGCAAACCAGTTGTTTGTTCAACCGGGCCGGGCGCCGTTTGTCGACGTGAATGGCGATTCGCTGGTCACCGTGGCCGACTTGCAGCAGATCATTGCTGCCCTTCGCGCCCAGATCAGCAACGGTGTGAGCGGCGAGGCCGAGGGCGACGTCTCCGCGGCCGCCGCGCACCACGCTCTGACTGGCGAAGGCGAAGCCACGGAAGCGATCCTGGCGAGCGAGTCCGTCGAGGCGGGCGCGGCGCGGCTCGATCCAAAGGCCGGTCAACGGTCGGCGGCGCCGGTCACTGCCAGCGGCCAACCGGCGGTTTCGTCGCCATCGAGCCGGTTCGATGACGAACTGGTGCTGGCGAATTCCCGCTTCCGCACCTACGAGTTTGAATCGGCCCTGGCCGACATCGCGGGAGACATTTCGGACGTGTGGAGCAAGGAATCCGAAGACGCCGACGACCTGGAAGATTACTTCCCCTTTGGCGACCTCGCTGACGCCAAACGGGACGATTAAGCCCGGGTGCATTGTCATGCGATTGGTTGTTCATTGCCCAGACGTCAATTGAGCAGCTATCTCCATGAAACTGCACGAGGGAAGGTTTGCCTGAGAACGAACAAAATCATCCGGAACAGTGATCGCCTCGGCCGGTAGGCCGAGACCGACTTCACCGGTCTACTTGATTGGTTTGCTCTCTTCCAACCTTGCAAGTCGCCGCCGAGGCGGTCGGGCAACCACCCGCCCTGGTGGCGCCGCCGGAGCTAACATGACGCGTAAAGAGGTAGGACGATTCGCGGCGGGGAAGTATTTGCGAATTCCCGCGGTTTCGTTGCCGGAGATGTTTGACAGACGGGAAGGCCGATTTACCATTGAAGGAACCCGCCTTCCCGGCGTTGCCTTGGGGGCAGTCCGCAGGTGACGCACCCCGACCACGGAATCAAGTTGCCAAAGCGCCGGTCTTTCCTGGAGTGCGACGGAGCCAACGGCTGCAGGCGGGCGCCATGCCGCAGGAGTTCCTAAACGTGAAATCCCGATTGGTTGACGCATTTTACCGAACGCGTAAAACCAAACCCTCGCTCCGTCGCCCCCGGTCCCCCTTGCGCCGCGCCCCGCGACGTCGCTTGACGGCCGAGCAACTCGAAGACCGCCGCGTCATGGCGCTATTTGTGCCAACACCGGACCCGGTCATCGTGCCCGGCTCGGAAGTCATCTCGGGGAATCGTCACGAGATCTCCGTCGTCAGCACCGCGACGCCGACGACCGCCGGCGCTCCCCAGGAATCGGTCTCGCCGACCGTGGCCCGCGCACTGACGTACGCTGCCGACCTCTCGAATTACACACCCCAGCAAATGGCGTCTGTGCGAGACTGGATCTTGCTCATCCCCGACGCCAGCCAGGTGGGCGCCGTGGCTCAGAGACTCGGCGGAGCGAGGCTTGAACCCACCCGAATCATCGACGACACGTTTGTCTATACGCCCGGCTCGGGACGTTCAATTTCCAGCGTCGTATCCGAGCTGCGGGGCATCAACCAAATCTCGCTCTTTTACCCGCTGACCCGCGCCCCGGCTGCGACGCGCGCCATTCCCGACGATCCGCTCTTTCCCGATCAGTGGCACCTTTTGAACACGGGGCAGACCGGCGGAACGGTAGGCGAAGACGTGCGCGTGACCAGCGTTTGGGACTCCTACCGCGGGCGCGGCGTCAACATCGCCATCGTGGACGATGGTCTCGAACACCGGCATCCCGACCTGGCGCCGCAGTACGACCCATCAATCAGCTTTGACTTTATCGGAAATGATCCCGATCCTTCGCCTTCGCCAATTTTCGCCGTTGGCGACGATCACGGCACCGCGGTCGCGGGCGTGGCGGCGGCCCAAGGTTTCAACATGGTTGGCGTCACCGGCTCGGCGCCGGACGCAACTTTAGGCGGCTTGCGACTAATTTCGTCTGAGTTTGGCAATCAACTCACGGACTTGATCACCGCACGTTCGCTGTCGTTTCGCAACGACGTGATCGATATCTACAACAATAGCTGGGGGCCGCCCGACGCGGGCGGACTATCGGACCGCACCGTTTTTGGCGGTCCCTTGACTCTTGCGGCGTTTGAAAACGCGGTGCGTCAAGGCCGGGGCGGACTTGGCAACATTTACACGTTTGCCGGCGGCAACGGGCTGCAAAACCGAGACAACATCAACTACGATTCGCTTGCCAACTCCCGATTTGTGACCGCGATTACCGCCATCGACCACAATGGCGAGCAACCCTTTTATGCCGAGCCAGGAGCCGCCATTCTGGTTGCGGCGCATTCCGAAGGAGCGGGCGTGGGGATCACGACGACGGATCGGACCGGCGCGCAAGGCTATAACTTTGATCCCAGCGCGGCCGACGGCGATCCGCAACCCGACCTTGATTACACGTCTACCTTTGGCGGAACTTCGTCGGCCACGCCCTTGGTGTCTGGCATTATCGCCTTGATGTTGGAGGCCAATCCGAATCTCACCTATCGCGACGTGCAGCACATCCTGGTGGAAACCGCGCGGCGCAACGATCCGACCGACGTCGACTGGGTGCTCAACGGCGGCGGCTTTTTCGTCAATCACAAGTATGGCTTTGGCGCCGTCAATGCGCAGGCCGCGGTGGCCGCCGCCGAAACCTGGCTGACGGTCAATCCCGAGTTGAGCGTTTCGACGGGGCTGGTCAACGTCGGGCTGCCCATTCCCGATAACGACGTGCTTGGCGTCACTTCGACCGTTGACGTCGAAAGCGACATCGACCTTTCCATTGAACACGTCGAAGTACGCTTCACCGCGCCGCATACTTTCTCCTCCGACTTGGAGGTTGTTTTAACGTCGCCCGCCGGCACGCGATCCATTCTCTCCGAGAATCGGCTTGTTGGCGTTCCGCCGGGCGCGCTCGATAACTGGTCGTTTATGTCGGTCCGCCATTGGGGTGAATCCATTGACGGCGAGTGGACGGTAACCGTTCGCGACCTCATCACGGGCGACGTCGGAACACTCGAAAGCTATGAACTCATTTTCTACGGAACGGAAGACGAGGCGGGCGAACGACTCCGCGGCCAGAAGTGGAACGACCTGGATCGGGACGGCGTGCGGGACCCGAACGAACCGGGGTTGGCGGGGTTCACATTCTACGTGGATCAGAATAACAACCGGGTGTTCGACGTGAATGAACCGTCGGGCGTCAGCGACGCCAACGGGAACTATGTGATCGACGTCTCGCAACTGGTGGACCAGTTCGGCTTTGCCGATTACGTGGTGCGGGAAGTTGATCGCTTCGGATGGGACTTGACGTTCCCGGTCCAGGGGAGTGAATCGCCCATTCGCCCCGTCGCCTTGGGAACGGTGGACGACGGTTTCTATACCGTCACGATCGACCGCGCCAACCGAGTCATCAACGGCTTGGATTTTGGCAACGTGGGAGAACCCGGAGAAATTCGCGGGTATAAGTGGTTCGACGAAAACCGCAACGCCCAACGCGATCCCGGCGAAGCGGGACAACCCGGCGTTACGATTCAGCTTTTCGATAGTTCCGGAACGCTTGTCGAAGAAACGACCACCGAACCCGACGGCTCCTACCGCTTCACGAACCTGGCGCCTCAGGTCTACACGTTGTCCGAGATTGTTCCCCTGGGACAAACGCAGACCTTTCCCAACCTGGCCGCGGCCGGTACGCACCTGATTGACCTGCAAGCGACGCAAACGCGGATCGACGTGAATTTCGGCAACTTTGGGTCGCGCGGGAGCATCTCGGGCCGGAAATTCAATGACGCGAACGGCAACGGCATTAAAGACTCCAACGAATTGGGTGTCGAGGGAGTCATCATCTACGTCGACTCCAACCGTGACGGCGTCTTCAACCTGGGCGAGCCATCGCAAATCACCGACGAGTTCGGCCGGTACAAGATCGACCGCATGGTTCCCGGCTCTTACGTGGTGCGCGAATACCTGGTGAACGGCTCGACGCAGACGTTCCCCGGCGGCGACGGCTCGCAGGAAGTCACCGTGTTGGCGGGCCGAGATATTGGCAACATCAATTTCGGCAATCGTGCCTTCTTCGACTTCGGCGACGCGCCCGCGCCTTACCCCACGACCAAGGCCCAAAACGGCGCCTCGCATGGAATTCGCGCCGGGTTTTACTTGGGCGCGCGGGTTGATGCCGAGGTCGATGGGCAACCCAACGCCACCGCCACTGGAGACGACGTTTCCAGCGCCGCGTTTGACGATGATGTGAATTACCCTGTGGGCGACGCCCCGGTTGCGGCCTTTGTGGCCGATCTCGATGGCGTTCGCGGGCCGGATGTCGTCGTGGTGAATCAATCCGCGAATTCCATCTCGGTGCTCCTCAATAACAGCGATGGCACGTTCCCCGATCCGGTCATGTACACCGTGGGAATGCAGCCCGCTCGGGTGACGGGCGCCGACTTTGACGGCGATGGCGATATCGACCTGGCAGTGACGAACGCGGGCAGCGATAACGTGTCGCTTTTGCTCAACCGCGGCGACGGCACGTTTGCCGCGGCGGTGAATCTGGGCGTTGGCATGGACCCACGCGGGATTGCGGTGGGCGATTTGGACGACGACGGCGATCCCGATCTGGCGGTGTCCAATTTTGGCGCTGAAACGATTTCGGTGCTGCTGAACGAAGGCGTGACCGACGATGTCCTGACGTTCGCCCCGGCGCTCGCGATCGCCGTCAACGAAGGCCCCGCGGCCGACGTGGCCATCGGCGACATCAACCGTGACGGACAACCCGACCTGGTGGTGGCGAATTCCGCTTCAGACAACCTTTCGGTGCTGTTCAATCAGGGGATCGTCGATGACGAGCTAACCTTTGGCGCGCCGCAAACCTACGCCGTGGGCGATCAGCCGCTGTCGGTCGTGCTGGCCGACTTCGACCGCGACGGCTGGCTGGACGTTGCCGTCGCGAACGCCAACAGCGCGACCGTCAACGTCCTGCTCAATCGTCGTGATGGAACTTTCTTCCCGGCGCAAACCCTTGACGCGGGCGGCCTGCCCTCCTCGTTAAGCCAGGCCGATATCGATGGCGATGGCGACTTGGACCTGGTCGTGGCCACCCGCAACTCCGGCCGAGTAACGCTCCTGGTGAACTCCGGCGGCGTGTTCACGCGCGGCGCCGACATCCAGGGCGGCGGCATTGGGGTATTTGTGGTGACCGGCGATTTCAACGCCGATGGCGGCGCCGACGTGATCGTGGTGAACCAGTTTGCCGACAACATCACGTTCCTGGGCGCCGCGGGAGACGATGAAGACGGCGTCACCTTCTCGCCGCAACCGTTTGTGGCGGGGCGACCGGCGTCGCTGGAAGTGACCGCGTCCGCCCCGGGCGTGCTGGCTGCGTGGTTCGACTTCAACGCCGATGGCGATTGGAACGACCCGGGCGAGCAAGTGGTCGTCGACCAACGTCTGACCGAGGGGCTGAATCGAATTTTCTTCACCGTTCCGACGAACGCGGCGATCGGCGCCACCTTCGCCCGGTTCCGCTTTAGCGAGCAGAACGGACTAGGCCCGGCAGGTGCAGCGGCGGTGGGCGAGGTGGAAGACTACCGCGTGGCGATCGCCGCGACCGATGGCGGCGGAATGCCCACGTCGTCGTTCACCAACCCACTCAATCCGCTCGACGTGAACGCCGATGGCCTGGTGACGCTGGCCGACGTGCTGGTGTTGGTTAATGATCTGCGCACCAACGGCACGGCGCACCCGTTGCCGACGACTCCCGGCCAGACGCCTCCGCCGTTCCTCGACCCCAATGGCGACAACTTCGTCACGCTAAACGACGTACTCTTGGTGATTAACGGCGTGCTGGCGCAGATGGCCGCCGAGGGCGAAGCCGTCCTCCAGAGCGAGGGCGAACGCTCCGAACCGCTCCTGATCGAAACGTCGCCGGCGCCGCAAAACCTGGTGATCCTCACTCCCCCGCCGGCGCCGCGCGATCAAACGACGAGCGACACGACTGAGGAATTGACGGCTCCGACGGTGAGCGATTCCGCCGCCGCGGATGGTCCAACGACAGGCGGGCCGCGGTGGTCGGACGATGACGAAAACGAATTTCCCGGCGCCGCCCACGAGGGCGACGAGTGGGATGATCCGCTTGACGCGATTGCCGGCGACGTGACGCGCGCCTGGCGCGACGTCCACGAATAAGACAAGAAACTTAGTAGGGTGGGTCAAGTCTTCGCGACCCACCATCCGAAAACGGTTGGTCGCGGTGGGTCGCGAAGACATGACCCACCCTACTTGGATGCCGCGGCCTCGGAAGACGAACCCACCCGACGCCTTGGCGTCCCAAAGGTCCTCACGATGATTCGTCGATTGCTCAAGACCCGCAAGCCACGTCCCAAGGCATCGCCGCGTCGCGTTCCCGCGCGGCGGCGTTCCTTGGCGCTCCAGTCGCTGGAAGAACGAGCCTTGCTGGCGGTGTTGACGAACGGGCAAGGCGAAGGCCAGGTGTTCGTCGAAGTGAACGAACAAGGCGCCTTTGGCAACTCGCCCGACCTGGCGGTGAACTTGCCGAACCGGCCGCAACAAAACGACGTCGCCGACGCGGTCTTCAATCCGCAAGGGCCGCGGATTCCCTTCGGCACGACGTACGAGTCGGGTATCGCCATTCGGATCATTGCGCCGGGCACCTCGCGCGAGTTCATTACGGCGGGCACGATCGCCAACACGGGCAACAACGTCAACGGGTTCTTCCTGGACCCCAGCCCGAACACGCCGCAAAACAACCTGGAGCGGAATAGTCGCTTCTTCTGGCCCAACACGGTGGCGCGGCCCAACAACGCCGACGACATTCCCACGGGCGCCCGGCTCCGCTTCGACCTGCAACAAACGCTGGTCGATTTGGAATTCATGGGTTCGCAGGACGGCACGGCGCTTGTGCAGGAATACACGATCCAGAATATCTCGGGCGGAACGCTTAACTTTGAACTAATTCGCTATTGGGACGGCGACTTGTTCTCGATGGTCGGAGGCGGGGCCGGCAACACCCCGCTGGACGATGGCGGCGGGCGGCGCATTTTCGACGTGCGGCGCGGCGTCGATAGCGTCTTCCAAACCGACATGGCGAACAACGACCCGGCCAACGATCCCACGTTCCACGAAATTCAAAGCTCGATCGACAACGTGCCCCGCTCGGAGCGGTGGGAGGTGGGGCTGGCAGGGAACGTGCTGCCCGATAAGCCGCCCGGTCCGCTCTTGCAAGCGATTATCGCGGGGCAGCCCCTGGCCGATGACGTGACGGGCGCCGCCGGCGCCGCCTGTTGCGATACCGATGCGAACAACGTGCGCGACGTCGGCCAGGATGACGACGTAGCCGTGGCGCTCCGCCAAGAGTTCATCAACGTCCCCAATAACGGATTCGTAGTCTTCGTTTCAACCACCGTCTTCGGCCACCCGCCGCGCGGCAGCATCCGACCGCCGACGCCGCAGTTTGGTCGCGTGGAAGGCACGAAGTTTTCCGACGTCAACTCCAACGGCATGCGCGATCCCGGCGAGCCGGGCGTGTCCGGCTTTATCATTTATGCCGACTTGAACCAGAATGGCGTTCGCGACGCCAACGAGCCGTCCACCGTCACCGACCAGAACGGCATGTATTCGCTGAGCGTACCGCTGGGAATGATCCAGATTCGCGAAGTGAACAAGGCAAATTGGACGCAGACCGCCCCCGCCACGTTCTTCCACGTGGCCGACATTGCCGCGGCCGGCGACATCGTGCCCGACTTGGACTTCGGCAACGTGGCGGACCCCGGCCAGATTCTCGGAACGAAGTTCGAAGACGACGACCGCTCTGGTTCGCGCGGCGCCAACGAACCGGGCATGCCCGGAGTCACGATCTACCTGGACCTGGACGACGACGGCGTGTTGGACGCGGCCGAACCGCAAACCACGACCGACGCCCAAGGCGACTACGCCTTTGCCAACCTTCAGCCCGGCGAATACACCGTGCGCGAGGTGGAGCCAGCGGGATTTGAGCAAACCGCCCCCGGCGGCGACGGTGCGCACCGTATCCGTCTGAACGCGGGACAGATTGTGACCGGGCGGGATTTTGGCAACCGGCTGCGGCGCGGGTCCATTCAGGGCGTCAAGTGGAATGACCTGAACGGCGACGGAGTGCGAACTCCCGACGAACCGCGCGTCGGCGGCGCCATCATTTACATCGACGTCAACGAGGACGGCGCGTTGAACCTGGGCGAGCCGGCCGCCATTACCAATGCCCGCGGCGAGTACGAAATCAAAGAGTTGCTTCCCGGCGAGTACGTGATTCGTGAGTTCGTGCCGACGGGCACGGCGGTTACCTTCCCGGCGGCGGGTTTCCATCGCAAGGTGGTGTTCGCGGGGCTGCCCACGCCCGACGTGGATTTCGGCAATCGTACGAACTTTGATTTTGGCGATGCGCCAAACTCTTATGGCACGCTGCTTGCCAGCAACGGCGCCCGCCATGCGATTGTGCCCGGGTTCCAGCTCGGGCAGCGCATCGACGGCGAGGCGGACGGGCAGCCGACCGCCGGCGCCACCGGCGACGACGCCAACGGCGGCGGCTATGCCGCGCCGATCAACTACGCGGTGGGCGATCAACCCCGAGATCTGATCTTTGTCGATGTCAACGGCGACAACATCCCCGATCTGGTGACGGCCAACTTCGGTTCGGACAACGTCTCGGTCGCGCTGGGCCGCAGCGACGGCACCTTCCGGCCTGCGACCAATTTCGACGTGGATAGGAACCCCGTGGGCGTCTTCGCCGCCGACATTGACGGAATGATGGGCCTTGATCTGGTGGTCGCCCACGAAGGCGACAACGACGTGGCGGTCCTGCTCAACAACGGCGCGGGCGGCTTCGCGCCGGCGGTTACGTTCCCTGCGGGCGGCGCCCAGTCGGACGTGGTGGCGTTGGATTTCGACAACGATGGCGATACCGACATTCTAGCCACTCGGCCCGGCACGAATGATCTGGTGGTCCTGCTCAACACGGGCGGCGCCATGCTTGCCTTCGATCCGGTGGACCCCGCATTGACATTCCCGGTGGGGACCAATCCGGTCGCCATTGAAGTAGGCCGCGTCAACAACGACGCCTTGAACGATCTGGTGATCGTCAACCGGGACTCAAACAACATCTCGGTGATGCTGCGGCGAGCCGCGGGCGGATTCAACTTCCCGGTCAACTACACGGTGGGAACCAATCCCGCTGACGTGGTGATCGCCGACTTGGATGGCGACGGCGACCGCGACCTGGCTGTGGCCAACGAAACGTCAGGCACGGTCACGGTGCTGTACAACAACGGCGCCGGGGTGTTCCCCAACGCCGACCGGAAAACCTTTGACGTTCCCGGCAACCCGGTGAGCATTGCCGCGGGCCTGTTCGATGGGCAACCGGGCGTCGATCTGGCGGTGGCGCTGCAAGCGTCAAACTCAGTCGCGGTGCTAAGCAACGACGGCACGGGTGAGTTTCCCGCCGCGTCGGTTTTCCAGACCGCGAACGGCCCGTCCAACCTGGTCGTGACGAATCTTGACGCCGACAACATTACCGACATCATCACCGGGAACTTTGGCTCCGATACGGTTTCGGTGCTCACGTTCACCGGCGGCGACGAGGACGGCGTGCGGTTCGCAGGCGCTTTTGCTCCCGACCGCGTCACCGGCGTGACGGTCAACGCCTCGGCGGCTGGCTTTGTGAACGCCTGGTTCGACTTCAACCGCAACGGGACCTTTGAATCCAGCGAGCGGTTGATCTCGGGCGCCCCGGTGGTCGCGGGCGACAACCAATTCTTTATTTCCACTCCCGCCGGCACGGCCGACGGCCCGGTCATCACTCGCTTCCGCTTTAGCGCGCAGCAAAACTTGGGGCCGACCGGTCCGGCCGGATCGGGCGAGGTGGAAGATCACCTGATTCAAGTCCTCGCGGGAGGCGGGGGCATTCCCAACACCGGCCACACCAACGTCGGCAATCCCGAAGACGTGGACGGCAACGGACGCGTCGAGCTATTCGACGTGCTCGTCTTGGTGAACGATCTGCGGGCCAATGGCGTGCGTACGCTGCCGCCCGTAGTGAATCCGCCGCCCCCGCCGCCGTTCCTCGACGTGAACGGCAACGGACTGGTCGAGTTGAACGATGTACTCCGGGTAATTCAGCGCATTCTCACGCAAATGCCAGGCGCTCTGAACCCCGAACCAGAAGGCGAAGCCGAACCAGAAGACGCCTTCGAGTCGGCCTTGGACGACATCGCCAGCGATGTTTGCTTCGCGTGGATGGAAGAATAGAAGGTCGGAAGTCCAAAGTCGCAGAGTCGAAAGTCGAAAGTCGAAAGAAAAAACGGACCGTATCGTCTTTCCTCCTTCGACTTTGGACCTTCGACTCTTCGACCTTCTTCCGCCACTTGTCAGGCGACGGTTTTCCGGTACCTTAGTGCGTAGCCGCTCTCGGCCAAGCGCACCGCCCTGCCGGAAAACCGCTGCTCATGAAAATTCACGAATATCAGGCCAAGCAAATCTTTCGCGACGCCGGGGTAACCGTCGTCCCCGGCCAAGTGGCTCGCACCCCAGACGAGGCAGCCAAGGCCTTCGAGTCGTTGCAAAGTCCCGTATGCGTGGTCAAGGCTCAGATCCATGCCGGCGGCCGCGGCAAAGGGACGATCAAAGAACACCCCCAACAGCGCGGCGTGCAACTGGTCAAAAGCGCTGACGAAGCCCGCCAGGTGGCCGAGCGCATCCTGGGCAACACGCTGGTGACGATCCAGACCGGCCCCGAGGGCAAGACCGTCAACCAGGTGTTTGTGGAATCGGGCTGCAACATTGCCCGCGAGCTATACCTGGGCGTGGTGCTCGATCGGGCGGCGAAGATGCCCGTGCTGATGGTTTCCAGCGAAGGCGGCGTCGAGATCGAGACGGTCGCCGCCGAGACGCCCGAGAAAATCTTCAAGGCCCACTTTGACCCCGCCGTGGGACTGCTGAGTTATCAGGTTCGCACGCTTTGTTGGCGCCTGGGCATTACGGGAAAAACGGTGCGCAGCGCCGAAAAGTTCATGAAAGCCCTGTGCCGGCTGTTTGTCGATCGAGATTGCAGCCTGGTCGAGGTAAACCCGCTGGTCATTACCGGCGACGGCGAGATGGTCGCCCTGGACGCCAAGGTCAGCTTTGACGACAACGCCTTGTTCCGCCACAAGGACCTTGCCGAACTACGTGACCTCTCGGAAGAAAACGCCGCGGAAGTGCGAGCCGGCGAGGCGGGGCTGAGCTACGTGCAACTGGACGGCAACATCGGTTGCCTGGTGAACGGCGCCGGTCTGGCGATGAGCACCATGGACATTATCAAGTTGCACGGGGGCGAACCAGCCAATTTTCTGGACGTGGGTGGCGGCGCCAACACCGAGCAAGTGACCGAAGCCTTCCGCATCCTGCTGGGCGATAAGAACGTCAAAGCGGTGCTGGTCAACATCTTCGGCGGCATCATGCGTTGCACCACGATCGCCAATGCGTTGCTGGAAGCGTACAAGACCGTCGGATTTAACGTGCCGCTGGTAGTGCGGCTGGAAGGAACCGAGGTCAAAGAAGGCCGCAAGATCCTTGCCGAAAGCGGCGTTAATATCATCACCGCCGACGACCTAACTGACGCCGCCAAGAAAGTCGTGGCCGCGGCGGGATAGAGGGCCACGCGTAGGTTGGAGATTCGTGGTTCCGAACAGGCAGCATATGTAACTGAAGTTGCAAAACTTCAGAAAATGGCGGCCTCCGGCGATGGTTAGTCGCCGGCTATTATCGTACTTTCTTGCCGACAGCCGATACCCGACAGCACCTCCCATGAGCATCCTCATCAACAAAAACACCAAGGTTATCTGCCAGGGCATCACGGGGAAGGCTGGCGAATTCCACACCAAGGGGTGTTTGGAATATGGCACCCAGATGGTCGGCGGGGTGACGCCGGGCAAAGGCGGCGAGAAGGTCCAAGGCTTGCCCGTGTTCGACACCGTGGCCCAGGCCGTTGAGGAAACCGGGGCCGACGCCACCATGATCTTTGTGCCGGCCGCGTTCACCGCCGACGCGATTCTCGAAGCGCTCGACGCGGGGATCAAAACCATCGTCGCCATTACCGAGGGCGTGCCGGTGCTGGACATGGTTTACGCGTACGACCAGGTCCGCCGCAGCGACGCGGTGTTGATCGGCCCCAACTGTCCTGGCGTCATCACGCCGGACGAGTGCAAGATCGGCATTATGCCCGGTTACATCCACAAGCGCGGCAAGGTCGGACTGATGAGCCGGAGCGGCACGCTCACCTATGAAGCCGTGTGGCAGTTGTCGAGCCTGGGCTTGGGACAAACCACCTGCGTTGGGCTAGGCGGCGATCCAATCGTCGGCACGTCGTTCATCGACCTGCTGAAACGCTTTCAGGACGACGAAGAAACCGAAGCCATTCTCATGATCGGCGAAATTGGCGGCTCGGCCGAGGAAGAGGCGGCCGCCTATGTTTCCGAGCACGTGACCAAGCCCGTTGCGGCGTTCATTGCCGGCAGCACGGCCCCGCCGGGCAAGCGCATGGGTCACGCTGGCGCCATTATCTCGGGTGGTAAGGGCACGGCCGAAGAAAAAGTGGCCGCGTTGACCGCCGCGAAGATCGAAGTAGCGGAAAGCCCCGCCGACATGGGCGCCGCCGTACAGCGCGCGATCAAACGAAGCTGACGCCTTTCTGGCGCACTCGCGCGAGTGTAACTGATTCTTCAGTGTGGCGCACTCGCTCCGCGAGTGCGTTTTCGTTGTGGCGCCCTTCGGACGCCCCCAGGGTGCACTCGCGGGATTGTGAATCTTTCCGTAGCGGCGGTGTCTCGCCGCCGAACGCTTCGTCAAATGCCGCAATTTTGGGCGTCGCTCGCGCCGCCGCTACCACAAAACATTCACACCCTCTCCGGAAGGCATTTTCTTCGCGACGTCCGAATAGCACTCTCGCGGAGAACCCGTGTATGTCTGGGCAAGTAGGCCCCGTCTGCCGGACGGGGTCTTCCGCCAGCGCCGAGTTTGGCGGCTCGGCGGGAAGCAAGTCCCGCTCGGCAAGCGGGGACCTACCAAACAATTCACCACTT
>JAANMV010000916.1_pt1 | contig 34596 bp, 25 predicted proteins | sample 7279661 | NCBI WGS metagenome assembly JAANMV01 (sample SAMN14094540, study PRJNA606508) | bioreactor metagenome | isolation source: A lab-scale SPAN reactor treating ammonium-rich wastewater day 121 | place: Ireland: Galway | collected 2017-05-16
CCGGTTTGGGTTCCGGTTTGGGTTCCGGTTTGGGTTCCGGTTTGGGTTCCGGTTTGGGTTCCGGTTTGGGTTCCGGTTTGGGTTCCGGTTTGGGTTCCGCTAACTTCACGTAGCGCTTGTTAATCCAACCGCCCTTTTCTTCGTCGCCGACTTTATATGCCACGCCGATCCAATTGCCCGTGATCTTGATTGCCTTCAGTTCTGTATCTTTGGGAATGGTCGCGAGCACGGTAGTGCCCAGCATGAACTTGGCATTGTCAGCCGAAACGACAATGGTGTCATCCACCTTGATTTCAGCGTCTTGCGCCGAGGCGAACGAGAACAACGAGGCGACCGCCAACATCGGGCCGCACAACCAGCGAAGCTTAAACATGGAAGTAATCCTGCAATCAAAAGGCTGCGGCGACGGAAGTAGACCACGAGAAACGTACCCGAGAGCCGCAAGGTAACAGGCACGCACCCTCAACAAAATTACGCCAACGCCACTACTTTCCGTCAACGACCCGCGGGCAATGCAAAACGCCAACTGGCGGTGCCCAGAAGCGGAAGCAATGAGCGCAGCGGTTATTCAGTAGTGAAACTAATGCCTGGGCGAACTTGTTGCAATCCGCTGCGATGGTTTTCTACCTGGCTTTATCTGCCTTCGGCATGCAGGTTTGTCGGAATCTCGGGGGTTGAATCCAAAAGCAACAGGCCGGAGTGCTGCCGCAGTCGATCAATCGCCGAATGGAAGAATGGGTACAGTTTGCCATGTCCCACAAGCGGGGCGATTTGATTGGCTGCAACCCAGCGACGTTTGCGGCGATTGGACTCGGCCCACCGTTTCTCGCACAGGTGCACTTCCATGAGGAAAACAACGACCGAGAGCAATCGGCCGGATTTCCGGTATCGATAGTGCCCTACCGGATCTACCCAAAGTTCCCCGCGCAGTCCGGCCTCCTCCCAGGCTTCTTTGATCGCGGTTTCCAGGGGTGTCTCGCCTGGGTCGATCAGACCTTTGGGGACTCCCCATTTGTTCGGCTTGCCGGTTGCCGTAATCAGGCAAAATTCCAACCCTTGCTCGCTCCAGCGGAAAGGAATGGCGCTTGCCTGGTCTACGTCCAAGGGAATGGCAGGGGAATCGACGGCCATGGCCTGTTTCCTTTTTCGTCTGGGGGGCCGTGACAAACCGCGCGAACACAACCTTGCGTTCGTTCCCACCCGCGGGTTGGGGGCATTGTGCGAAACTTTCGTTCGAATCGCAACCCAGAACGACTTCACTTTCAATCACTTTCGGCGAATCATTGATTCCCAAGTTGTAAACGAATCATATCGTTCCGATCCCGCCCTGCTGAGTTTGCCAACAGTTTTTCCCCAAGTCTTCACAAAATCGACACCCGCCGAAGTGGCGGCGCACGCGATCCGCGACGCAGGCCCTAAAATCGGCCGTCTGGTGGTTTGACGTTGCAAACCAGATGCCGCTCTCACACGCAGGTTCGTCGCTTGCGGGCGAGATATGATGTCGCGGTCGATCGGGCTCAAGCTGCAATTCTCCCATTCCGCCAGAAGGGGATGACGCCGAGTCCGGTGTGCGCGATAATGTCCGCCAACTCGCTAGGGGCAGCATCGCTCCTCGCGTCAGAAGCGAAAATGCGAACGATTTGCTTCCATTCCGCACGATTTACCCCTGATCGAGGTCAAGACAGCATGCAATCGCCGGCCGAACTTCGTGCAGCAATTCGATCGGGGGAATTTACCGGTCCGACGGCGGGGTGCGCACCCGGCTTTGTACAGACCAACGTGGTCATTTTGCCGCAGCTATATGCCGACGATTTTGAAGCGTTTTGTCAGGCCAATGCCCAAGCGTGTCCCTTGATCGAGCGGACGCGACCCGGAGGGACGCATCCCACTTCGGCGCCCGACGCCGATATTCGCACCGATGTCCCCCGATATCGAGTGTTTCGTCACGGTGTGCCCGAACAAACGGAACCCACGAAAATAGATCACCTTTGGCGAGACGATTTGGTTACTTTTTTGCTGGGGTGCTCGTTCACCTTTGAACGAGCCTTGCAAGAAGCGGGATTGCCCGTGCGGCACATTGATGAAGGGCGCAACGTGCCGATGTATCGTACCAAAGTGCCTTGTCAGAGCGCTGGTCCCTTTTTGGGGCCGTTGGTAGTGAGCATGCGGCCTTTCTTGCCGGACCAGGTGCCGACGGCGGTGGAAGTGAGCGGCCGCTACAGCAGGATGCACGGCGAACCGGTGCACATTGGCGATCCAGCCGCTCTAGGAATCTCGGATGTCAACCGTCCCGACTTTGGCGATGCCGTCACGATTCGGCCGGGAGAGGTGCCCGTGTTTTGGGCCTGTGGCGTGACTCCGCAACTGGCGCTGGCTGCCGCCAAGTGCGATCTGGCGATTACTCATAGTCCCGGCTGCATGTTCGTGACGGACTTGCCGGAGTAGCGTTAATCTTCGCGGTTGAAGGCGGCCAGTAATTTGCGGCCCTTCAGCAATTGGTATGCCTCGTGGGGACCCGGCGGACGCTGCTGACCAGCGGACGGCAGCCAGTGGATTTGCGCGGCTTCCACCATGACGACGCCGGGGCGGTCTTCGTAGCGGGCCACAAAGACGTAAATCTCTTGCCCAAAGAATTGCCCCGCTTTGATCGGGCGAACCTGGGTGTAGCCGCTTTGGGTCAAGTGATCGGCGAGGGCCTGCATGTGGGCTTGAGCATCGCTCGATAATTCCTCGAACGGCACTTCGCGAATGGATGCGTGGTCGGCCGACCAGCCGGCATACATGGCGTAGATGTCACCCGGAGGGAGGTCCTCCAGGTCGACTTGAAACGCGTGGATGACCGGCTGGGCAATGCCAATGCCGGTGAGGCGGCCATTGGGAAAACGGTATTCATATCGCACCAGGCAGCAATCCACCGGCTCGGAAAAACCGGGCCAGTATTGCTGGCGACGATCGACGACTTCGAGCTTGTGCGGCGGCAGGCCAAATTGGGCAGGGTTGGTCAACCACGCGGCAAACTCCCCTTCGGCCTGTGCTTCGGCGGTGCGATGCTGCGGATCGATCTTGTCTTCGAGCCCCAGTTCGGCCAGGTAGCGAATCGCCTGGGGACGCGATGCCGGTTCGGCGGCCAGTTCCAGCAGGCACTCCAGACCCTCGTCGTCGCCAGCGCGGGCCAGCGCGGCGGCGGCCTCTGCCTTGATCCGCCGATGGCTAAGCTGCATTGCCTGGCGCAGGCGGCCTGTTGCCCGTTCGTCGCCGATCAACCCCAAGGCGTCACAAAGGGCGATCGTCAAGCCCACGCCATGGGTTACCTTGTCGCTCAGCTCTTGCGGCGTATGAGCATAATCATTGGGGCGTGACTCCAAGCTGCTGAGGTGCTGGACAAGACCGCCCAGCAGTTCGATCCACTGCTCCACTCGATCTCGGCCGGGATGGGAGTCCAAGATACCTTCGTGGACGAGGTAATTAGCCAGATCGAGCACGGCCGTGGCGAGCTGCGGGTGTTGCATCGCCGCCAACAGCCGCGGATAAAGGCCGGCTACCGCGGCGTCTTTGCGACGGAAGAGCGGCACAAATGCCTGATCGGCAGGCGAGCTTGCCGACGGCGGGTGATCGATCAACAGTTGGACGAACATTTCCAACGACGCCGGGTGGGCAGCTCGAGCGAGCGCCCGCAGGATTTGGCCTCGCAGCACATCCGCGGAGGGCAGACGCAGATAGAGTGACCGCCAGGCATTCAATACGGCTTCGTCGGCCATCTGTGCCGCATCGGCACCTTCGGCCAATCGATCCCAATGCGGCGAAAGCCAACTGGCCAGGGCCGGACTGGCCGCTTGCAGCTGCTCGGGCGAAAGCTCGGCGGCCAGTGCGACGCCCGACACCAGGTCTTCGATCGAGGTTTCCCTGCCTAGCTGCGTGGCTTGCTGCCGCGCCGACTTTTTGGCCTCGGGCGACAGTTGACCATAACCGATCAAAAGCGGCTTGAGGCGAAGCAGGACAGAACCGGCGCTTTCCATTGCTGTTATAACTTGCTAATTCCCTTCGGGAGCTACGACGGATCGGGCCGGCAGGGGCGGAAGTTGCACCTCCAGCACGCCTTTGGCGCGGGACCAAATGAGCAGGGCTTCGAAGACCATCCACACCTGCAGGGCGAGCGTGGCGATGCCGACGCCAAACAGCAAGTGCTTGTTGTTCCAACCCCAGGCTGCCGAACCGGTAAACATGGCGTACAACGGCCAGAACCAGCCAGTGCCTGGATTAAACATTTGGTACAGCAGTGCCCACGCTGGCATGCACAACATGACGGCCAGCGGAATGGCCAGAAACCAGACCGGCTTCTTGCGCCGCCAGAGGTAGAACATGATGACCATGAAAGCCAGGCCCGCCAGCAACTGGTTGGTGGCGCCAAACAACGGCCACAGCAAGAAGCCACCGCTGCCTGGGCCGCCCGCGCCCGGCAACAAGGCCACGCCCATGGCCAATCCCACGGCAACGCCCGTGGCGACGAACTTGTTGGCCAGAGGTTTGATGCGGAAGGTCGCCCCCAATTCGTGAATGATGTACCGCTGCAGTCTCGTGGCCGAGTCGAGCGTGGTGGCGGCAAAACATGCGACCAGCGTGGCGATGATGCCGATGGCAAGGCGGAGCGGCAAACCCAGGGCGGTCAGAAAATTCGCGCCTCCCTCAACAAATGCACCCACGGTGTCGGCGAGGCGGAAATTGTCCCAGTCCTTGGCACTGCTGTACCGGGTCCGCCAGGCTTCGCTGCCAGTCAGCGGTTGGCCTTGGGCGTTGGCGACGGCTGTGTAATTCACGCCGTCTGTAGCCTTTTGGAAGGTGCCCATTCCCACCCCGGCGGTACAAGCCAGGATGACGATCACCGCCAGCGCGCCCTCCAAGAGCATGGAACCATACGCCACGTACTGGGCGTCCTTTTCGTTGGCGACCTGTTTGCTGGTGGTGCCACTGCTGACCAGGCAATGAAAGCCGCTGCACGCCCCGCAGGCCACGGTGATAAACAAGAATGGCCAAATCGGAGGCGTGTGCAGGGGCAGATCGGACTTGGCGACCACCGCCGGCGTACTCGCGGCCAGATCGGCCTTGCCGGAAAATCCGGCGATGCCCAGACCAACGACAATCAGCACCAGCGCTACCAGCAATTGGTGGCTATTCACGTAATCGCGAGGCTGAAGCAGCAGCCAAACGGGCAGCACCGAAGCGCAGAAGCAGTAAACCATCAACACGATCGTCCAGGCAATCGTCGGGTTGATCAGCGGCAATCCGGAAATCGTCCAAGGGCTGCGACCTTCGCCAGCAACCCCCAAAGAAACGTTCACCAGACCGGTCGTTTCCAATTCGCCCGTGGCCGGGTTGGTCGCCATTTGATCGGTGACGGCGATCGGCAGGTATTCCACGCCGATGTAAATGGCCCCGTACAACAACAGCAATGAAATCAACGACGGAACGAGCAGATGTCCGCCGCGGCGGTAGTTGAAAATGCCAATCGCCATGGCAATTGGCATCGAAAGCCAAACCGAAAGGACCGACTCGGGATACATCTTGAAGATGCTGGCGATCACCAAACCAAAAATGGCCAGCACGATCGTGAGTGAAAAAAACAGGATGAGCAGGAATAAAACTCGAGCTCGGGGCGTGATCAGCCGCCCGGCGATTTCGCCCACGGTTTGCCCGCGATTTCGCATGGAAACCACCAGCGAGCCAAAATCGTGTACGGCACCGATGAAAATGCAGCCAAAGAGCACCCACAGCAAGGCGGGAAGCCAGCCCCAAAAGACGGCGATGGCCGGACCCACGATCGGTCCGGTTCCAGCGATGCTAGTGAAATGATGGCCGAAAATGACCTGCTTGTGCGTCGGCACGTAATCGACGTTGTCTTGCAACTGGCGGCTGGGAACCGGAGCCTCGGAGTCGAGCCGAAAAATCCGCTGGGCCAGCCAACGGCCGTAGGTGTTGTAAGCAACGATAAAACCGAAAAATGAACCGAGAGCAACTAACAACGTGAACATGGGCGGTTACCAAAGCGGAGGGGCGAGTACGGCGTTGGTGAAAGCCAAACTGGGCGGCCGATCGAACCGGCAAGGGGTGGGATTAGCCTCTATCATACCGCGCCAGGGCGGGTCGGCAATCCGGGGAACCGAATGCCTTCATCAATTGGCATGCTGACCCGATCCTACTGCACCGTCATGTCCATGGCCTCGGCCAGTCGCTGCAGTTTGGCCAAGAGGCGGTCAAATTCGTCAAAATTAAGCGATTGGGCGCCGTCGGAAAGGGCTTTTTCTGGCTCCGGATGGACTTCCAGCAGCAGTCCATCGGCGCCGGCGGCCAGCGATGCCATCGCCATGGCCGGCACATATTCGCGGCGGCCTGTGCCGTGGCTCGGATCGGCCAAAATGGGCAAGTGAGACAGCTTTTTGATCGGTGGAATAACCGATAGGTCGAGCGTGTTCCGGGTGTGGTCGGTGAACGTTCGCACGCCACGCTCGCACAGCACCACCTGGTAATTGCCGCCAGCGAGCACGTATTCGGCCGCCATCAAAAATTCTTCGAGGGTGGCCGACATCCCTCGTTTGAGAAGTACGGGCTTTCGGCATTTGCCCAACCGCTTCAGCAGGCTGTAGTTTTGCATGTTGCGGGCGCCGACTTGAATCATGTCGGCGGTTTGCTCCACGGCGTCCGCGTTATCGGTGTCCATCAGTTCGGTGACGATGCCCAATCCCGTGGCGTCCCTGGCCTTCTCCAAGATGCGCAGCCCCTCGTGTTCCATGCCTTGAAAGCTGTAGGGACTGGTCCGGGGCTTGAACGCCCCGGCGCGAAACAAACCCACGCCGCGCGAGGCCAGAAACTCGGCCGTGCGGAGAATCATGTCTTCGCTTTCCACCGAGCAGGGGCCGCAAATCAGTGTGAAGGTGCCCTGGCAAATCCGGCGAGAAGCCGCCTGGACCACGGTATCGTGGGCATGCATTTCGCGGCTGGCCAATTTGTAGGGTTTGGTCACGGAAATCAGTTCCAGAACGCCGGGCAGGGCATCCAACCGCCGCGGATCGATGGCCATGGTGTTGCCGGTGATGCCGATGGCGGTTCGCGTGGGACCCGGCATGGGATGCGGCGTGAGGCCCATCGCGGCAATCTCAGCCAATACCGCTTCCAACTGTGTCGACGACGCTCCTTGCTCCATCACAACTAACATGGAAAGGCACCCTGCGGACAAAATGGAAGGGAAATGCCGCCGGGCTGAACCGTCGGACACCGACGCGGCCGCGAATACTCGAAGGTGTCGACCGCTGCCTTTCATAGTAGCAACCGCAGGGCCAACATGCGCGACAACCAGCGGACTACATCGCCAGCAGCAACATCAGCATCGTGGTTCCATTGAGCGACATGTGCAGCACAATGCTGGGTAGCAAACGATGGGTTTGCTGGTACAGCCAACCCAAGGCAAGCGAGAAAAAGAACAACGCCACTGGCGCCGCCCCATGGTTGAAATGCATGAGCGCGAACAGAAACGAGGTCATCGTCACCGGCCAAAACAGGGGGCGGGAGTGACCCTGAGCGGAGATCGTGCGCGCCGTAGGCAAACTTTCCAGCCAGCCTTGAAAAACGCCGCGAAACAAAAATTCTTCGCTCAAGGGCGCCGCCACCACGGCCGAGAAAAAACACAGCCAGAAGAAACCCGGGTACTTGGACAGGACATCGACAATGGGGTGATGTGTTTCGGAACCCAGAATCAAACTCGCCAACGCGTTGATCGTATAAATGGGAATCATGATCAGGGCAAACATGCTCACCCCGCGCAAAATGTCTTGCGGCGCCTTATCGGCTCGCCAGCCCAAGTCGGCCCAAGTGGCGCCGCGAATTCCTTTAAGGTAGGCCACCGCGGTCGCCACCACGAGCAGGTTGACGATCGCCATCGCCGCCATCGCCTTCATGTTCAAATAACTCGACTTCGACAACTCTCCCCAATGCGAAACGTGGGCGAGTGCCGGTGCTGCGGGAGGATGGGCCGGCGGCGCAGTGACTGGATCGATCGTCACCAGCAACCACACGACGAAGTTTTGGAGTACAAACGAAAACAAGGCGATCAGCAGCACATCGACGCCTCGCCAGGGCACGGGTCGCGATGGCTCATACTCAAATAACGTGATCGCCATGAACAATAAACGCCGCGATGGGGGAAGACGTACGGGCGGAGCGGGGGGCGGGAGGAGTACTTTACTTGACGCGCAAATCGTAACAGCGGAGTGCGTCGGCATCGCGCACGTAATACAACCCTCCCGAGATCGCCGGCAAAGCATAGGCCCGTTCGCCGCACACTTTGGCGGCCGCAAGTTGCTCGAAGCCTCGCGGCGAGGCCGAAACCACCAGCAGTTGCCCAGCCGTGGTTTGCACCAGGAGCTTATCGCCAGCGAGAATCAAACTGGCCTTGCCAATTCCCTCCTTGGTCCAGGCAATTTTCCCCGTTTTGGGATTGATGCAGCGGAGGCTGGCCACGCCGATATCCTCGCGACCATCAATCCCGTAGAGGTAGCCATCCTTGAAGATCGGGGTGGTGTATTGGCTGGAAAGAACATCGTCGCTCGCCCAAATAGCGCGAGGTTCTTTCCCACCCAATTGGGCGTACACGGCGCCAATGCCATAGCTGGCGGTGACGAACAGTTGGTCGCCCAGCACGAGCGGATTCGCGGCGTTCACGGTCGGTCCGCGTTTGCCAAAGGGAAATTTCCAAAGTACCGCGCCAGTGGCCGGGTCGAGTCCCAGAGCATTGTAACGGGTAACAAATATGGCCTGTAGTTGTTGGCCGATCCTGGCAGCGATGGGAGAGGAATAACTGGCCATTTCAGTGGTGGCTTTCCACAGCGTTTTGCCGGTCTTGAGGTCAAAGGCCACAATGCCCGCCTCGGCGTCGGCGCCGCCGACGTTCACCAGCAATCGATCGGCAATTACGATCGGGGAACTACCCGCGCCAAAATAACCCTCCGGGGCGCTGTAGTCTTGAGCGCAGTTGCGGCTCCACACCGTTTTGCCCTCGGTCAGCGTTACACAGTGCAATTGGCCGCCGGCGCCGAACAAATACACCAAGCCCTGATGAATGGTAGGCACGCAACGGGGGCCGTCATCGGGAGAAATGGTGCTCACGTAGCGTGTGGGAAAACTCGCCTTCCAGAGCGGCTTGCCGGTGGTGGCGTCGAGGGCCGTGGCAATTTCCTCCCTTTGCTGGCGATGAAACACGATTGCCTTGCCGTCGGCTACGGCCGCCCCCGCCAGGCCGCTGCCCAGCGGAAGCTGCCAAAGCAACTTGGGGCCCTGATCGCCCCAGTCGGCCGAAATTTGCTCGCCGTCGGCAATGCCATTGCGGTGCGGCCCCAGAATCTGCGGCCATTCGCCCGCCACGGCAGCCGAAACCAGAATTGCCACGCTGCAGAACGCCGGCATCCCAAGACCGACTTGCCGGCGCCGGAATCCGAAAACAAGCGATGAAAAACCAAGAAACCACGTCATGAGCAACTCAAATGGTTAATGCCGATGAGTGAAATGCGACCACAGGGGGGAACACGGCTAGCAATCAAGTTCGACAAAAATCTCGCCGTCTTCCACACGCAACGCCAAGGTTGGCTGTCGAACACTGGGACTGAACGTGTGCTGTCCGGTGCGGACGTCGAATTGCCAGCCGTGCCAGGGACAGGTGACCACCGTACCGGTCAGGCAGCCCTTTCCCAGCGGACCCCCCTGATGCGGACAAACGCCGTCCAATGCAAAATATTCCCCGTCCACGTTATATATGGCCACAATGCGATCGTCGGCGACCGTTTCCAGGCTCTTGCCTGGTAAACATTCGTCTGTCGAAGCAATCCGTACCCATCGCGCCATGTGAAACTCGCTAATCCTGTTGCGTCGTCCGCGACGCCATTCTAACGACCAGCGGCATTGCAGGGTACCATGTCCACGTTACGTTACCGCCTGCGCTATAAGCCGCCCCGATCGCCATGCCAGACGATTTGGCAGGCATACGTATTTAGATCCGCACGAGTTGCCCAAACTTAGAAGCGTTTCAGCCCGCCAAACGCTCGTATTGGCACATTTTCTTTCACCTGAAACTCATAAGCAATGATCGATTCAAGTTTCGATGGCGACGTGTACCTTTCCATCGTTGGTGGATTCTCCCGTTAGCTAAGGTTAAAGTTCAAAACGTGGGTCACCTGCAATCAGATGTTTTCTCCGCGAACTTCTCCGCGGCTTGCGGGAATGCTGGTGCACAGAAACGAGTTTTGGCAGGGCGAGTGTGGTCGCGCGCAGAATTTGAATCGGTTCTCTCTCGCTGCCCCAATCCACTGCACGTCTCAACATGGCAAACCCGTTGGGTTTACGTTGTCGAACCATTCTTAATCGAAATGCCATAGTCTCATGCCTTCAGAACTTCCCGAATCGGGCGAATTGGAAGCGGCGATACTCCGCTACGTGGGTCGTTCCAACTATCAGCCGATCAAGCCCAAGTTGCTGGCCAAGAAACTGGGGCTGGAAGAGCAGACCCAAGATGTTCGCCGGGTGATCAAGAAATTGGTCAAACGGGGCCAATTGGCGTTCGGCAGCAAGCACGTGGTGCGGATGCCCGAACAGGGCGAAACCCGGCGAATTGTCGGCGTATATCAGCGAACCTCCGAGGGATTCGGGTTTGTGCGGCCTCGGGGAACTGGTTTGACAGGGGTGCGCGAAAAAGACCGCGAAGCGGATATTTACGTGGCCCCCGAGAATTCGCGAGATGCCACAACCGGCGACGTGGTCGTGGTTCGCATCACCAAGAAACTGGGCCGCCGCGGCAAGGCCGAAGGCTTTGTGGTCGAAGTGCTGGAGCGTGAAACCCATCGATTCGTTGGCACCTACTTCGAGCGTGAAGGTCAAGGCCGGGTGCGAGTTGACGGCAACTTGTTTGCCCATTCGGTGTTTGTTGGCGATCCCGGAGCCAAAAACGCCCAAGACGGCGACAAGGTGGTGTTCGAAATGGTCCGGTTTCCTTCGCCTACCCACGATGGCGAAGGAGTAATTGTCGAAGTGCTCGGGCCTCGCGGGGCCCCGGGGGTCGATACTCTGTCGATCATTCGCGAGTTCAACCTGCCCGGCGAGTTTGCCGAAGATGCCCAAGAGGAGGCACGGAAACACGCGGCAATGTTCAACGAAGAGATCCAAGAGGGACGGCTTGATCTGACGGGTGAAACGGTGATCACTATCGATCCGGTCGACGCCCGAGACTTCGATGACGCGATCAGCCTGCAGCGACTTGAAAACGGGCATTGGCTTTTGAGTGTGCATATTGCCGACGTCGCGTATTTTGTGCGGCCCAACTCGGCGCTCGATCGCGAAGCTAAAGAACGAGCGAATAGTTGTTATCTGCCGGATCGCGTCATTCCGATGTTGCCCGAGCTGATAAGCAACAGCCTGGCCAGTTTGCAGCCCGACCGTGTGCGTTATGCCAAAACGGCCCGGCTGGAATTCACTGCCGACGGCGCGCGGGTTGCGACGGATTTGTATCGCACGGCCATTCGCAGCGCTCGGCGATTCGCCTACGAAGAAGTCGACGATTACATCGCCAACCCGGACAAATGGAAAAAGAACCTCACTTCAGAAGTGTTTGAGTTGCTGGGGCAGATGCGTGAATTGGCGAAAATTTTACGCAACCGGCGGATGTTGCGCGGGGCGCTCGAGCTCTCCATGCCTGAAGTGAAAATCGACTTGGACAAAGAAGGCCGAGTTTCGGGCGCGCACGTGGTGGAAAACACCGAGAGCCACCAAATCATCGAAGACTTCATGCTGGCGGCCAACGAAGCGGTCGCCGAATGCATTCACGATCGCGGCTGGCAATTTCTGCGGCGGATCCACGAAATGCCGGCGCCGAGGAAGTTGCACACGTTGACCGAGTTCGTCAACGAATTGGGCATTCAAGTCGGCAGTCTGCAAAACCGGTTCGCGCTGCAATCGCTGCTGCGGCAGGTGGCGGAGATGCCCGAGCGCGATGCGGTGAACTACGCGGTGTTGCGCAGCTTGCCACAAGCGGTGTACAGTCCCGTGGAGGAAGGGCACTTTGCCCTGGCAGCCGAGTTTTACTGCCATTTCACCTCGCCCATTCGACGGTACCCGGACCTCACGGTGCATCGCCTGGTGGATGCCTTGCTCGATAAAACACCGCCGCTGGAACAGTCGGGCGAACTGCTCGCATTGGGCGAACATTGCAGCCAACGTGAACGCCGGGCGGAGGCCGCGGAACGCGAACTCACCAAGATCAAGCTGCTGACTTACCTGGAGGGCCGCATCGGCGACGAATTCGACGGCGTGATTACCGGCGTGGCCGACTATGGATTTTTTGTGCGAGGCATTCAATTGCCGGCCGAAGGATTGGTGCACATTACGTCGCTGCAAGACGACTACTACCATTTCGAACGCCGCAGCCATCTATTGGAAGGACGCCGCGCGGGCAACCAATTTCGCCTGGGCGATCGGGTTCGCGTGCGCGTGGTGCGGGTGGAGATGGACCGCCGCGAGCTCGATTTCCATTTGGTGAGCAAACTTGCACGCCCAAACGGAACTGTGCTCGCCACGAAGAAACAGCCCAAAACAGCGCGACCCGCCAGCAAACGCCGCAGCGCAGGCAAGGCCCCCTCCAAACGAGCAACAAACAAGAAGACCAAGGGCAGAAAACGTCGCTCCTAATCACCGCTCAGCCATAGCGATGTTGGGCTCGATCCGGCAGTTTCGCGCCCCGTGGTGCGTTGTGCGAGCAGGTGGCGAAGCGTTACCTGCCGCAGAGAGCGACTGTGGTATCCCATTTTGTTTGGGCGTTGCCAGCAGTGGCAATTCAACCCTCGACATATTGGCCGCTCGCGAAGATGCTGCCCGGCGGCGCACCATCGACGATCTGCGGCCGTTCATTTATGATTGAAGGGAGGGGATGTTCCATCGGCTCGAGCCTTCCCGCAGTGACCCTTTTTTGTGCAGGCCGCGTCCGCTTGAATGGGTTTTTGATGAACGTAACTTATCATTGTCCAAGCTGCGATCAGGGTGCGCGGGTGACCGCTGAGCCTGGAGTGGCTTCGATTGTCTGCCCCCATTGCGGACATTCCCTGATCGCTCCCGAGGGAGCATGGGAAGGGCCACGGCTCACGCGCTGTTTGTGCTGCCCCAGTCGCGACTTGTTTGTGCGAAAGGATTTTCCCCAGCGACTGGGGGTGGGGATCGTGGTAATTGGTTTTGTGGCGAGCGCCATCGCCTGGAATTATTACCACATTTACACCACGTTTGCGATTCTGTTTGCCACGGCATTGCTCGACGTAGTGTTGTATTTGTTGTTCGGCAACGCCCTGACTTGCTATCGATGTGGCGCAACGTATCGCGGATTGGAAGGGCTCGACAGCCATCGGCCGTTCGACCTTGAAATTCATGAACGCTACCGTCAACAGGCCGCGCGAACCCCTTGATCCGCGTAAACTGGCACGCCGTCACCGATTCGCAAACAATAGGATGATGCCGAGTCCGTCAGGGAAAAATCCTCATATTCCCTCGCCGCGATCTGGCAAAATTGTGCAATCTTCCAGTCCGCCGGTTTGGCCGGCACTATTCCAGCGCCCTCCATGGATCAGCAACGTTCGCGAATCCAACAAGACCTGCGAGGGCTCATCGAGGGCGAAGTCCGTTGCGACCCGGTGACGTTGCAGCTTTACGCGAGCGACGCCAGTATTTACCAGGTGCAGCCGCTGGGCGTGGTGCTGCCGCGGGGATTGGAAGACGTGGTCGCCACCGTGCAGTACGCCCACGAGCATGAGATTCCCATTCATGCTCGCGGGGCAGGAACCGGGCTGGCAGGCGATAGTCTCGGTACCGGGCTGGTGGTCGATTTCTCCAAGTATATGCGGCGTATCCTCTGGAAAGAGGGTAATAGCATCTGTGTGCAGCCGGGCGTGGTGCATCAGCGTCTCAATCTGGAATTGCGCAAGGATGGCCGCCAGTTTGGACCCGATCCGGCCAACAGCAGCGTGACCACGATGGGTGGGGTGGTGGCGATTGACAGCGGCGGCAGCCACTGGCTGAAGTACGGCTCGGCCCGCAGGCACGTGCAGCGTCTGCAGGTGGTGTTGGCTGATGGCACGGTCGCCGAGTTTGAAGATGAACCGGTTCCCACTGCCGAGCAGCGCCGAGAAAGTCGCCGCGCCGAGCTGCTCGGTAGCCTGGCGTCTCTCGTGGCCGAAAACACCGATCGGATCGCGCGGCATCAGCCCAAGAGTCTGGTGAATCGCTGCGGTTATCAGTTGGCCAACGTGCTCGCCGAGGGTCGGATTCACGTCCCTCGATTGTTGGCCGGTTCGGAAGGCACTTTGGCCCTGTTCACCGAAATTACACTCGACACGCAGCAACTGCCGAAGCATCGGGCCGTGTTGCTCTTGTTCTTCGATCGGCTGGAGCAGGCAGCGCGAGCTTCGCTGGAAATCGTGCCGCTAGGTCCTAGCGCCTGCGATCTGATTGACCGCCGCCATTTAAACCTTGCTAGGGAAACCGATCCCCGCTATCAACCCCTGATTCCCCCCACCGCCGAGGCCGTGTTGCTGGTGGAGTACCAAGGGGACGATCCCATGGAAGTACGCGAACGCTTGCAGCTGATCGCCGAGCGGATGCGCCGGCGGCGGCGATTGGCGTTTGAATCGCGGATGGCGTTCGAGGCCGAAGAGGTCGATCTGTTCTGGAATTTGGCGCTCAAGGTGGTGCCGACTTTGTACCGATTGAAGGGTTCGACACGGGCATTGCCGTTTGTGGAAGACATTGCGGTTCCACCTGCGGAATTGCCAGGTTTTTTGGTCACATTGCAGAACGTGCTCAAACAGCACCAGCTCACGGCGTCGCTGTTTGGACATGCGGGGCAGGGGCAGTTGCACGTTCGCCCATTTCTCGATCTGGCCGATCCCGACGACCTGGCCAAAATGGACCCCTTCGCCACCGACCTGTACGAAGCCGTGTGGCAGATTGGCGGCACGATCAGCGGCGAGCATGGGGACGGTTTCAGCCGCACGCCCTTTGTTCGCAAGCAGTACGGCGACTTGTATCCGGTGTTTGAAGAATTAAAGCGGATCTTCGATCCCGCCGACATTTTCAATCCCGGCAAGAAGGTGAACTCCACGGTTCCCACGATCACAGCCGCGCTGCGCCCGGTGGCGGCCACCAAGGTCGCGACCCAACCAGCCGATTCTCCACAAGACCTGCTGCCAATCGTCGACTTGCAACTCAACTGGGATACGGCGGAAACGCTCCATGCCGCGCGTAGTTGCAACGGTTGTGGAATTTGCCGGACGCAATCGGCCGGCACGCGGATGTGCCCCATTTTTCGCTTCGCGCCGGCCGAGGAATCCTCGCCCAGGGCGAAAGCCAACCTGGTGCGGGGCGTGCTCACGGGTCAATTTACCGAAGATGTGCTGGCCAGCGACGAGTTCAAGGCCGTGGCCGACCTGTGCGTGAATTGTCACATGTGCCGACTGGAGTGTCCTGCCAATGTGGACATTCCCCGCCTGATGATCGAAGCGAAGGCGGCGCATGTTCGCGCCAAGGGCTTGCCGTTCCAAGACTGGCTGCTCACGCGGCTCGATCTGGTAGGATTTTTCGGCAGCCTGTTGAGTCCTCTGGCCAACTGGGCCATCGCCAACCGCACCTCGCGTTGGCTGGCCGAAAAGCTATTGGGGGTGGCCCAGGGACGGAAACTACCTCGTTTTGCCGCCAAAACGTTCATCAAACGCGCCGGTCGCCGGCGGCTCACGCGTCCTACCCGCCGTAGCGGCCGCAAGGTGCTCTACTTTGTCGACAATTATGTCAACTATCACGACGCCGAGTTGGGCGACGCCCTCATTGCCGTGATGGAACACAATGGCGTGGCCGTTTATGTTCATCCCGGCCAGCGGCACTCGGCCATGGCGATGATTGCCTTGGGGTCGCTCGATCGCGCTCGCCGCGTGGCCGCCCAGAACGTGGCCCTGCTGGCCGAAGCAGTGCGGCAAGGCTATCACATTGTGGCGACCGAGCCGGCGGCCATCCTCTGCTTGACGCGGGAATATCCGGCGCTGATCGGCGACGACGACGCACGGTTGGTGGCCGATAACGCCTCGGACGCGTGCGCCTATTTGTGGAAGATGCACACCTCGGGCAATTTGCAACTCGACTTGCGGCCGGTGAATGCCAGCGTCGCATACCACACGCCTTGCCACATCAAGGCCCTGGAGATGGGAACGCCTGGCCTCCAATTATTGCGGTTGATTCCTGGCTTGAACGTGCAGCATTTGGAGGAGGGGTGCTCGGGCATGGCCGGCACGTTTGGACTCAAGCGGGCCAATTACCGCAGCAGTTTGAGGGCGGGCTGGGGGTTGATTTCCCAACTGCGGCAAACGCACCTGCAAGCCGGGGCCACCGAGTGCAGCGCTTGCAAAATGCAAATGGAGCAAGGCAGCCCAAAACGCACGTTCCATCCCTTGAAGCTACTGGCCATTGCCTACGGATTGATGCCGCATTTGGCCGAGAAGCTAACGGTTCGGGCCGACGAGCATTATGTTTCGTAAATCCCGAATGCGGGAAGGCGCGTTCGCGGCGCCGCCCTGGCTCGCAATTTGGGCGCAAAGTCGGTAGAACTGCGGCTACGATGTTTTGGTGCTTTGAATTCCACAGTGCTTGCGAGCCCTTCTTGCCATGAAAGATTCCCGCATCGATCGATTGGCCGAGATTTTAATCGACCATAGCTGCCAACTTCAGTCGGGCGAGAATGTGCTCATCGAAGCCTTCGACCTTCCCGATCCGGCGCTGGTCTGCCGACTGATTGAGTTGGCTTCCGCCCGCGGGGCTCATCCCTTTGTGATCTGGAAGAGCAACACGGTGTTGCGTTCGCTTTATGCGCACGGAACCGAGGTAAACCTGGGGCAGCAGGGTGAGTTCGAAGCGGCCCAAATGTCCAAAATGCAAGCATACGTGGGCATTCGCGGGGCGGCCAACGCGGCGCAGTTTTCTGACGTGCCGCACGAAAAGCTCGATTTGTATCAAAAGCTCTGGTGGGATCCCGTTCACAGTCGGATTCGTGTTCCCAAGACCAAGTGGGTGGTGCTGCGGTATCCCACGCACAGCATGGCGCAGTCGGCCAATATGAGCACCGCGGCATTCGAAGACTTTTACTTTGACGTGTGCACGGCCGACTACGCCCAAATGGCCAAGGATCAAGAACCGCTGGTAGCCAGGATGGCCGCGACCGACCGCGTAAGGATCGTGTCGCCCGGCACCGACCTGGAATTCAGCATCCGCGGCATGAGCATCCGGCCCTGCCACGGTCAGCGCAATATTCCCGATGGCGAGGTCTTTACTGCCCCGCACCGCGAGAGTGCTAATGGCACCATCCGCTACAATACCCCTTCGCTTTACCAGGGCACGGTGTTCGACGGCATTGAGTTCGAATTGAAGCAAGGCAAGATTGTGCGGGCAACCTGCAACAACGAGCCAGAAAAACTGAACAAGATTCTCGATTCGGACGAAGGCGCGCGGTACATCGGCGAGTGGTCGATTGGCTGCAACAATCGAGTGAAAAAACCGATGCTCGACACACTTTTCGATGAGAAAATCGGCGGTTCCATCCATTTCACGCCGGGCAACGCCTACGATGAGTGCGATAACGGCAACCGTAGTCGCGTCCACTGGGACCTGGTGCTCATTCAAACGCCGGCCTATGGCGGCGGCGAGATTTATTTCGACGGCGAGTTGGTTCGCAAAGACGGCCGATTCTTGCCGAAGGAATTACAGGGCTTAAACGAGGGCTTGTAAACAAAGGATTTCGATACTCAGTTCGCACAAGGAGTTTGGTCAATGGATGCGTTCGGCGCCCTACGCAGTTCGCTGGGTATATCAGAGTTCCTGGTGAATAGTTACTTGGCCGATTTGTCTGATCAAGATTGTCTGTTGCGGCCTGCGCCGGGAGCCAACCACATCTTGTGGCAATTGGGGCATTTGGTTGCTGCCGAGCACGGATTGGTCGAAGCCTGCGTGCCGGGCAGCATGCCACCGCTGCCGGCCGATTTTGCCGGCAAGTATACGGCCGAAACCGCCTCCAGTGACAATTTGGCAGACTTCCACTCCAAGAGCGAATTGCTTGAACTTTTCACCAAGCAGCGGCAAGGCACGCTTGCCGCGCTAAGCAAATTGTCGGCTGCCGATCTCGACCAGCCCGCTCCCGAGAAGTTTCGATCGCGATTTCCCACCGTGGGTGACGTGCTGACCCTGGTAGGACTGCATCCCACGATGCATTCCGGCCAGTGGGTGGTCGTGCGGCGGACCTTGGGAAAGAAGGCGATGTTCTAGAGCGAAAACGATCGCCCTGGGTCGGCCCGGGGGTTTTCGTGCGGCCGGTCGCCTTGATCGGAAATGGCGCCCTTCCTAAACTGGCAGGGTAAAAGGATTTTCGCGATTTGCCTTCCGGGAGACTTTGGCCATTGCCGCCTCGACCACTAGCGATTTCGCTTTCCAACGGTGCATTCTCCCCCAATACGATGCTCGCTACAGCATCGGCGAGGCGCTGACGGCTTGCCCTCAAAGCGGAAGCCTGCTCGACGTGATGTACGACTGGGATCGGCTGCGACCGCCCACGTCGTGGAAATTCTTTCAGGAAAAGTGGAATCATCGCACCGACCCGCTTTGTTTTAGCGGCGTCTGGCGATTCCGAGAGTTGTTGCCCTTTGCGCCGGTTGAGCAAATCGCCACCATTGGCGAAGGTCAAACGCTGCTGCATCCTGCCCCCTCGGTGGCGAAGTATGCGGGCATGCAGTCGGGGCGGTTGTATTTGCAATACGAGGGCATGAACCCCTCGGGAAGCTTCAAAGACAACGGCATGTCGGCCGCCTTTACGCATGCGCGCACCATCGGAGCCAAGCGCGCCGCGTGCGCGTCGACCGGCAACACCAGCGCTTCGCTGGCGCTGTATTGTGCCGTCACCCAAGACATGAAGGCGGTGATTTTTGTCGGTTCTGGCAAAATCGCGTATGGCAAATTGTCGCAGGCGCTTGACTACGGGGCGCTCACGGTCCAGATTGCCGGCGACTTCGACGACGCCATGCAACGTGTTAAAGAAATCTCGGCCAAGCTCGGAATCTACCTCGTCAACAGCGTCAATCCGTTCCGGCTGGAAGGCCAAAAGACGATCATGTTTCGAGTGCTCGAGGCCCTCCGCTGGGAACCGCCTGACTGGATTGTGGTGCCAGGTGGCAACCTTGGCAACGCGAGCGCTTTTGGCAAGGCGTTCATGGAATTGAAGCACCTGGGCCTGATTGAACGCGTGCCCCGACTGGCCGTGATCAACGCCGCAGGCGCCAACACGTTGTACGAATTGTACGAGAATCGAGGACTTCGTTGGAATGGCGGCCAGCCCGACGAAACAATCGTCGATAAGTATTATGCTGAACTCGACGAGCAACACCGTCGGGCAGAAACGATCGCCAGTGCGATCGAGATCAATCGGCCGGTCAACCTGATGAAATGCCTGCGGGCGCTGGAGTTTTGCGACGGCGTGGTGCGTGAAGTCACCGACCAGGAAATTCTCGACGCCAAAGCGAAAGTCGGCGCCGGCGGCCTGGGGTGCGAACCGGCCAGCGCGGCCAGCGTGGCGGGCGCCAAATTGCTGATCGAGCAAGACGTCATCGGCCGCGACGAACGTGTGGTTTGCATTCTTACCGGCCATCAGCTCAAAGATCCCACTGCCACGGTCGCCTATCATGGCACCGATCAGGAACAGTTCAACCGGATCCTCGGACGGCGCGGCGTCAAACGGGCAACTTTCGCCAATCGGGCGGTCGAAGTGTCCAACGACCTCGACGAAATCATGCGGGCGATTCAAATGTATAGCTGAACAGTGACGCCATTTTTCTCAGCGGGTTCCTGCCGAGTTTATGCCCGAGACGCTTTCCGGATTTGTCGATCGGGTCACGTTTCATAACCCTGAAAGCGGGTTTGCCGTTCTCCAAGTCAAGATCAAGGGGCAAAAGAAACTCGCCGTGGTGATTGGTGTAACGCCTTCGGTTACTCCCGGCGAGCACGTCGAGGCGACCGGAGATTGGGTAATCGATCCCCGGCACGGGCAGCAGTTCAAAGCCGAGCACCTTCAAACAACCCACCCGGCCTCGAGCAAAGGCATCGAAAAGTATCTTTCCTCCGGCATTGTGAAGGGAATTGGCCCTAAGCTGGCCCCTCGTATTGTGGCGGCTTTCAAGCAACGCACACTGGAAGTACTGGATAACACGCCGGACTTCCTGCTGCACATTGAAGGGATTGGCCGCGAACGGTTGAAATTGATCCAGAAAAGCTGGTGCGAACAAAAAGAGGTTCGCAAGATCATGCTCTTTCTCGCCGAGCATGGCATTACGCCCGGTCGGGCTGTACGCATTTTTCGCAGTTACGGGCAGTCGGCAATCGCCAAGATCAAAGAAAATCCTTATCAGCTCGCCGACGATATTCGAGGCATTGGCTTCCAAACCGCGGACGAGCTTGCCGCCCGACTGGGGATTGAGCGGAACAGTCCCCACCGAGCCAGGGCGGCGATTCGATTCGCGCTGCACGAGTTGGCCGGTGAGGGGCACTGCGGCTATCCGGAAGCCGGCGCCGTGCAACAAACCCTGAGGCTGGTCGACATTGATCAGGCGATTGTGGAAGTAGCGATCAATACGGCGGTGCAAGATCGCAGCCTGATCCGGGAAGATATCGAAGGCGAGCCATGGCTTTACCTGGCGGGCCTGTTTCGCGCCGAAACGGGGGTGGCCAAATCCGTGCGGCGAATCGCATCGGCCAGGCCGCATCCACTTCCGGCCATCGATGTGGAAAAGGCACTGCCATGGGTCGAGCAGCGACTGGGAATTCAACTGGCGGAAAGCCAACAGGAGGCAATCCGTCAGGCCTGCCAGCACAAGATGCTGGTGATTACCGGCGGCCCCGGCGTCGGCAAGACCACCCTGGTTCGCAGCATTCTCGAAATCTTTTCGGCCAAGAAGCTCAAGTGCGTGCTGGCGGCGCCTACCGGCCGCGCGGCAAAACGCCTTGCCGAAACCACGGGTCAAATGGCCAAAACCATCCACCGGTTACTCGAATTCGATCCCAACACGGGAGAGTTCAATCGCAACCAAGACAATCCACTCCAGGGCGATTTATTCGTGCTCGACGAAACCTCCATGGTCGATGTGGTGTTGGGGCACCAGTTTCTGCAGGCGGTTCCTAGCGAAGCCAGCGTCATTCTGGTGGGCGATGTTGATCAACTTCCCTCTGTCGGCCCGGGGGCAGTTCTCGGCGACCTGATCGCTTCGGAGGTGGTGCCCGTTGTACGGCTGACGGAAGTTTTCCGCCAAGCCAAAGAAAGCCGCATTATTGCCGCTGCCTACGATATCAACCGCGGTAAGATTCCCGACCTGGCCGTGCCCGAGGAGTTGGGCGACTTCTATTTTGTGGATGCCGAAGACGAGGACACCGTTCAGGACCTGCTGGTGCGACTGGTGAAGGACCGCATTCCCGCTCGTTTTGGCTTTGATCCCCAAACCGAGATCCAGGTTCTTTCGCCGATGAATCGCGCGGCGCTTGGCTCCAAGAATTTAAATCAGTTGCTCCAGGCGGCGCTCAATCCTGCGTCGGGCGGCCCCGAGGTCCAGCGGTATGGTTGGTCGTTCCGCATTGGCGATCGAGTCATTCAGATCGAGAACAATTACGACCGCGAGGTGTTTAATGGCGACCTGGGTGTAATCCGAAATATCGATCTGGTGGACCAATCGCTCTCCGTTGCCTTCGACGACAAAGTGGTGCGTTATGAATTCAACGATCTGGATGAGCTTGCCTTGGCCTATGTGCTCTCGATCCACAAGAGTCAGGGCTCGGAGTTCCCGTGCGTGGTAATCACACTACACACGCAACATTACATGATGCTGCGCAGGAACCTGCTCTACACCGCCGTTACCCGAGGGAAGAAACTGGTGATCTTGCTCGGTAGCAAGAAAGCTCTGGGAATTGCCGCACGGCGGGCAGACGTCGGCCAACGCTACACGGCTCTGCGGCAGCGGTTGGTGGATACGCGGTTTGGAGCCGACCGCAAATAACTGCCTGATTGCCGCGTGCGACGGGGCGGATTGTTGCCGTATTGCTCGCGAACCGTCTGTGCAGCAACGCGATCTTATCCAAATCGCCGCGCAGAATACGGCCCAGGGTCCAGCGAAAGTGGCCTGTCGCATACCAGATCGGCGATCAGGCGACCCGTTCCGGGAGCCATGCTCAATCCCAACATGCTATGTCCGGTAGCGACAAAAATGTTCTCATCGCGTGGCGAGCGATCGATGACCGGCAGACTGTCGTAGGTCATCGGCCGAAACCCGATCCACGGTTTTGCCGTGGAGTCCGCGGCGGGCGGCTGACAGAGGTAATCTTTCGCGGCGTCCGACAGCAGCCGCAATCGCCGACTGCGGATCGAAGTATCAAATCCCGCGAACTCCATGATCGAACCCAACCGTAGTCCGGAGGCGAACGGGGTGATCACGACCCGCCGTTCGGGAAGCAAGATGGGGGTTTGTGGGCACTTCTCGGGACGCGGCAGCGTGATGGAGTACCCTTTGCCCGGTTGCAGGGGAACCTGCATTTGGAGCTGCCGAGCCAAACGCGGCGTCCACGCGCCAGTAGCCAGCACGAAGGATTGTGCGGAGAACTCGCCCGCGGCGGTGCGCACCGCGATCGCCTTCCCGTTGGAATTGCGGACCCAATCGAACACTTCGCAATGTTCCAAAAAAGCGACCTCGCGTGCGGCCAACAAATTGCGCCACGAGTGCAGCAACCGATCGGGCCGAACCTGTGCATCTTCCTCATAGTACCAGCCACCGGCCAAGCAGGACTGCAACGCCGGTTCGCGGTCGACTAGCTCTGAACCGTTCAAACGTTCGGCCGAAATGCCAAACTCCTTGCGCAGCACCTGGTCGGTTGGCTCATACGCTTTCATGGCTTGTGGCGACGCAAACGCCAGTATTTGCCCTCGACGTTGCCACTCGCAGGCGAGGCCCTCGCTGTTCACCAGTTCGCAATACAGCTTGAGGGACATTTCCAGCAACGGCTGAATGACTTTTCCGGCCGCCAGCATGTCGCGATGGTTGCACCGCCGCGCGAAATTCCACAGCCATCGCCACAGCGAAGGATCGAACCGCGGTTGGATTCGCAAGGGTGAACTTGGCCGCAGCATGGCTCGCAAAGCCTCGCTCACGGCGCCGGGTTCGGCCAGCGGCAGCACGTGGCTAGGGCAAATCAGACCACAATTTCCCTGTGAACATCCGCCGCCGATTGCGCCGCGGTCGATAACCGTGACACGTCGCCCGACTCGTTCCAGGTAGTGCGCGCATGCCAGGCCGATCACGCCACCGCCAACCACCACAACGCCTTGGCCGTTGCTGTTCATCGGCGAATACCCGAGCAGAAGGGGTCGCTCGGATCGAGAATGAGCGTGGCTTCGGATGTCACGTACGCCGTTCCCGTAATGCGAGGGATGCACCTCCCTTGTTCGTCGAGGCGGTACGTTCCCTCGAATTCGCTTCCAAGCACGCTCTGTTGTCGCCACAATTCGCCCGGCGCCAGCCTGCCGCCGGCAGCCAAGCAAGCCAGGTGGGCGCTCGTGCCGGTTCCGCAGGGTGAGCGATCGTAAGCTTTGCCAGGACACAGTACGAAGTTTTGCGAGTTGGCAAGCGACGGATGGGAGGGCGGCGCGACAAGTTCGATATGGTCGATCTCGGCGCCGTTCGCTCCGGTGATACCCTCACGCGCAAGCTGTTGCCGGATTTCCCAAGCGAACGCGGTCAGTTCCTCCGTGCGCTCGTGCGACAGTGCCTGCCCGTGGTCGTGGCACAAAAAGAACCAATTTCCTCCCCAGGCAATGTCGCCATGCACGATTTGACCCGTGGCCAGGCGCAGGGCCAAGTTGGCGGCGAATCGATAGCTGGGCACGTTCTCAAAGCTCACGCGATGATTGCCGTGATATTCCACGCTGACCATGCCGACGGGCGTTTCGAGGTGCTGCACGCCTGGCCCAATGCGCCCCAAATACGCCAGGGTTTCCACCACGCCCATCGTGCCGTGGCCGCACATGTTAAGTACGCTTACGTTGTTGAAAAAGATCACGCCAGCCATGCAGCGATCGTCGTGGGGTGGCACGAGTAGGGCGCCGACCATTACATCTGATCCCCGCGGCTCATTCACCACCGCGGAGCGAATATGATCAAATTCGTCGCGAAATCGCTGCCGCCGCCCTGCCAGCGGTCCTTCACCAAGGTCGGGTCCACCCGAAACAATCACTCGCGTGGGTTCGCCGCCGGTGTGCGAATCGATAACTTGAATCCGGGACATGGCCAGTTGTGTACTCTAAGACGCCGAAGCGAGAAACGGGCACAGGCGTCATCTTTTCGCCGGCCGCGTCGGGCGTCAAGCGATGGGGAGCGGACGATCTGCCAAACGAGCCGACTTCAACTCGGCGATGCGCAAAGAACTCGCGGCAATTTCTTGACGCCGCGCCCCAACTGGGCGACAGTAATGGGGACAGCCAATCCGGAGGCCGTCGCTACAACCGCCGGTGCTCCGTTTAGGAGTTTGTGACTGGCCTGCCTGCCCCGCAATACACCCGTTGATCGCACACCAGTTTTTCATCATTTCCGAAAAACTTCCACAACTTCCACCATAGAGAATCCCGCATGAGCATTTCACGATTCGCCCTGCCGGGCATGTTGTTGATCCTGGGAATCTGCACGGTCGTTCGCGCCGAAAACTGGGGTCAATGGCGAGGTCCGCAACTCAACGGGATAAGCACCGAAAAAAACCTGCCGGCCGAGTTCGGCCCAGACAAGAATGTCGCCTGGCGGACGCCGCTTCCGGGGCCGGCGGGTTCGACTCCGGTGATTTGGGACGACAACATTTTTTTGACCAGCGTGAACGACGACGGCGAATTGCTGCTAATGTGCCTGGGTACCGACGGCAAGGTTCGCTGGAGCCGGGCGATTGCCCAGGGCAATCGGGACGTGCGAGGCGACGAAGGCAATTCGGCATCGCCATCGCCATGCACCGATGGCAAGCACGTTTGGGCGATGTTCGCCAACGGCATTCTGGTCTGCTACGACCTCACCGGGAACGAGGTCTGGCGGCTCGATCTGCAAGAGCGGTATGGCAAATTCAAGATTGCCTTTGGAATGACGGCCACGCCAGTGCTCGATGGCGACCGGCTGTATCTGCAACTCATTCATGGTGAAGGCGATCCTCAAACACGTGAAGCCGTCGTGGCCTGCATCGATAAGAATACAGCCAAGGAAATCTGGAAGGCCGATCGTCCCAGCGATGCCATCAAGGAATGTGAGCACTCGTACGCCTCGCCCACAATCTATCGCGATAGCGAACGGGAATACCTGTTAACGCACGGCGCCGACTACATCGTGGCCCATGATTTGAAAGACGGTCGCGAGTTGTGGCGCAGCGGCGGCTTGAATTTGCCCAGCCGCTATAATCCGACGTTGCGCTTCGTGGCTTCGCCCACGGTAAGCGAAGGTTTGATCGTGGTGCCGTCGGCCAAGAGCGGCCCGGTGTTGGCGCTCAAGCCAACCGGCAAGGGCGATATCACCGATGTCGAGAGCTACCTGGTGTGGAAACGCGACCGCGACACCCCGGATGTGCCCAGCCCGCTGATTGTGGATGGTCTGGTCTACTTGTGCCGTGAAAGCGGAAATCTCATTTGCATGGATGCCAAGACGGGCGAGGAATACTACAACAACCGCACTCACGTGCAGCGGCATCGTGCCAGCCCCGTGTACGCCGATGGCAAGATCTTCTTGACCGCGCGCGATGGTACCATCAGCGTGGTGGCTGCCGGCAAAGAGTTCAAAATGCTGTCCCAGAATAACCTCAGCGGGGAAAGCATCTCCAGCAGTCCCGCCATCGCCGATGGCAGGATCTATTTTCGCACTTTCGACGCGCTGTGGGCGATCGAGCAAAAGTAGCCGGCGCTCCATGGTCTAAAGAAGAGTTCGGCTGGCCTTCGCGAATGCGACCGTGCGTTCGGCTCGCATTCCGGCAAACGGCTCAGTTGGTCGACGACCAACAGCCTACGTTGAGCGGCCCAATTGCTGTTGACACCGCGCGGAGCGCATGCGGGTGTGACGCTGTTGTGTGTCGAAAACAGAACGATTGGAGCGATCCCCTTCAGCCGGGCGATGGTTCGTGGGCATCCGTGGAATTGCGTTGCGCCTTAGCCGACTTTCACGCCAGGATTTCCCGTAGCACCCGGCCGTGGACATCAGTCAGCCGATGCTCGCGGCCTCCGTGCCGGAATGTCAACTTCTGGTGGTCGATGCCAAGCTGATGTAGCAACGTGGCGTGGATGTCGTGAATCATGACCGGGTTTTCAACGACCGAGTTACCAAAGTCGTCGGTCTCTCCGTAGGTCACTCCGCCTCGCAAACCGCCTCCAGCCATCACAATCGTGTAACCATTGACGTGATGGTCGCGACCGCAGGTAGGAGTGACTTTTGGCGTGTGCGGGGTGCGTCCCATTTCACCCGCCCAGACGACGATCGTTTCTTCCAGCAGACCTCGTTGCCGGAGATCGGTGACGAGTGCGGCGACCGACTGATCGGTGATTCGGGCGTTTTTTTCATGGTTCTGCTTGAGCTGGCCGTGCTGATCCCAAGGGGAATTGTTGCCGTCGAAGCTGGGACAAGTGATCTCCACAAAGCGTACCCCAGCCTCGATCAGACGCCGGGCACGAAGGGCTTGGATCGCGTAATAACGCTGGTGTTCATCAGCGGAATCAACGCCGTACTGCTTCCGGATATGCTCCGGCTCGGCGGAAATGTCCATCACCAGCGGGATCTCGCTCTGCATGCGGAAAGCCGTTTCGTAGTTTGCAATTGCTCCTTCGATGGCGCTGGCATTGGACGTCGTTGTGGCGAATTGTCGGTCCTGCAACGCCAAAAGTTCGAGTTTGCGCCGTTGCCGATCTCGCGCCCCGGCAGGAGCAAGATTATCCACTGGGGTTCCCTTGGCTCGGATCATCGTGGCCTGGCACGATACCGGAAGGTAAGAACTGCCAAAATTCTCCAGCCCGCCATTGGGCACCCAGTCGTTGTTGAGGACGACGTAGCCGGGCAAATTCTGATTTTCGCTCCCCAGTCCGTAGGAGACCCAGGCGCCGACGCTGGGAGCTTGGCCGAGAATCCGCCCGGTGTGGAGCAGAAGATTTTGCTGGCCATGCAGCGGCAATTGGCCGACCATCGACCGAACGGCGCACAATTGGTCGGCGATCCCGGCCAGGTGCGGCAACAGGTCGCTTACCCACAGCCCGCTTTGACCCCGTTGTTTGAATTTCCAGGGAGAGCCAAGCCAGACGCGACCGGCATTCGATTGGGAAAGTTTCGACACTGCCGAATCCCCAATCGCTTTTCCCTCATGCGTCTTGAGCATTGGCTTCGGGTCGAACGTATCAACGTGGCTCGGCCCGCCATCCATGAAGCAGAAGATTACATTCCGCGCACGGGGCGGGAAGTGGGGGACTGCCGGTAACGATGTTCCGGCGAAAGAGCGATCTGCCAACAGGCCTGACAGCGCCAGCCAGCCAAAGCCCGCCGACGAGCGGCGTAAAAAACCGCGGCGCGACAAATCCCCCGCGACTCGTCCCGAACAACCACGACGATTTGGTGAGGCAGTGATGCCGTGCATGTAACGGATTCGCTGTGTTAGCGGTAATAGATGAACTCTTTGGTGTTAAACAGGGCGTGGGCGATGTTGCTCCATGCCTGTTGGTCGGACAACAGCTCGCGTCCTGGTGAGGCGAAACTCTGTACTGCAGCGAGCCATCGTTGCCGTTCGGAGGAGGTCGGATTGCGACCGAGAGCCGACTGAAACATGACGAGGATTCGTTCGTCGGCGTTTCGACTGCCGTCTGACATCAACCGCGCGGCCCAATGTTCGCTCAATCGAATAACAAACGGGTCGTTCAGCATGATCAGCGCCTGCGCTGGGACGTTGGTGACGTCGCGGCGACCGGTGGGAAGTTTGAGGTCGGGCAGGTTGAAGCCGACCAAGAACTTCGGCGGTTCCATGATCGACATCGTTATGTAAAGCGATCGTCGCCCGTCGCCATCCCAGGGGCCGGTAAAAAGTCGTTTCTTCGAGTCTTCCGCCATGCGCGGCGGATTGATTGGTGGACCGAACAACCGTGGATCGAGCCGACCGGAAACGGCCAGCAGGCTGTCGCGAATCGCTTCGGCTTCCAGTCGCCGGGTAGGATAATGGTGCAGCAGACGATTGTCGGGATCGCGCTCCGCCGCGGCCGCCTGCGCCTCGCCCGACTGCCGGAACGCCTGGCTTAATACAAGCCTCCGAACTAGCCGCTTCGTCGACCAGCCTTCTTCCATAAAGCGGATTGCCAACCAGTCCAGCAGTTCAGGGTGGGACGGACGATCTCCCAGTTTGCCGAAATCATTCGGCGTCGCCACGATCCCCGTGCCGAAGATCCATTGCCAGACGCGATTCACATAGACGCGAGCTGTTTGCGGGTTGTCGCGACTGGCAAGGTACTCGGCCAATTCGAGTCGACCGCTCGCCGTTGACCGGGAAACCGAATGCTGCTCCTTGAAGACCTCGAGAAAATTCCGTCGGATCGCTGGTCCTTCGTCGTCGACATTTCCCCGAACATTCAGCCGATAATTGACGGGGGCAATGCTTCGCTCGTCCATGCTGATAGCGCTGCGCGCGAATTCGATGCGACTTTCCACCTTGCGATATTGTTCGACCAGTTTCGCGACTTCGGGCAGGGACTTGAAATCGTTCGGCAACAGTTGCCGGTCAAGCAGCCAATTGAGAATGCGGATGTCTTCACCCGCTGCCTCGCCGTCAGCCCAGCGATCAACCGCGGAAGACAACCATCTCGCCAATCGTTGCCATGCCTCGTCAACGGAAACAGGAATCGGCGATTCATACAACGGCGCGAAGAATTTCAGCGTATCGGCGGGAGCACCGCTCGTTTCATGAGCAACGATCTCTGTCACGCTCAACCAACTTCGTTTTTCCCGCCCGTGGTCCGTATCTGGCAATCGGGTGTCCCCTGCTCTCGCCAGGCCGGTTCGTGGCGGGAAGTTCGGGTGCAAAGACGATGTGCCAAATTCCGTCAGCACGCGGGTCACGCCGTTCTTCAGCGGCCGTGCGGATACAACCTGCCATGTCGCCGGTGCGTCCGCGGAAAAAAAGGAAATGTTCTCGGCCTGAAATGCATTTTGAGGCACGTCGATGCGACCGGCCCATTCTCCTCCAGCCATCTTCAGGCTGACGTACTTGCCCGGCAGCAATTCGGGTGGGGGCAAGCGAATGGCCCCCGCCAGTTTTGATGACAATGCATGTGTGTGATAGCCCCGCGGCAGAAGTGATTCGACAAGTGCATCCCCTTCCAGAGCGACCCGTGGCGTCCCGTGGCCGACAAATCCCTGTTCAAGCCCGTGCCCATCAACAACCCAGCCCGTGGGAAATCCGGGGGTTGAGAAATCGGTTAACAGCTTGAACTTCTCATCGTTCGCTTGTTGGCGGACCTGTCGCTGGTTTGCCCACTCCGCCGCCAATTGTTTCCAGCGATCCGAGATCTCCCGATCGGCTTGCTGTCGCTCTGCATCGGAACGGGGCGCGGCAGTATCGTCGCCCGGCGTAATTCGGAAGTGGCCGATCACATGTTGGCCGCCATATTGTTGCACCAGCGTCACGGTCCAATCACCGCCGTAAGGCAGCTGGATCGGCTCGGCGAAGACAAATTGCGCCGTCCGATTAAGGTTGGCCGGAGTCACCCCTCCCACGCCCCAACCGGTGCTTGGCGATGGATCGAGAGCCGCTGCCACGGGATAGTTCGTCTGCGAGAAATCGGCGCTGGCAGACGCCAAGGCTATCGGCCGTGAGGCGGGGGAAACCCCATTTGGATTGGCCTGCGGATTGGTTCGCGGTACGACATCAACCCGCACGTGCGTCAGCACAAAGTTTCCGTGTGGCGTGCGACCGGGACCGCCATTGCCGAGACTCTTATGAGTCATAACCTCCAGCCGCAATAAATTTGCCGTTCCGGGACCGGTCGAGAAGCGGACCGTATAGGTGTCGGTCGCTGGTATCGGGCCCCCCGCCAGAATCGAGCCGTTCGGATCAACCGACAGAGTCGTCCCTTCTTGTTCCGCTGCTGCGACAAAGTTCTTTGGTGCCAGCCAGACGGTGCGGTTGAGCAATTTCGTTAACGGATAGGATACGTCTTCGATCTTGGCGGACGTAAGCGACGACCGCCGCTGCAGTGCCCAATTCCGCAGCCCAGCCGCTTGAAAAACTTCACCTCGGGCATGTCTCGTCCAGGCTTGCGCCAGCTTGCCCCGAATTTCATTGCGTATGCGTTTGAGTTCGGCGATCGCCTCGGCCTCTTTGGCCGGCGCGGCAATGTCGCGCGCGGTCCAGCGGGGAGTCATGAACATGCCAGCCAGGGCGTAGTAGTCGGTTTGCGAGATGGCGTCCAGCTTGTGATCGTGGCAGCGGGCGCAGGCCACCGTCATTGCCAGAAATGCCTTGGAAAAGGCATCGATCTTGTTGTCGATCATCTCCTGGTGAATGCCGTTGAAATCGAGACTGGTGCCGTGACGATGCTCCCCCATATGGTAGAACATCGGTCCGATTAAACTTTCGTTGACTCCCGCGGCGGCATTGATTCGCGGTTCGCGGAGCAGGTCGCCAGCGACTTGCTCCCGGATCATTTGGTCGAAGCCAATGTCGTCGTTGAACGCCCGAATCAGATAGTCGCGATATTCCCATGACCCCTTGGCCGGGTTGTCCCACTCGTAGCCGTAGGTATCGGTGTAGCGGACGACGTCCATCCAGTGCCGGGCGAATCGTTCGCCGAAATGAGGCGATTCGAGCAGATCGTCGACCAGCGATTGCAATGCCATGTCCGCATTCCTGGCATAGGCCTCTCGAAAGGCAGTGACCGTCGCTGGTTTGGGGGGCAGACCAGTGAGTACGAATGATAGGCGTCGTATCAGCGTTTCGGCATCTGCCGGCTTTGCGGGCGAGAGTTTCGCCTCGTTGAGTCTGGCCCACAAAAAACGATCGACAGGCTCGGCTGACCATACCGCTTCGGATACCATCGGCGGGGTGATGTGCCTTGGGGACTGCAGGCTCCACCAGCGACCCCGCGTGGCCAGCTTCGATTTCCATGCCGCCTCGGCCGCTTCGGTCGGCGATGGTGGCTTGTCGCGGGGGTCGACGGCTCCCCGGCTAATCCAGCGTTCAAAATCGGCGATGACCGCATTGGGTAACTTGCTGTTTGGAGGCATCTCGAACGTTTCAAAACGTAAGGCCGCCATCAGCAGGCTCTCGGCCGGCTTTCCAGGGACCACGGCGGGCCCAGACTTACCCCCGCGACGGATGCCGTCGCGGAAATCGAGCATCAGGTCCCCTTGAACTTCTGCTGCGCCGGAAGAATGACATTCGTAGCAGTGCTGCACGAGCACCGGGCGAATCCGCGCTTCGAAAAATACCTGCTCATCAGACGCGGCAACTTCAACAAGCCTGCCGGCCATCATCAACCAGACGATTGTGACACAAGCGGTACGATTCATACCGGATTATTCTATCGAAATGTTCCGATGCGTTGGTAAGAACCGTCCCCAAACTGGAAAAATTTCGTGTGTACGAACGACCTCAAGGCAGATTTCGTTCGCGACACGGTCTGCCTCACGAGTTGCACGATATTTCGGGCTCCACCCCGGGGCGTTGGCCCGGATCAGAAACGTTGTTATCGGTTATTGAGAGCAGAGCCGCGCACGGTACAAGACGATTGATCTCATCTCCGGCCGCCAATGAAGAAGTGCCTGGAAAATCGGCATGGAAAAGCTGTTCAGCCCGATCGTCATCAACATTCCCAGCCACCGAGTGATGAGCCAGGATGCCGAAGACGGATATCCCAGATAAGTTGTCCACCGCGTTCCTTGCGCTAACGCCGGACAGGATTATTCCGCGCGCGTAATTGTGCCCGCAATGGTACCGCCATGTTCGCGATTGGCCGTTTCCCACCAGCGGCCGGTATAAACGTCGTCGTGGAACATAATGCGGGCCGACCAATTCGCCTTCCCTGGACCGGCGCGTACATTGTCCAAGCAGAGAATGGCCACGTCGCCAGCAAATTTTACAGACGCGGAAATCGGGAATTCGACCTGTTGCCCACCCACGTTGAATAGGGAAACGATCGACCATTTGGCGTCGTCGATCTTTTCGGCGCGGGCGATTCGATAGCGATCATTGCCTTTTTCGGCACCGAGTTGGCCCTGCTGAACCGGTGCCCAAGATCCCTTGAGCGTAGCGTTCTTGAGCATGGCGATAAATTTGGCCTCGCTGCCGGGATCGCCCTGGGCGACCGCGCCCTGTGAAGTGGCGAACATGCAGCCAAAGAATGTGGCGAGGCAGAAAGTAAGGGCGATGCATTTGTTCATGGCATTGAGTCAGAAGAGCTAAAATAAATCATTAAACCGGCCACGCCGGACGCCGTTCGATCGTTCGCAAATTCTAAGGCCTCTGCGCCGGCATCACCATCAATTCCTGTGCGATTTTCGCCACGACGATGCAACTGCGACGTGCAGCGTCACGCGAGTTCTGTTGGAAATGGCAACTGGCCGCCGGTGGCGTTTCGATTCGATCGCGTCTCGGGGCGAAAAGTGCGATCGCCTGCCAGGATCTCGTGAATGATGGGCAGGAATGGATCCAGCACCCACTTGCGGCGGGGACCTTTCCGCCGATAGCCAGGCGGCTCAGGGTGCGCCACGATCTTGTTCAGCGTGCCCCAATGAATGTTGTACTCGCGGCAAATCGCCCGCTTGCTGCTTTCGCCAGTTAACACCCGGCGACGAATCTCGGTCCACATCTGCATGTCTTGATACACTCCGACGGCCCTGCTGAAAGTGAGGCTGGTGACGGTTATTCCGTCACAAACGTGCCTCACAATTCAGCACCAGGCCGAACTGGAGCGCTGCACTTTTCGACCGCCCGACGGTTACCGCCCAGCGCTGCACTATTCATCTGCCGTTCACAGCAGTGCGGGCGTCAGGTCTCCGCTGCCCGTGAGGACGTCGAGGAAGATTTCCCGGCAGTCGGCGGCCGAGAGTTGGGCGCGGCCTTCCTCCGAACGGAAGTAGCCCATGAACTGTTCCCGCGTGACGGCGGGAGCCGGTGATTGTGATGGCTGCGAAGCCATGGGAATATGGAGAAGAGGATAGAAACGCCCGGAGCGGTGCTCGCAGGCGCGGCGTGGCCAGCAAGCCCGCAGGCCGCGGCAAGGGAGCGAGCCGTGGTCGGCGTGCAGGTTCGCAAGCCCGCGCCGTTTGCGATCGGTCGATCCGCGGGCGCCGCGAACCTCTTGCCGCCGACAGTCAGAGCGACCTTGCCCGCATCGGCCGAGGACTTGGCTAAATCCAAACGACTGCGAGCCTGCCGTAACTTGCAAAATGCGGCTCGGATCGATATCGAAACGAGGCCGGTCGATGCCTTTGCGACATGCCACGGTACATGCACGCTCGTCGCGCATTCGTAACTACAAGCACGACAATGCGTTGCGAATCTGCTCTTCGGGACACTAAATCAGACACGTCAGACACGCGACAGTTTAGTGGAGGTGGTGAGAATCCAACCCGCGTCCTGCAACAACCGTAAGTCCAATGCCGGCCACTATCGTCACGGCCCCGTCTTCGCCTGCCAGGGGCCGTTGGGTAGCCAGACCGACTCGAAGGCCGTACCGCCGACGAGGGCTTCTGTCGGTGACATGAGGAACTCACGCAGTTTCTCCACGATCGTCGATAGTTCTGTTCCCTCGGCGTCGAGTTTGCTCTTGCGAATGAACGCTCACCATTGGGTGAGCTTCTGACTGTCATCTGTGAACTCGGCTGTGAGGGCCAGCGGCGGTTGCTCCGGTAGGTCGGTCTTCCGCTGCTCGAAGGTGGCTTGGATTGCCGCGCAGAGAACCGGGCCGGAGAACTCGAACTGCCGTGCGAGCGTCCATACATCGAAGTAGTCCTTCATGCGGCTGTTGGCGATGCCAAGCATCACCATCGCCTGAAACTTCTCGGCAACGACCGTTTCGCGGGGGTAAGCCTTGAGCATAGGTGCCGGCATGTCGAGCAGGGTCGGATACGTGATCTCATCCGGCCCAGGATGAATCGCGTCCCCAAAGCCGATGTCGATCTGGATGGGTATGCGGGCTGATTCGAGCATGGCCGTGAGTTTGAGTCGCAACCCCTGATACTCTTCGTCTTCTTTCATCCGTTCTGCGTGGACCGAATCAGGTTGAAAGTTCAGGCCGTCATCTTCAACCCTTTGCTGGCAGATGTCGCGGAGGATCTCCTGGAAACGGTCCGGGGCAGGATCGCCGTGGCCCAGCAGATCGAGTGTGAACGGCAGATGAATAGTGCAGCGCTGGGCGGTAACCGTCGGGCGGTCGAAAAGTGCAGCGCTCCAGTTCGGCCTGGTGCTGAATTGTGAGGCATG
>JAANMV010000918.1_pt1 | contig 34573 bp, 29 predicted proteins | sample 7279661 | NCBI WGS metagenome assembly JAANMV01 (sample SAMN14094540, study PRJNA606508) | bioreactor metagenome | isolation source: A lab-scale SPAN reactor treating ammonium-rich wastewater day 121 | place: Ireland: Galway | collected 2017-05-16
CCCTCGCATCCAGAAACGAGTGCTTCGGGCTGCGGCCGCATAACAACTCGCTGGGGTAGGGGAACTCTATCCTCCTCCGCTATTCAGCAACGACTCTAAAGTGAAAACCCTCATCCTCCTCGCCGGCGAACAAGCCGCGCCCAACCTGCTGCCTGTCCGTCATTATGCGCCAAAGGCAGTGATTATCCTGCACACCAGTCTTGCCAGCAGCCTGCGTGCGGCGCAAAATCTGAAGCTGCGATTGGCGGCAGGACAGCGCTGCGTGCGCCTGGAACCTGTAGATGCCTTTGATGTAGGCGCAGCGACTGCGACGATCATGAGCCTGCTCGCCGGTCTTCCCCATGCCATTGTCAATGTCACCGGCGGTACCAAGCCGATGTCGATGGCGGCATTGGCCGCAGCCAGGACAACCGGCGCCCTACCGATTTACGTGCGCAGCCAGGGAGCCAGGACAACGATCGATGAGTATACGTTCGACACAACTGGCGCGCCGAAAGTGGCACGCAGCTTCGTGCTGGATGATGTGATCTCATTGGATGACTACTTGACCATCTACTTCGGGACCGAGTTCCAGTGCACTGATTTCACGCATGGCGTTGGTGAAGCGTTCGAGCGAGCGCTATTTCCTGTCATTGCCTCAGCCGTTGATGAGGTGGCCGTGGCCTGGAAGCACAATTCCGGCGCAGTCGATGTCGATTTTGTGGTGCGTTGCAACAACCAGATCGGCATCATCGAGGCTAAGACCGGCAATAAGGCTCGTAGCGCCGATGGCATCAAACAATTGGCTGTAGCTGGGGGCCAAAGATTCTTTGGCACCTACACACAGCGCTTCCTGGTGATCGATCAAGAATTAGGCGAACGTACCAATGTTCGTAGTCTGGCCGCCGCTCTCGGCATTCACGTTGTACAGTTGCCGAGTTTTCAGGACGAGACTATCGCGCCGGAAGAGCAGCAAATGCTTGTTGATCGTCTGGTCGAAAAACTGGGACAACCGGCGAAAGCGCCTGATGCTTTAGCCGCCCTGTATCGGGGATGACCCTGATCCCCCAGCATCTTCTCTCCCCTCACGTCTTCGTGCACCTCACTCCCGCCACCGCTTGCAGGCTCTACAAAATAGTTTACTGAATTCTATGATTTCATGTAAAATATGATTATCAAATTTCTTTCGTGAAGGTACCCACCCATGACAACGCTTTCGGTCACAGAATTGGCACGCGGGTTTTCTGATTATGTCAACCGTGTGGCTTATCGCGGGGAACGTTTCATTCTGCTCAAGGGCCGCAAGCCTGTGGCCGAACTGCGCCCGATCCCCAGCGGCCGCACTCTGGGCGAGCTGGCCGCGTTGTTGCAGTCGTTGCCCTCTCTGTCGGCAATAGAGGCGGCTGATTTCGCCGCCGATATCGCGGCCGCGCAAGCGCAGTTGTCGCCGCTGACCTCAGGTGAGCCATGGCCCTCTTGATCGATTCCAGCATTCTCATCGCTCACGAACGCGGGCAGGTGGATGTGGCGGGGCGCGCGCTTGGCCGTGAGGCGGAGGAGATCTTCCTTTCGGTGATATCGGCCAGCGAATTGCTGCACGGGGTACATCGGGCGCCCGACGCCGCGATCCGCAGCCGCCGTCTGGCTTTTGTCGAGGCGGTGCTGGCCCGGTTTGTGGTTATTGAAATCGATCTGGCAGTGGCCCGCAGCCACGCTCTGCTGTGGAGCGAACTGGCGCGGCGAGGCGAGATGATCGGTGTGCACGATTCCTGGATTGCCGCCACCTGTCTGGCTTACGATCTCACGCTGGTCACAGCCAATACGCGCGAATTCGGGCGGGTGCCGGCCCTGAAACTTGAAGATTGGAGCGCAGTATGATCCTCCTCAGCTTTCCCCCTCACCCCCGCCCCATTTCACAACCTTCTCAACAATTCGTCCTTACTCACCCCCACACGTTCCGCCACATCGCTGAGAATGCGATTGAGCGTTCCCACCCGCAAGGCGGCATGGCGAGGGATGGTGATAGGATGCTCACCTTGTTCGTCATGACGCGTCAGGCGCATATGGCTGCCAGTCTGACGCGTCGGCTCGTAGCCGAGTATCTGCAAAGCGACGAATCAGTTCGTCGCCGCTCCAATCACGCGGCAGTCTCATGCGCCGGCCAACATCTCTTCGCGCGCGAAGTGTAACCGAATCAACTCCGGACGTTCGTCAGCCTCGAAGTGGCAACTCACAGCATCCTTGATCAGGTTGCGCAAGTCTTCGAGCGTATCGGCTTCGGTGTAAATGCTGTGGTTCAGCGCCTCGGCTTCGTAACCGCCTTCCGGCGATTCGTGTACGAGAAAGAAGATTTCCTTTAACATAGGTTCTGTCGCTCCGCAGTCAATTTTCCCATAAGCATAGCACACTTCAGAAGGCGTTTCCAATCATGATCCTCCTCAACTTCTCCCACCCCCTCACCCCCGAGCAGTTGGCGCAGATTGAGGCGCTGACGAGGCAGGCCGTGGCGGAGACGCGCGGGCGCCTGGCTCAGTTCGATTCTGCCGAACCTTTCAGTCCGCAGGTGCGGGCGCTGTTGGATGAGGTCGGCCTGTCGCCTGAACAGTGGCAAACTGAGCCGCTGCTGCTGAATCTGCCCGGTTTTGCAGCCGGCGCCGCTATGCTGCTGGCCGAGTTCCACGGGCGCAGCGGCCATTTTCCCGCCATCCTCCGCATCCGGCCAGTCAAGGATGCCCTCCTCACCCGCTACGAAGTGGCCGAAATCATCAACCTGCAAGCCTTGCGCGAGGATGCGCGCACGTTGCGGTGAGCGATCCATACGTCGTTTCAACTTTTATCAGGAGAAATCATGGCTACCATCCCCACCGGCATTCTCACCAATCTTCTCTCCGAGTTTCTGATCGTGGTTTTTGGCGTGCTCTTTGCCAACTTCATCAAGAACCGCATCGACGCTTATCGTTTCGGACGCTGGACCGTGACCGTGTATGACGCCGGAGGCGAAGCGCACGAACGCCCAATCTCACCAAAAAAAGCGCAGCAGATTCTCGCCGTCCCGGAGGATAAATCGGTCTATCTCAAGGGTGTGGCCAGTGCTTATGGCCGCCTGAATTGCGATCTGATTACCGAGGGCACGAAGTTGGGCATGTTGCAGGAGAATCACAACGCCCGTCAGTTCGTGATCGATATGCGCCTGAATCCCAAGCCCACAGATACCCCTGCCACCGCCGCCCCCTCTGCCCCCGCCGCCGCCGACGTCCTCTGACCCCCCCGCCGCGACCGCTTGACCCTCCCCGCCTCATCGCCGCACCGCACCCCCGCTTCCCGCCCCATGCCTTTCGGGGCGCGCATGTGTAGGGGCGATGCCGGCGGGGTGCACGCGTAGGGGCGATGCCGGCGGAAAAACCTCGTCACTCGGAGCTGCGATCCCGCCCCGCCGGCATCGCCCCTACCCCGGGCGTGGCGTGCCCCCCATCCCCGGCGATCGTCTCCGGCAACGCCAATTCGGCTATCGTCGCGACCCCAGCGGTCGGAGCGCTGGGCGCAATGAAGTTGCGCGAGCGCTCCGACCGCTTGACCTACCCCGCAACACGGCATCGCCCCTGCTTTGATCTTTAATAATTCAATATCTTTTTTCAGGAGGCTGTACGATGTACGACGCTATGCTCGACTGGGGGAATCTGTGCTCGGCCTGGCAGCAGATCGCAGACAACCGCGGCGCGCCAGGACTCGATCAGGTGAGTATCCAACGCTTCGCCCGCGGCTGGGAAGGGAATCTGCGCCGCCAGCGTGAACTGCTGCTGGCGCAACGCTATCGCCCCGCCCGCCTGCGCCGCATCGCTATCCCCAAGGCGGTCGGCGGTCAACGCTTGCTGCAAATCCCTACGATAGCCGATCGTGTGCTGCAACGCGCGGCCTTGAACGTGCTGGATCCTATCTACGAAGGCCTTTTCCTCGATTGTAGCTTTGGCTATCGCCGCGGGCTGGGCGTGCGCCAGGCTCTGAACTGCATCCTGGCATACCGCGATCACCGGCGTCTGACCTGGGTGCTGGACGCTGATATCGATGAGTGCTTCGACAGCATCGATCACGCCACGCTCCTGCCCATGCTGATGGATGAGGTGAGGGATTATCGCATGCTGAAGCTGATCCGCGGTTGGCTGGAGATCGGCCGGCGCCGGCAGCACCCGGATCGCGGCATCGCCCTGGGCATGCCGATCTCGCCGCTGTTGTGTAACATCTATCTGCACCGGTTGGATGCCGGCCTGCGCCAGGGGGGATGGGTGCATGTGCGCTACGCGGATGACTTTATCCTTCTCTGCGGCCATGAGAGGGAGGCAGAGGAGGGGCGGGCAGCGGTGCAGGAGATCCTGGCCGGCCTGCACTTGCAGCTTGATCCGGGCAAGACGCGGGTGACCAGTTTCGACCACGGGTTCGATTTTCTGGGCATCCATTTCGAGGGGAAGAGTTACCGTTTCACGCACGGCAAACGCAAGGTCACGGTCAGCGGGCGGGCGCCGGCGTGGATGTGGAATTATCTGCCCGAAGGATACGATTGAACCGGCGTACATTCTCTGGAGGTAAACTGTGCCTACACTTTATGTGACCGAAACAGGCGCCCGCGTGGAAAAGGCCTATCGCCGGCTGGAGGTGATCCAGGAGGATCAGGTGCTGTTGGCCCTGCCCCTGGCCCGTATCGATCATCTGGTGCTGGTGGGGGCAGTAGGGCTGACTACGCCGGCGATGCTGGCGCTGCTGGACGCGGGCGTGGGCGTGTCGTTGCTGAATCGGTGGGGCAAGCTGCAGGGCCGATTGCAGCCGGCCGGCGGCAAGAACCTGCCTTTGCGGCGCCGTCAGTACCGGCGGGCGCAGGATCAGGAGCTGTGTCTGGCGCTCAGCCGCGGTTTCGTCCTGGGCAAGCTGTGTAATGCCCGCAATCTGGCCCGGCGTCACCTGCGCAATCATCCGCAGATCGATGCCGGGCCGCTGCGGGTGCTGGACAAGGCTGTGGAGGAGGTGAAGATCGTGGATTCGCTGGCGGGGCTGCGCGGCATCGAAGGGACAGGCGCGCGGGCGTATTTCGCCATCTGGCGGCAGGCGCTGGCGCCCCCCTGGCAGTTCCAGCGCCGCAGCCGCCGCCCACCCAAGGACGCGGTGAACGCTATGCTGAGTCTGGGCTACACGCTGCTGACGGAAAACTTGTTCACAGCCTGCCAGATCGTGGGCCTGGATCCGCACGAGGGGTTTTATCACAGCGAAACCTATGGCCGCCCGGCCCTGGCGCTGGATCTGATGGAGGAGTTCCGGCATGTGATTGTCGATTCGGTGGTGTTGAATCTGACCAATCGCAACCGCATCTGTCCGGATGATTTCAGGCCAGGGCCGGAAGGCGGGGTGTATCTGAACGAGCGGGGGATGCGGACCTTCTTCGCGGCCTACGCCAGCCGCCTGCACACGGCGGTGAAGCATCCCGGCAGCAACCGCATCTTGACCTATCAAAAGTTGTTCGAAGTACAGGCATGGCAACTGCGCCGTGTGCTGGAAGGAGAAGTTGAACGTTACGAACCATTTCTCACACGCTGAGGGGGGGGCGGGGCGTCTCGCCCCCCCCTTTCTCCACGGAGGGCTGGCAGATGACCAAACATTTCCTCGTCGTCACCTATGACATGCCGGACGACAGGCGTCGCACCAGGCTGCACAAACGTTTACAAGATTTCGGCACGGCGGTACAATACAGCGTGTTCGAATGCCTGGTGGATGATAAGGAGTTGACGCGCCTGAAGCGCAGCGTCAACAGCATCATCAAGCCGCGGCTGGACAGTGTACGTTACTACTATCTTTGCGGCGCCTGTCAGGGCCGGATTGAAACCACGACTGCCGGCAAGGAGAAGGTGCAGGAGCAGGATGCGTACATCGTCTGAAGCGGATCGACCGAGGCATTTTCCCCCTTCCCCCCCCTTCTCGCTCGATCAAACTGGGCCATTTTCGGCCCGGCGGCGGGCTGAAGGGGCTGTAGGGCCGAGGCCGGCCGGAATGGCCGGCCAGCCGGATGACGATAAGGCAGAGAAAAAGGGAGGGATGCGCGGATTTTAGCGATAACCGATTGCAAAGAGATGAAAAAACCCCACGATTCCGGCACGAACACATCTATACCGTTGTGCGGATCGAGCGAGACCCGGGTTTTCGGCCTGCGGCCCTCGGTCGATCTGGGAATCCCGCATCCCATGTGAGGCCAAACCGGCTCAAGAAAGAGATAAGATTGACAAGAATCGACAGGATGTGTTATGCTATCGCCAAGAAAAAAGAAAGCCGTTGCTCTCAAAATCACACCCAAGCCCTTCGGGGCATTGAAACCCGGGTCTCTGTCCAGTGGACGGTGGAGCGGCCAACCCCTCAAAATCACACCCAAGCCCTTCGGGGCATTGAAACGGGAGTGTGGGCGTGGCCCAGTTTGGGCCGCTTCTTTGTGTCTCAAAATCACACCCAAGCCCTTCGGGGCATTGAAACACGGCGGTTGCCTCGCGCCGCTGAGCGCGCGCCTCGGCTAGCGCTCAAAATCACACCCAAGCCCTTCGGGGCATTGAAACCCGGAAGTCTCCGGAACTACCATACATCGACTGAGCTCAAAATCACACCCAAGCCCTTCGGGGCATTGAAACAAGTCCTGGGCCGTCATAGGTGGACCCCAGTCGATGACCCTCAAAATCACACCCAAGCCCTTCGGGGCATTGAAACTGTCAGTTCCATCCGGACGACTTCTTCATCGGCTCCTCTCAAAATCACACCCAAGCCCTTCGGGGCATTGAAACATTTGCCGACCGCAAATTTGCCCCCGAGAGGTTGGCTCAAAATCACACCCAAGCCCTTCGGGGCATTGAAACTCGCGACCAGTTTCACCACCTTGATCACCACCTTGCTCAAAATCACACCCAAGCCCTTCGGGGCATTGAAACTCAGTACGATCGTACTTCCCTTCGTTGCCATGATTCTTCTCCTCTCAAAATCACACCCAAGCCCTTCGGGGCATTGAAACGATCCGTGGGACGCAGCATCGCGACCAAACGCAACACTCAAAATCACACCCAAGCCCTTCGGGGCATTGAAACGCCATTTGGGTTCCCCACCCTCGCACCATGCTGTCTCAAAATCACACCCAAGCCCTTCGGGGCATTGAAACCGACCGGCGGTTGGGAGTACTCATCGTACATCCAAAACTCAAAATCACACCCAAGCCCTTCGGGGCATTGAAACCGGCGTCCGCATCGGCATCGGCGGGTTCGGCGTCCGCTCAAAATCACACCCAAGCCCTTCGGGGCATTGAAACCATGCGCTTCATGAGGTACCTCCTTGTGGGTAACTGAACTCAAAATCACACCCAAGCCCTTCGGGGCATTGAAACGATCAGGATGGTCAGCAGTGCAATCAGGGGGGCGTACCTCAAAATCACACCCAAGCCCTTCGGGGCATTGAAACCCAGTTGCCGCGTCGAATCATGACGACAAGGTACTCGTGTGCACTCAAAATCACACCCAAGCCCTTCGGGGCATTGAAACCTTGCTTTCCTCGCAACCGGGATTCGCACCGTCAGGACTCAAAATCACACCCAAGCCCTTCGGGGCATTGAAACCGAACTTCGAGGAGCCGACCATTCCAGCGGACGTCTCAAAATCACACCCAAGCCCTTCGGGGCATTGAAACAAATGGCGATGCCGAGCAGACTTCCGACGATGACCAACTCAAAATCACACCCAAGCCCTTCGGGGCATTGAAACCCGACGATGAGAACCGTCACGGAATCACATCCGTTGCCATCAACTCAAAATCACACCCAAGCCCTTCGGGGCATTGAAACTTTGCGGTGTTCACCCCCGACCTCTACCAACTCCAGTTGGTCCTCAAAATCACACCCAAGCCCTTCGGGGCATTGAAACTACAGGGACAGGACGATCATATTGCGCTTCATTAGAGGTACCTCCTATGGGTAACTGTGCTCAAAATCACACCCAAGCCCTTCGGGGCATTGAAACGATACTTGTCCAGAAAGCGTTCATGTTTGCCCTCCTTAAGCTCAAAATCACACCCAAGCCCTTCGGGGCATTGAAACCCTGGCGGGCATCGGCCTGACCCTGAGCGGTGAGCAAGCTCAAAATCACACCCAAGCCCTTCGGGGCATTGAAACTTGTTAAAACATAAACCTCCTCCTCTTCACTCGGTCTCAAAATCACACCCAAGCCCTTCGGGGCATTGCACGCGTAGGGGCGATGCCGGCGGAAAAACCTCGTCGCTCGGAGCTGCGATCCCGCCCCACCGGCATCGCCCCTACCCCGGGCGTGGCGTGCCCCCCATCCCCGGCGATCGTCTCCGGCAACGCCAATTCGGTCATCGTCGCGACCCCAGCGGTCGGAGCGCTGGGCGCAACGAAGTGGCGCATGCGCTCCGACCGCTTGACCCGCCCCGCCGGCATCGCCCCTACCCCGGGCGTGGCGTGCCCCCACCCCCGGCGATCGTCTCCGGCAACGCCAATTCGGCCATCGTCGCGACGCAGCGGTCGGAGCGCTGGGCGCAACCAAGTTGCGCATGCGCTCCGACCGCTCAACCGCGTCCCCCAATGCCCCGCCCCTACTCACTCATGATGAAACTGGCCAGGATCTCGTCCGCCGCCTCGAGATCGGCATCGGTCAACATCTGCACCATCACCACCGCCAGATAGCCCTGATCCGCCGGCCGCGCGGCCAGAACCAGCATCATCGCCTCGCTGGACCCGCAATCGTACCAAAAATCATACGATCCGGTGTAAACTGCATCCTCATAGGGCCGGCGCTGATCATAGGTGCAATCCTCGTTGTAATCGAAATTGTCCAACACTTCTGCCACGGTCAGATCGATCTGATCGGTGACGCCGAAAAACACGCCCGGCGTTCCCCACGTCTGCTGAAAATCATCGATATTGGGCGCGGCTGTCAACGAAAGACCGATCGCCTCCCCATCCCGTTGCCAGGCGGAGCCATCCACCTGCCGCCACTGGCTGGGCGCATCCATCTTCAGATACCCCGAATCATCGGCGATGGTGACGTAGGTGTAGCTCGCGGCCTCGCCCGAGGAGGGCGCGGCCCCGGCATCTTCCGCCACCTCGCGGGCAAAGGAGAAGGAGAGCGCCAACGGGCGGCCATTCAACTGCCCGGCCAGCACCTCTTCGGTATCGAAACGCAGCACCTCGAGATTCAGCGTCTCCTCCGCCTCATGCGTGCGCAGAATGTCGCAGTAATCGCTCATCGTGCCATCGGTAGACAACACCAGCCCCTCCAACTGCGTGATGATATCTCCCGCCTTCACGCCTGCGGTGTCCGCCGGCGAGCCGGACTTCACCGAAGCCACCCAAATCCCCGACAACCCCTCCCCGGTGTTGATGGCGCGGCCATTCACCCCGATGGAAAGGTAATTCTGGCGTTCTTGCAGCCGCTCGATCACCGGCAGGGCCTGCTCGCGGGCGATGGCGAAATACTGGCTGGCGCTGGGGTCGCCGGCATAGTTCACTGCCACCACGCGACCGTCGGCGGTGATCAGGGGGCCGCCGGAATTGCCCGGATTGATGGACGCGTCGTGCTGCACCACGCCATCCACCGAAGCCCAACTGCTCTCCCCATTGGCCCGCGCCTTGGCGATGATGCCCCGCGTCAGCGTGTACTCTGGATCGCCCAAGGGGAAGCCGGCGGCGTAGACATCCAGCCCCACATCGATGCTGCCCTCGTACCAATCCAGATAGGGATAGCCCTGCCCGTCGATGTCGATCACGGCCAGATCGGCGCATTCCGAAACGCCCAGGATGCGGGCATTGCGCGGCGCGCCCTCGCCGCCCACCCACACCCGCAGCAGGGCGGCGCCGGTGACGACGTGATTATTGGTGACGGCAATGCCGCTGGGATCGATGATGAAACCGGAACCGCGGCCCGCCGCGTTGTACAGCGTGCCCACCTCGGGGTCGCGGAAGGTGCCCTGCGCCTCGATCTGCACGACGGCGGCCTTCACACCGGTCAGATCGCTGACCACGAGTGAGGGCGTGGCCGTAGGCTCTGGCGTGGGCGGGACAGGCGTGGCCGTGGGCGGGACGGGCGTGGCCGTGGGCGGCGCGGGCGTGGGGGGCGCGGGCGTGGCTGTGGGCGCCTCGCCGCCGCCGCACGCAGCCAGCAGCAAGGCCAGGAAGATCAAAACAGTGAATACAATCGATCGGTGTGTGTGCATCGTGGCTCCTTTCAGAAAAATGGGTGGGATCATTGGGCTGTGCGAACCTGCGCAGCGCCGCTAACAAAGTATACCGTCTCCCCGCCCTGATCCCTGAACCTGACCCTTGCCCCCGCGGCGGGCGCAAAGGGTGCAGCAGCACAGGGCACCTGACAGACGGCGAGGACTTGCACGCGCAGCCGGCCATCCAGCCTGACCTGCCGCACTGCCGTCGCAGAGGCCCACACCACTGCGATCAAGAACCAGAACGTAACCGAGACACGTCCAGCAACGTGGCGATTATCGATGCTCCCGGCCAAAAAGGCAAACGCGGGCGCGGGCAGGCCCGCCCGACAGGTGTCGCAAAGAGAGGGCCGCGGCAGAGGAACAATCTGCCGCGACCCTCGGTCTTTGGCGCCGGCGGTCATCTACATGCGCTTACTTGTCCGCCATGACCGGCGGGTCAAGGGCCGCCAGAAGCCGCCGCACGCAGTGCATCCGCCCCCTGCATCAGGCCGGGATGCGCTGCTGCCAGTGGCTGAGCATCAGCGCAGGATGACCGGCACATACAGTTTTTGCGCGAGCGCGTCGGCGCTGATCGTCAACGTCACCGTGATCACATCCGGGCTGCCGGCCGCGCCCGCGGCCTGGACGGTGATGTGGCCGGTGTAGGTTCCGGGCGCTTTGCCGCCGGGCAGGGCCGAAACGGTCATTTTGGTGGGCGCGGCCCCGCTGGCCGGGCTGACCTGCAACCAGGCCGCATCTTTGGTCGCCGTCCAGTTCAGGTTGCCCGGCCCGCCGTTGGTGATCCAGAACTCCTTCTGATCCGTGGCGACCGCGCCGGCCGGGGCGGTGAAGCCGAGCAGGTCGGCGCCGGTCATCAGCACCGGCCCGGTGGCCGGTTTTTTGTTCGGGTTCAGCGGGTCGGTGTGCGCGTTCACCTCGGCCCCATCTTTGGCGCCGTCGCCGTCGCTGTCGGGCTGGCGGGGATGCGTGCCCAGCCGGTATTCCGTGCTGTTGTCCAGCCCGTCGTTGTCGGGGTCTGCGCTGGCGTCGGTCGGGTCGAGCGGGTCGAATTTGTGGGTCAGCTCCCAGTCGTTGGGCAACCCGTCGCGGTCGTAGTCGCCGACCACCTGGACGGTGACGCTGGCTGTATCCGACTTGCCGTCCGCCGTCACCTTCAGGGTGAAGGTGTGCTGGCCGGTCTGGTCGAGGGTGACGCTGATGCCCCGCCCCGCGCCGATGACGGTAGCGCCCCGCTTCCACTCGAAGACGCCCAGGTCGTCGCCGCCGCCGGTGATGGAAGCGCCCGTTAGCCCCAGCAGCGTGCCTTCGGTGAAGATCTGGTCGGTCTCGGGCGACAGGATGAGGGCGATGGGCGGCATGGCCGTCAGCGCGAAGGGCGCGGAGGTGGCGTAGCCGGTGTTGAAGCCGTCGGAGGCGCGGATGCGCAGCCGGCCGCTCCCGCTGGCGGGGACATAGCGGGGCGTCCAACTGAAGGCGCCGCCGGTCAGCTTTTGCGCCACCGGGAACCAGGACTGGCCGTTGTCGGGCGTGTAGTCCAGGTTGAACTGCAGCGGGTCGCCGTCCTGATCCGCGGACGTCCAGGCGACGGCGATGGCGTTGGCCGCGTTGTAGCTGCCGCCGTTGGGCGCGGTGAAGGCGACGGTGGGCGCGTGCGCGCTGACCGTCTTGCTCCACAGCAGCGCGCTCTCGTGGCGGATCTCGGCTTTGACCACGCCGTCGGGGAAGGGCACGCGCAGGTTGAAGCGACCGCCGCGGTGCGCGTCGGGTTCAGCCACGTGGGTGTGCGTTCCCCCCAGGCCGAAGGCCTGATCGTGGAGGATGGCGTTGTTCGCCCCGCGCAAGAGCAGGTGGTAGTGCCCGCCGGAGGGCGTGAGGGTCGCGCCCTCGTTGGGCAGGATGGCCGACATCGTCACCGTCACCTGTTCGTGCGCGTCGATGCGACCGTTGAAGCGCAGGGTGCGGTTGGCCGCCGCCCCGGCCGCTTGCTGGGCCGCCAGCCCATGCCCCTTGATGAAGTTGATCACGTGGGTATGGTCCAACGGTTCGCTGACGATGTTTGTCCTGCCGCTGTTCGGCCCGTAAGACAGGACTGCTTTGGGCATGTTCAGGCTGGTGCCGCAAGCCGTCATCGGCCAGACGAAGGGCGGGCCGCTGTCCAGCCGCGCGGTGCGGCGCATCTCGCCCGTCTGGTCAATCAACGCCTGCTTGAAGGTCAGATCCTCAGCGCAGTTGTCTGCGACCGGGGACGCCGGCTCCCCTTCGTCGTACTTCGAGTGGCCGACGTTGCCCGAGTCGTGACTGGCCGCGCCGTTGGAGACCCATTCGGTGGCGTGGATCGCCTCTTGCAGCCAGACGGCGGCCAGACGCCCCCCGCTGAAGGAGACGCCGCTCCAGCGGTCGCACTCGTCGGCCGAACCGGAGCACCCACGGACGGCCACACCCGTGGGGCCGCCGACGTAAAGTTCGTTGGCGATCACCCCCATGGCCTGGTCGAAGTGGTAGCAGGGCTGGCCGTTGCAGGTCTGGTCGTTGAGCGCCTCGCGCACGTCATCCACATCGTCGCGCAGATCATCCCAGTCATTCTCGTAGTCATCGTTATCATCGTCCAGATAGACCGGGAACTCCGCCACGAGCGGCGGACCGCCATAGTCGCTCAACCAATCAACCCCATACACGTCCTGCTGGGGATAGACCCGGGCCACGTGCTGCATGGCCGACCGCATGGTACTCCAGTACATATCCCACTGGTCGGCCGTGTAATTGGCCGGCACGACGGGGACATTGATGAAGGTGCGATGGTCGCCGATCTCGAGGAAATTGAAACGGTTGGCCGGGATGTCCACGGTCAGGGCCGGCGCCCAGCTCTCGCCGAAGACGACGCGCATGCCGTTGAAGCTGGAGAGAGGGAACCCATCGCTGTAACCGCTGCGGGCCGTACCGAACTCGGCCACGAAGCTGGCGCTGTTGCCCAGGCTCTCGTCCGGCAGCGACTGCAAGGCGGGCGTGACGAGCACCCCTGCCGGGCCGGGGAAATAGGCCACACTGCTGGCCAGGGCGGTCGTGCCATCCTTTTTCTTCCAGTAGATGCGCCCCTTGCTCACCATCGTGTCGCATTCATCCGCGAGGGACGGGCCATCGCGTTTCAGGAAAACCTGCACCAGTGTGCGCTTGCCCCAGATCATCTGCTGGCCTTCGATCTCCTGTTGGATGAGGAAATCGGTCGCCATCAGGTTGATGACTTCCAGACCGTCGGCGCTGGTATCCGAGCGGTTGTTGAGCAGCCGCACCCGCACTGGGCCAGAGGTGTCGCCCGGGCGGATCAATTGGGTGATCTTGAACGGTGTCTGCGCATCGGCCACCCGCTCCGGGCCGTCGCCGATCTTCACATAGGCCGCGGCGCTGCCCACCCCTGTGAAGCCGAGTCCCTTAATCTCGATGGTTTGGCCGGCGACGGCGCATGCGGGCGTCACCTTTTTGACCACGGGCACGATCTGGAAATCATCGGCGCTGGTGCGGGTCAGGCCGTGCGCGGTCACCTGGATCTTGCCGCTCTTGGCCGACAGGGGCACCTGAAATACCAGCTCCGTGGCAGAGGCCGATTTCAGATAGGCATCGAGCATTTGCGTCCCGTCGCCCAGGAAGCGCACGGTGTTGTACTGCGGCCCGCGCGTGTCGAAGTTCGTGCCGGTGAGGGTGACCGTCGCCAGCCACGCCCCCTCGCCAGGGGTGAAGGAAGTGATCGTGGGCGGCATGTTGCCCACGGGGCCGGTGACGACGCCGCGCACGGCCAGGCGCGCCCCCGCAGCCGCCCACGTGCGCGCGCCGTCGGCGACCACATCGGCCACCCGGTCGGCGCCCAGGAAGCTGCCGGTGACGTGGAAGGCGCGCCAGCCGGTCGCGTCGTAGCGCGCCAACCCCTTGTCCGTCCCCGCCCAGATCACCCCGGTGGGGTCAGAGGCCACGGTGAGCACGTTGTTCGAGGGCAGGCCGGCAGCCGTGGTGAAGGCCGTCCAGACGCTGCCGTCCCAACGGGCCAGTCCCGCGGCCGTGGCCGCCCAGATGTTGCCCGCGGGGTCGGTGGTCAGGTCGGCGATGGCGTTGGCGGGCAGGCCGTTGGCTGTGGTCTGCTGGCTCCAGGCCGCGTCGCCGTTGGCGGGCTCGTAGATGCTGATGCCGTTGGCCGCGCTGCCGGCCCAGATGCGGCCGCTGGCGTCCGTGGTCACGCTGGTCAAGTTGTTGCTGGCCAGGCCAGAATTGGCGGCGGTGAAGCCCAGCCAATAGTTGCTGCCGCGCAGGGCCAGCCCGCCGGCCGTGGCCGCCCACAGCCGGCCATCGGCGTCGGTGGTCAGCGCCCGCACGTTGTTGCTGGGCAGGCCGTCGGAGGTACCCTCTTTGATGAAAGCGCTGCCGCCGTCGTAGCTGTAGACGCCGCTGCCGGCCGTGCCCAGCCAGAGCAGCCCGCCCGTGTCGGGCGTCCCGCCCGGCCCCCGCACCAGCCCGGTGATGTCGTGGCCGCTGGGGGTGAGCAGCGCGTTCCACTGCGCGCCGTTGTAGCGAGCGAGCGTCTTGCCCAGGGCTGCCCACAGCACCGTCTGCTCCAGATAGAGCGCCCGCGGCGCATCAACGCTGCCGCCCATCTCCATCGGCGAAAGATATTCCCAGTTGGGCGAGTAGATGTTGAAAGACGTGGCGTTGGCAAAGCCGGCCCACACATCCTCGCCCACGACCAACACCCGGTTCACAGTCTCATTGAGGACAAACGGCGAGGTGGGTTTGGTCAGGATCAGCCAGTTGCCCTGGTCGTGCGCGGCCAACCCGCCCTTGCTGGCGCCGCCGGTCGGCCGGAAGCTGAGCCAGACCCGACCGCTGCCATCCTGGCCCATATCGCTGACATCGTTGCTGGGCAGGCCGAAGGCCGCGTCGAAGAGGTTCCACGACGTGCCCAGGGTGATGGTGGCCCGGCAGGCGCCGATGGGCTGCCAGACGCCGGCAGTCGGCGCGCTGGCATCTGCGCCTGCGGCCAGCGCGGGCACGTTCTTTTCGGCGGCGAACCAGGTGGTGTAGTTCGATTCCACCCACACGCGGGTGGCCCGATCCATCACACAGGCCCCGCCGCCGTTGACCGCCGTCAGCGTCGTCCCGTTCCAGCGGCGCAGACCGTTGGCGGTGGCGATGTAGGTGAGGATCTGCGCGCCGAAGAACTGCACGCCCACATCGAAGACGTCGTTGTCCGGCAACCCCTGCGCGGTGGTCAGCACCGTCCAGGCCGCGCCGCCGGCCGTCCAGCGGGCCGCGCCGCCCCCCGTGCTGGCCCACAGCGTATCCGCTGCGGAGTTGGGCACATCCACCGCGGTCAGGCGGCGGATGGCGTTGCTGGGCAGGGCCGAGTTGCCGGTGTTAATGCGCCGCCAGGTGTTGGCGGCCGGGTTGTAGATGCTGAGGCCGGCGTCCTCAGCGCCCACCCAGACCTCGCCGTTGAACCAGGCCAGGGCGGTGACTTTGTTGCTGGCCAGGCCGCCGGCCGTGGCCTTGAGCGTGCTCCAACTGTAGACGCCGTTGGCGTCGGGCGCGTAGATGCGCAGGCCGTCGTTCTCCGCCCCGGCCCAGACGCGGCCATCGGGCAGGGCGAGCACGGCGGTGACATCTTTCGTTCCCGGCTCGATGATGTTGGCGTCCCAACCGCCGATGGGGATATCTGGGCCGGTGGGGATGAGCCAGGTCGGGGCCGGCGCGGGCGAGGCGATCAGCCGGCCCGCCTCGGTGCCGTAGCGCACCGTCCACTGGGGATTGTGCGGGTCCACCGCCAGGGCGTCGGCTTCGGCGGGCGCGGCGTCCAGGGCCGGGTCGAAGACCGACGGCAAGACGGTGGGGCCGGCGGCGGCGTCAGGCTGAGCCGGCCCGGCCTCCTGCGCGCGGGCGGGCCAGGCGCCGATCTGGCCGAAGAGTAGGGACAACAGGACGAGCAGGTGGATCAGACGGGTGTGTGATTGCATGGTGCATCCTCTGGTGTATGTGTTGTGGGTGATGTGTGTGGTTTCAGAGATTGACATTGCCATAATCGTCATCCATCTGGCGCCCCCGCCGGTGTGGGTGACGCAAACGGCCGCGGATGAAATCGTCGAGATCGGCCAGCCTCCGAAAGTGGATGCGCTGGCCCGACCGCACGTGCTGCACCGAGCCGCGCCAATCCTCTTCCGCGCCGGTTTCTACAGTCCCCGGCTCTTGCCAGATCCTGACGATGAAAAGGTGTTCAGTGCGGTGTTGGACAGGCATGGGATGTCGTCGGTTGCCTGGGTCGTATCCTTTCGACCCCTATGCTGCACATCACTCTAGCTGGCCCGCGTCCGAAAAGCATCCGAAACGCGTCCGAAACGCGTCCGCCCTCCCCAAAAACAAAAAACCTGACCGATCTCATCGGCCCGCCAGGCTCGGCGCCGGGGGTTTCTGAACTTTATCCCGCGGCCAGGGCAAAGGCGATAACCTCGTCCCGGCTCCACGCCTGAGCCTGGCCGCGGGCCGCGGCCAATGCCGCCGGCGTCAGGCTGGCCTCCACCTGCGCCCGCACCGCCCACAACTCGGCGGCGTTGGCGTTCATGCTGTGGATGTCGCTCCGCTCCCGCATCGCTGCCGCCGCGGCAAAGAGCCGCGCCGCCTGCTCGCCGCGCTCACGACCGCCCTGCCGGGCCAGCGCCGCGGCCAGCTCGTCCAGCGTATCGGCCAGATAGATCTGGTTCGGCAGCCGCGCCAACGTCTCCACCGCCAACCGGTAGGCCGTGACCGCGTCGGCGAAGCGCTGCTGCCGCCAGCGCAGCAGGCCCCACCCCCACCACAAGCCCCAGACCAGGTGCGCATCCCGCGTCTCCAGGCTGAGGGGCAGGGCCTCCTCTAAAAAGCGCTCCGCCTTCGCCAGGTCGCCGGTGTAGATGAAGACCTCCGCCAGGTTGATCAGATTGATCGCGGCCGTGGTGATGTCGCCAAGCGCGCGGGCCAGCGCCAGCCCCTCCAGGCCATAACGCTCCGCTTCCGGCCATTGCGCCAGACGGGCGATGTGCAGGTAGGCGAGGCTGCTGAGCAGAGAACAGAGGGCGTGCCGGCTCCCGGCGGCGCGGGCCAGCGCCTCGCCCTCGCTGAAATAAGCCAGCGCCTCGTCGGTTCGATTCAGCGCGATGGCCTGAACGCCCAGGTTGTTGAGGGCAAAGGCGACGCCGGCCGCATCCTCCGCCCGGCGGTAGCCGGCCAGGCCGGCTTCGTGCCAGCGCGTGGCCGCGGCGAAATCGCCCATCTGCCAGGCCATGGTGCCGGCGCCGGTGTAAAGTTCGGCCAGGACGGAGGCGGGCAGATCGTCCGGCGCCTGCTGCGCGGCCTGCTCCAGCCAATGCGCGCCCTCGGCGTGATGATTGCGCCTGTACCACAGCCGCCACAGCGCCGCCGCCAGCCGCGTCCCGGCCCGGCGGCGCGCCAACCCCGCGGGGTCGGGGTCGTGGGGGACGGCCTCCAGCCCCCAGGCCAGGGCCGCGCGCAGATTATCGTGTTCGCTTTCCAGCCTGTCCAGCCAGGCGATCTGGTCGCGACCGGTCAGTTCCGGCGCCGCTCGCTCGGCCAGGGCCAGGAAGTAGGCTAAATGGCGATCTCTTTCCGGCGCATACTCACCGCTCTCGACCAGCCGCGCCCGCGCGTAATCGCGGATTGTCTCCAACATCCCAAAGCGCCCCTCCTCGCCCACGGTCGCCAGGGACGCGTCCACCAGCCGATCCAGCAGATCGAGCGCGCCCGCGCCCGCCTCCATTGCATCCAGGTCCCAGCCGCCGTCGAACACGGCCAGGCCGCGGAACAACGCCTGCTCCGCCGGGCTGAGCAGATCGTAGCTCCAGGCGATCAGGTTGCGCAGGGTTTGCTGGCGGGGCAGAGCCACGCGGCTGCCTGTGGTCAAGAGGTCGAAGCGGTCATCCAGGCGGCGCGCGATCTGCGCCGGCGGCAGCGTGCGCACGTGCGCGGCGGCCAGCTCGATGGCCAGCGGGATGCCGTCCAGCCGCCGGCAGATCTCGCTCACCGCCGGCGCGTTGGCGGCCGTGAGCCGGAAGCCGGGCTGCTGCGCCTGCGCCCGCGCCGTGAAAAGCTGGATGCAGGCATTGGCGGCCAGGCCGGCGAGGGCCGCTTCGCTCACAGGGCCGCCGGGGAGCGGGGCGGGCAGGGGCAGCGCCGGCACAGGCCAGACCTGTTCGCCGGCGACGTGCAGCGGCTCGCGGCTGGTGGCCAGGATGACCAGCCGGGGACAGCGGGCCAGCAAGAAGTGGGCCAGCCGGGCGCACTCGTCGATGAGATGTTCGCAGTTGTCCAGCGCCAGCAGCAGCTTCTTGCCGGCCAGATAGTCGGCCAGCGCCTCTTCGGGTGGCTGATCCGGCCCGATTTGCACCCCCAGGGCGGTGGCCGCGGCGCGGGCGACCCGCATCTCGCTCGCCAGCGGCGCCAGATCCACCCACCACGCGCCCTGCGCAAAGGCCTGGATCGCCTGCGCCGCGGTCTCGACGGCCAGCCGCGTCTTGCCGCTGCCGCCCGGCCCGGTCAGGGTGAGCAGGCGGCAGGGTGGGCGCCCGTCTGCCGGGCCGAGAAGCTCGCTCAGCGCCGCCATCTCCGCCTCGCGGCCGATGAATGAGGTAAGCTGGGCCGGCAGGTTGTGCGGGGGCGCCCAGGCCCGCTCGATCTCGACCGGCCGGGCGCTGGTGCCGGGCAGCGTCTCCCCGCGCAGGATGGCTTCGTAGACGGCCGTCGTTTCCGGCATCGGCGGCGCATCCAGCTCATCGTGCAGCGCCTGCGCGATGCGCCGGTATTCCTGCAGGGCCGCGCCGCGGTCGCCCGCCCGGTAGTGCAGGGCCATGAGCTGGCGCGCCGCATCCTCGCGCAGCGGGTCGTGGCGCCGGATCTGGCCGGCGTAGCCGATGGCGGCCTGCAAGTCACCCTGGGCGGCGTGGCGGGCCGTCAGCCGTTCCAGGTCGGCGAAGAAGAGATCCCGCAGCCGTTCGCGCTCGAAAAAACTCCAGTCGTCGTAGATTTCGGGCAGCAGGTCGCCGGTGTAGAGGGGGATGGCGGCCGCCAGAGTGTCGGGCGCGGCGCTGAAGCGTTCGAATTCGGCCACATCCAGCCAGCAGGGCGCCACCGGGTTCCACTGCACCGCGTCGCCTTCGGCCAGCAGCCAGGGCCCCGCGGGCGCAGGGGGCAGAGCGTGGCGCAGGTCGTGCAGGTGGCGGCGCAGGTTCGTGCGGGCGGTCTCCTCGCTCTCATCGGCCCAGAAGGTGCAGGCCAGGCGCGCGCGTTTGAGCGGCCGCCGACGGTGCAGCAGCAAATAGGCGAAGATCGGCAGGGTTTTGGGCAGCCCGTGAAACGTGTGCGGCGCGCCGTCGGTCACAAGTCGCAAGGCCCCAAAGAGGTAGACTTGCAGCATGAACGCATTGTATGCAAAAAGGCGGGGTTGTCCACCGAGGCCGGGTGGGGGCGCCGGCGCACTTGTGGGCAGAATTCGGGGGAAACAGCGCGCGTGCAGGCCCTCGATCGCCGGTCAGGCCCGACAGGAATGCGCTACGCCTCCAAAACGACCTCGGCAAAGGCGTGGGCGAAAGCCACGGCCGCCGCGGGGCCGCTGCAGTTGAAGACCAGTCCATCCAAACGCATCCCGGCCAGCAGCCGGAACAACTCGACGCCGGTCAGTTCTAATGAAAGCAGTTGGCCTTCTGACAGCGAGGATTGGCGAGTTTCTATGAACGCGTCGAAGTTGTCGGCGGCGGTGAAGATGGCCGCCAGAGTTCGGTTCTTGCTGTCCGGCGCCAGGGCCAACCCGGTCTGCCCGCCCCGATTGACGACGGCGAGGAGATAGCCCGCGTAGTCGCGCACCTGCGCTGCCGCGCCGGCCGCCGCGTCGCCGCGGCGCAAGGCCAGCAGCGTCCGCTCGATATCGACCGCCGCGGCCAGCGCGCGCAGCCGCGGGAAGTGCTCTTTGCCGTAGCTGATGCGCCAGGGGGAGCCAGGGTCAATCTCCAGGAAATCCACCGGATCGGCGGGCAGGCCGAAGATCCAGCTCCCGGCCGCGGTCAGGAAATGCTGCCCGGCCCTGCCGCCGCCCTCGGAAGTTTGCATGAAAGTCTCCCAGGCGGCGGCCTCGGAGAAAAGGAGCAACCGCGTCCGGCCCTGGGGATCACGGCTGGTCAGGATGCGCGGGGCGGTGTGGGCACTCACGGCTGCGGATTCCGAGATCGGGACTCTCCAGGCGTCGTAGGAGACCAGGTGGCGCAGTAGTTGTTCGCCTCTGATCTCTTGCTGCTGCCAGGCGGTGATAGCTGTGGGAATGGTTGTGGTTGACATGTTCCAACGCCCGATCCCCGGCCGGCGACCCTGCCCCGGCTTCTTCTGGCCCGCGACGGCGTCGCTGCGGGCGGTCTGATCCGATTCGTTCATCTGTGGTCCCCTTTCATGCCAACGCATTGGCCAGCCAGATGGCCAGCACAACGGCGATCAGGCTGGCGATCCAGGCGATGGTCGTGCTGCCGGCAGCGTAACGCCGGCGCTGGCGCTGTTGCGGGCCGATGTCCATCTGGCGCAGAAGGAGCACGCGCAGGCCGAAGATCAGAAAGGGGGACGCCAGCAGCAGCAGCAGGGGGATCACAGGCGAGGCGCCGCCGCCCGATCCCGACAGCGCGCCCAGCAGGACCCTCGTCACCGCGGCATAGACCAGGGCTGCCATACCCAACGCCGCGGCGCCATTGGCAATCAGGGCGAAGGGCAGGCCGCGGCGGGAGCTTGTCCAGCCCCACCGGGTCAACAGAGCGGACTCGGCCAGCGCGCCCAACAGCGCGGCCAGCGCCATCACGCCCGTAAAAATAGAAAGACCGGGCAGATTGGTTTCATTCATTTTGTGTTCCTTCAGGTGAGCAAGTGCGATGAAAAGATGAAAAATCGAGAGGAGGGCCGCAACATTACGGTTGTGCGCTGCTGTAGACCTGCAATTCCCCATCCACGACGAGGAGCAGCTCGCCGGTGGCGGTCACGTACTGCCGGGAGGAGGGCCGCAGCAGGAATTCGTGATCCCGCTCGGCCAGCTTCAGCCGCTGCCCGCCGAAGGTGAGGCTGTAGCGGATGCGGCACTTGGGCCGTGAAAACACGCCGCCGGCCACCTGCGGCGTACATTCGCCCTGCTCAGTGCGCTCGATCTCCAGCCCATTGGCCGCGTCGGTGAAGCGCGTCGCCATCTGCTCGAAGGCGGGATTCGCCAGCCACGGCCACGCCTCGAAGCGGCCCGGATCCAACTCGCGGAAGGGCTGGCCCAATGCATCCTCCGCCTCGTTCAGCAGGATCGGCTGGCCCTGCTCGTCGGCCAGCAGATAGTAGGTGTAGACCGTGTAGAAGTTGGGATTTCCGCTCCAGATCGGTTCGGTGGTGAAAGAAGTCGCCCTGATATATGCAATCTTCTCATTGGACGCCAGCAGTTGGCGGTAGTAGTCGGCCTGCTTGGCCAGTTCCGCCGGCGAGTCCCGCGCGTAGCTCGGCGTGTCGGGGCTGAGGTGGCGGAAGACCCAGCGCCAGGGATAGCTCTCGACCAGCGTCTCGCCGTCGAAGAGGTGGACGAGGCTGTAGTTGTCGAGTTGAACGATGAAACGGCCATCGGCCAGGAAGCGCAGATCGGCCCGGTCGGGCCGGCTGGTGCTGCTGCTCCAGGCGATGGGGTGAGATCGGCCCTCCGCCGGGCGATAGACCCACAGGCTCACATCGTAATGGTGGGCATCCTTGGCTTGCGCCTTGAGATAGTAGACGGCGTCGCGCGCCGGGTTCAGGTCATAGGCGATCACCCCGGTTTCGATGACTGTCGGGGCCGGCGCCGACTGCGCCGCGCAGCCGCCAAGCCAGAGCGCGGCCAGAAGGAGCCAACTCAGCAGGTGCGCCAAGCGTGATAATTTTCGCAGCACAGTTCTTTTCCTCAACGGCCTGCTCGCCATGAACCCACTGTCCTCCGTACTTATCGCTCTGCCTCATAGGCCGCCTGCGTCTCGGCAACTCCAACGCCGATTGGCCTCCTTTGCTCGATCTCTACCGCCAGGCGCAGACCGACGGTGCGCAGCAGAGCATTCAAGCTGGCCAATTGGGGATTGCCTGCTGAAGAGAGCATCCTGTACAGGCTTTCTCGATTGAGACGCGCTTGTCTGGCAACCTGGCTGATGCCTCGGGCCTCCGCGACATGGCGCAGGGCGAGCAGAAAGATCTCCTGGTCGCCATCTTCCAGCGCGGCGTTGAGGTAAGCCGCTGCCTCGTCCGGATCGGTCAGATCTTCGTACAGACCGATTTCGTAGGGTGCTGTTACATCGCTCATGCTGTCCTCCGTTGGTAATCTGCCCAGTATGCCTTTGCCAGTTCGATGTCCTGCGTTTGCGTGCTCTTGTCGCCGCCGCAGAGTAGAATGACTACGGTATTTCCCTGGCGTCCGAAGTAAACGCGATACCCGGGACCGAATTGAATTCGAAGCTCGCTGACGCCGCCGCCGACTGCATGCCAGTCGCCAAAGTTGCCGAGAGCGACTCTGTCAATCCTTACGCGCACACGAGCACGGGCCTCACGATCCCGCAGGCTATGCAGCCATTCTCGATAAGGACTACGACCGTTCTCGGTGCGATATTCGAGAATCTGGATTGTAGCGGTGTCAATCATAGATGTATTGTAGCACAAAAGCTACACCTTGGAAAATAGACCTGTCAACTGCAGAGCTGCGACGCGGCGGCGAACCACGCCCCATAGCCCACGACCCCCACGACGCCGCTGGCGATGATGGCGCCCAGCCAGCGCGACCGCGGCTTGTTCATGCCAAACTGCACGGCGCCGGCCAGGGCGACGATCACCATCAGCGCGGGGATCACCAGCAGCCACTCGACCAGGCAGGTCATCCCAAAGGTGATGGGGGCAAAGATCATGATCCCAACGGCGCCGATGCAAAGGAACATAGCAACCGCCATCAGGACGGCCAGAAGCCAGCGGGTTGTATTGGACATGTACCTCTCTCCTTCGATCAAGGGTGGGTCAGCGCCCGATGCCGCAACAGGCAAGGGCGAAGATTCGGCGATCCGCGCCGATCTGCCGCCCCTTTTCTGTTTCGTTCAGCCGGTTCGTTCAGAAAGTCACGCCGTAGGGATTCGTCAGAAACAGCCATATCCCGTAGACGACGAAAGCAACAAACGCCACGAAAACCGCGGTCGCCGCCAGGGCAACACAGCCGGCGGACACGCCAGCGCACCCCAGGGTGACACACCATCGACTTTTTTGCGATCGCCAGCCGCTGCGGCATCTGCTGGCGTTGGGAGGATGACGGGTGGAGTTGTCTCATTTTCCATACCACACCTCTTGGTTTGGGTATCGCGGCTGGCTCTCTCTTGTGCGTGCTGGGTTCATTCATCCCATCCCGGCAAAGACAACGGATCATGCGGCCCGGCGGCCAGGGGCGAGCCGGCAAAATGTTTGAGTTGCCCGCGATTGCTGATGGCCGGCGAGCAGCGCGGCCAGGATGACGAGAATGATGTGAAGGTGGGCAAAGAGCGGTCGTTTCATGGTAATCCCTCCTAAAAGCAGTGTGTGGTAGTAGGTAGCGCAAGATGAAATCTTGCATCACAACATTACATCTCTTATGGGGTGAAGCGCAAGGTGGGCGCAAAATGGAATCTTGCGTTACATTTCTTGTGACGCGGGGGGCAGGCGCAACAGTGGCAGCCACAGCCGGTGGGGGAGGGGGTCGGGGGTGGCTGTACTCGTTGGCGTAGCCGTCGGCGTCGACGTAGCCGTCGGCGGGATCGTTGGTGTAGCCGTCGGCGGGATCGTTGGTGTAGCCGTCGGCGGGATCGTTGGTGTAGCCGTCGGCGGGATCGTTGGCGTAGCCGTCGGCGGGATCGTTGGTGTAGCCGTTGGCGGGATCGTTGGTGTAGCCGTCGGCGGGATCGTTGGTGTAGCCGTCGGCGGGATCGTCGGTGTAGCCGTCGGCGGGATCGTTGGTGTAGCCGTCGGCGGGATCGTTGGTGTAGCCGTCGGCGGGATCGTTGGTGTAGCCGTCGGCGGGATCGTTGGTGTAGCCGTCGGCGGGATCGGCGTATCGGTCGGGGTGGACGTGGGCGTGGGCGCAGCCAGCCAGAAGATATTCTCATGCACTTCAGGCGCAGGATGTTGCCATTCCACAGCATGGCCGGCAACGATGACGCCATCCTCCGTCCACAGGCCGCTAACCACCAGCCCTGGCGGCGGTTCGATCTGCAGCCGGACAATGTCGAAGACCCAGGGTTGGATGGCATAGAAGCTGAAGAAACCGCTGGCGTCGGTGACGCGGGTGAGGACGAACCCACCGGGCGCGGGGTCGCCGATGTTGCGACCATAGAGATGCAGGGTGACGCCGGCCAGAGGATGCGTTTGGTCAGGTGAGAGGCCCTGGTAGACGAAGCCACGGAAGCGCCATACCGGCGTCGGTGTGGCCGTGGGTGTGAGGGTCGGGGTGGCTGTGGCTGTGGGCGTGCGGGTCGGCGTAGCCGTGGCCGTGGGCGTGCGCGTCGGGGTGGGCGTGCGGGTCGGCGTAGCCGTGGCCGTGGGCGTGCGCGTGGCCGTAGGGGTGCGCGTCGGGGTGGGGGTGCGGGTCGGCGTAGCCGTGGCCGTGGGCGTGCGCGTGGCCGTAGGGGTGCGCGTCGGGGTGGGCGTGCGGGTCGGCGTGGCTGTGGCCGTGGGCGTGCGCGTGGCCGTAGGGGTGCGCGTCGGGGTGGGGGTGCGGGTCGGCGTGGCTGTGGCCGTGGGCGTGCGCGTGGCCGTAGGGGTGGGGGTCGAGACCGCCGGGCCCTCGTACGAACCGACATCGCAGGTAGCCGTACCATCGCCATCGCCATCCTGCGGCCGCATGACGCCATTTTGCGATTGGTTGTTCACCGGCGCGGCCGCGCAGGCCGCATTGTCTCCGGCGTCGATGGCGGGGCTATCGCTTTGCAGGGGGAAGTAGGCCGGGCTGCCGCTCAGCGCGCCCAGCTTTGGGTCGCCGTTGTAGACGGCGGCGCAACTGCCATCCTCCACCAGGTTGTTGGTGTTCGTGCCCAGCACGCCATTGTTCACACAATCACTGCCCGTGGGAGAGTTTGCGATGATCGTGTTGGCATAGTTCAACGTACCAGCCTCGTTGTGAATGCCGCCGCCACCAGTGTTCGCCGCATTGCCGGACAAGGTGCTGTTGATCAGCCCCAGCGTGGCACCTGTGGCGTTGAAGGCGCCGCCCCCAGTATCCGCCGTGTTGCCGGAGAGGGTGCTGTTGCTCATGGTCAGCACGCCGCGGTTGTAGGCGCCGCCGCCGATACTCGCCGCAAAGTTGCCGGAGAAGGTGCTACTGCTCACGATCAGCACGCCGCGGTTGTAGGCGCCGCCGCCGTTGCTCGCCGCCGAGTTGAGAGAGAAGGTGCTGTGGCTCACGGTCACGGCGCCGCCAGTATCTTCGAAGACCCCGCCGCCGTTGCTCGCCGAATTGCCGAAGAAAGTGCTATCAGTCACGGTCAGCGTGGCAGATGAGGCGGTGAAGATGCCACCGCCGAGGTTGGTCGCCGCGTTGCCGGAGAAACTGCTACTGCCCACGGTCAGCGCACCGCGGTTGTAGACGCCGCCGCCGCCATCGCTGGCTGAGTTTTGATCGACTTGAGCGTTGTTGGTCAGGGCCACGATGCCGTCGGTGTCGTTATAGATACCGCCGCCCAGTAGGGCTACGTTGCCGGAGAGGGCGCCGCCGCTTACGTCCAGTGTGCCGCCTGCGGCGTTGAAGGCGCCGCCGCCGTTGGCAGTTGCCAGGTTGCCGGAGAACGTGCTTGTGCTCACAGCCACGCCACCGCCGGTGTGATTGAAGATGCCGCCACCGTTGGTAGTTGCCGCGTTGCCAGAGAAAGTGCCGTTGCTCACATCCAGCGTGGCATTGGCGGCGTTGAAGACGCCAGCGCCGTCCTCGACAGACGTATTGTTGGAGAAAGTGCTGCCGGTCACGGTCAACGCGCCGAGGTTGTAGACGCCACCGCCGTCATCCCCGGCCGCATTTTGATCGACCTGGACGCCGTTGGTCACGGTCACGACACCGCCGGTGTCATTGTAGACGCCGCCGCCGAATAAGGCCGCGTTGCCAGCAAGGGCGCCGCCGCTCACATCCAGCGTGGCGGTGGCGCTGTTGAAAACGCCGCCGCCCAGAACGGCGGCTGAGTTGCCGGATACATGACTGTTGCTGATGGTCACGGCGCCGGCGCCGTTGGCGTCGGCATGGTTGTAGATGGCGCCGCCGTTGTGGGCTGCCTCGTTGGTGGAAATAAGGCTAGTGTCGCGCACGGTCACCGTGCCGCGATAATTATGAATGCCGCCGCCATCTGCGCTGGCCGTGTTACCGGAGAGGATGCTGTTGGTCACGGTCAGCGGACTGTTGCTCCAGATGCCGCCGCCATCTTCAGCCGTATTCCGCAAGAGGCTGCTGTCGTTCACGTTCAGCGTGGAGTCACTGCTACTATAAATACCGCCGCCGATAGAAATCGAGGAGTTGTCGGAGAGGGTGCTGTTATTCAGGGTCACCTGCGTGGACGTGGTGGTGAGGCCACCACCTGCGTCGGCCGTGTTGCTGGAGAGCGTGCTGTCGGTGACGATGAGCGTTCCTGCTCGGCTGCAGATGCCACCGCCGAAGCCATTGGTCAAGACACCGCCGCCCGCATGGTTGAAGGAGATATTACTGCTGTTCACCGCCACCGTACCGTCGTTGTAGATGCCGCCGCCGGCATTATAAGCCGAGTTGCCGGAGAGTGTGCTGTTGCTTACGGTCAGGCTGGAGTATTCGCCGTTGAAGATGCCGCCGCCGCGGCTGATGTCGCCGACGGCCGTATTGTTGCCGAAGGTGCTGTTGCTCACGGTCACGCTGCTTTCGAGGGCGCCGGGGCTGCTTATACTGTAGATGCCGCCGCCGCCGTTGTTAGCCGCCGAGTTGCGGGAGAAGGCACTGTTGCTCACGATCAGCGTGCCAGCAGTGTTTTTAATACCGCCACCGGAGTGTCCGGCCAAGTTACCAGTGAAGGTGCTGTTGCTCACCGATAGTACACCGCCGTAAAGGCCGGCATTGTCGATGCCGCCGCCGCCCCACGTCACTGAGTTGCCGGAGAAGGTGCAATTGCTCACGGTCACTACGCCGTATGCGTTGTAGATGCCGCCGCCATCGCTTGCCGAGTTGCCGTAGAAGGTGCAGTTGTTGAGGATCACCGTGCCGCGGTAGGTGTAGATACCGGCGCCGTAGGTGGCCGCGCCATTGGCAATGGTCAGGCCGGAGATAGAGACCGTCTTGTCTTTGGCGATCTCGAAGATGCGGGAGACATAGTTGCCGCTGATAGTGAGCAGGTTGGGGCCAAGTCCCTCGATAGTCAGGTCTTTGTCAATCAGGATCTGGCCACTGCCCAGCGTGATCGTTTGTGTGGCTAATGTGGCGTCGAACTGGATGGTGTCGCCGGGCGCGGCGTCCTGCACGGCCCGGCGCAGGGAGCCGAAGCCGTCGTCATTCGTATTCATGACGATAATGATCGCGGCCGGCGCGGCCTGCACCGTCGCACTGCCGGGCAGCAGCAGCGCAGCCAGGATGACGAGGACGATGGAAAGGTGGACAAAGAGCGGTCGTTTCATGGTGATTCCTCCTGAAAGATGTTGGGGCAGCGTCAAGCTATATGGACAGCGCTCCTCACAAACCGAATTTGCGCGCCTCTTGCAGGTTTTCCCGCGCCGCCTGGGTGTGGGGATGCGCGTCGCCGAGCTGGCGGCGCAGGTCGCGCAGCGCCCGCTTGAGCAGGGGCAGGGCCTCGCGGGTGCGGCCCTGGGCTTGCAGCAGCGCGCCCAGGTTGTTGGCCGCCAGCGCGGTCTCGGCGTGCGCGGGGCCGCGCACCGACGTCTCCGTCACGGCCAGCGCCCGACGATAGAGCGCCTCGGCCTCGGCCAGATCGCCCATCTGCCAACAGGCGCAGGCCAGCCGGCCCAGTGTGGCCGCGACGGCTTGACTCTCACGCCCGGCGCTCCGCTCCTGGCAGGCCAGCACCCGCCGGTAGAGCGCCGCGGACTCGGCCCAGCGATCCAGCCCGTCCAGCGCCGCGGCGTAGACCAGCGCCGCGGCCAGCGCGTCGGGGTGATCCTCGCCCAGCCGCGCGGCGGCGCGCGCCCAGGCCTCGGCCAGGTGGCTCTCCGCAGGGGCCAGCAGATGGAGCGGCCCGGCGGCATCAGCGTTCATGTGCGTCCATTCCTCTCGCCGGATGGTAAAAAGAAAGGGACGTGGCCTTTCGGCGACGTCCCTCCGTGGGTGGGCTGCGCAGAACAGGTTTCGGTGCAAACCGATGGCCCCATCCTACACAGCGACCGTTACAAAAACGCTACAAACTTAAGTCTGTGCGGCCAGCCACGCCCCCACCGTCGGCAAAGTGAGCGTGCGGCCTGCCTGCCGCGCCCGCTCGAACGCGGCCGGCCCCAGCGCGGCCTGGGCCGCGGCGGCGGCTTCCTCCTGCCCGCGCCGGGCGTCGGCCGCCAGTTGGATGCCCAACTGCGCCAGCGTCTCCTCCGCAAAGCCGAGCAGACCGGCTGCGGCCGGCCAGTGATCCCCTTCGCCCAACAGCCGCGCCAGGTTCAGCGCGGGGATCAGCGCGCCGCGGCGGTCGCCCAGGCGGGCGCGCAGCTCCAGGCTCTCGATGAAGAGCCGCCGGGCCACGTCGAAGCGCGCCTCGTGCGCCTCCACATCGGCCAGGTTGTTCAGGGTGATGCCCACCCCGCGCAGGTCGCCCAGGCTGCGGCGCAGGGCCAGGCACTCCTCCAGCAAGGCCCTGGCCCGGTCGTAGTCCCCCCGGTCGGTCATCAACGTGCCCAGGTTGTTCAGGCCGATGGCCAGCGCCCGCTCGTGGCTGCTTTCCCTGGCCCAGGCCAGCCCCTGTTCCAGGCAGCGTTCGGCGTTGGCCGCGTCTTCCGCGTCCACGTAAAGCCCGCCCAGATTGATGCTGGTCATGGCCGCGTTTCGGCGCAGGCCCAGGGCGGTGTAATCGGCCAGCGCCTGCTCGAAGCACGCCTTCGCCGTCCCGGCCTCGCCGCTCTGCCATTCGGTCAGGCCCAGCGAATTGAGCAGTTCGGCGCGGGCCGGGTGGCGGACGGCCAGGGCGGGGTGGGCCAGCAGCGCGTGCAGCAGCAGGCGGCTCTCGGCGTAGTGCCCGCGCACCAGCCAGAAGCGCGACTGATAGCTGATGGCCTGGGGCGGGGCCTGCCACTCGGCGGCCTCGATCTGCCAGCGCCAGGCCCGGCGCAGGTTGGCCGTCTCCCGCTCGATCTGGTCGAGGATGGCCGGCTCCTGCGGGGAATACGCGGCCGGCCACTGGCTGTCGAGCAGGTCGAAATAGAAGCACGCGTGGGATTGAGCCAGCCGCTCCCACTCCCCGGCCGCCTGGCACGCCTGCCGGGCGAACCCGGCCAGGGCGTCGAGCAGGCTGTAGCGCGGGCCGTCCTCCGCGCGGCGCGCCTGCACCAGCCCCTTGCGCGCCAGGTTCTCCAACACCTGCCGCGTCACCGCCTCCCCGCTGACGGGCAGCGGGCTGACCCCGTGCGGCCCGGCGGTCGCGGCCAGGGGCGTCTGCGGCTCGGCGTAGCCTGCGGCGACGATGCTGGCCGCGGCCAGGTCCCAGCCGCCGTCAAAGACCGCCAGTCGCCGGAAGAGGATCTGCTGGACGGGCGACAGCAGGTCGTAGCTCCACTGGATGGCGGCGCGCAGCGCGTCGTCCCCGGCCTGACTCAGCCCCAGCTCGATCTCGGCCGGCGAACCGCGATCCATCTGCGCCGCGGCCAGCTCGATGGCCAGGGGGATGCCCTGCAGCCGGCGGCAGATGCCGGCCACGGCCGCGGCGTTCCCCGCGCCGAGCTGGAAAGCGGCGTTGGCCGTCCGCGCCCGCTCCACGAAGAGGCGCACTGCATCGTTCTGGCGCAGCGCCCGCAGATCGCTGCCCTCCGCCGGCGTGGGGAAGGGGGGCGTCTCCCAGGCCACCTCGCCGGGCAGATCCAGCGGCTCCCGGCTGACGGCGAGCACGGCCAGCCCTGGGCAGCGGCCCAGCAGATACTCCGCGGCCTGGGCGCAGGCGGCCAACAGATGCTCGCAGGTGTCCAGCGCCAGCAGCAACCGCTGCTCGCCGATGCGGCCGGCGGTCAGGGCCAGCAGGCTTGCGCCGCCCCGCTCTGCCACGCCCAGGGTGCGAGCAATGGCCCCGGCGACCAGTTCCGGCTCGGCCAGGGAAGCGAAATCCACCCACCAGACGCCGCCTGGGTAGCCGTGGCTGGCCTCGTCCGCGGACTGGATGGCCAGGCGGGTCTTGCCGCTGCCGCCCGGCCCCGTCAGGGTCAGCAGGCGGGTTTGGGTCAACAGCGTCTCGATCTGCTCCAACTCCGCCTCGCGGCCGATAAAGCTGGTGAGCGGGCGGGGCAGGTTGGTCAGCCGGGCGGCGCCCTCCGCCCCCTGCTGGCGGATGCTCTCGGCCAGGGCCAGGGTCTCGGCCGAGAGGGCGGCGTCCAGGTGTTGGCGCAGGGCGGCCCGGCAGATCTCCACCTGCTGCATAGCTGCTGTGCGCTCGCCGCTGGCAGCCAGACAGAAGATGAGGCGCTGGTGGGCGGTCTCGTGGGCTGGCTCGCGCTGGAGCAAGGCACGCGCGGTCTGAATGGCGGAGGCGTAGTCGCCCGCAGCCCGGTAGCGTTCGATGAGCAGGAGCAACGCCGCCAGCCAGATCGCCCGGAAGTGCTCGCGCAGGGGCAGCAACCACTCGTCGTAGAGCGATTCCAGCAGGTCGCCCCGGTAGAGGGCCAGACCGGCCAGCAGGTCGGCGGTGGCGGCGGCGTGGGGCTTGCCCAGCAGGTGGGCGAAGCGCTGGGCGTCGATGTCGGCGACGACCGCCGGGTTCAGCGCCAGCGTATCGCGCTCGCCGAGCAGCGCGGCGTCGCCCAGCGCCTTGCGCAGGTCGGTCAACGCCACGCGCAGCGAGCGCCGCGCGTCGTCGTCCGCCGCATCCCCCCAGAAGAGCGCCGCGACCTGCTCGCGCGGCTGCGCGCCCGGGTGCAGGGCCAGATAGGCCAGCAGCGCGGCCGTCTTGCGCCGGGCAAACGTGACCGGCTGGCCGGCGCGCTCGACGCGCAAGGGGCCGAAGAGTTGGATGCGCAGATCGCTGGTCATAGAGATCGGCTGATCGTCCTAGAATTTCGGTTTGTCCCGCCCCAAAAGATAGCGCGCGGCCGCCGCCGCAGCCGGCCCAAAGGCAAAACCGATCCCGAACGCCACGCCGGCCAGCGCCGCCATAAACACCAGGCTACCCAAGGGGTTGTTCTCCGCTCCCGGCAGAACGATGATGCTGCTGGTGAGCAGTGTGCCCGCGCCAAAACCGGCCCCGGCGATCTCCCGCAGTTCCCGGTCGCCGGCGAAGAAGTGGATAACCGCGCCGCACAACAGGCCGAGAATGGGCAAAACAAACAGATAGCCAAACCACGCGTTCGAGGCGTGCAGACGCCAAACCAACCGATCCACCAGCGCGTACACCAACGCGCCCAGGATAAAGCTGCCGGCGGCAACGGCCACGGCCCATTTGTCTGGCTGCCGCGCCGCCTCAGGTTTCTTGTGTGGCACGCTGCACCTCAAGATATTCCCCCACCGCTACCTCCGGCAAGGGCAGGCGCCGGAAATGGTCAGGGTGCGCAGGGCCGGCCGCGGTGTCCCAGGGAATCGTCGCGTCCAGCCCCATCTTGTCGGAGCGAGATTTCTGGCCCGGCGTGTGTGTGGCCGAAGGATCGAGCGAGCTGGAAGGTTGATCGCGCAAGAGGTGCAGCGCCCGCCCGGCCTGGAAACGGGTGGCAATCGCCCATTCCACCTGCGCCGGATCGAAGGGATCGATGTCTTTGTCCACAATCACCACATGCTTCAACGAGCCATGCCCGCGGAACGCGGCTAACACAGCCTTCTCCCCCTCATCCGCGGCCTGCTTATCGATCTGCACCACCGCGTGCAGCCAGGAAGCGCCCCCCGGTGTGATGCACACATTTCGGCAGCGGGCCACCTCGTTCACCGCGGCGTAGATGCTCGGCTCCTTGGGCATGCCCATCAGCAGCTTGTGCTCCAGCCCGCCCGGCAGCAGGGCGTGATAGATAGCATCGCGGCGGTGGGTGATGCAGTCGATCTCGATCACCGGCTGCCGCCGGGCTATGTCGATCGTCTCGGTCAAGTCCACAAATGGCCCCTCCTCCGCCAATTCGTGCGTGATGCGGCCCTCCAGCACAAATTCCGCCTCGGCGGGGACGAGCAGATCGTGCGTCAGGCAGCGGACGAGGGGCGTGGGCCGCAGGGCGTGGGCGATATCCAGCTCGCTGACGCCCGCCGCCGGGGCCATGCTGGCCGCCAACAACACATGCAGCGGCAGGCCGATGCAGATGGCGACCGGTAGATCGCCCGCCGCCTTGCGCCAGGCTGTGTCCGCGCCCCGCCGCTCCACCAAACGCGCGGCCAGACGATGGTCATCCAACCGCAGCAGGCGATGAAACGAAGCATTCAAGCCAAAATCAGGATCGCGCAGGATGACGATGGCGGCGGTGGCGTAGGGGCCGGCGTCATCGGGCCAGTGTTTGAGAAAGGGCAGGGCCGTCAGGTCGCCGGGCCGGGCGATCACCTCCTGACAGGGGCCTTGCGCCACCTGCGGCGCGGGCTGGGGCCGCGCGAAAGCTTCGGCCAGGCGAAACAGGATCTGATCGGGCGCGCAGCCCAGGGCCAGGGCAAAATGGCGGCGATCCGCGGCCAAACCGGTGAGGACGCGCGCCGGCCCCGCGGCGCTGTGATAGGGATTGGCCACGGCGCTGAAGAGCACCGGGCGGCCATCGAGGGCGTGGGCAACGGCGGCCAGCTCCAGCTCGGCGCTGACCGGGCGGCTGACGTACAGCAGCCAGCCGCGGGCCGCGGCCGCGGCGATGAATTCGTGCAGATTCATGGCGCGGTCTGAGCCTCCAGCCGGGAGAGGTAGGCCAGGGCGTGCTTGCGGCTCTCGCCGCACATGGCGGGCGTGGGCCGCAGGCTGGCGCACACCCGCGGGCGGGCAGGCCGGCCAAAGATAGCGCAGCGGTTGTCGGGTGTGAGCTGCACGCAACGCACCCCCGCCGGCTTGCCGTTGGGCATGCCGGGGATGGGGGAGCTGATCGAGGGGGCGATGCAGCAGGCGCCACAGCCGCTACGACAGTTCATTTCGCTTGATCCCCGGCAATCAAGGCCAGCACCTGGGGCAGCAAGGCCGGGGTGGTGGAGAGAGCCTCGCCGCCGTGGATCGTCTCATTGCCGGCCCAATCGCCGAAAAAGCCGCCCGCCTCGCGCAGGATGGGAGGAAAAGGCCCGCAATCCCAGGCATTCATGATCGGATCCAGCATCACTTCGGCCCGGCCGGTGGCCACCAGGGCATGGCCGTAGGCATCGCTCATGCCGCAGCGGTGGTAACTGGCAGCTTGCAGCCGCGCCCAGGCCGGGCCGCGGCCCAGGCGCTCGAAGCTGGCCGCGTCGGCGTGGGCCAGGATGCCGCGGGAGAGCTGGCGCTCGGCGCTGACGCGGGCCGGGCGGCCATTCCAACGGCAGCCCAGGCCGGTGGCCGCGGCCAGCAGCTCATCCAGGGCAGGGAAATAGACCGCGCCCACCTCGGCCCGCCCCGCGATCTCCAGCCCCAGCAGCACCGCGTAGATCGGCAGCCCACGCATGAATGCCTTGGTGCCGTCGATGGGGTCGATGAACCAGCGGAACTCGCTGCCCGCGCTCTCGCTGGCCCCGAACTCCTCGCCGACGATGGCATGGCCGGGGTACGCGGCCTCGATCCGTTGGCGGATCAACGTCTCGGCCCCGCGGTCGGCCGCGGTGATGGGTGTGTCATCCGCCTTGAAATCGGGGCGCAGGCCGGTTTGGAAATATCCCAGCGTCAACCGGCCGGCCTGATACACCGTTTCCACAGCAAAATCAAGTAGAGACTGTAAATTATGTCTCATAGAGTTATTTTGCGCGGGAATGTATTAATATCGTAACAATTCACCTTATTTTGTCATTGCGAGGGGCGATAGCCCCGAAGCAATCCCCAACGCCGATTGACAACCGCAAAACTGACGAACAACCTTGGAGATTGCTTCGCTGCACTCGCAATGACATATCAGGTGAGCTTTTACTTAATATCTAATAAACAATAATTAACAATCAACAATCAACAATCAACAATCAACAATCAACAATCAACAATCAACAATCAACAATCAACAATCAACAATCAACAATCAACAATCAACAATC
>JAANMV010000920.1_pt1 | contig 34540 bp, 27 predicted proteins | sample 7279661 | NCBI WGS metagenome assembly JAANMV01 (sample SAMN14094540, study PRJNA606508) | bioreactor metagenome | isolation source: A lab-scale SPAN reactor treating ammonium-rich wastewater day 121 | place: Ireland: Galway | collected 2017-05-16
CGCGAACGCGGGCGAGGTCGACGTCGGCGCCTGGGTCAGCATCGTCAATCGCTCGGGGGCGTCCTACGACGACGCCGCGCTCAAGCTCGTCGCCGGCGACGTGCAGCGACTGGAGCGTGGCGATCCGCGGTTCGACGCACTGGGCTCCAACCGCTCCCGCTCGGCCCCGATGGGCGGCCGATGCAGATACCGGAGCTCGTTATCGAAACCGACGAGGAAAAGGCCGACGCGGAAAGCGCGCGCCGGGTGCGCGAAAACGCCGCGGAAAGAATGCGCAGGGCGAAAGATTCGCCGATAAAAACGACGCTCGATATGCGCAAGGATTTTTCGTAGCGGCAACCGGCAAGGCGGAATTATCCGCAGAATTCGGTTTTAGTAAGTTTCGATATCGCTGATTTCGGTTTTGAGTTTCAGCCAGCTTTCGTATCGCGTTTCCAAGATTTCGGCGCTTTCGACTTTCGCGATAATCGCGCAGCCTTGCTGGGAACGGATGTGCCGGCAATCCCTGAATTCGCAGTCGCGGGAAGCGGCGAAAAGCTCCGGAAAACATTGGATTACGTCGTCCGAATGGATTCCCACGATTCCGAAACTTTTGATTCCGGGAGTATCGGCGACAAGGCCGCCGCCTGGGTTTTCGAATATTTCGGTGTGCGAGGTCGTGTGCCGGCCTTTCAGCGTTTTCGACGCCACGATGCCGACTTTGATGTTCAATCCCAGGATTTCGTTTAGCAGACTGGATTTGCCGACGCCGCTGTGACCGCAAAACACCGCGCACTTGCCGGCGATATGCCGTTTGAGGCCGTCGATGCCGGCTTGGTTTTTCGCGCTAGTTTCGAAAACTGCAAGACCGAGACGGCGATAGACGTCCAGCTTGGCGCTTTCGCTTTTCGCTTTCGGAAGGTCGATTTTATTCAAAACGATGGCGGGGGTAATGCCGCCGGCTTCCGCCGCGACAAGATAGCGGTCGACTATCCCCGGTTTGACGACGGGATTTACGCTCACGACGATTACCAGCATTTCTACATTCGCCACGATGGGATCTGCGATTTCGGGCGTAAGAACGGAAGAGCGCGCGAGCAGCGTTTTTCTGGCGGAGATTTTATGTATCGTGCCCGCTCCGCTATCGTCGAGTTCGAATTCTACGAAATCGCCCACGCAGACGACGCTCGTTTCGTCCCTTTCGCCGAGCTTGAGTTTGCCGCGCACGCCGCAGGCGATTTCCGCGCCGCCGCCGCCGGGGACGACGTACGCGACGTTTCCGAGCTTTTTGTGGACGCGGCCCGTTTTGCGGGAATCGGTCATGAGACTCCGCAAACCGGAAAAGCGAAATGAATCGGTTTGGTTTTCAACGAAGGAATGTTACCAAATTGCAAGCTCTAAATGATATTTCCATTTGATAATGAAAAGCATAACGACGGCCGCCATTGTAAGCGCCGTAGCCGTTTCCCGGTTGTCTTTCATCTTTTCGCCGTTGAAATTCCTGAACCAAACGTGCGGGAAAAGCCCAACCGGCGAAGGGACGAGCCGCGGAGTGCTGCATATGAAATCCTCGTAAGCGCTTCCGAATTTGGCCTTCAAATATACTTCCTCGCCGGTTATCGTGATGTAGTAGAGCGGAAAAAACAGCGCGGCGAACGCGGCGTAAAAAGCCCAGTGCTGGGAAAGCACTGTTACGCCGGCGCCCATTGCGAGGCTGCCGAAGTAGAGCGGATTGCGCGTAAACGCGTAGGGGCCGCTAGCGGCGAGTTCTTCGTTTTTACGGATTTGACCTGCTGCGGCGATGCGCATAAGCTCGCCGTATGCGACGAGGAACGCTCCCGCAAGCAATATGAACGGCGTGTCCGGCGCGGGCGCGAAAAGAAGCACCGCGAGAACGAACAAATGGCCGAGTTTCAGCCTCGCCTTCGAGGCGAAAACGTATGCGGCGTTCGATTTCAATTTCTTGCCGGATATTCCGTTCATCGGGGATACGAGAATACCACCGGATTGCGCACTTTCAAAACAAGGCGGCGCGGCGTGTGGAAGGAGCGAATATCGATAGCCGGACATGGCTTCATTTGAAAGCGGGATAAGCAATCGGCGGCCGCGGCATCAAGCGTTAAAAAAACGCGGCGGCAATGGTATATTATCCGCCCCGGAGAGATGGCCGAGTGGTTGAAGGCGTCGGTCTCGAAAACCGATAAACGGTTTCACCGTTTCGTGGGTTCGAATCCCACTCTCTCCGCGGTTTTCCGCCGGGGGGGAGCGGGTAAGCCGGGCGTATCAGGCTTTTTCGTACCAGAATTTGCTATTGCCGTCGTCCACGAAAAACAGCGGGTCGCTACCGGGCGCCATCCTGCCGCTCCTGCTGAATTTGCCGCCGGTTACGCTGAAGTTGTATTCCCCGTACAGCTCTCCGCCGATGTACAATTTGATTACGTAACTGCCGTCGTTTTTCAGCAAGTCTTTCGCGTAGAAATAGTCTTCTCTGCCGTCCGCGGCCGGCGGAGTGAAGAAATAAGTATCGTTCGGCGTCCACCACGAGCGGAGGGTCAAGCTGGAAAAACTTGCTACGCACACGAGCGCGCCGCCGTTTCTGTTGAATATTTTCGCTTTGAAATCCGGCTCTTGTTTCGAAGTGACGGTGTTGCGAAGCCATACATGGAATTTCAGGTTTTCGCTCGGGTCGGCGTTGTCGTAGCTAATGCACGCGAGCCTGTTCCATTCGCCTTCGAGGTAAAGGAACTCGCCGCCCGACGGAGCCGGCGCTTTTCGTACCGAAAATGGAAACGTATAAAAAAGCGCCCCGTCGGCGTAAAAGTCCAATGCGTAATTTCCGGGTTTGTCGAGAAGGAAATAGCTTACGTCAAGTTGACCATCCGGCGTCAGCGGCTCCACTGAATAGGGACCCAAACCGTGCATATTGTCCCCGCGCTTCAAAGCCTGCATGTTGATTTTGTATTTTTCCGCGCCGTCCGCGGTTCGCACGATTACCCATAGCTTGTTGTCGCCGTATTCGCTATAGTATTCTTCGGGCAATCCGGTCACTTCCAAATTCGTGATTTTGAGCCAGCCGCCGTCGGGATAATAGTCGAATCCCTCCAGCAGCGAAAACATCGATACTGCGGGTGCGTTTGCAGCGAGTGCGGCCGGCGCCGGCAGCATAACGAGTATCGAAAATGCGAATGCGGCGAATAGCGCGAATCTGGTCATTTCCATCCTCCGGATTAAAACTTCTTTATCTGCTATCCGTTGCGGATTTTTAAGAAACAGCGTATGTCGCAACGGCAGGCTCTATTCATACCATCGCGGGATAATCGAATATCGGAATCATTCGGGACTCGAAGGGACAATTGCCGCTTATATTTCTGCGTGCGCCGTATAATTTCGATTTCTCCGATTGTTTCGGGCAAGGCGCTTATTTCACAATCGCCGTTAAAGCGTCCGGTAAGCGGGGCCATTGTTTATCCTGCCTGCAGGTTCAGCTTGAGCAAATATAATATCGATTTCACAAGCGCATTTTAAAATGCGCCGCAGTTCTGCGGGATTAATATTTATTTGAGCCGCGATGCGGGTAGTTTAGTTTAAGCCCGCGTACCGGCCCAGGAGCGTGTCGAAATGGCCAGAATTCTAGTTATAGACGATGATACCGGAATTTGCGAGGCAGTAGGGCTAGTCCTGTCGCGCGCCGGACATGACGTATCGGCGGCGTTCAACCGCGAATCGGGTAGAAAAGCCGCAGATGAAATTTCGCCAGACCTTGTGATTTTGGACGTGATGATGGAAGAGCAGGACGACGGATTCAAGCTTGCGCAACAGCTTCGGGAAGACGGTTTCGACAAGCCGATTTTGATGCTCACGAGCATCGGTTACATTACGGGATACAGATACGAAAGAGACGACGATATCGTGCCGGTGGACGATTTTCAGGAAAAGCCCGTATCGCCCGCGAAGCTCATCGAAAAAGTCAACGCTCTGCTTTCCGGGCGAATCGAAAAAGGATAAGAGATGAACCAGCGTGAAATTGAAATTCAAAACGAGCGCATCGCACTTTGGATTGAAGAATTCGGCAACGAGCGGAGCGCGCTGCTCCCCGTACTGCAGGAAATTCAGGCGCATTACGATTTCGTGAGCCCGCACGCGATGCAGGTAGTCGCAAGCCTGATGAACATTCATCCGGTGGAAGTTTACGGCGTTGTCACTTTCTACTCGTTCCTTACGGAAAAGCCCGGCGGCAAATGCAGAATCCGGTTGTGCAAGACGATTTCGTGCGATTTGCAGGGCAAGGAATGGGTCGCCAAGAAACTTAAGGAAACGCTCGGAATAGAATTCGGTGAAACGACGGCGGACGGGAAGTTCACGCTCGATTGGGCGGCGTGCATCGGAATGTGCGACCGGGGGCCGGCGCTGCTTGCGAACGGGCGGGTTTATCCGTCGGTTACGCCGGAGAAAGTGGCGGCGATTATCGACGAATGCCGCGCCGAACTTGAGCGGAACGACGCGATGGAGGACAAAAAATGAAAGCGCTGCATCAAGGACCGCTCGCATTTCGCGGCGTCGAGCCGGGCTTCGGACTCAAAATGGCGCTTGCGATGCCGCGTGCCAGCCTTATCAAAGTCGTATCCGATTCGGGCCTAAAAGGACGCGGCGGCGCGGGATTTCCGACCGGCGTGAAGTGGAATTTCGCCGCGGCCGCGGCGGGCCGGGATAAGTTCGTAGTGTGCAACGCGGATGAAGGCGAACCGGGTACGTTCAAGGATCGCGTCATTCTGAGCGAACATGCGAACCTCGTGTTCGACGGGATGACGATATGCGCATACGCCGTAGGCGCTAGGCGGGGAATCGTCTATCTTCGGGGCGAATATATTTACCTGCGACAAAGGCTCGACGACGAACTGAAACGGCGCAGAGAGCAGGGCTTGCTCGGCGAAAGCGTTAACGGCAAAGAGGGTTTCGATTTCGACATCGAAATCAGGCTGGGCGCGGGGGCGTACGTTTGCGGCGAGGAAACGGCACTTATCGAATCGCTCGAAGGGCATCGCGGTGAGGCGCGCAACCGCCCGCCGTTCCCGGTCAACACCGGATATAACGGAAGGCCGACAGTAGTCAACAACGTCGAAACGTTCGCCTGGGCGGCTTGCATTCTGGCGAAAGGGCCGGACTGGTTTAAAGAGCTAGGGACGCCGGGGTCGCCGGGTTTGAAATTGTTCAGCGTAAGCGGAGATTGCGAAAGGCCGGGAGTGTATGAATTTCCATTCGGCATTTCGATAAGGTCGCTGCTCGAAGAGGTGGGCGGCGAAAACGCGAAAGCGGTTATCGTGGGCGGTGCGTCGGGCACTTGCGTTCCGCGAAAGGATTTCGGCAGGAAAATTTCATTCGAAGACGTTTCGACGGGCGGCTCGATTATCGTACTCGGCCAAGTTAGGGACATGCTGGCGGTGGCGGAAAACTTTCTCGAATTTTTCTGCGAAGAATCGTGCGGCCAGTGTACGCCTTGCCGGAGCGGAAATCCGAAACTGCTTGAGGCGGCGAAGAAACTGCGAGCGGGCAAGCTTTCGGAAAAGGAATTTAAGGATATCGCGGGTCTCGGCGAAACGATGCGTATTGCCAGCAAGTGCGGTCTCGGCCAATCGAGCCCGAACGTGTTTTTGTCGATAATCGAGCATTTCGGCGGCGAATGCGGGATGTCCGCGCCGAAGAGCTGAGCGGCCGGATTGAAAGGAAAAAATAATGAACGAAAGAAATGAATTCCGGAAAACGGGCAGGGCGCCGGTGAGCATGCGCAGACACGATATACCTTCGCCGGAGCGCGAAGAGATGATCGGCGCGCGAGTGTCGCTTTCGATTGACGGCGTGAACGTCAACGTACCTTTGGGCACGACGATTCTGGACGCGGCGGAATCCGCCGGAATACGCATACCGACGCTTTGCCATCATCCCGATTTGTGCATAGCGGGGCTATGCCGAATATGCATAGTCGAAGTGAAAGGGCAGCGCACGCTTCAAGCGGCTTGCGCGTATCCGATTTCACAGCCGATAGACGTGCTTACTCATACGCAGAAAGTTCGCACCGCCCGGCGTCATATTCTCGACCTTATGCTCAGCGAGCATTACGGCGAATGTTATACGTGCAGGCGCAATTTTAAGTGCGAACTCAGGCGGCTGGCTGACGAATACGGCGTGGATTCGTTCCGGTTCGGACACGTGGAAAAGCCGAAATATGAAAAAGACGAGTCGAGCCTGTCAGTGACGCGCGATATGAACAAGTGCATATTGTGCAGGCGCTGCGTGCGGACTTGCATCGACCTTCAAGAAGTCGGAGCTCTCGAAGCTTCGGGGCGCGGAGAAGAAACGACGATATCGACGTTTATGGACAATTCGCTCGCTGACGTGGTTTGCATCAATTGCGGGCAGTGCATAAACCGATGCCCGACCGGCGCGCTCACCGCGAAGGACGTAACCGACGAAGTGTGGGCGGCTATCGACGACCCGCAAAAATACGTAGTGATTCAGACGGCGCCAAGCCCGCGGGCGGCGATTGGCGAATCGTTCGGGCTGCCGCCGGGCCGCGCGCTTACGTACGAAATGAATACTGCACTGAGGTACGCGGGGTTCGACGCCGTTTTCGACACGAATTTTACGGCCGACCTTACGATTATCGAAGAAGGCACAGAACTTCTTCGCAGGCTCCACGCCGCGATTACGGGCGATGGAAATCGGGCCGCGCTTCCGCAGTTCACAAGTTGCTCGCCGGGATGGGTGAAGTTTCTGGAGCATTTCTATCCCGAAATGATTCCGAATCTGAGCACGGCGAAAAGCCCGCAGCAAATGTTCGGAACGGTGATTAAAACTTACTTCGCCGATAAAAAAGAACTTGACCCAGCGAACATCGTTACAGTCGCGCTGATGCCTTGTTCCGCCAAAAAATTCGAATGCAACCGTCCGGAATTTCAGGACAGCGGCTTCAAAGACGTCGATTACGGAATTACGACGCGCGAGCTTGCACAAATGCTTAAGGAAACCGGAATAGATTTGCCGAAAATGCCGAAGAGCGATTTCGACGACCCGTTCGGAACGGCGACAGGCTCCGGAGTGATATTCGGGGCAACGGGCGGCGTAATGGAATCGGCGCTAAGGTGCGTTCTTGAAATCGTGACGGACGAAAAGGTCGAAAACTTTTACGAACACGCAAACATCGTTCCTGTGCGCGGCTTCGAGGGAATAAGGTACGTGGAGATGCAGATTCCGAAAACCGGCGAAGTTCCCGATTTGCTCAAGGGGCAGTTCGAGGATTTCAAATGGCTCGAAGGCGTAACGTTGAAAATCGGCGTAGCGCACGGCACGGCTAATGCGCGACGCGTGCTGGACAATATCAATGACGGAGGAAAATTCGCCGAGTGCCATTTTATCGAATTCATGGCGTGTCCGGGCGGATGCCTCGGCGGAGGGGGCCAGCCGATACCGACGACTCCCGAAATCCGCAGAGCGCGCGCTCAAGCGATATACGCGGAAGATACCGGAGCGGAAGTTAGAAAATCCCACGAAAATCCGGCAATCGCGATGATTTACGGCGAGTATTTCACGGACGGTCCGGGAAGCGAACTTGCGCATAAGATGCTTCATACGAAGTACACGGCGAGAGGAAAATACATCGAGTGATTAAAGCCGCGAGCGCAACGGGCGTCGCGGCCAGCCCGGTTTCCGGTACAATTTAGCCGGGCGGTAAAGGACGATTAATGCTTGTCGCAGAAGGAACCATTCAGTATTTCGACGCGGATTACGACCGGGTCAACACGAACGGCTTGCCGAAAGCCGTCGTTGATACTCTGGAACATATCAACCGCAAAATCGCCGCGCACGAATCGCTGGAAGAGGTCATGACTTTTCTGTTCGACGCCGGGCGCCGGATTTGGCCATGCGACAGAATCGGCCTGGCATTCATTCAGGACGACGGAAAGCGCGTGGTTCAAAGATGGACGAGCGCGAGATATACACCGGTGCACTTGACCGAAGGCTACGCTGAAGATTTGAACGTAAGCACTCTGAAAGAAGTGATCGACGCAGGGAAAGTTAGAATCATTCACGACTTCACCCGCTATCTCAACGTCTATCCGGACAGCACTTCGACGTCGAAACTGGTCGAGGAAGGGCTTCGCTCGTCAATGACTTGCCCGCTTTTCGTCGAGGGGCGGCCGGTAGCGCTTTTGTTCATGTCCTCGAAATCGCCGCGAATATACACCGAAGAGCATGTGCGCGAGCATTTGGCAATCGCCGAGCATTTGGGGCAGGCGGTGGAAAAAGCATACAAGCTGGAGCAGATGGAACTGGCGTATAACTCGTATATGGAAATGCTCGGCTTCGTGAGCCACGAATTAAAAAGCCCGCTGTCTTCGATAGTGACGGACGCCCGGCTTCTGGCGGAGGGGTATTTGGGGGAAGTTTCGCCGGAGCAGAAGGGAAAAATCGAGAATATGGAAAAGCGGGCGGAATATCTGCTCGGACTTATAAGGGAGTATCTCGATTTGGCGCGAATCGAAGGCGGGCAGCTTAAGCCGAGGCCGAGAAAAAGCGTGGATTTTCAAAAAGAAGTCGTGCTGCCGGCATACGAACTCGTCAAGGCAGATATGGACGAAAAGCGTATGAAGTTCACTTGCTACGCGCAGGAAGAGGCATCGAATTTGCATCTAGATCCGGATCTGCTAAAAATAGTGATGGTCAACCTGTTGAGCAACGCCGCCAAGTATGGATTCAGGCAGGGCGAAACGAAAGTTTCGGCCAAAATCGAGGGGGATTTCTTTTGGGTCGAAGTATATAACGAAGGATTCGGATTTCCGGAGCGGCAAAAGCCGTTCTTGTTCCGCAAGTTTTCGCGCCTGAAAACGACTACGACGCAGGAAGTCAAAGGAACCGGTGTCGGCCTATATACCTGCTGGCGGATTGTGCGGGCGCACGGCGGAATGATTTACGGCGATTCCAAACTCGGCCAGTGGGCGAGGTTTAAATTCTCGATTCCGCTTTCGCCGGTAACCGGAGAATCCGCATCGGGCTAACAGGTTATGAGTAGAGGCGATTCAAACTTCATCCGCGAATCGGAGATTTTCCGCACGCTGGAAGCGTCGCGCAATCCGGATGCCGCGCGCGTGCGCGAGATTCTCGAAAAAGCGGAAGGCCTTTCGGGGCTTTCGCCGGAAGACGTCGCGGCTTTATCCACACTAAGCGATCCGGAATTGCTATCTGAAATGTTCTATGCGGCAAGACGCATTAAGGACACGATTTACGGCAAGCGGCTAGTCATATTCGCACCGCTATACGTCAGCAATCTTTGCGGCAACGAATGTTCGTACTGCGCGTTTCGCGCCAAAAACAAAGAAGTGCATAGGCGAGCCCTTACGCAGGCGGAAATAGCGGAAGAAACAGAATATCTCGTGGAGCGCGGCCATAAGCGCGTGCTGCTCGTCGCGGGCGAATCGTATCCTAAGGAAGGATTCGACTACATACTAAAATCAATAGATACAATATATTCCGTCAAGTCCGGCAAAGGCGAAATACGCCGGATTAACGTGAATATTGCGCCGCTCGAAGTGGATGAATTCAGGCGGCTTAAAGCGGCTCGCATCGGTACATACCAGCTTTTTCAGGAGACTTATCACCGCGAAACTTACGCCTCGGTTCATACGGGAGGCCCGAAAGCGGATTACGATTGGCGAATCGGAGCGATAGGCAGGGCGATGGAAGCCGGAATCGACGACGCCGGCATCGGGGTACTTTTCGGATTGTTCGACTGGCGCTATGAAATACTTGCGCTTATGCAGCACGCGGCTCATCTCGAAAAAATATACGGCGCCGGCCCGCATACGATAAGCGTACCGCGCCTCGAACCGGCGGCGGGCAGCGCGCTAAGCGAGCATCCTCCGAAGCCGGTGGGCGATTTGGACTTTCGCAAAATAGTGGCGATTCTGAGACTCGCGGTTCCTTACACGGGAATAATAATGAGCACGCGGGAAACGCCGAAAATCAGGCGCGAAACTTTCGCTCTCGGGGTATCGCAGATTTCCGCGGGCAGCCGGACGAATCCCGGCGGCTATTCGCATCCCGAAACCGGAGACTTGCACGAGAGAGCCGGCGGCCAGTTCAGTCTGGGGGATCACCGCGCACTCGACGACGTCGTGAAAGACGTCTGCGAACTCGGGTTCATTCCGAGCTTTTGTACCGCGTGCTATAGGCTTGGACGCACAGGCGCGGACTTTATGGATCTGGCAAAACCGGGCGACATAAAAATGCACTGCGACCCGAACGCGCTGGCAACTCTCGAAGAATATTTGCTCGATTACGCGTCGCCCGAAACGCAAGCCGTTGGCCGGGCGGCGATCGAAAAGGCGATTTCCGAAATGCAGCCCGCGGCGCAAAAGCGCGCTGTCGCAATGCTGGGAATCGTCCGGGCGGGAAGGCGCGACGTATTTTGCTGATTTACGCTTTGCAAAATCCGGCTTGGAAGTATGGAAGTAACATTCGGCTGCCGAATTTCGAGTGTGGTGTGCGAGAGCATTAGGGAAGAAATTGTTGTAAAGTAATGGCGATGGCAACGGAATTCAGGATTGAAACGGACTTTCTTGGCGAAGTGAGCATTCCCGCGGATTCGCTTCACGGTATTCACACGGCGCGCGCGCTGGAGAATTTCGCGCTTTCGCGCAGGCGTGTTCATCCGGAGCTTGTTCACGCGTACGGATTCGTTAAGCTCGCGTGCGCCCAGACGAATCGTGCGCTCGGCGCGTGGGAAGCAAGTGAAAAGAAGGCGGACGCAATCGAGCAGGCATGCCGGGAAATGGCGGACGGAGTTCTGGACGAACACATAGTAGTGGATTTGATGCAGGGCGGCGCAGGCACGAGCCTTAACATGAACGTAAACGAGGTTATCGCGAATCGTGCGCTGCAAATTTTGGGCGAGCAGTTCGGGAGTTACGACCAAATTTCGCCGCTGGACGACATAAACCTGCATCAGTCAACGAACGACACCTATCCGACTGCGCTGAAACTCGCGGCGATTCGGCTTCTAAGGCGGCTCGAAGAAGAAGTCGTCACGCTTCAGGAAGCGTTTCAGGCGAAGGAAAGCGAGTTCGCGCATATCGTGAAAATCGGCCGCACGCAAATGCAGGACGCTGTGCTTACTACGCTGGGAAGGACGATGGGCGCGTATGCGGAAGCGCTCGGCCGCGACAGATGGCGTATTTACAAATGCGAAGAGCGCCTGCGAGTCGTCAATCTCGGCGGCACAGCGATAGGCACCGGAATCGCCGCGCCGCGCCAGTTCATTTTCCGCGTGGTGGACGCGCTGCGAGAGCTTACGGGCATCGGATTCGCCCGGTCGGAAAACCTGGTTGACACAACGCAAAACGCGGACGTATTCGTCGAGGTGAGCGGGATACTCAAGGCTTGCGCGGCGACGCTGCTAAAAGTCTGCACCGACCTTAGGCTGATGTCGAGCGGGCCGGAAGCAGGGCTGGGAGAGATAAAACTTCCTCAGCGTCAAGCGGGTTCGAGCATAATGCCGGGCAAGGTGAACCCCGTCATTCCGGAGGCGGCTAGTCAGGTGGCGATGCTCGTTATCGGATACGACGCGGCGATTACGTATGCGTGCAGCAGCGGGAATTTGGAACTCAATCCGTTTTTGCCGCTCGTCGCGGCGAGCATGCTGGATGGCATCGAGCTGCTGGGCAGGGCGTGCGACCTTATGAGGCGGCTGTGCGTGGAGGGGATGGAAGCGGACGAGGAGCGATGCAGGGCGGAGGTATTGAGCTCTACCGCGCTCGTAACCGCGCTCGTGCCGGCGCTGGGATACGACGGGGCAGGGCGCGTCGCGAAAAAGGCGCAGGAAACGGGAAAAACGATACGGGAAGTCGCGCTCGGCGAAGGGCTATTGACAGAGGACGAGTTCGAAACCATCATCAGCGCGGAAGCCGCGGTGCGCCTCGGCAGCCCGGAGTTTAAGAGGAGGGAGTGAGGGAGTGCGAGCATTTTTTGTAATGCCAGAATTAGGATTTATTGTCAGAGAGAGTTAACCGTTTTAAATTGGCCGGGCTGTGCGGGTATAATTAAAACGATGAAATATCAAGTCGTTATTACGCTGGATGAAACCGGCTATTTCGTAGCCGAATGCCCGGTGCTTCCCGGTTGCTTTTCGCAGGGCAAAAGCCGCGAAGAAGCGCTGGAGAACATTAGGGAGGCAATCGAGCTGGCCATTGAAACTCGGAAGGAGAGAGGCTTACAGCTTCCCGAGGTATTCGATTACGTCGAGGTTGCGAGCTAATCGCCAAAAATCCCTCCAATAAGCGGCCGAAAGGCTGTGCAAGCATTCGAGCGATTTGGATGGGTTGTGGATAGACAAAAGGGCAGTCATATTTCTATGGGCAAAGAAGGAGCAAAACAGATTTTGACTATTCCCGATCACAAGGAGCTTGGCTTAGGGATTCTCAAAGGCCTAATTAAAACCGCTCGTATTAGCGAAGAAGAATTCGTGAGAGAGTTGAGAAAAAAGCCACGCTAGCCCGCAAAATGCCTTTTCACGCAATGCACGGTATTATATAAAGACTAAAGCTATTCAATCCAGATTCAGCCATGAAACCTCGCACTCCACGCGGTCTTAGGCTTCACATCGGCCTGTTCGGCAGGCGGAACGTGGGCAAGTCGAGCCTATTGAACGCCATCACGCGCCAGAGCGTGAGCATCGTCAGCCCCGCGCCCGGCACCACTACCGACCCGGTCGAAAAACCGATGGAGCTTTTGCCGTTCGGCCCGGTGCTGTTCATCGACACCGCGGGCATAGACGACGTAGGCGCGCTCGGCGAAATGCGCGTCGAACGCACGCGAAAAATAATAGACAGGACGGATCTCGCCGTAATCGTGGCGGCTCCGCCGGACAGCCTTAATGAAAACCCCGCGGAATCGGCGGAGCTTGATTCCGTATGGGGTAATTACGAAGAGGCGCTTGCGGCGGAATTCAAAGGCCGCGGAGTGCCAGTCGTTGCGGTTTTCAACAAAACGGATTTGGTCACCCCGCCGCCGAACGTCGTGAAGAGGTTGAACGAAATCGAGGTGCCGTTCGTTGAAACGCAGGCGGACAAAAGAGCGGGAATCTTGGATTTCAAAAAGTTGCTTCTAAGTTCAGCACCGGCGGCGTTTATAGACGCGCCGACAATTTTGGGCGATATCGTAATGCCGGGCGAGCTTTGCGTTCTCGTCGTGCCGATCGACAAGGAAGCTCCGCGCGGCAGGCTTATTTTGCCCCAGGTGCAGGCGATACGCGACCTTTTGGACTGCGACGCCATGGCGATGGCAGTAAAAGAGCGTGAACTGCGCGCCGCGCTCGAAATGCTCAAAAAACCGCCGAGGCTGGTTGTTACGGACAGTCAGGCGTTTCTTAAAGTCGCCGCGGACGTGCCGCCGGACGTACCTATGACAAGTTTCAGCATTCTTTTCAGCCGATTCAAGGGAGACCTTCCCACGCAAGCGGCGGGCGCGGCGGCGATAGATAGATTGAAATCGGGCGACAAGGTTCTCGTTGCGGAGGCGTGCAGCCATCATCCGATTGCCGAAGACATCGGGCGCGTGAAACTGCCCAGGTGGATTACTCAATACACCGGCGCGAAGCTGGAATTTTTGACGGTTCAAGGCCACGACTTTCCCGACGATATTTCGGAATTCAGTCTCGCGGTCCATTGCGGCGCTTGCATGCTTAACAGACGCGAAATGCTGAGCCGGATTGTCCGGTGCAAGGAGGAAGGAGTGCCGGTGACGAATTACGGGCTTGCGATAAGCTTTTGCCTAGGCATATTCGAGAGGGCGCTCGGCCCGTTTCCCGCTGCGCTTGAGGCGTATCGCGAAGCCGCCGCCGAATTCAAGGCCGGTTCGGGGGCGCAGAAATGACGCATGAAACCGCGGCGGGAAAGTTGGGTAAAGCGGCGATTCTCGAATGGCTGACGGAAGAAAACGAAGGGAAACTCGTAGGGTTGTGGAATGCCGCTGATGAAGTGCGCCGCGAAAACGTGGGAGACGAGGTGCATTTCCGCGGGCTTATCGAAATCGGAAATTACTGCAATCGCAAATGCGCTTACTGCGGTATCAGATTCGGGAATGCGAACATCGAGCGGTATAGGATGACCAAAAGCGAAATTGTCGATTGCGCGAAATTGGCGGCGGAACTTGGGTATGGCACGGTCGTTCTTCAAAGCGGAGAAGACCCGGGAATCGAGCGGAAATGGATGGCAGGCGTCATCGAAAAAATAAAGGCGGAAACGGGACTCGCAGTTACGCTGTCTTTGGGCGAGCGCGAATTTGCCGATTTGGCGGCGTGGAAAAGCGCGGGAGCGGACAGGTATTTACTCAAGTTCGAAACCGGCGATTCGAATCTTTATTCGAAAATTCATCCGCCGGCGACGGGGGAATCGGCTGAAGTAAATGAGCGGCTCAAAATACTTTCGCAGTTAAAAGAACTGGGTTACGAAACCGGAAGCGGAATTATGCTTGGGATTCCGGGCCAGAGTTATGAAAGCAACGCCGACGATTTACTGCTGTTTAAAACGCTAGACCTCGACATGATTGGCATCGGGCCATACCTTCCGCATCCCGATACGCCGATGGGCGCGGGCGAATTCAAGCCGCTTCCGCCATGCGAGCAGGTTCCGGCATCGGAGCTTATGACTTACAAGGTTATCGCGCTCGCGCGGCTCGTTTGTCCGCATTCGAACATTCCGGCGACAACCGCACTTGCGACATTGAACAAAGAACGGGGGAGGGAACTAGGCCTTGCGAGAGGGGCGAATGTCGTTATGCCGAATCTTACGCCGCCGAAGTATCGAATCAAATACGAAGTGTATCCCGGCAAGGCGTGCATCGCGGAAACCGCTCAGGCATGTTACGCGTGCCTTTCGGCGCGGCTTGAAGTTATAGGTAGAACCATGGGGGAAGGTGCCGGAGGGCGCAACAGGTCCGGCGTCTGAAAGTCCGGTAAAGATATTCCGCTCCGCGCTCCGATATTAGGAAGTGTGGCAATTCGATATCAAATCATCGCCACGCATTTTTTTGGAGGAGTCATCATGATTGGAATGAGTAACGGCGGAGCGGGAGGGAAATCCCGCACGTTATTAACAAATGGCATCCGAGTTTGCACCGGAGTTGCGATAATTGCATTTTCGCTTGTATTGGCCTTGGGTTCGTGCGTTTCCGATACGAAATCGGTTCCGGGAACGGGCGGGAAGCAAACAAAAAGCGCGAGCGTGGCGGACGCCATTAGCGAACTGCGCGGCATTGCACCGCCGGCCGGCGTGGACGAAGGAATTTGGAGCAAACTTGTCGCCGAATTTGAGTCCGTGCTTAAAAACACGGGTGAAACCAGATTTTCGTCGCGAGTGCCGCTGGGAGACGAAAATCGCGTCAACGACCTCGAAGCTTTCGAGTCGGGCGGTACAGACCGGCTTCGATGGTCTTACAAAAACGTGGGAGACTATGACCAAAGCGGGGAAGTCGGCATTCCGGATATTACGCCGATAGCGTTGCACTATTCGCACGTGCGCGACCAGTTCGGCAACTGGCCAGATGAGAGCGACGAAATTATCGACGGCGATATGAACGGGGAAATCGGCATACCGGACGTGACACCGATTGCGCTGAATTACCTGGCGACGGTCGAAGGATATAACGTCGAAACCGCAGCGGCGCCGGGCGGGCCTTATACGCTGCTCGAATTCGTGCCCCTTCCCTCGCCTTCGGCGCAAGGCAGAATCGTATTCAACATCGAACTTCCCGCCGGAGCGCAGGATTATTTGCGCGTTCGGCCAATCGGACCGAATTCCGAAGTCGGCTCGTCGAGCAACGTAATCGTAATCGCGCTGGACGTTCCGCCGACCGTAATCGATATAAACAGAACGGAAGGCGGAATGGGCGAAGCGCTGCAGTTCATCGCGTCGGTCACGGGAACGCAGCCGATAGACGTCGAATGGAATTTCGGCGGCAGCGCCACGCCGAACACGGCCAGCGGCGCAAGTACGGTCGTTACGCTAGGAGACCCCGGCGAATATACGATTACCGTAAACGCAACGAACGGCTTTGGCACTGACGAAGCGACATTTCCTTTTACGGTGACCCTCGTTGGTGACGCTCCGGTTATTTCGTTCGTGACGCCGACTGTCGTGCAAAGCGGTGTCGAGACCTCGATTTCCGCAACGGTTTCCGGCACGGAGCCGTTTACGTACGAGTGGGACTTCGGAGGAGGCGCAACGCCCGGTACGTCCGGCGAGGCAACGCCTTTAATTATGCCGGGTGCGGAGGGAACGTATAACGCCAGCCTGACCGTGACGAACATTATTGGAAGCGACACGCTGGATTTTTCGCTCGAAGTCAAAGACGACGACGTGACGCCGCCCGCTTGGGACACGACAATAGGCATCACGGCGGCGACTCCGGTGGCGAACAGCAACGAAATAAAGGTGAATTTCGGCAGGGCGACCGACAACGTGGACGAAAATCCCCGATATCACATTTATTACAATAAGTCGTCGCTTTTCGACATCGAAAACCTCGAAGGTCAGTTCGAAGAGGGCGTATGGTGGATTCTTCACTCGGACCCGCCGCCGTACGAAGTGACAATCGTCGGGCTCGAACCCGGTGAGGAATATACTTTTCTCGTAAGAACGAGGGATGAAGCGCTTCCGCAGCCGAACTTCGACACGAATACGGTAACGATGAACGCGACCGTGGATCCGAACGGACTTAACGTCGGCGCAATCGCTTATACGCCGGACAACGATCCCCCCATCGGAACGCCGATTACGTTCACCGCGCAGGTTACGGGCGGAAGCGGCAACTATACGGGAACGTGGTCCGACGGCGACGACGCGTTCGGTTTCTTTTTCGAACCAAAAGCGGCAGGCGGAACCGTCAGCGCGGTTTGGGGTACGGCTCAGGGAGACGTTTGGTACACGATAAATCTGTCGGTAAGCGACGGGGCGGGGCGAACGGGCAAGCAAGTTTTAAACAGCGTATACGTTTCGCCGGGAACTCCTTTGTCGCTTGCGTCGGACGTTTATCCGCTAATTCAATCACGCTGCATCGGTTGTCATTCCGGAGGATTCCCGCAGGAAAACCTCAATATGGGAAGCGCGGCGATAGCGCATGCAAACCTTGTGGGCGTGACGTCGCAGCAGAAACCTGCGCTCAAGCGCGTCCAGGCGTTCGACCCTGAAAACAGCTATTTCATCCACAAGATTACAGGCAGGCCGGGTATAAGCGGCAACCGTATGCCGCCGGGCGGGCCGTTTTACGACGCGAATCAGACCAACACGTTTCTGACTTGGATTTTTGGAGGCGCACTACCCTAACCGGGTTCGGCTTTGGAGAAACCAAAAGACAAAAGGCCGGAGGATTCCCTCCGGCCTTATTTCGTTCTACCTTAAATTCGGGCTACGGGATAATCGCGCCGGAATCGAATCTCAGCAGGTAAATGCCGGGATCTTGCTCGCTGCTGTACACGGCGGTGAACCCGCCTGCGCTGTCTTGCGTGTGCGAAAGAAAACCGGTATTCCAAAGCGGTTCGCGTGCCGAAACCGGATAGGTCATCGTGGAACCGCCGGGAACTTTGACGCCGAGGCGAAGAGAATTCGTCGGCCTGTCAACGAACATCGAAGATAACTTCCAAACGCCGCCGTTGCTGCCGCCGTATAGACTGAACGGAGTTATGTAACGGGCATCCGCGCTGACGATTTCCTGCGCCCACGGCGGTCCGCCGGTTATCATTTCTATCCGGTTTTGCGGGCTGTTGAAGCCCATAACGTAATTGCCCGTGCCATGGTGAAATTCGGCACTCGGATTGAGACCTGCAAGCGCCGAAAGCGACGCCTCGGTAAATTGCCAGTCCGTTCCGTCGAATCGCCCGAAATTGAGACGGCCGAACACGACGTCGTAGAAAACGGGAATGATGTATTCGCCGTTCGGGTCTAGCGTAAGGTCGAGGCCGAAAGGAATAATGTCGAGGCTTTTGACGTCCTGAATCGCCCATGGGGACGTGGCGTCCGGCAAAGTTGCCAACCGGAGCATAAACGGTCCGGCCGGGTCGGTTTCGAAAAGATAAAGGACGTTTATCAAATTCGAATGGCCCGCCAAAATTGCGACGTCGTCGAACGCGCCGGTACCGAGAGGTGCGATTATCGAACCGGGCGGGACTGTGCGGAAGCCCGAACTCCACGTCGTATAATAAAGATCGTTTCCTTTCTGATATACGATGTGGAAGGTGTTTCCAACGTTTTCGATTCCCGCCGTTTTAAAGTCGCCGTCCACTCCGGTGTTTATGGCGTTCGTCATATCGAAAACGCCGCCCTCGTACAGCCCGCCGTAAAGAGCGAGCGAGAATCCGCCGGAGGGATTACGCCTCTTTTCGACCATAAGAAATCCCGACGCGCCATCCTCGGTACTCGCGATTATGTTGCTGCCGTGCGGCAGGAAGAACGAGCCGAGCCCGTCCGTTACGTTTTCCGAAAGTGGAGCGCTTTGAGACAGCCAGTCGATAAACCATAGGTCGTGCGTGTCAGTATCTCCGACAATGCTGAACGGATTGGTTTTATCGAGAACAATCGCGGGGCTGCCGGCTTCCGACTTCGAGTCGTCAGCAATCGTCCAATTCGAAGAATTGCCCGTATCGTGGTTTCTGATAAACAAGTAAGGATTATGCGGGGGAGCGAGATTGGATGTCGCTATATAGCTGTTGTTCGAGTTCGGATCGAAAATTGCGTCGATGGAATATCCGATCGAACCCGTGCCCGGTATCGTGGAAACATTCCAGCTGCCGCCTGCGCGGTCGGCCTCGGCTATTTTCAAATCGGTGTCCCTGAAATAGACGAATAGTTCGAGTCCTGAACCTCCGTGCATCGAATAGTCGTATTGACCGACCGAAATCGGCGTCAATAAATCGCCCCAAGCGTCCGACGCGGCGTCGCGTTCACGGATGCCGATGTTTTGCGTCGCCAAATTGCAGTAAGAGACCGTGTAATATTCATCGCCTTGACTGACGAGCATTGCAAGCTGAACTTCGCCGCCGTTGTAGCCGGAACCGAAGGCCTCTTCGAGCTTCCATTCGCCGCTCGGACCGGAATTTTGATCCCACAAATAGCAATGGACGATTCCCGTAGATGTATCGCCCCACGCAATCGCGGGAGCGAGGTTCGAGGTCGGAACGGTATCGAGCCAGCCGATTTGTCCGGGCGGAAGCGACGAGCTTATTTGGACCGGAGCGCCCCACGAAAAACCGTCGTCGTCCGTTTCGATTGTGTAAACGTGCCCCGCGGCCGCGAAGGTTATGTACATGAATCCGCCGCTCGTAATCGCGCCGGCAGTACCTTCGATTTGCCCGGTAAATTGATCTAGCTCTTGAATCGGCACTTCTTCGATGACGCCCGTCGCGATTTCGCGCCGGAAATAGTGAAGCGTGCCGTTGTTTCTCGATACCGTAACGAAGTGTATGTAGTCGAGCGATGCGCACATCGCCGAACCGTAGTCGAACATCTTGCCGGCCGCAACGAAATTAGCGGGGGCGAACCCAGCTTCCTGTTTCGAGCCTTTACGGTAGAACATTGAGTTGCTGGGAACGGCGTCCGCAGAAGTGACCTTGACGAGCCCGGTAGTATCGGCCGCGGCGGGAACGCTAATGAGAATTTCCGTCGGCGTCCACGAAAGGATTTCGGGCGAAGCATCGTTCAGCGTAAGGCCGTTGAATTCGAGCGTTCCGATGAGAGAGCCGAAGGCATTTCCGACGATTCTCAAGTCGTCGCCGCTGGCTGCGCGCTGTGGCGTTACGTCGATTATTACCGGAGTTTCGGTAGGTTGAACATCTATTTGAACAGCGTTTGTCGTGCCCACTCCGAAGACATCCACGTAAACGTCTTTCATTCCCCAACCGTAAGGTACGGACGTAGTAATCGTCGTATTTCCCCAAATAAGCACCGTGGCCTCGACGCCGCCAATCATCACTTTGCTTTGACCTTGAGTGTTGCCGAAGTTTCCGCCCTGAATCGTGAGCGATTCGCCTTCGATAACCGGGTCGGGAGTGGCCGCCCAAAGATACGGGCTGGTGCAGATGAACGGGCCGCTCCATTCGGCGGGCAATCCGTCAATGGAAACTCGAACCGGTCCGTTAATCGTGGCGGGAGGAATTTCGGCGAGAATCTGCGTCGTCGTCCAGTTCAAAATCGGCGCTTCGATGAACGTCGTTTCAAGCACTACGGATGGTCTGCGAAGCGACGACACCGAGCCGCCCGTGTTGATTCCCCAGAAATATACTTTATCCGTTGCGGGATTGTAGTTGCCGAAATGCTGACCGGTAATAAGGACTACTTCGCCGGACGCGCCGGAGGCGGGCGAAACGTTTAGAATCGTATGTTCCGTAATGACAATCGACCTTTCCGGTGACAGCGGGCTTTCGTCGCCTTCGTTGTCCTGAACCGTGATTCTGTAAAAATACTCAGTACCGATTATTGCGTTGAAAATGTCGTTGTAAGTCAATGCGGGCTGCGGCATGTGCGGAATTACCGAGGCGTTGATTTTGACTGCCTCGCTCGGATCGAAGAACGGCTGGGTTGACTTGTAAACGTTGTAGCCTGCAACTCCGGGCTGGGAAGACGTGTCGAACGTCAGCCGTACGCCCTGTGGAATCCCGCTCGCATCCCTGATTACGTCGAGAATAAGGCTGTCGTCGTATTCAGGACTTGGCTCTGCCGCGGGGGGCGGAATCGTTCCGGGTTTCTCAATTCCCGGCTTGTGGCCGCCTTTGCCGCAGGAGGAAAGCGCAACGGCAATGGTAAAAACCGTCAAAATCGCAATGATGAAATTACGCATAATAGTCACCGTTAAAACCTTCATCGCTGAAATGAAATGAATCAAAATCGAAATCCGGCCATCCCGCTAAAATTGCTCCGGGCCGCCGCCGCCCCAATCGGTGGGATTTGGCAATACGGCGAACTGAACCGGCGCGCTTTGCAGCCCTTCGTTTTCCACGACGATGTCGGCGTTGTCCGTTCCGGATGGAACGTTGAACTGAATTTCGGTGTCGGACCAAAAAACCGCTTCGATCGGCGAGCCGTTCCAAAGCAATCTTCCGTTGGTTCCGTTTTCGAAATACATGCCGGAAATAACTACCAACGTTCCCGAAACTCCCCGATTCGGCGTGATATTCAAAATTTCCGGCGTGCCGAAGTCGACGATGACTTCCACGCTGGCGCTTATCGGCATCATTTCGCCTTCGAAATCAGTTGTTACGGTAAGCGTCGCCGTGAAGTTTCCGGCCGCCGTGTACGTAAATGGCACGTCGCCTTCGAGCGTAAGAAGGGGCTCTTCGAAGCCGTTCAAAACGAGCGGTTCGGAACCGTCGCCGAAGTCAAGAACGATTTCGGTCGGATGCTCGTCGTCGGAAGCGACGTCTACCGCGAACACGACGTCCAAATCGCGCTGTCCCGCAAGCGGCGCGCCGCCCAACGATGCGCTTCTCAAATCGATTATGTTTTCGTCGTAATTGAACACGGCGCCTTTGGAATCGGTGACGGTTAGCGTGACCCGGTAGATTCCGCTTTTCGCGTATTGATGCCGGGGATTTTGCTCGCCGCTTGTGTTTCCGTCGCCGAAATCCCATAGGAAAGTGAACGGCGGATTGCCGCCGGAGAGCGTCGCAACGAATTGAAATTCGTTCGGGTTGCCGGTCGGCTGAGGGACTTGCACCGTTACTTGAAGCGGCGGAGGGGGAGGAGGCGGAGGAGGAGGCGGAGGCGGAGGCGGTTCCACTTGACCGATGATTGTAATCAGCGACGACGTGAACGATGCCGTTCTGCCGCCGCCGTCGGTGGCCGTTAACTTGATGGTGAAATCGCCGCCGTCGAGGAAAGTATGGGAGAACCTGTGGCCTGAGCCGATGCCGCCGTCGCCGAAATCCCAAGCGAACGAGACCGGGTCGATTCCGCGCTTATGAAACGCAAAGAAATTTATTGCCAGCGGAGCATCGCCGGATGCGTAGTCAGCATAAGCCCAAGCCTCGAAACTCGTCGCTTCTTCAAGCTGGCTGAGCAAAATGAACAGCAGGTATTTTCCCGTTCTCGAAATCTTAATGAGTACGGTTTTGCCATCCAAGCCGACAACCGCGCTGGTGTAGGCAATCGGACCCGAACCCGGTACGTCCCGATATACGTATATCAGCGTACCCGGCGTCAGTGGAGTCTCGAGTGTTAGTCTGACTTCGATTTCACCGGTAAAATCGCCGGTAATCGAATTCAGAAGTTCCAAAGCATCCACCAGATAAAATCCGGCCGGTACCGCGCCTTGTGGAAACGTGTATGCTTTCACGTACGGCCTGTCGGAACCCGGTGAAAACGCGGAAGCATTGGGCTTTAGTCCCGTATCCGGCGGTGCGATATTGAACGAACCTCCGTTGCAGGCCAGAAACAAAGACGAAAATGCCAGCACTGAAACGGCAAGCGCAATCAAGGTTCCCGCAGCCGGAAACCTGCGCGTACGACAAATTTTTACGAACTTGGCAATCAAGGCACTCCCCACCTTCGGTATGAAAATGAAGCCGGCTAGATTATACCTTAAAGTATATAAATCGGACACTCGCCGGAAAATTTCATTTTCGGAGCCCGCCAGGTCGTGTAAACTTAATTCGCTTGATAGGTACGCTAATCAATATAGGCGCGATTACCATCGGCTCGGCCGCGGGAATCGCCGCGGGCGGCGGCCTGAAAGAAGGCACGCGCGCCGTTCTTCTTGCTTCTTTGGGCGCGGTAACGATAGTTTACGGGATTTCGATGGGGCTAAAGTCGGCCAACATACTTGTTCCACTCGGCGGAATTGTTATCGGAACCATTATCGGATGCGCATTGAATCTGGACGCGCGGCTCGAATATGCCGGCACGTTTCTTCGAAATCGTTTCGCAAAAGATGGCCTGCATTCGCGATTCGTGGAAGGATATATGGCCGCTTCGATTCTGTTCTGTGTCGGGCCGATGACCGTTCTTGGCTCATTCGAAGACGGTCTCGGAATGGGTTATAAAACGCTTGCAATAAAATCGCTTCTCGATGGCGTAGCGAGCGCGGCGCTCTCAGCGGGATTGGGAATCGGAGTGTGGTTTTCTGCTATTACCGTTCTCGTGGTGCAGGGGGCGCTTACCTTTGCCGCAGGCGCTTTGTCCGTACACGTATCGGAAGGCATTATTTCCGAACTTTCCGCTTGCGGCGGGTTTATGCTAATCGTAATCGGCTTGGGATTGTTGGATGCCGTTAAAACGAGAGCGACGAATATGACGCCGGGCTTGCTGATTACGCCGCTCCTAGTTTGCATGCTGGATGCGTTTTCAATAGGTTGGGCTTTTTGAGATTATTTCGGAGGGAAACTTTTTCTTTTCGACAGGGTTTCTTGATAAATATCGGCGATTTGCCGATATTTCGAGCTTTACTTAAGACCGAGCATGTGTTTTACGGTCGGTTCGAGCAATTCCTCCCGGCAACATACCGCCCCGGGAAACGATGATTTTGCTTTTTCGACGGCTTCGGGATTACCGCCCGAAAACAGAATCGGAATATGGCCGGTTTTTTTGCCTGAAGAAATGCCGTCGGCGGTAGCGCGTCCGTGGGAGGGCAATCTGGATAGCGATATAACGACGAGATTGGGATTGAACGCTACCACTGATTTCACGGCGCGGCCGCCGTCAATCGCCTCGAATTCCACATAAAGTCCCAGACCAGAAATCCTTGAAGCAAGTTCGCGCGCCTCGGATTCGTTGAAATGGACAAGGAAGACCCGCTTCGGACCCCACGCGGACGTGCCGAAGCCTGATGTTTGTTTTGGAGTCATAAAGGATTCACCGGAAGCCGAGTGTAACACAACTATCGTGCGGTCGCCAGCACGATAAAGCGAAAGATACCAGACCGTAATGCGGATATGCTCCGCACGGGTTCATTGTAACTTCGGTAACAAGCATTTTAATCGCGCCTATTTTGAATAAATCGAGCCATATCGATGGTTGTTATATTGTTGCGGTTCCGCGGCTTACCGCCGCGGTCCGAAGTTCTTGTTCGATTAGGCTGCGGGCCTTTTTGGAAGGCTGTTCGGTGTTCGGTGGCGTAAAACTGGGAGTGCCGGGACTCATCCTCTCTTGCCTGTTTGGCATATTCGCGGGGATGGGCGGCTACACGTTTTATTACGCGAAGGGTTATTCGTATCTATCGAGCGACCCGCAAGCGTGCGTCAACTGCCACATTATGCGCCCGCAGTTCGATGGCTGGCAGCATGGAAGCCACAAGGCGGCGGCGACCTGCAACGACTGCCACACTCCGCACGATTTTCTGGGCAAATATTATACGAAAGCGGAAAACGGTTATCACCATTCGAAGGCATTCACGCTTCAAAATTTCCACGAGCCGATTCAAATACGCAAACGAAACGAGGATATCGTTCTCCACAACTGCATACGATGTCACGGCGAATTCGTTAGCGAAATTACGGCTCACGCCGGCGGCGATTTCGATTGTTTGAGATGTCACGCGGGCGTCGGTCACGACTCCGCAAGGTAACGAGGTAAAGAAATGGGAACGGAAAAGGGAAACGGAAAGCATCGGGCCGGCGTATCGCTTTGGCTTTACGCTTTGACCGTATTTATCGTCGCGGCGGGCACCGTCGGGGTAATGATGCTGCGCGAGAACATCGCCACCCGGAAAGCGGAAGGCCAGCGCGTCGCGGTCGAGCTTGTGCATCTGACGGAAGACACAATCGACCCGGCGGAATGGGGAAAGAATTTTCCGCGGCAGTACGACAGCTACAAGCGGACAGTCGATATTGAAAGGACAAAGCACGGCGGAAGCGAGGCGTTTCAAAAGCTGGACGAGTTCCCGGTTTGGCGTACGCTTTTCAAGGGGTATGCGTTCAGCGTGGATTATCGGGAAGAACGCGGTCACGCATACATGCTTCAGGACCAGGAAGAAACATTGCGCGTAACGGATTTCAAACAGCCCGGCGCGTGCCTACACTGTCACTCGTCGGTTCTTCCCGCATACCTGACCAAGGGAAAAGAAGCTCTGCCGGGCGGCGGAAGGCAGGAGCAGATAATGAAGGGATTCGAAATCGTGAACGCGATGCCGTATGAAGAAGCGCACAAATTGGTGACACATCCGATTTCATGCGTGGACTGTCACGACCCGGAATCGATGGCTCTGCGAATCACCCGCCCCGGATTCGTTAACGGAATCGCCGCGCTGGCCGCATCGGACTATCCGGTGCCGCAAATGCCGAGCATTGAAAGATGGAGAAAGGAAGGCAAAAAGGGAACATACGACGCGAACAAGCTGGCGTCGCGTCAAGAAATGCGCAGTTTCGTGTGCGGGCAGTGCCACGTCGAGTATTACTTCAAAGGCGACGGAAAATATTTGACCTATCCTTGGCATAACGGGCTAAGGATGGAAGACGCAGAAAAATACTACGACGAAGTCGGCCACAAAGATTGGACGCATCCGGATTCGGGGGCTCTGATGCTAAAGGCGCAACATCCCGAATTCGAAATGTGGAGTACGGGCGTGCATTCGAGAAGCGGCGTGGCATGCGCGGACTGCCATATGCCGTACATCCGGGAAGGGGCAATCAAAGTCAGCGACCATCATGTTCGCAGTCCGCTACTCAATATTTCCCGTAGCTGTCAGGTCTGTCACTCGTTTCCGGAATCTGAGCTTTTGGCTCGCGCCGAAACGATTCAAGACAGAACCGCCGAGCTGTTGCATCGCGGAGAGCAGGCAACGCTCGAACTTGTCGAATCGATCAAAGCCGCGCGTGAAGCGGGAGCGACCGATGATTCATTGAATGAAGCGATGGACCTGCACAGAAAAGCGCAATGGAGGCTGGACTTCGTCGCCGCGGAAAACTCGATGGGGTTTCACTCGCCGGGCGAGGCGGCGAGGATTCTCGGCGAAGCCATAGACTATGCGAGGCAAGGTGAAGTGGCCGTACTCAAAGCCGCCGGAAGCTAGCGCCCGCCGCCGAAGCCGCATCCGTCAATGGACGGATTTAAGCGCGCAATGTTCGGTATCAATCTATTTTTCTTGACATAGCCGGATAGCGTCGTATAATGATTGGCTCTATCTGGCAGACTCCTGCGTTCCCGACCGGGGACAAAAGGGGGTGATATGGGGATGACGACAATTATTAGCAGTGATGTGGTGCAGGGCCGTATAGCAGAAATACGGAATTTCGGCGCGTTCGTTTGGCTACAGAACGGAAAGAAAGGGCTCGTGCACATCAGCGAGATTAGTGACAACTACGTTAAGGACATCCACAGCGCAGTCAAACCCAACCAGAAGGTGAAGGTCAAGGTGCTGTCCATCCAGGATGACGGCCGCATCGAGCTGTCAATCAAACAGGCGATGAACCTTGATTACACCAAACCGCCCTTGCCCGACCCAAGGGAAGAGCTAAGGGAAAACGTGGACATGTTTCTGGGCGAGCCGCCCAACATAAACTTTCTCGCAGACGGCAGAACTTCGCCCGACTTCGAGGGAATGCTCAAGAACTTCAAGAAGGATTCCAACGAAAACAACCTCGATTTAAAGCGGAGCATCGAAGCGAAGCGTGGAGGAATGAAAAAGAAGCGATAGTCCGCATACGGCGTCTGTCGTAAAGCGCCGGGGTGGCGGAATTGGCAGACGCAAGGGACTTAAAATCCCTCGGGATTTTTCCCGTACCGGTTCGAGTCCGGTCTCCGGCAAGACTGCAATCATCGGGGTGTCCTGACGTAGCGATACGCGGACGCCCCGTTTTTTTTTCGTTTAAGTGCATTTCCAAATTGAGATGCGAGGATTGACATGAAGAAGTTCGGCCGTGTGGATACAAGCTATAATTTTCCGGCGCTCGACCGGGAATTTATGGAGCTTTGGCGCGATAGAAACGTTTTTGCGCGATCGGTTTCCAAGGATTCGCCGCGCGGCAAATATATTTTCTACGAAGGGCCGCCGACAGCGAACAACAACCCGCACATCGGCAACATGCTCACGCGCATTATCAAGGATTTGTTTCCGCGGTTTCGAACGATGCAGGGCTATCACGTCAAGCGCAAGGCCGGCTGGGACTGCCACGGGCTGCCGGTCGAAATCGAAATGGAAAAGCGGCTTGGACTTACCGAAAAATCCGAAATCGAAGCGCTAAAAGATACGGCAAATGAATCTATTGCGCATTTCAATTCGCTTTGCAAAGAAAGCGTGGTCGAATATACGGAGGAATGGGTGCGTCAGACGCATCGCATCGGATTCTGGCTGGACACCGAAGACGCGTATTTTACGATGGACAACCGCTACATAGAATCCGTTTGGTGGATTTTAAGCAGGATGTTTAGTCGAGGTCTTCTATACAAGGGACACAAAATTCTGCCGTTTTGTCCGCTTTGCGGCACATCGCTTTCGAGTCACGAGGTTGCCCAAAACTATAAGGAAGTGAAAGACCCGTCCATAACCGTGCGAATGAAAATCGTGCCGGGACAAAAAATCGGCGGCGTGGAAACGTCGGAAGATATGAGTTTCCTCGTATGGACGACGACGCCTTGGACGCTGTTATCGAACGTGGCCGTGTGCGTGCATCCGGACGTGGATTACGTGCTGGTCGCCCGCGTGGACGAAAAGGCCGGAAACGAAAAGCTGATACTCGCAAAACCTCTTCTCGCAGCATTCGGACTTGACGAATGCGAGGTGCTGGCGGAATTCAAAGGGCGGGAGCTGGAACGCGTCAAATATATTCCGCTATACGATTACATGGGGAGCGGCGGGAAAGATTGCTGGTATGCGACGCTCGGCGATTTCGTGACGACAGAGGACGGCACGGGCATCGTGCACATCGCGCCGGCATTCGGCGAAGACGACTATAAAATCGGAATGCAATACGATTTGCCGGTGATATGCGCGGTGAAACCCGACGGCGGACTTATGCCGGAAGTCGAAGCGAAGCACGAAGCGTGGAAAGGCAAGCTCATCAAAAACTTCGGGCAGGGCGAAGGCGTTGACCCGGATGTAATCACCGACCTTAAGTATCGCGGATTGCTTTTCAAAAGCGAAAAATATTTGCACCAATATCCGTACTGCTGGCGGCATGAAACGCCGCTCATCTATTACGCAATAGACTCGTGGTTTTTCAAGACCACCGCGATAAAGGACGAACTTGTCGCGGCGAACAAAGCGGTCGAATGGCGGCCCGAGCATGTGCGCGACGGCCGAATGGGAAATTGGCTTGAAAACATAATCGATTGGGCGATAAGCCGCAATCGCTATTGGGGCACTCCGATTCCCGTGTGGGTGAACGACAAAACGGGCGAACTTAAAGCATTCGGAAGCTATGCCGAGCTTTTCGAAGCGGCAGGCAAAGACGCGCCGGACGATTTTTACGACGTGAGTAAATTCGACCCGCATCGCCCGTTCATCGACGAATTCACGTGGGAGGACGGCGAGGGCGGAGCGTGGCGGCGCGTACCGGAAGTTATCGACTGCTGGTTCGATTCGGGCTCGATGCCGTACGCGCAAGTGCATTTTCCGTTCGAGCAAAGCGAATTTCCGATAACCGACTGGTGGCCGGCCGATTTCATAGCGGAAGGCATCGACCAAACTCGCGGCTGGTTTTTTACGCTTCAAGTTATCGGCACTTTTCTCGCGAACGACCCTGAGTTTCAAAGATACGCCGCAATCGGGGCAGGCGATTCGGATGGCAAAATCGTCGGCGAAAAACCGCCGGCATATCGAGTGTGCATCGCGAACGGCCACGTGCTGGACGAGCAAGGAAGGAAGATGAGCAAGCGGCTCGGCAATGCGGTTGACTTGATGGACGTCGTCGAAAAGCAGGGCGCGGACGCGGCGAGGTGGTATTTCTTTCAGGCGCAGCCGCTCGGCCCGATACGGCTGTCCGAGCGCGCCGTGCGCGAAAGCCAGCAGGCGTTTCTGATTCCGCTTTACAACGTGTATAGCTTCTTTTCGATATACGCGAACATCGACGGTTTCGACCCGGCAGAGCATGCCAATTCGGACGCGGATTTGAGCGTACTCGATAAGTGGATACTCGGCAGGTTTCAACTTACGCTGGACAAAGTCACGAAAAATCTCGAAACCTATCGCATCACCGAATGCACGGACGCGCTAATTGAATTCGTCGACCATCTTTCGAATTGGTATTTGCGGCGCAGCAGGCGCAGGTTTTGGCAGAGCGAAAAGAACGCGGAAAAATGGGCGGCTTATCAGACGCTATATAAAGTGCTGGTCGGGATGTCCAAAATGTGTGCGCCGTTCATCCCGTTCTTGAGCGAGGCGATTTTCCAGAATCTCGCGGCGGGCCGCATCGTCGGCGCGGCGGACAGCGTGCATCTCGAAGCATGGCCGGTTGCCGACCTATCCGCTGTGGACGAGCAAATCGACCGCGATATGGCGGACGTTTTGACGGCGGTGAACCTTGGACGCAGCGCGCGTTCGATAGGTAAAGTGAAAATCCGCCAGCCGCTTTCAAAAGCGACGCTGATTTCGACGGACGCCGGGATGAAAGACAGGCTCTCTGCGTACGAAGAAATAATCGCGGAGGAACTGAACGTAAAGGAAATCGCTTGGGCGAGCGACCAGGCTGAATTCGTAACCCGCAAGCTGAAGCTTAATTTTCCAGTCGCAGGGCCGCGGCTCGGCAAACTGCTACCGAAGGTGAAAGCTGCCGTCGAAGGTGTGGAAGACGTCGCGGGATTTATCGCCACGCTCGAACGCGACGGAAAAGTGGCGCTTGACCTGCCGGGCGGCGAAGGCGTGGACACTGGCGTGGATGGTATCGGCGCGTACGTTTTGAAAACCGAAATCGAAGTGGCAATAATCGAGCAAGAAGGCACGATATGCCAAGCCTCGCCGGAACTGCTCGTCGTACTCGATGTTCATCTGACGCCGGAGCTAATCGCCGAGGGCAGGGCGCGCGAACTCGTGAACCGCATCCAGACGCGACGGAAGGAACTGGATTTGAATTATGAAGCGCGGATAAGCGTGGAAATCTCGCTCTCTCCCGAAATCGCGGCCGACATCGAATCGAACCTCGCATACGTCAAGGGGGAAGTCCTCGCGACGGGCTGGCTCGCGGTGGACGCGCTTGAAGGCGACGGCGTCGTCGAAACGGAGATAGAGGATTATCCGGTAAGGTTTAGGATTGGGGTGGTGTAAAAATGGCGCATCGATGGACTGAAGCGATCGATTATTTTGCGGTTTTGCTTTATATGGAAGGTTGCTTTAATTCATCCGCGATAGCAGCATATTCCAAAAGGTACGACAATTCCCTTATCAATAGAGGTTTGGAAATCGGTTCGTTGGCTATGCGGGTAAGCAATGTAAAAGCAATTGATACTGGAAAAGGGCTTGAAAATTACGCGAAGCAAACTTGTCGAGTCTTCGAGTATTGCAGCGGATTGTCTTTGCTGGAAATTAAAAAAGGGCGGAAATTTAAGAATGCTAAATGCAGTTTTAGGATCTGATATCTAATTTCCACATTCCTTAGGGCTTTATCGGCACTTGTAGGCTTGGTCGCGCTTTTTAATATCGAGAACAATGACGATTTTGGAGTCGTTATCGACATCATATAGAATTCTGTAGTCTCCTACTCGGATACGAAACCCTATTCCAGATTTCGATTTAATTTTTGCGGAAGTAATGGTACGCGGCTGGTCTGCTAACTGGTCAATTTTTTCGGCGATTTTTAAAACGAATTTGTCCGGGATTTTTTCGAGTGCTTTAAGTGCTCGATTACCAATAGCTACAGGGTACTTCATAGCCGTCCGGCTTTCTTCAGATTAGCCTTTACTTTCTCGAAATCCGTATAGCTCGTGGTTTTCCGGCGCGCTTCATCCAGCGCGAGCGCGTCATCCGCATCTTCGAGCTTCGCAAGCATGCGCTCATATTCTGCGATGCTGAGTACAACCGAGCGCGGCTTGCCTTTCTCATCCACGATGTATTGAATTTTTTCTTCGGCCATTTCAATCACTCCTTTCGAACTGGGAATCATGGATATTATACCCCGTAGATTCAGAACATTCCTTTCGCCATTCCGTCTCCCTCGCCGGTATAAAACTTCGGTCGTTCGAGGTGACGTCTTATGCTTCATAGGCTTGCTATAACTTTGGCGTTTTATCTAATCGCGGCGGCGGTGGCGCTGTCCGTGGGCGTGCGCGACGCGCTATCTCAGGGTCGCGATATGCAAAAGCGTCCGCCGAAGGATGCGCCGCGGCCGGGCGAAGACGCGCCGGATTTCGAATTAGCGATGCTCGGCGGCGACGCGGAAGACAAAATCAGGCTGTCGGATTTCAAAGGCAAAAAGCCCGTAGTGCTCGTTTTTGGAAGTTACACTTGACCGCCGTTCAGAAAAAGCGCGGGCCGCTTGGAAGAGGTTTTTCAAAAATACCGCACGAAGGCGCAATTTTTTCTCGTGTACATTCGCGAGGCGCACCCGGTGGACGGCTGGATGATGCCGGTGAACGAACGAGAGCGGATTATCGTCGAAGACCCGAAGTCGCATGAAGAACGTATAGATGTAGCGGGCGAATGCGTGCGAGAGCTTGAATTGTCGCTGCCGACGCTGATTGACGATATGGAAGATTCGGCCAACAAGGCGTACGCCGCCTGGCCTGACCGGATTTTCGTAATCGGCAAAAACGGAAAGGTTTTCTATGCCGGCGGCATTGGGCCGCGCGGATTCAGCGTGGACGAGCTTGAAGATAGCCTAAAGAAGATTTTTAAAAACTAAAAGCCGGAAGCCGTTTAGTCATTCTCAAGCGCTCCGCCGCATATTGAAGCTGTGTAATAATAGGTCCTCGCTATCGACGGAGATCAGGCTTGCACGAGATACCGATGCTTGCGGACCTACTTGCGCTCGCCGTAATCGCGGTGGTCGCTGCGGTCGTTTTAAGCAAAATCAAATTGCCGGTAGTGGCAGGATTGCTCGCGGCCGGAGCGCTTGCCGGGCCTTACGGACTAAAACTGGTTCAGGAAAGCGAAAATCTTGAGCTGTTCGCCGAAATCGGCGTCGTGCTTTTGCTGTTCACTATCGGTCTCGAATTTTCATCCGACCGCGTCGCAAGAGTGGGGAAATCGGCGGCGCTTACCGGCGTGCTTCAAATCGTCGCGACGATGGGCGTTGTTATCCTTATCGCGCTCGCGTTCGAGCAGACGATACAGCGGGCGATTTTCTTCGGTATGGCGTTCGCGCTGTCGAGCACGGCGATAGTTTTAAGAAGCCTGCAGGACAGGGGCGAGGTGGAAGCCCCGCACGGAAGGCTGGTCCTCGGCACGCAAATAATGCAGGACCTTGCCATCGTGCCGATGATACTTGCAGTGCCGCTTCTCGCCGGAATGAACGGGGCGGCGGTCGGCGGGCAACTACTGATTATTCTCGGCAAGGCGTTCGTGCTGGTGGCCGGCACATGGTTTGCGGCGAGATATTTCATCCCGAAGCTTTTGAAAATTGTCGATGCAACGCGCAGCCGGGAAATATTCACGCTGACAATTCTCTGCCTCGGTCTCGGCGTGGCTTGGATAAGCCTTAAAGCTGGAATGTCTCTCGCTCTCGGCGCGTTTTTGGCGGGCATTATGCTTGCGGACAGCGATTTCGCGCACAGAGCGATGAGCGAAGTATTGCCGATGCGCGACGTGCTAACGAGCTTTTTCTTCATCGTTATCGGCATGCTGTTCGACTGGCGGGTGCTTGCGGGCAGTCCTGCGGCGGTATTGGGGCTGTTTTTTGCGCTATTAATCGGCAAGAGCATAATCGCCGCGCTCGGCGTATTGTTGCTTAAGTTTCCGGCGCGCGTGGCGTTTCTGACCGGACTCGGGCTTGCGCAGTTCGGCGAATTCGGCTATTTGCTTCTACGCGCAGGACTGGCCGAAGGGCTTATCGATTCGCAAGAAAAACAAGTCGTGCTCTGCGCCGGACTTTTAAGCATGTTCGTTACGCCGGTAATAATTATGCTCGCGCCGCATATTTCCGCAGGCGAAGCGCTGCTCAAACCGCTCGAACGCAAATTGGGCGTGCGCGGCATTGACGAACCGGAAGAATGCCACGAATGCATAGAAAACCACATCGTAATTGCCGGTTTCGGACCTGCCGGCAGGATGCTGGCAGGAGCGCTGGAACATTCGAACATTCCATACATCGTACTCGAATTGAACAGCAAAACGGTTTCCGAATACAGGGAGAAGGGCGAACCGATTTACTATGCGGACATTACGAGCGCCGAGGCTCTCCGGCATGCGCAAATCGAAAACGCGCTGGCGCTGGTGATTCTTATTAACGACGCCGAAGCGGTGAGAAGGGCGATTTCGATTGCAAAGCGGTTCAATCCGGATCTGAACATACTTGTCAGAAGCAGGTACATATTGAACGTGCCCGTGCTTGAGCGAATCGGAGCGACGAAAGTAATCGTCGAAGAAATGGAAGGCGCGAATAAAATGCTCGCCGAAGTATTCGGAATGCTCGGCAAAGAGCCCGAAGCAGCCGGCGTTTATCATTAGATTGCGCGCATTTTGCACTCCGAAACCGCTCGCGAACTAGCATTAAGAGGCTCATCGAGCGAAAAGCTTAGAGGCGGGACGGTTTTTCGGTATAATCTCCTCGGCGGATTTCGCCGCCCTACGGCGAGGCGCTCTTGCGCGCCTCGAATCATTTGGAGGATTGACGTGCGCTTGGCAAAATCTTCTGCGTTTTTACCGGCTTTACTCGGGCTGTTGCCCGTTATCGTGCTCTTGATTGCGTCCTGCGGCGGCGGAGGGGCGAAAAACTCGCCGGATTTGAACCGGACCGCCGATTTAAAGAGCATTGCCGCGGAAATCGATGCGCTCGAAACGCCGGAAGGCGTAAGCCCGGAGGTTTTTTCCGCTTTGACCAAGGCGCTTTTCGAAAAGCTAAAGGAGCGCGCAGAAACGCAGGGAAATGAAAGATTTGCCAATGCCGCGCCGAAAGGCGATGCCGGCAGGGTAAGCGATTTGGAGCTGGACGCGGAAACGGCGACGCTTCGATGGAGTTATACGAACGTCGGCGATTACGATTTCAGCGGCGAAACCGGTATACCGGACATAACGCCGATTGCGCTTCATTATCTCGCTATCGTTGACGACGGCGAAGGGGACGACCTTCTCGAAGCATGGATTGACGGAGACAATAGCGGCGACGTGGGTATTCCCGATATCACGCCGATAGCACTCAACTATTTGGGAACGGTTTTCGAATACGTGTTGCTGGAAGCGGACGAGCCGGAAGGCGAATTCACCGAAGTCTTGAGGGTGCCATACGAGGATGTGTCGGAGGATTTGCCGAAATCATTCGAAATCGCTCTGCCGCCGGGTGGAAAGAGATATGTAACCGTTCAGCCCGTCGACCGCGACGGAAACGCCGGCGAAACGAGCAACGTAGTCGATACGGTTGACGTTTTGCAAAAAGACCTCGAAATAGTGCAATCGTCCATGACGGTAAGCGTCCTAATCGACGGCGTCACTCAGCGGACAATCAACATCA
>JAANMV010000921.1_pt1 | contig 34538 bp, 29 predicted proteins | sample 7279661 | NCBI WGS metagenome assembly JAANMV01 (sample SAMN14094540, study PRJNA606508) | bioreactor metagenome | isolation source: A lab-scale SPAN reactor treating ammonium-rich wastewater day 121 | place: Ireland: Galway | collected 2017-05-16
GGGGGGGCGGGGGGAAGGGGTGAACACGGGTTGGAATACACCCCCGAAACAAGCCCCGTGCTGAAGAACGGGTGTCGGAGCCACGGCGTCAGGCGACCCGCAACGCGTCGCGGGTTCTCTGAGCAGGTGAAGCCCCCCCGACTCGGTATGCGCTGGTGCGTTACACTCCCCGCAATGGCGAGGAAGCGGAGAGAGGCTGGACCGATGGCGATCATGAACGACGCGGTGGCCGAGGCCACGATTGCGGGGCGAGCGAATGGCAAAGGAACGAAGCGGGGTACTCCGCCGGCGGTCTCCAAGCTTGAAGCACGCCGCAAACTCATCGCATTTGGCTGGTACGGCGGGAAGTTCTCGCACCTCGACTGGCTGCTGCCCCTGCTCCCGAAGTGCCACCACTACTGCGAGCCCTTCGCGGGGTCCGCGGCGGTCCTGCTCAACCGGCCACCCTCGCCGATCGAGACGTACAACGATCTCGACGGTGAAGTGTGCAACTTCTTCCGTGTGCTCAGAGAACAGCGCGAGGCATTGACGGAGGCGATTGCGCTCACGCCCTTCTCGCGCGAGGAGTTCGCGATCGCCTGCGACCTCGACCCGGCGCAGACCCCGTTCGAGCGTGCGAGGCGCTTCTACGTCAGAGCAAGGCAGGTGCGAACCGGGCTTGCCCAGACGGCGAGCGTAGGCCGCTGGGCAAACTGCAAGGACACGAGCCGCGCCGGGATGAGCGGTGTTGTCAGCCGATGGCTGGGCGGGGTTGAGTCCCTCCCAGAAATCGGTGCGAGGCTGCTGCGCGTCCAGATCGAGAACCGTCCGGCGCTTGACGTGATCCGGCTGTACGACTCGAAGGAGACGCTGTTCTACTGCGATCCCCCGTACGTTCACGACACTCGGGGCGACTCGAAGGCGTACACGCACGAGATGACTGACGAACAGCACAGGAACCTCGCCGACGCGCTCAACTCGGCGAAGGGGATGGTCGCGATCTCGAACTATGACTGCGGCCTCATGGACAGCCTCTATCCCCCGAGCCGGTGGCGGAAGATCGTCGGACCCGAGCGCACGATCCATTCCACGAAAGATATGCGCTCCGAGGTTCTGTGGGTCAACTACGACCCGGACAGAGTCGGCCCGAGCGACGTGCTATGGGAAGCGAAGTGATGCCAACGCCGAATGAGATACTCGCCGATGCACTGGCGAAGGCTGAACAATTCGGCGTTGCTCCTGCGGTTGCTGACAAGGACGCACGCTCGCGCATCGAATACGTGAGTACATGCCTCAGCAACAGGGCGGGCGTTCGCCTCCTGATGTCGTGCTTGCTGGCCAAGTTACACCGGCCCGAGATCGACCCCCGCAAGCCGTATACCGAGATCGGCAGCCCGGATTCCTTCTCGGGCCGCACGTACGACGAACAGTACCTCACGTCCTTCATCACCGTGAACCGACTGCCCTGCAACAGCACGACCGCGTTTCTGACTCCCGCCCTGCGAAATCAGGATGCGATGTTCACCACGGAGACCGTGCTTGTTGGTCGTCCCCCGAAGGTCTACAGCGACGCGCTCCAACTGCTGGACGACGTAGCAAACGGTCGGTTATCGGCGCATGACGTCCTTGTCGAAACCGTTCGCCATCTCATCCTCCTTCGCGACGAGAACCGCGCTCGCATGGAGTCGCTGAAGGCGCGGCTGAAACACGACAAGGACGGCCTCCCTCTCGCATCCGAGCAGATCGTCACGCTGCTCGGGCAACACCTCGCCTGCCGGCGCAGCAGCCGCTTGCCCGTGCTCGTCGTGGCCGCAGCTTATCAGGCCGTGTCGGCGAACTGGGGAGAGTGCGCAAGGCCCCTTCGCGGGCATCTGGCCGCCGATAAGCAGACCGGCGCCGGCGGAGACGTTGAGATATGCCTCACGAACGATGATCGCGTATGCACGATTTACGAGATGAAGTCCAAGCGAATCACCGCTGACGACATTGATGTTGCGCTACAGAAGATCGCGGAGCGATCCCCGCGCATTGACAATTACGTCTTCATCACCACGGAAGCGATCGATGATCGTGTCGCCGAATACGCTGCCGGCATGTACGAGCAAACGTTCGGCACGGAGATCGCCATTCTCGACTGCATTGGTTTCGTGCGGCACTTCCTCCATCTGTTTCATCGCCACAGAATTCGGTTCCTCGACGCCTATCAGTCGCTCGTTCTGAATGAACCGGACAGCGCCGTCAACCAGCCGCTCAAGGAGGCTTTTCTCACTCTTCGACAGGCCGCGGAGTCGGACGAATAGGGCCGCCGTACACTGCGTGAGCAGCGGGAGAGCCCGATGCACTATTGCCCACAACGCGCGACTCGGCGTTCGTGCTCAACACCTTAAAAAGGCCATCCACATGCCCACCACCCCCCTCATCCCATTCCTGACGATCCTCGTCCTCCTCGCCGCCTGTTCGACGGCCCCCTCCGGCTCGCGGGATGGCCAGGCCGCCCCTCGCACGGCCGCCTTTCTCTTCGACGGATCCTCGACCGACGCCTGGGTCATGGCCCGCGACGGCTCGGCGTGCCGGTGGGAGATCGACGCCGAGGGGGCGATGGTGGTGAACGTCGGGGCCGGCTCGATCCGCACGCGCGAGGCGTTCGGCGACTTCCTGCTGCACCTCGAGTTCGCCGTGCCGAACAACCCGCCGGAGTTCACCGGGCAGGCGCGCGGCAACAGCGGCGTCTATCTCCAGGGCCGCTACGAGGTGCAGATCCACGACTCGCACGGGCTGCCCCCGGCGGACAACCTGTGCGGGGCGATCTACTCGAAGGCCGCGCCGCTCGTGAACGCCGCCCGACCGGCCGAGGAGTGGCAGACCTATCTGATCGACTTCACCGCGCCGCGCTGGTCCGCTGTGGGAGACAAGATCGCCAACGCCCGCGTCAGCGTCTGGCACAACGGCACGCTGATCCACGACGACTTCGAGATCGACGGCACGACCGGCGGCGGCGCGCCCGAAGGCCCATCGCCCGGCCCGATCCTGCTCCAGGACCACGGCGACAGCCGCGTGCGGTTCCGGAACATCTGGATCGTTCCTCGCTGACCTCGCCGAAGCCTCGCTGAGACAACCCTTGGCCGGATCGTTCCGGGCAGTAGAATGGCCCCATGCTGTGGAGTTTCGGCGGCCGCGGGCGGCTGCTCACCCGCGCCGAGATCGCCCGCCGGGAGCACGAGCGCTGGCTGAACCGGGCGATCGCCTCGGGGACGCCGTACCCCCGCATCCCCGTCCGTCAGGTGCGTTTCGGCGGGTTCTCGGGGCTGATGGCTCGACCCGGCGGGCCGGAGCGTGCAGCACGGTGGTGGGACGCGGCCCTGGCGCGGGTCGATGAACTGGGCGGATGAAGGCCCGCCGCGCCGGTCGCCGATGGTCTAGGGTCGCGGCAGCGGCCGCACACGGGAGGGGGCGATGTCGGAGTCCACTGTGCCGGAGTCCAAGATCGCGACGCCAACACCCACGCGCACGACGCTCGCACGCCGGTGGCTCATCCGTGTCGTGCTCATCACGATCGCGCTCTGGGCGTTCGGCGCGTGGGGCCTTTACGACGCGCTCGTCGCCTATCCCAAGCGCGGTGCTGCCTACGCCGAACTCATGCAACTCGAATACCTCCGCACCGCAAACGACCGCGGCGTTCTGGGACAGGCGAGCATCGACGACCCGGCCGGCGAACTCGCCCGACTCCGCGCCAAGGACGTGACCCAGCGCTCGGCCGTTGAGCAACAGCGCCTGCTCTGGCTCGAAGCCCTTGCCACGCCGGGCCTGAACATGCTCGACCCCCAGCACACGCGCATGGAGAACCCCGGCGCCACACTCGCCCGACTCCAGAGCGAGTGGGCGCAGCGGCCGGCCCCGAAACCTCTCAGCTGGTTCGACCTGCCCAGCCAGTGGCTCATCCTCGTCGTCTGCTGGGGATTCGGCACGTGGATGCTGATCCTCTTCGGCATGGTTGCCTCGAAGCGCTACTCATGGGAGCCGGAGGCCCAGCGGCTCACGCTCCCCGGCGGCGCGACGCTTGTGCCCGCCGACCTCGACGACGTGGACAAGCGAAAGTGGCACAAGTTCATCGTCTTTCTGAAGATCAAGCCCGAGCACGCCACCCTGGGCGGGCGCGAACTGCGCCTGGACCTCTTCCGCTACAACCACCTTGAGTCCTGGGTGCTGGAAATGGAGAAAACCGCCTTCCCAGACCGCCAAGAAGAGGAAGAAGAGGCGGCCGATGGCAGCACGCCCGATCGGGGCGACGGACCGCGGACGGAGCCGGATGGCGCAGGGGCTTGACCTTGTTGCGGTGGGGATCGTGGCGTTGGCGTCGCTGGTCGGCGTCGTGCTGACGCTGCTCACGCTGCCGGGCACATGGTTCATCATCCTGGTCGCGCTGCTCTGCCAGTGGTGGCGCGAGGGCTTGTACGAGTGGTGGACGATCGCGCTGTGTGCCCTGCTCGCGTTCGCCGGCGAGGTCGTCGAGTTCGCATGGTCCGCACGCGGCGCGAAGCGCACCGGCGGCACAAGGCCGGGGATGGTCGGCTCGATCGTCGGCGGCCTGATCGGCGCGGTCGTCGGCACCTTCGTCATCCCGATCCCCCTGCTCGGCACGATCATCGGGGCCGCGGTCGGGGCCGGACTGGGCGCGGTCGCTGGCGAGCGGGGGATGTCGCAGCGGACGTGGCGCGAGTCGGCCGCGGTGGGGCGAGGGGCCGCGGTCGGCCGCCTGACCGCCGTCGCCATCAAGACGGGCATCGCCGGGATGATCGGGCTTGTGCTGACCACGGGCGCGATGCTCGCCTGAACGTCCGGCGCAGTATGCTCACCACCACGGACCCGCGACGGAGCGCAGCGTGACCGCACGGAAGAAGGACCACAAGGCAGGCCCCGGCCAGACCGACGGCGTGAAGCACTTCGTGCTCGACACGAACGTGCTGCTCCACAACCCCAACGCCCTCTTCGTCTTTCAGGAGAACCACGTCGTCATCCCGTTCCCCGTCATCGAGGAGCTGGACAAGCTCAAGCGCCGCGACGACGACATCGGGCGCAACGCCCGTGAGTGCATCCGCCACCTCGACCGCCTGCGCGTCGCCGGCAACCTCACCGAGGGCGTGGACTGGGGTGCGGTCAAGCCGACCAGCGGCGCGGCCGCCAGCACCGGGCGCAACGGCGCGACCGGCACCGTGCGCATCGACGCCGCGGACCACCAGCGGCCCGACCTGCTGCACGAGGACGTCCCCGACAACCGCATCATCGCGGTCGCGCTGGACCTGCACCGCGAGGGCAAGCGCACGGTCTTTGTCTCGAAGGACCTGAGCGCGCGGATCAAGAGCGACACGCTCGGCATCCACACCGAGGACTTCGAGAACCAGAAGGTGGACGCCGAGCGGCTCTACACCGGCTACCTCTCGCTCACGGTCGAGGGCACGCTGATCGACGATCTCTACGAGCAGCGCGCCCTGCCCCTGGAGCGGCTCGTCGGCGTGCTCGCGGGCGAGGAGGAGAGCGGCGAGCCGTGGCCAGTCGAACTCCGCGCCAACCAGTTCCTCCTGCTGCGCGACGCCGAGGACGAGCACCACACCGGCATCGCCCGCCGACCCGGCGACACCGACCACGTCATCCCCATCACCGGCCCGCGCAAGCCCGTCTTCGGCATCATGTCCCGCAACCTCCAGCAGATCATGGCGTTCGACCTGCTGCTGGACGACCAGGTGAAACTCGTCACACTGCTCGGGTCCGCGGGCACGGGCAAGACGCTGCTCGCTCTGGCAGCCGGCATGTCGAAGGTGCTTACCGAGGAACGCTACGAGCGGATGCTGTGCGCACGCCCGATCATGCCGATGGGGCGCGACATCGGCTACCTCCCCGGCGACAAGGACGAGAAACTCACGGCGTGGATGCAACCCATCTTCGACAACCTCACCTACCTGCTGAGCACGCGCGCCTCGCCCGGTCAGTCCGCCGAGAGCCAGAGCACCGAGCAGCGCATCCAGAAACTCATGGCCGACGGCGTCCTCGTGCTCGAACCGCTCACCTACATCCGCGGCCGCTCCATCCCTCACCAGTTCATGGTGGTGGACGAGGCACAGAACCTCACGCCGCACGAGGTCCGCACCATCGCCAGCCGCGTCGGCGAGGGGACGAAACTGGTTCTCACCGGCGACATCGGCCAGATCGACAATCCGTACCTCGACCAGTCCAGCAACGGCCTCTCGTACACGGTCGAGAAAATGAAGGGCCTGCCCATCGTCGGCCACGTCACGCTCGCCAAGAGCGAACGCAGCGAACTCGCCAGCCTCGCGGCCGAGCGACTCTGAGCGGACCCGAGACGCCCGCACACCCCGGGTAGCCCGCCACTCCGTCGAGGGGCTTGTGCATCACGCGCTACACCCTTGCGCCGTCGGGGTTGAGACTCGCACCGGCGCGCCGTGTCCAGTCCCGCGCTACGCCCCCGGCGTCTCGGCGGACAGCCCGCGCACGCTTGCGGCGCGGCGTTGCCAGGCCGGGGCGGTGGTCTGCCTGGACTCCTCGGCCTCGGTGAAGTTCTCGCCGAAGCGGAAGAGGCGGAAGGAGTTGGCGAGGACGAAGATCTCGCCGGCGAAGTGGTAGAGGCCGGCGAGCCAGACCTCGAGTTTGCCGGTAGCGGCGAGGGCGAGGCCGATGAGGACGATCACGATCGACGCGGCGATGTTCTGGGCGATGATGACGCGGGTCTTGCGGGCGAGTTCGATGAGGAAGGGGACGCGGTTGAGTTCGTCGGTCATCAGGGCGACGCCCGCCGAGTTCGTGGCGATGTCCGAGCCGGAGAGGCCCATGGCGACGCCGACGTCGGCGGCCGCGAGCGACGGGCCGTCGTTGATGCCGTCGCCGACCATCATGGTGCGCATACCGGCGGCGACCATCTGGCGGATCTGCTCGTGCTTCTCCTCGGGGTGGCACTCGGCCTCGATGGCATCGACGCCGACGGCCTGGCCGACGCGCTTGGCGACCGAGAGCCGGTCGCCCGTGAAGATGGCGACGGTGCGCACGCCGAGTTCGCGGAGTTTGCTGACGACACCGGCGGTGCCGGGCTTGATCTTGTCCTCCAGCCCGACCGCGCCGAGGTACCGGCCGTCGCGCATCACGTGCACGCCGGTCATGCCCTCGATGCGCTGCTCGACGGCCTCGACCTGCTGAGCGATGGCGGGGTTGAGTTCGCGCAGCCAGCTGGCGCGGCCGACGCAGAGTTCGCCGAGGGTGGTGCGCGCCCGCACGCCCCGTCCGTGGATTTCCTCGTAGTCCTGCGAGCCATCAGGGGTGATCTTGGCGGCGCGGGCCGTGCGCAGGATGGACTGGGCGAGCGGGTGGTTCGAGTGCTGCTCGCCGTTGGCGGCGGCCGCGAGCAGGTCAGCACCCTCGACGCCCGGGGCGGGCGCGAGGCGTGCGACCTCGAAGCGACCGGTCGTGATCGTGCCGGTCTTGTCCATGACGACGGCGTCGACGTTCGAGGCGGCTTCGAGGTACGAAGGCTGCTTGATCATGACGCCGAGGCGCGCCGCCGCCGCGAATGCCGCCACCATCGCGCTCGGGCTGGAGAGCAGCAGGGCCGCGGGGCAGCAGACGATGAGGACGGTGATCGCGGTGCGTGTCGCGTCCGGGCGGAGGTCCGCGTTCTGGCTCATCACGAACCAGACCACGAACGCGACCGAGATGGCGACAGGAACGAAGAAGCGGGCGACCTGCTCGATCAGCGCCTGGCGCGGCGAGCGGGTCTCCTCGGCGGCGCGGATCAGCTGGCTCACCTTGCCGATGGCCGTCTCCTCGCCGACCTGCGTGACGCGCAGGTCGATGATGCCGGTGAGGTTGGTGGTTCCGGCGTAGACCGGTTCGCCGGACTGCACCTCGACCGGGACGGCCTCGCCGGTGAGCGATGCCTGGTTGATCGTGGATCGTCCGCTGACGACGACGCCGTCCACCGGCAGGTTCTCGCCGGGGCGAACGCGGACAACGTCCCCGACCTTGACCTCGCCGAGCGCGACCTCGCGCTCCGTGCCTCCATCAACGATGCGGGCGACGTCGGGCGTGAGGGCGACAAGTTCGGCGATGGCGCGCTGCGCGCCGAAGGCCGTGCGCCGCAGGATCGCGTCCGCCACCAGCAGGATGAACGCCAGCCCGCCCGCGGTCACGAAGTCTCCGACGGCGATGGCCGCGAGGATAGCGATGGCGGCGAGCGTGGAGGACGAGGCCCGCCGCTCGCTGATCTCGCGCCAGCCCTCGCGGCAGAGCGGGATGGCAAGCATGATGGAGGCGATGACGGCCGGGATCTGGGCCACCGCAGGGTCGGTGACTTCCAGCCACTTGGCGAGCAGCGTGGCGACGAGCAGCATTCCGCCGACGAGATACAGAAGGATGTGCCGCTCGCTCGTCTCCTCGCCGTGCGAGCACGCCACCATGCGGCCGCGCTTGTCGTCGTGGTGGTGATGATGGGGCCCGTGATCGTGGTCGTGAGCGTGCGTGTGTGCGGTCGAGGCCATGCGCCGTGCTCCCGGATGGTCGGGTCGTGAGCGGGTGGTCGGCTGCCCGCCAGAAGAGGTGGCCAGCCCGCGAAGAGGCAATCCTACCCCTCCCCCCCGCGTGCGGTCGGATAGGGTACGGGCACCACGCCCCCCGGGTTCAGCCCCCGCCGACGGAGACGCCCGTGCCCAGCCCAGCCCGAGTGACGGTCCTCGGCCTCGGACAGATGGGGCTGGTGTGCGCGGGCATCCTCTCGACGCCGGACGCCGCGTCGCGTTCACCGAGGACGGACGTGCGGCTGTGGGGCCACAGCACGGACGAGGCGGGCGCGCTGACCCAGACCCGGCGCTCGTACCGCCTGCCTGGGTTCACGCTGCCGGACTCCGTGCGCGTCTGCCTGCGCGACGACGAGGCGCTCGAGGAAGCCGACCTGATCGTCTCGGCGATCCCGGTCCAGTTCACGCGGTCGGTGTGGGAGCGGCTGCGCCTGCACGTGCCCCGCGATGCGGCGGTCGTGTCCGTCGCCAAGGGGATCGAGAACGACACGCTGCTGCGGCCGACGCAGATCCTGGCCGATGCGTTGCGCGACGATCCCGACGCGCGCCCGCGCCGGCTGGCCGTGCTGAGCGGGCCGACGATCGCGCCGGAACTGGCCCGCTGCCTGCCGGCGACCATGATCGCGGCGAGCGACGACGCCGACTTCGCGGCGGAGGTGCAGCGCACGTTCTCGACGAGTTGGCTGCGCGTGTACACGAACCCAGACGTGCTGGGTGTCGAACTGGCGGGCGCAACGAAGAACGTGATCGCCATCGCGGCTGGCATCCTCGACGGCCTGCAGGCGGGCTACAACGCCAAGAGCGCACTCCTTGCGCGCGGCCTGGCAGAGATCGCGCGGCTCGGCGCGTCCATGGGCGCGACGCCCGACACCTTCTTCGGCATCGCTGGCGTGGGCGACCTCGCCACCAGTTGCTTCAGCCCCGAAGGACGCAACCGCTCCTGCGGCGAGGCGCTCGGTCGCGGCCAGCGGCTAGACACCTACCTCGCTTCGCAACCGTTCGTCGTCGAGGGCGTGGCGACCACGCGGTCCGTGATCGACCTCGCCCGCAAGTACCGCGTCGACATGCCCATCACGGCGAGCGTCCACGCCGTCCTCTTCGAGGGAATGGACCCGATCGACGCCATCGGCCGCCTGATGAGCAGGGAACTGAAGAGCGAACGGATCGCCTGAACCGTCCGCATCCGGCGACCGGGCCGGCGCGTATGGTCCTCCGTGCCGGTTTCGAGGAGAGACGCCCCATGTTCACAACCCTCGCTGTTGCCGTCGTGAGCCTGCCGACTGCGTTCGCCGAGGGCGGGCTTCTGCCGCGCGTTCCGCTGGCGAAGGAGCCGGTGCTGGCACTGCCGGGCGAACCTTCGCGGCTCGTCGTGAAGTTTCGGGACGACCTGCTGGTCCGGGCAACACCCGCGGGCCTGGTAAGCCTTGCGGGCGCGGACCCCGCTGCCGCGCTGCCGCTCACCCGCGCGGCTGCCTCGTTCTCGCAACTCATCGACCTGCCCGACGAGGCCGTCGCCTTCCTCGAATCACGTGCCGCGATCGTGAGTGGGCGGGCGCAGCCTGACCTCGCTGGCATGGTCGTCGTGGATGCGCCGGACGCGCTCCTGCTGCCGATCGCCCTTGAACTCAACGCCAGCCCGCTCGTCGAGTGGGTGCAGTTCCAGGAACTGCTTCCCCCCCCTCCGTGCGACGATTTGCTGCCGATCACGCCGCAGTACTACCCGAACATGCAGGGCTATCACGCGGCGAATCCGGGCCTGAACATGGCCGCGGCGTGGGCACTGGGGGGGCGCGGGGCTGGCATCCGCGTCGCCGACTGCGAGTACGGCGTCGTGGCGAACCACGAGGACCTCTGCGGCATCTGGCTCGAACCGGGCCAGACGCCGCACCCGAACGTGGCCGCCAACGGCTGGGACGAGCACGGCACCGCCGTCTTTGGCGAACTGATGAGCCTGAACAACGGCTACGGCTGCACCGGCCTCGTGCCCGACGCGGCGGGGCTGTTCTTCCCCGAGTGGACGGTCGAGGGCGGGTCGCGCCGCGTCACTTGCATCGCGAACGCCATCGCCACCGTCGGCAAGGGCGACGTCGTGCTCCTCGAGATGCAGACCACCGGCGCGGGCGGGGGGTACGGACCGGCCGAACTCGACCTCGCCGTCTGGACCGTCGTGAAGAACGGCACCGATGCGGGCGTTGTCGTCGTCGGCGCGGCAGGCAACGGCAACCAGAACCTCGATTCCTCGCCCTACGTGCCGTACATGAACCGAGGCGACAGCGGCGCGATCATCGTCGGCGCAGGCTCCTCCACCACCGCCCACAACAAACTCGCCTTCAGCACTTACGGCTCGCGAGTGAACGTGCAGGGATGGGGCGAGAACGTCTTCACTCTCGGCTACGGCTCCTACGCCCAGCACGGCGGCGATAAGAAGCAGCGCTACACCGCGGGCTTCAGCGGCACCAGTTCCGCCTCGCCGTTCATCGCCGCCGCTGCCGCCTCGCTCCAGAGCGTCGCCGAACTCCACCGGAACCGCCGGCTTGCGCCGCTCGAGGTGCGCTCGGTCCTCATCGCCACCGGCCTTCCGCAAGGCTCGGGCGGGCACATCGGCCCGTTCCCGAACATGGCGGCCGCGGCCAAGCGCGTCGCCTGCTTCGCCGACTTCAACCTCGACGGCGCGATCAACTCGACCGACTTCCTCCTCTTTCTGAACGCCTGGAGCGCGGCCGCGCCCGAGGCCGACACCGACCGCGACGGCGCGCACTCGTCCATCGACATCATCATGTTCCTGAACGCTTATGTCGCCGGATGCCCGTGATCACGCCCCGGCCCGACACGTATACTCGGGCATGGCCATCACCATCACCTATCTCGGGCATTCCGCGTTCGTCCTCGACGACGGCACGCACCGCGTCGCCATCGACCCCTTCATCACCGGCAACCCGCTCGCGCCCGACAAGCCCGGACTGCGCGCCAACGACCTGAAGGTCAACGCGATCTGCCTCACGCACGGCCACGCCGACCACCTCGGCGACGCCGCCGACATCGCCAGGCGCACCGGCGCGACCGTCTACTGCTCGTGGGAGATACACGAACTCCTCACCGAGCAGGGTGTGAAGCACACCGAGCCGGGCAACGCGGGCGGGCGCATCGACGCGAGGTGGGGCTGGGTCGCCTTCACGCAGGCCTTTCACTCCTCGTCCGTCAACGGTCGCTACCTCGGGCAGCCGATGGGCGTCGTCGTCCGCCTCGGCGGCAAGGCCGTCTATCACTGCGGTGACACCGGTCTCTTCTCGGACATGAAACTCCTCGGCGAAATCTACAAGCCCGATGCCGCCATGATCCCCGTCGGCGATCGCTTCACCATGGGGCCGGAACTCGCCACGCGCGCCGCTGAACTCATCGGCGCTCCCTTTGCGATTCCAATCCACTACAAGACCTTCGGCCTGCTGCGCCAGGACTGCAAGGGCTTCGCGCCCAAGGGCGTCGCCGTGCGTGAACTCGTTCCCGGCGAACCCTGGCGGCTCGGGTAGCCCGTCGCTCGACCCGACCGCCGACGGCCGGACAGCGGCGCGCTGCGGCTATCATCGACGCAGCCACGCAGGAGCCGCCCATGACCACCCTCGCCGCGCATGCCAACACCGACCTCCGCGCCCTCCTCGGCCCGGACGCCGACGACCTCCTCGCCCACCGCTGCGGCACGATTCCCGCCTCCGCCCTGCACCTGCCGGGGCCGGACTTCATCGACCGCGTCGTCGTCCACACCGACCGCAAGCCCGCCACGCTCCGCAACTACGCCCTCATCCTGAACACCGGCCGCCTCGCCGGCACGGGGTTCGTCTCCATCCTCCCCGTGGACCAGGGCGTCGAGCACTCCGCGGGCGCGTCCTTCGCCCCCAACCCTGAGTACTTCGACCCCGAGAACATCGTGCGCCTCGCCATCGAGGGCGGGTGCAACGCCGTCGCCAGCACGTTCGGCGTGCTCGGGGCGGTCGCCCGCAAGTACGCCCACAAGATTCCGTTCCTCGTGAAGTTCAACCACAACGAACTGCTCACCTACCCCAACCAGTTCAACCAGCTCCCCTTCGGCACCATCCGCCAGTGCTTCGAGATGGGGGCCGTCGCCGTCGGCGCGACCATCTACTTCGGCTCGCCCGAGTCCGGCGAGCAGATCCAGTACGTCGCCGACATGTTCGCGGAGGCCCACGACTACGGCCTCGTCACCGTGCTGTGGTGCTACACGCGCAACCCTGCGTTCAAGATCGGGGGCACGGACTACCATGCCGCCGCCGACCTGACCGGCCAGGCCAACCACCTCGGCGCCACGATCCAGGCCGACATCATCAAGCAGAAGCTGCCGACGAACAACGGCGGCTACGCGGCCCTGAACACCGGCGACTCCGCCTACGGCAAGTTCCGCAAGGAGGTCTACACGAAACTGAGCGGCTCCGACGAGTCCGGGCGCGGTGGGCACCCCATCGACCTCTGCCGATACCAGGTCATCAACAACTACATGGGCCGCATCCCCCTGATCAACTCCGGCGGCGACAGCAAGGGCGCGAGTGATCTCGCCGACGCCGTCCGCACCGCCGTCATCAACAAGCGCGCCGGCGGCATGGGCCTCATCTCCGGGCGCAAGGCCTTCCAGCGGCCGATGAAGGACGGCGTCAAACTCCTCCACGCGATCCAGGACGTCTACCTCGACGAGACGGTCACCGTGGCGTAACGAGGGAGGAGGCAGTCAGGCCTGTTGCTGTGCGGCGCACGCACTGGCGCGGATTGCCCTCAACAGCCAAGACTATGCTACGACGCGGTTTGGAGAATCCGCCATAGCATGGTCCAGCCGCGATCATTCTGCGCCCATCAGGAGAGTCGTCGTGCGATCGAACCCCGCGCTGCTGCCTATGCCCGCCTCGAGACTCCCGCACGAGCGGATCGGGCAGTCCTGCCCCGGCACGCCATCGCGTCAAAGTCGGCCGTCGTGGGGCGTGCTCGCGTGCGTGCTGTTCGCCGTCGCGGCGCAGACGCCCAGCTACAGCCAGCTGGAGCAAACCGAGCGACCGGCCGCGGTGCCCGAGCCGGGCACGCGCCTCGTGCTCGAGCTGAGTCCCGGCGTTGAGGTCGAACTCGCGTGGATTCCGCCGGGCGTCTTCGAGATGGGCAGCCCGGGCGACGAGGCGGGTCGTGAGGATGACGAAGGCCCGAGGCATGCCGTCCGCATCAGCCGCGGCTTCTGGATGATGACCACGGAAGTTCGGCAGGATCAGTGGATCGCGCTGATGAAGAGCAACCCGTCGCGTTTCAAAGACGACGCACGCCAACCGGTGCAGACGGTGGGGTGGTTCGAGGCCGTCGAGTTCGCGAACCGGCTGACGGAGGCTGTCGCGCAGCGCCATCCCGATCTCGGACTGCGCCCGCGCTACCTGATCGAAGACGCCGAGCGGTTCAACGATGGTCACGTGCGCAGCGCGAGCGTGCGCCGCGTGGCGGAGCATCGCGGGTTCCGCCTGCCGACCGAGGCGGAGTGGGAGTACGCGTGCCGTGCCGGGACAAGCGGCCCGTTCCACACGGGCGAGACGATCCTGTCCGATGAGGCGAACTTCAAGGCCAGCCTTGGGTACCGCGACAGCGAGGGCGGCGTGTTCCGCGAGCGCACCGAGCCGGTGGCGAGTTTCGCGCCGAACGCCTGGGGCCTGCACGACATGCACGGCAACGTGTGGGAGTGGTGCTGGGACTGGTACGACCCGCACTGGTACGAGCCGACCAACGGCCCGACCAACGAGCGGGGCGAACGGGTCGATCCCCAGGGACCGGGGGACGGGAACGAGCGGGTTCTCCGCGGCGGCTCGTGGTACGACGGGCCGTGGTACGTGCGGTCCGCGCACAGGTATCGTCTCGGACCCGTCTTCCAGTACTACAACAACGGCTTCCGATTGGTCCTCGACGCGGAATGAGAGACATCCACGCGCCGTCATGTCCATGCAGGATCGGCACCTCGGCGGGTCATCACCCGCCGATCCTTTCGTAGTCCGCCAGCCGTTCTTCCATCTCGGCGCGGTACCGCTCGCCGTGCGGCGGGATGAGCGAGATGGCTTCACGCTGGGTTGCGATCGCGCCTGGCGCGTCGCCGGTCAGGTACATCGCCTTGGCCAGCGTGTCAAGGTACATCCAGAGGTTCGCGCCCCCGGCGTTGCGCTCAACCCGGCAGGCGCGCTCGGCGGCGCGCATGGCAGCGGCGGGGTCGCGCGCGCTCACCGGCTCCGCCGTCAGCAGGAACCACGCGCACGAGTTCAACTGGTCCGCGTTCGCGTCGATCCGCTCGGCGAACCGCGACATGACTCCCAGCGAACGCTCGACCTCGGGGCGGGATCGTTCGGGCCAGCCGAGCGATTCGTAGAGCATGAGAAGGTTCATCGCGGTCGTGAGGGTGTCGGGATGGGCGTCGCCCAGCACGCGCCGTGCCGCCAACAGGCTCCGCTTGTAGAGCGTCTCTGCCTCCTCGACCCGCTCCGTCCTTGAAAGCACGAAACCGAGGTTCGAAGCGGCGCCGAGCGTGTCAGGGTGCGCCTCGCCGAGCACGCGCTCGCGGGCCGCGACCACGCGCCGCAGCAGTTGCTCCGCCTCCGGCACGCGCCCTGTCGCCAGCAGCGTCATCCCGAGTTCGTGCTCGGCGAAGAGCGTGCCGGGGTGGTTGTCGCCGTGGGCTTCGCGCCAGCTCGAGAGCGCCTGCTCCAGAAGCGGGACGGCCTCGGCGTAGCGGCGCAGATCGGCGAGCAACGCGCCCAGGTTCGTCAGCGAGCCGAGCGTCTCTGGGTGCGTCAGGCCGAGCGTTCGCCGCTGTCCGTCGTGGACCCGCCGCAGGATCGCCTCGGCTTCGTCCGTCCGATCGGTGTGCCGGAGCGCCATGGCAAGGTTGTTCATGGCGCCGAGCGTGGCACGGTCGTCCTCCCCGAACGCCCGGCGCATCCCGTCGGCGGCGCGCTCGCCGAGAGCGGCTGCATCGCCGTACCGACCCTGCTCCATGCGCAGGCCGGCGAGGTTCGCGAGAGCGCGCTGTGTCTCGGGGTGCTCGTCGCCGAGCGTGGCGCGGCGCATCTCGTAGACGCGGGTCAGGTGCTCGTCCGCCTCGGGCAGTCTTCCGAGCGCGCGGAACGAGTTGGCGATGACGTGCCGCAGGCGGGCCTCGATCATCGGCCGATCAGCGAACCGGTCCGGAAGCGACAGCGACGCCTCGTCGAGGACGTCGCGCACGGTCACGTCGCGCCCGCGTTCCTCGGGGTCCACCGAGGCGAGCATGTCGCCCAGGAACGCGACCACGGCATCGGACTCGGCGCGTGCCTCGCGTTCGGAGGTTGCCAGTGCATTTGCGACGTCCCGCTCCCGAAGCGCCCAGACCAGGCCTGCCGCGGTCCCCGCCACGCCGAGCAGCAGCGCGAGCGCGACCGCCCCCGCCGCCGCCACGCCCCCGCGGTGCCGACGCAGGAACTTCGAGAGCCGGTACGCGGCCGTGGGCGGGCCGGCCTCGACCGGTTCGTCGCGCAGGTACCGCTCCAGGTCGCGTGCCAGCGTGCCCGCGCCGTCGTAGCGCCGGGTGCGGTCCTTTTCCAGGCTCTTCATCACGACCCAGTCGAGGTCACGGCGGAGTCGCCTCGCCACGGTCGCAGGATCGTCGTCGAGCCGCGGGAGCACGGTCGAGCCTGCGCGCGTGATGCGCTCGCTCGGCCGCACCGGCTCCAACTCGTCGATGGCGTGCGACACGCCCGCGTACCCGCCCGCGCGCAGTTTCGTCGATTCGAGCGGCGGTTCGCCCGTCAACAGTTCGTAGAGGATCGCCCCGAGCGAGTAGACGTCGGCCCGCGTGTCAACGTCCGACCCGCCGCGAGCCTGCTCGGGGCTCATGTACTCCGGCGTGCCGATCAACTGTCCGACCTCGGTGTAGACGGTGGAGTCGGTGAGCCGCTGCGAGACCGCCTTGGCGACGCCGAAGTCGATCACCTTCGGCGCGGGACGCCCGTCCACCAGCGACACGAGCACGTTCCCCGGTTTGAGATCGCGGTGGATGACGCCCTTCATGTGCGCGTGCTGCACCGCCTCGCAGACCTGGATCATCAGGCGCACGCGGTCGTCCACTCCCAGCCGCTCGTGCTCGCAGAAAACGTTGATCGGCTCGCCGCGCACGTACTCCATAGCGAAGTACGGCCTGCCCTCCGGCGTCGTGCCCGCGTCGTAGACCTTCGCCACGCCGGGGTGATCCATGAGCGCGAGCGCCTGCCGCTCGGCCTCGAACCGCGCGATCACGGACTTCGAATCCATCCCCGGCTTGAGCACCTTCAGCGCGACACGCCGGCGGACCGGCTCCTCCTGCTCGGCCAGGTAGACCGTGCCGAACCCGCCCTCGCCCAGCGCCTGGAGCACGCGATACGGACCGACAGCCCTGGTCGCGTCGGCCGGTAACGAGGCCGAGACGCTCGCCGGAGCGGTCGCGTCGAGTGTCGGATCGTCCGTACCCATCGGCGCGGAGTGTAGGGGGGGTCATATCTGGCCAATACCCCCACGGGAGAACCCCCAAACCGACGCAACCCGCCCGGTTCCTGCTGGCATCGGACCCCGCGACCGAGGACAATCGACCCGGAGGCCGGGGTTGCCCACGCCCAGGGTCGATTCGTGCTCACGCCGCCGGGAAGAACGCCCGCGCCGGCAATCCGGGAGGTTCACCATGCGTCTTACTCGCACGCCCGCTGCCCTGCTCGCACTCGCTTCGTTCGGCCTCGGCGCCGGTTCGGCGAGCGCACAACAGACGCTCACCTCGGAACGCATCGCAACCGGCTTGGCTCGCCCCGTGCTCGTCACGCACGCGCCCGGCGACCGCAACCGCATCTTCATCGTCGAGCAGCGCACCGGCTCCACGGGGCGCGTGCGCATCTACGACCTCACGACCAACACACTCCTCGCCACGCCCTTCCTCTCCGTCACCGGCGTCGCCACCGGCAGCGAGCAGGGCCTGCTCGGCCTCGCGTTCCACCCGGACTACGCGAACAACGGCCACTTCTTCGTGAACTACACCGCGTCCGGCACGAACGCCACCTGGGTGGTCCGCTACACCGTCTCCGAAGACCCGAACGTGGCCGACCCCGGAACCGCCCAGCCCGTCATCACCTTCTCCCAACCGCAGTCCAACCACAACGGCGGGTGGATCGGCTTCGGCCCGGACGGCTATCTCTACATCCCCACCGGCGACGGCGGCGGCGCGAACGACCAAGGCACCGGACACAGCCCCGGCGGAAACGCCCAGGACATCACCGACAACCGTCTGGGTAAGACGCTCCGCCTCGACGTCGACGGCGACGACTTCCCCGCCGACCCCAACCGCAACTACGCGATCCCCCTCGACAACCCCTTCGTCGGCATCACCGGCGACGACGAAATCTGGGCCTACGGCCTGCGCAACCCGTGGCGGTGCTCCTTCGACCGCGAAACCGGCGACTTCTGGATCGCCGACGTCGGGCAGAACGCTTGGGAGGAAATCAACGTCCAGCCCGCCGCCAGCGCGGGCGGCGAGAACTACGGCTGGCGCTGCATGGAAGGTTTCGCCTGCACAGGCCTCGACGGGTGCACCTGCAACCACGAGTCCCTCACGCTCCCGATCCACGCGTACTCGCACGCGGGCGGGAACTGTTCGATCTCGGGCGGGTACGTCTACCGCGGCGCGACCATGCCGCACCTGCGCGGCACGTACTTCTTCGCCGACTTCTGCTCCAATCGCATCTGGACGCTGCGCTACGAGGACGGGCAGGTCGTGGACCTGACCGAACGCCAGGCGGAACTCGTCCCAGACGTAGGCTCGATCGCCTCGGTCTCGTCCTTCGGTGAGGACGCCCGCGGCGAACTCTACATCTGCGACCTCAACGGCGGCGAGATCTTCCGCATCAAGCCCCGCTGCCCGGTAGACCTCAACGGCGACGGCCAAGTCAACACCGTTGACGTGCTCACCTTCCTCAACGCCTACACAGCCAACGATCCCGTAGCCGACTTCAACAACGACGGCACGATCAACAGCCTCGACTTCCTGGGTTTCCTCAACGCATGGATCGACGGCTGCCCCTGAACGGTGCGGGCTCTGGGACGGGGTGGATGCCGGGCAACGGTCCGGCCCGTTCGGCGTGGATCGCTCAGCCCCCGCCGAGCACGCGCCTGCACGCCTCCATCGTCACGGCATCCACCGCCGCAACCGCCTCGTAATCCACCACCCATGGCGACGGAACCTCAAACCGCGGGTACGCAGCCCCGAGGCCCGGACGCAGCGGGATGTTCCCCGAATCGCTCTCCGCGAGGATGCGCTCGCCGCGCTCGCTGAGCAGGAACTCGACCAGCCGGCGACGCGCCTCCGGGTCGCCAGGCCCGCCGCGCACCAGCGCGACCGTGTTCGGCATCAGCAGCGCACCGAAACTCGGCAGACCCTCGACCCGCTCGCCCGGCTCGTCCGGCCGCTCGTACACCAGGTCGATCGCCCAGCCGTTGCGCTGCGCGACCCAGACGTCGTCGGTGTCGGTGAGGCAGACATCGATCTCGCCGTCCGTGATGCCCCGCACAGCGGAGGCGTTCCCGCTGTAGATCCGCACGCCGTTGCCCTTCAGTGCCGTGAGCCATGCCTCGAAGGTTTCAACCCCGCATGCTTCGACGAGCGCGCCGAAGTGCCCGCGCGTGGTGCCGAACTCGGGGCGAGCGATGCCGACTCGCCCGCGCCAGCGCGGGTCGGTCAGGTCGCGGAGTGTGCGCGGCGCGTCCTCCGCCTTCACGCGGCCGGCGTGGTAGGCGATGACGCGCGCCCTGGCCGCGAAGCCGTGCCACGTGCCGTCCTTCGCGCGAACGGGCCACCCGCCTTCAACGCCGGTTTCGAGGCCCGTCGCCGGCTCGAACAGCCCCTCGCGTGCCAGCCGGATGGTGCCGAACGGCTCGCTGGACCACCAGACGTCCGCCCTCGGATTGTCCTTCTCCGAGAGCAGCCGCTGCACCAGGCCGGTTGTCTTCGTCGCCTCTGTGTCGCCCAGAAGGCGTACGCGCACGCCGGTCTCGGACTCGAACGCCGCGACCATCTCCCGCAGCACGTAGTCATCGGCGGACGAGTAGAGCACGACCGGGTCTCGCTCCGCGCTCTCGGCGCTCTCACGCGAGCACGCGCACAATGTTCCCGCCATCAACCCGAGCAGCACGAACAGACCGGTACGGCGAGGGACGATCGACCTACTTGCCGCCATCCCCGCCCGCCTCCTTCTTCGCCCGCTCGGCCCGCACCCGCTCCTCGAGCGTGCCGAAGTAGTGCTTCACCGCGCCGTGGTACTCGCGCGGCACCTGCATGGTCTGGAGCGCCTCAGCGGCCTCCTGCGACGAAACCTCGACCGCCGTGGCGAACTCCGCCAGCGCCTCGCCCTTCACTGAATCGCCCTCGACCAGTCGCGAGCCGATGATCGGCCCCGCCGTCGTCTGCACCTTCGCCTTCACGCGGTTCACCATGAAGTCCGCGGCTTCTTCCTCCGGTCCTTCGCCGTTCCCCCGGCCGGGACCGCCGGAACCCATGCCCTGCCCCATGTTCGAGCCGGGCTTCCACGGCCCGGTCATGCCGGCCAATCCCGTGCCCGAGCATTGGCCCCACTCGCACTCGCCGAGCGACTGGCCGAGTTTGTTCAGTTGCGCCATCGCCTCCTGCATCGCGGCGTTCACGCCGCCCATCTCCTGCGAGAGCATCTCGAGTTCGCTGAGTTGCCCGGCGAGCGATTCCATGCCCGACATGCCCTCCTGGCTCATGCCGCTCTGGCCCATGCCCTGAGCCATCCTCGACATCGCCTCGCCCATCGCGCTGCACTGCTCGCCGGACTTGGACATCGCCTCGGCCATCTGCTGCAGCTGCTGCTTCTGCTCGGGCGAGAGGTTCTGCATGTTCTCGAGTGCCTTCTGGAGCGCCTGCGGGTTCGCGGCCGCTTCCTTGGCCTGCTCCCCGCTCATCCCGGCCTGCCGCAACGCCTGCTCGAGCGAGGTTTTCTGCTCGGCGAGCTGCTGCATCTGCCTAGCGAGGTTCTCGAGCTGCGCCTTGAGTTGCTCACGCTCCTCGGGCGACATGCTGCCGTCACCCATCTTCTGCGCCAGTTCGTCGAGCATCTGGCGGGCCTTGTCGAAGTTTCCCTTCGCGAGTTCGCGCGAGAGTTCCGTCATCGGCCCGCGCCCCGGCGTGCGCAACTGGCGCAGCATCTCCTGCAGCGCGTCCAGTTTCTGCCCCTTCTCTCCCGACTGCTCGGCCGCGAGACGCTCCGTCAGGCTCGTCAGCTTGCGGATCGCCGCGCGCCGGACTTCCTCGGCGGTCTGCGGCTTGTCGATCTGTGCCTCGCGGTCGCCGAGCGAGTCGCCCAGCCCGTCGCCCAGATTCGACTTCGCCAGCAACTCGCGGATTTTCTGCTCGCTCTGGAGCGCATCCGCCTTCGCCTCCGCGATCGCCTTCTCCTCCTGTTCGCGCTCACGCTCGGCGGCAAGCGCGCCGCGCAGGTCGAACTGCGGCATCACGAACCACACCACTACCAGAACAAGCCCCACCACCGCAGGCGCGGGCCACGTCCGCGGACCCGCGATCGGCACGGCGTCGCGCACCACCACCCGGCGCGCCGTCTCGCTCGCGCTCTCCACCACCGCCCGCGACCACGGGTCGTCGCTCCGTTCCACGCACAGCGCGGTGCTGAGCGTCTGACGCAGGCCCGCGCTCTCGTCCACCACCCGCGCGACCGCGAGGCTGCCCAGCGGGCGCACCGCGCACCACACCAGCGCGATCACCACCGCCGAACCGATCGCCGCAGCGAAGACCCACAGCCACGGCAGCCCGAGGAGCACCAGCTTGTCCGCGACGCGCAGCACGAGCAGCGCGCCCAGCGCGGCCGTCAGCGTCACCGTCAATGACGCCAGCAGCCGAACCAGGAACAGCCTCCGCCCTGCCGCCGCCAAGACCCGCCGGACTTCGTCCATGGCCGCTGCTCCTTCGCCCGATGCCTCAGCCTACTCCATCGGACTCCCCTACCGATCCAATTGTTCGCTTTCACCCCCCGATGGTTGCCCCGAATCCCCCCAGACCCCCCGTCCGGCTTGCCGATCGGCCTCTCCGACCCCAAGATGGCCCCCTCATGGCCTCCGACGCCCATCTCCGGCGATCGCTTCTCCGTTGGCTCGATGCCCCTTGGATCGATCCCGCCTGGGCCGTCCGTGCCTTCGATCGCCAGCGAGCCATCGATCCCCGCGGGCTTCGAGTTCACGCCGCGATGGCCCTGCTCTGGTGCCTCTGCCTCGGCGGGCCGATCAGTATCTCTGAACTCGCAGGCATTCCGCTCGCACTCGCATTCCTGATCCGCATCCATCGACACGTCGGCACGCTGCCGTGCTTGCTCGTGCAGCCGCCGGTCATCTTCATCCTCTCGTGGGCGGCCTGGGGCGCGCTCTCGCTGCTGTGGAGCGACGACCCCGCAAAGGGCTTCGATCAATACAGCCACGCCCGCTGGTTCGGCGCGATCGTCTGCCTCTGGCCGGTCGTCGAGCGGCGGTCGTTGCTGCTCGGTGCGCTCACGCTCGGCATCACCCTCGGACAACTCTCGCAGATCGGGCACGCGGTCGGCGGCTCGCTGGGCATCGACTGGCTCACCTGGCCTCGGTTGCCCGGTCGCAACTCCGGATGGTGGGATCCGGTCGTGGGCGGGTCGATCCTCACAGCAGCGCTCGGCCTGCACCTGCCCGCAGCGGCGTGGGGGCACGGCAAGTGGCGCATGCTCGGCGTTGCCGGCTCGCTCGCCTCACTCGCGGGCATCGCGGCGACGGGGACGCGCGGCGCATGGATCGCCGCCGCGGTACTCATCATGTTGGTCGCGCTCGCGGCGGGGTGGCGGGCAGCGCGGTGGCGCGGGCTTGCGCTTGCCTGCGCCGTGGCGAGCGTTCTCGTGGTCGTAGTGGGCGCCGGGGCATGGACGCTGGGGGGACAGGCGCTGCGCGACCGCATCGTCACGGCGCGTGCCGAGGTCACGGTCGCGCTGCGCGACGGCGAGTACAACTCGGACACCGGCGCACGCATCGCCATGGCGGGCTGGGCTGTCGTCGCCTTCGCCGAGCGACCGCTGACCGGCACGGGCGCGGGCGGGTACAGGCACTGGGTGGAACAACGGCTCGCCGCGCGCGGCATCGACCCGGCGTCGCGCTCGGTACACGACCACGCGCACAACGCCATGCTGCACGTCGCCGCGACGGTCGGCCTGCCTGGGCTGCTGATCGCTATCGCGTTCATCGCTTCGGTGTTGCGAGGGGCGGCGCGGCGCCTGCCCGGCGACGGCCCGCCCGGATACGCCGACGGCCCGTTCTGGTCGCTCGTGGGTCTGCTGCTTGTGAGCGCGTTCGATGTGGTGCACATGAACGCGCAGACCGGCGCGATCATGGCCGCCTTGACTCTGCTGGCGATGCCCTGGCGCCCGCCTCCTCCCGAGCGTGCCGCGTGAAGATTCTGCTCCTGGCCGACTTCGCCGAGCGTCACCCGTGGTCGCCGACCGCGTGGGCGGTCGGCCTCGCGCACACGCTCCACGACCGGGGACACGACCTGCTTGTCGCGTGCGATGGGGCGGACGACCCCGACGACTTCGCCCCGATGCCCGTGCTGGTGCGGGACGAGCGGCGCACCGCTCGCCACGCCCATCCGCTGCGCTTCGCCCGCTGGGCCGGAGCGGTGCGCGCCCGGCACGCGGATCGTGCGTGCGTCTCGCTGACACACTTCTCGCCCGGCGACCTCTGGATCCCGCTCGGCCCATCGACGATGGCGTCGCTGCGAGCGAACATCATGCTGCGCCGGTCGTCGCCCGGCTCCATGGCGGCGTACCTCGCCGACCGTCCGTGGCTGGCGCACGCCGCGCTCGCCGAGCGGCGTGCCCGCGCCGTGGCGGGACGGACCGGCGCTGTCCGCGGCGCGCTGAACGTACCCGCCGGCGCGCTGCCCGATGGTCGAATGGGCCTGGGCTTCGCCAGCCGCCTGCCCCCCCCCGACGCCGCGCGCGATGCGGGATTGCGAGCGCACACCCGTCGCACGCTCTGCCTGCACGAGGATGAGATCGTCATCCTGCTCTCGGGCATCCACCTCGACCGGCCCGGCTTGCACGAGTTCCTCGCCGGCGCAACGGGCGCGGGAGCGCGGCCCATGGTCGTCGCCCCCGCCTACCGCGGCTATCGCCTCCACCGGGCCGCCGAGCGGGCCGGCATGGGCGATCGTGTGCGCCTCGTTGGCGCGACCGCACGTATGGACGCGCTCTTTGCCGCCGCCGACCTGGCGGTCGCGCCCTTCGCCGCGCCCTCGGGCATCACCACCGGCCGCTTCGTCTGCGACGCGATCCGCTCGGCGCGGCCCGTGCTGGCACGTGCGGACGCACCCGGCGCGGAACTCATCGCCCTTGCGCCCGAGACCCGACCCGGTGCACTCGTGCCGGACCCCACGCCCGAGGGCTGGCGGCAAGCTCTCGACGCCGCGCTCGAACCGGAAACACTCGCTCGATCGCGTCAGGCGGCCCAGTCGCTTGCGCCCGAACTCGGGCTGGACGCGCTCGCGGACCGCCTCGTCGCGTGCCTGGAAACACGCATGGGGTCGCGCACGGTCAGTCCCGCGTGATGGTGCGAGGCCCGTTGCCCGCACGTTTCTCGTACACCCCGTCGCCCGATCGCTGGTACTTCGTGAAGCCGAGCCGATCGAGGTTCGCATCGCTCAGCTTGCCCTTGCCGGGTGCGCCCGACCACTTGCCCGCGATCATCGGCGCCTGGGGCACGCGACGCACCGGCTCATCCGTCTCGGGGTGCTTCGTGAGCGCGGGCGCCGACATCGGCTGCACCCACTCGAACGTGCGCCCGGTGCCCTTGCCCTTCGCGTCCATGATCTCGTAGACGTAGGTGGGCATCGTCCTTGCTCCTCAGAAGAACGACCGTCCGGAGTCCGGATCGACCATGCGCCAGCCGAGCGTCTTGCACATGCGCGAGAGCACGGGCCACGCGGTGTCGGCGTCGCCGATCGAGACCATGACCTGCGCCAGTTCGTCCTGCCCCATCGGCATCTCGACGACGAAGCCGGGGCCGTAGAGCCGGTCGGTGCCGAAGGCGACCGCCTTGCCGGAGCCGTCGCTGTGCGTGTTGAAGCGGCCCAGCGAATCGACGATCTCGGCGCGGCGCCCCAGCGGCACGGTCTCGCCCGGCGCGCCGGCCTTCGAGTTCATCAGCACCACCATGCGAGGCGTGGACACCGCTGCGCTCCCGTTGTGCCGGGGACACTAGCCCGTTCGAAGCGCCTCAGTCCTCCTCCTCCGCGTCGCGGGCGTCAATGAGCGCCACGGCCGCGTCAAGGAGCTTCTCCAGCGGCACGGGCTTGAGCAGGTAGGCGTCCACGCCGAGGCTCTCGGCATAGGCTTGGTGACGCTTGCCCTCGTTGGCCGTCACCATGATGACCAGGGGGCTGTCCTCGCGCCCCTTGATGCGCTCCAGCGCAAGAAACCCCGACCGCCCCGGCAGCATCATGTCGAGCACCACGAGGTCGGGCGGATCGTCGCGGCAGAGGTCCACGGCCTTGTTCCCGTCCGAGGCGAGGAGCGTCTGCGCGCCCTCGGCCCGGAACGCCGCGTCGATCGACTCCAGCACGTCGCGGTCGTCGTCCACGATCAGCACGCGCACGTCTTCGAGCCGATGCCGGGTACTCGTCATCATCCAACGCTCCTTCCACCCCGCCCGTCCTTCATCCGTCCCACCCGCCGCGCGGGTTGCGGCATGTGCATCATTGAATCACGCAGAGCCCCTGAACGCAAGCGAAAACCGCCCCCTCAGGGAAGCCGATCCAGCCCGTGCTGCGTCAGAAAGGCCGCGTCACGGGCGGACTGCTCTTCAATCCGTGCCACCTCATCCTCCGTCATCCAGGGGAGGGCGCGGAGTTTCTCTCGCAGAGAGGGCGGGAAGGGCCGGCCCTCACGCTCGTGCCGCGGTCGGCTCTTCCAGATGCGGTGCATCCACAGGTACTGCTCGGGCGCGGAACGGACCATCGTCTCGATCGCGCGACGGTATCGCGCCGTGAGGTAGAAGAGCGGATCGGGCTGCGCCTCCCACTCCTCGGGCATGATCTCGTCCACCATCTCGACGCGATATCGGACGCCGCAGTCATCGTCGGCGCGGTCGCCCGCGCTGAAGCCGTGCTCGACAGGCCGATCGCGCACGCTGTTCCACCCGAGTCGGCGCGCCTGCCCCACGACCACCGGTGTACGGAACCGGATCGCCAGCAGGCCGATCGACTTGTACGTCGAGGCGAGCCGACCGAAGAACGGCACGAACATGCCGCGGTCGCCCGCGTTCTGGTCGGCGACGATGCCCATCGGCGCGCCCTTGGCCAGAATCCGCGGCATCTCGTGCATCGCGCCGAACTTGTCCACCAGCGTCATCCCACGCCGCTCGCGGCTCTGGCGGAGCCATCGGTCGAGCGGCCGCATGTCCAGCGGGCGGTAGAGCGCGTGCACCGGGTAGCCGAGCAGCGCGACCACGTAGCCCAGCAACTCCCAGTTGCCGCAGTGCCCGGTGATCATCACCGTGGGTCGGCCTCGCATGAGAGCGCGGAGCGCGCCGTCCACCCGGTCGAGTTCGACGTGGCGGAGCCAGCCCTCCTCGTTCATCAGCCGCGGCGTGAGCGCCACCTCCACTCCCAGCATGAACAGGTGCTCGTACGCCCGCACCGCCAGCCCGAGACGACGATCTTCGTCCCAATCCGGGTAGACGAACGCGAGGTTCGCGGCGGCGCGGCGAAGGCGCGCCCGGTTCATCGGCGCGCCTGCCCAGCGCCGGGCGAGGTCACGGGCGCAGCGGATGCTCTCGCGCGGGGGCAGGATCAACGGCAGTGCCGCCGCCGTGCGGATCGCGTAGTACGCGGGTGGGTGCAGGAACGCGGGCAGGCCGCCCATGCCACGCTCAACGCTCCCCGAGCAGCGTCCGCAGGCGGTTCTCGTTCAGCACCGGGATCGACGTCGCCGTCGCCTGCGCGAACAGCTGCTCGTATCGCCGCAGCGCGGCCTGCAACTCGGTGTACTGCAGCACCACGGCGATCGGCGCCTGAGGACCGGGCGCGGGCGGCAGCACCGGCGCCTGTCCCAGCACCAGGAAGTCCACGTCGCCGCTCAGGTCGTCGATCACCATGCCGCCCCAGGCCTCGATCTTCGCCCGGATCGCGGCCTGCTCGGCCTCGGTGGCGACGCCGTCGTTGTTCGCGTCGAAGTTACCCGCGACCACCATCTTGTAGACCTTGTTCGGGTCGTAGACAGGGTTGGCGATCACGTCGCCACGCACGATCGGGTTGCCCTGCACCTCGAAGAGCACCCGGCAGAGCGAGGTCGTCTCGTCCACGCGGATCACTTCGATGGACGCCTTGCCGCGCGGGTAATCGCCCGTCTCGGGGTCGGGACGGATCGCGGACGCGCTGGAATAGACGGAGAAGGACATCCCCAGCGGCACCTTGTTGCGCCTCCCGACGCTGATCGTCACCTGCCGCTCGGTCGCGTTCGTGCCGACGATCTGGCCGTCCACGAGCGCGTACTCGTCCGTCACGCGGAAGAGGTCCTTGGTGCGCTCGCCGCGCAGCACGTCCAGCTGGTTCTGGAGCCGCGCCCGCTCGTCCTCGAGCGCACTGATGCGGTCGAGCAGCTGCCCCTCGCGGTCGCGAGAGTCGCCGCGGATGCGCTCGACGCGGGCGTCCATGTCGGCCCGCGCCCGGTCCGTGCCCGCGCGGTAGGAGTTCAGTTCGTCGCGGTAGCGGTCCAGTTGCTCCTCGATCGCCGCCAGCGTCGCCTGGTGGCGGGACTGGATCGCCGCCACGCGCTCTGTCTCGTTGCGAAGATCGTTCTCGGCGACCACCCGCGCCCGCTCGGCGTCGGCGAGGTTCGAGGCCAGCCGCGTCGCGTGTGCGTCCACGTCGCGGAGCAGTTGCAGCATGTTCGAGCCTGCGACGAGGTCCTGCAGTGACGGCGGCTGCGCGCCCTGCTGCGTCGGCGTCCAGCCGGTCGCGGCCGCCACGCCCGCGAGCCGCACGTTCCCGAGACGCTCCATCATCGCCTCGTAGGTGTCGCGCCCGGAGCCGGAGAGCCGCTCCATCGTCTGGCGGTGCGAGGACTGGAGATAGCCGACGACGCTCTGGCCAGAGCGGCCCGCAAGCTGGGCCATCGAGACAATCTGCGGATCCTGCTGCTCCTCCTGGCGGACGAACTCGCGCAGGGCCTGCTCGGCCATCTGCTTCTCGCTCTGCGTGCGGCTGAACTTGCCGTAGAAGACGATCGTCGCCACGAACAGCCCGAGGCTGAGCAGGCTGAGGATCGTGATCGTCACCAATGTCCCGACGCTCGCGCCGCTGCGTGCCGCCATGACCGTACTCCGCCAGTGGCCCGCCCCGCGACGCTCGTCGCGAGCCGGGCCGGGTGTTCCGTACAGGGCGCGTGGATCGGCACGCCGCCCGTTTCTCGTCGCCCGGGCCGACCCGACCCGGCCGCGTCCCCCGGCTCCGAGAGCCTAGCCCCCCGGCCGGGGCCATACGCCCCCGCCCCCCGAGGGGATGCGGGCCGTGAGTCTCCCGACAGAGGGCGTCCGCGTCAAGCCCGAGGGCGAAAGTCGGGGCGGCAGATCGGGAGAGATCGCTGGATCTTCACACCCGCGGCTCGCTCTCGCCCAGCCGGGCGATCGCCTCGCCGTACTGCTCCTGCAGCGGCTCGACCACCTCGCGGATGAACCGCTCGGTCTGCTCAACGCTGCGCCCGACGTACTTCATCGGGTCCATCAGGCCGTCCCAGTCGATCTCGCCGTCGAGCATCCCGCCGCGGGACTTGCCCCTGAACGCCGGGTCGGCCCGCAGCCGGTCGAGCAGGTCATTGTCCAGCCCCTGCTGCTTGACGCGCATCCCCGCGGCCTGGGCGTGCACGCGGATGCGTTCGTGGTAGTCCTGCCGGTCGCCCCCCAGCCGCACGCACGCCATCAGGATGTTCTCGGTCGCCAGGAACGGGAGTTCGGCCATCAGGTTCCGCCGCACCATCGCCTCGTGCACCACCAGCCCGCTCGCCACGTTGTGCATCAGGTCCAGCGCGCCGTCGAGGGCGAGGAACGCCTCGGGGAGCGAGAGACGTCGGTTCGAGGAGTCGTCGAGCGTGCGCTCCAGCCACTGCGTCGCCGCCGTGTCGTAGGCGTTGCCGACGAGGTTCATGACGAAGCGCGTCAGGCCGCAGATGCGCTCGCAGCGCATTGGGTTGCGCTTGTACGGCATCGCTGACGAGCCGACCTGCTTGTCCTCGAACGGCTCGTCGATCTCCTTGCGGTTGGAGAGGAGCCGGATATCGGTGGCGATCTTGTGGAGCACGGAGGCCGTGGCGGCGAGGTCGGAGAGGATGAAGCAATCGACGACACGGGGATAGGTCTGGCCGGTGAGTCGGAATGTACGAGTGGAAGCGAGAGACCGCGCGATGGAGCCGCGTGCCGCATCGGGGAGCGTGGCGTCGATGCCGCCGTTCCCGGCGAGCAACAGCAGCGCATTCTGCTCGAAGGCATCCGCGCGGTTCGCATCGCCATCGAAGAGCGCGGCGAACGACGCCTGCGTGCCCGTCGCACCCCGAAAGCCGCGCCGACGGAACGAAGGCCGGTCGATCGGCTCGGTCATGCGCGACCGACACAGGAGCAACTCATCGGCGTACTGCGCGAGCCGCCGGCCGACGGTCGTGGGCTGGGCCGGCTGATAGTGGGTGAGGGCCAGGCAGGGAACGCTCCTCCACGTTGCTGCTGCTCCGCTCAGGGAGAGAACGACTCGAACGATCTTCTCTTCGATGAGCCACGATGCTTCCTCGGCGATTGCCAGGTCCGCGTTGCACACCACGTCCTGGCTCGTCATCCCCAGGTGGATGATCGGCCGCGCCTTCGGGCATGAGTCCCCCAGCGCGTGCACGTGGGCCATCACGTCGTGGCGGAGTTCGCGCTCGTACTCCTCGGCCTTGCGGATCTCCTCGTCGGTGATCCCATGTGGGGGTCGCTCGACGACCGCCCGCAGTTCCTCGACCTGCTCCCGCGTGACCAGCGGCGAGGCGTCATCCCGCGTCTCCTCGTGCATCGCCTCCGCCACCGCCAGCCAGACCCGCCGCCACGTGTTGAACTTATGCCGAGCCGACCACAGCCGCAGCATCTCCGGACCGGCGTTCCGGGTGGCGAGCGGCGAGGTATAGGTGTCGTAGGGGCTGGGCACGGGCAACTCTATTCATGCAAGGGAACCACAAACGGAGCACGCCACAACGGAGCACGAAGCGCAAGCGAGTGCCATCCTCCGACCATCCAGTGCCTTCGGCGCGACACGGGTCCTCAGCAGTGGATCGATGCGGTAGCGGGTGGGTTCGGGCGGTCTGGCACCGGCACTCGCTTGCGCTTCGTGCTCTGTTTTGTCTCCTGTGCTGATCGAGTGAAACCGTACCATGCACTCGTGCCCCGGTCCGATCCCACGCCTGCCGTGCCCGCTGACGCCCGTCCCGACGAGGACGCCGTCGATCGCACGCTCGTGCGGGCGATCCGTGCCGGCCGTGCCGAGGCCTGGAACGACCTCGTTCGCCGGTATCAGGACCGGGTGTTTACCCTCTGCCTCCGCATGGTGAACAACGACCGCGACCTCGCGGCCGACCTTGCGCAGGATGCCTTCCTCCGCCTCATTCGAGGCCTCGACTCCTTCGACGACCGTGCCCGGCTCTCCACCTGGGTCTATCGGGTCACCATGAACTCATGCCTCACGAGGCTGCGCAAGGAGAAACTCCGCCGCCACCCGAGCCTTGACGCCTCACAGGCCACGAACGACGGTCTCCCCGCGTCCTCTCGGCGGCAGACCCGGGAACCGCAGCCCGCCTCGCGTGTCCAAACTGCTGATGAGCGCGAGCGGCTGCTTGGCGCCTTGGCGGCACTCTCCGATGAGCACCGCGCCATCCTGATCCTGCGAGACTCGCGCGGGCTGGAGTACGAGCAGATCGCGGAAACGCTGGACATCCCGGTCGGCACGGTGCGGAGCCGGCTCTTCCGCGCCCGGGCCGCCCTGCGGAGCGAACTCGAATCACCTCGTGGCGGGAAAGAACACACGTGACCAGCATCAACCCCAACACCCCCAGCACCGACCCCCCCCTGACGCCGGAGGAGTCCGACATCCTCGACCTGATCGAGGGCCGCCTCCCGGAGGCGAAGGCGACCGCGCTCCGCGCCCGGCTCGCCCGCGACCCGTCGCGAGCGGCCTGGATCACGGCGGTCGTGCGCGACAAGACCCTCTTCCGCTCGATCGATGACGTGCCCGCGCCGCGCACGCTGGCGGAGTCCGTCGAGACCGCGCTCGAACGCGAAACGCTGCTCGGCCTGTCAACAGGGCGTCACGTCGCCGCGCCGACTCCGATCACGCGGGTCTACACGCAGCCGCGCTGGCCGCGGCGCCTCGGCGTTGGGCTTGCGGCGGCGGCCGGACTTGCCCTCGCCGCCACGGGCCTCTTTCTCGTGATCTCCCGCCCGAACCTCTCGAACACGCCGGACCCGACGGTCGCGACGAACGACAACGCCGTGACGCCTGATCCGAACTCGCTCGCCCGTGATGACGGCGCCTCGCCCGTCGTGGCGCCGGACCCGACCGAGGCGATCGGCGCGGCCACGACGCTGGCCGACGCCGCTCCGGCGCGCTCCGGCCCGGTCCTTTTCACGAACGCGGAGCGAGCGGCCGAGCTGCTCGCCGAAGGCCGATTGCTCGTTCGCGTGCGCGCGGCCGACGCCGCGCTCGCGACGGAGCGTGTCGAGCGACTCGCGCACGGCTCGCAGGGGACCCGGGCCTGGCGACTGCTCTCGGACTCCCCGGACAGCGTGCGTCTTGCCGTTGCGGACGCGCTCCGCGGCCCGGTCGAGCCTTTCCCCCTCTTCGGCCCCGACGGCGTGGCGTTCGAGCGCGTCGACCGCAGCACGCCGCACCTGGCGGCGTCGCGGGGCGCGCAGCTCGCCCCGCTGGTGCTCTATCTCGCCGAGACACGGACGGATCGTGCATCGCTCGCCGTGCTGCTCTCCACGCTCTCTGTGGGTGACCGTCAGCAGGCCGTGTTCGAAGAACTCCCGGAGCCGCTCGACACGCCGCCCGTTGTTACGCCAGAGGCCGTGCTGTGGTGGGCGCAGCCGCCGTCCGCATGGACGCCGCGCGCACACGTGCCGATCGTCATCGAGCACCTCGGGCGCGACTGACGCGGTTCACACGATCAACGCGAGAGCAGCGACGACCGCAGGCGGCCGATGACCGTCCGCACGGTCACCTCGCGCGGCTCGCCGTCCGTCCGGGCGGAGGGCAGTGCACCGAGCGCCGCTGTCGCCGACTCAAAGCCGCCGGACGGGTCGAGTCCGGCTTCGAGCCATTCGTCCCACGCGCGAGTCAGCCTGCGGTTCAGTCGGCCGGCGGCGATGCGTGGCTCGTCCGCGCCGAGGCCCGTGAGCAGGCGATATGCGAGTTGCGCTACCGAGCCGATCTCGTCGCGGATCAGTTCCGTGTTGCCGCGATCCAACCCCTGAAGCCGCCGCGCCAGCCCGAACAGTTCGATCATCACCCGGCCGTGTCGATCCACCAAGACCTCGTCGATCGAGAGCGGCCCGTGGTGCAGGCCGACCGCGTGCGCCGCCCCGAACGCTTCGAGCAGGTGCGCTACGGCCCGCTCCGCCTCGTATGGTCCCAACTGTCCGCCCTTCGCCTCCAGCACGTCGGCGAGCGTGACCAATCCCTCCTGGTTGCCGCTGTACGGCGTGACCAGCCAGCCGCGACCGTCGCCCGCGAACGAGAACTCGCCGATCGGCAGAACGTGCCCGTGCCTGAACGCGCTGAGCGTCTCGAACGCCTCCAACAGCCTGCGCTGCTCTGCCTTGTCGTGGCAAGGCGCGAACCTGTGCAGCGTGTGGCTGGTCTGGCTCCGCTCGTGCAGGGCGAGCCATCGCTCGCCGAGTCGCCCATCCGTCAGTTGACGGACCAGCACATACGGGCCGAGGGAGACACGGACAGGTTGCGGACTCATGCAGGCTTGCCCCCACGGGTGGGCCACGCCGGAAACGCCCGGCATTGCCGACCCGCGACACCCGATCACGCCCGCGCCCGGCCGTGGGGCAGGGGGGGGCGGTCCAAGGCCCGGATGATACCGCCGGATCGGCACCCTGTCTTCGGCTCTCCGGTTCGACATGGAAGAGAAGACGCGTGTCTCCTCACAAACTCCGTACATCATTCCCGAGCCTCGCGCGCTCCCCTACCATCCCGTGTCCGGGCGCACCGGGGGCGCCCCGAGTCAGCCAAGGAGGATGCCATGACTTCCGCCGCCGCAGCCAGCCCGAGCCCGACCGTCCGCGGCTCAGACCCCCTCGCGCTGATCGACGTCGATCACGTTCGCTTTTACGTCGGCAACGCCAAGCAGGCCGCGTTCTTCTACGCCAATACCTTCGGCTTCCGCATCGACCAGATCGCCGACCTCACCACCGGCTCGCGCGACGAGGCCGACTACCTGCTCACGCAGGGCAACATCCGCTTCATGCTCACCACCCCGCTGACCAAGGACCACCCCGCCGCGGAAGAGATCAAGCGCTTCGGCGACGGCGTGAAGGACGTTGCCTTCACCGTTCACGACGCCGAGGCCGCCTGGAAGCAGGCCCTGAAGAACGGTGCGAAGTCCGCCCGTGAGCCGCGCGTCATCTCCGACAGGAACGGCTCCGTCACCGTCGCCAGCGTCCACACCTACGGACGCGTCATCCACACCTTCGTCAGCCGCACGGGCCGGTACGCCCTGCCCGAGATCAAGCGCGGCACGGAGTTCATGCCCGTCTTCAAGAAGATCGACTCCCCCGTCAACGCCTACAACGAGCGCCACCCGTGCGGCCTCAAGTACGTCGACCACCTCGTCGGCAACGTCGAGGACGGCAAGATGAACGAGTGGGTCCGCTGGTACGAAGACGTCCTCGGCTTCTCGATGTTCAAGCACTTCGACGACAAGGACATCTCAACCGAGTACTCCGCACTCATGTCCAAGGTCATGGCCAGCGGCAACAACCTCATCAAGATGCCCATCAACGAGCCGGCCGAGGGCAAGAAGAAGAGCCAGGTCCAGGAATACCTCGACTGGCACGACGACGTCCCCGGCGTCCAGCACCTCGCCCTTCGCACCGACGACGAACTCGCCAGCGTCGCCGAACTGCGCCGACGCGGCGTGGACTTCCTCAGCCTCCCCGACACCTACTACGACGTGGTGTGGGAGCGCGTGAACAAGACCCTCCGCGAGCACGGCCACGAGGGCGTCCGCGAGGACTTCGACCGCATCCGCGACCTCGGCATCCTCATCGACGCCGACGACGAGGGGTACCTGCTGCAACTCTTCACCAAGCCCCTCCAGGACCGCCCGACCCTCTTCTTCGAGATCATCTGCCGCCGCGGCAGCCAGTCCTTCGGCAAGGGCAACTTCAAGGCCCTCTTCGAGGCCCTGGAGATCGAGCAGGAGAAGCGGGGGAACCTGTGAGTCCCATCAGGAATGACAATGCCGGCCATGCTCGTGGAGGATGGCTGGCGATTCGTTTTCTGGACGAATGAAGGCACGGAACGCCCGCATGTTGACGTCGAGAAAGCAGACGCTTCAGGGAAGCGGCGACGCTCATCGAACGTGCGTTCTCCTCTGCCGAGGTCCATGCCGTCGTGAGCCAGCGGAACCGGGAGCGACGCCGCCAGAGGCGTCGGAAGCGCTCGCCGCGCCGAGAGGGGTCATGGGAGGCTTGCCGACGCCGTGGGATTCCAGACGCGGATAGGCGTACACCCCCTTCCCCCCCTCCCCGCGCCCCCGTAGAGTTCCCCCGGCCATTCACGCCGCCTGATTCCCGATGGACGACGCCCCGACATCCCAGCCCGAGCCTCCGCGAAGTCCGAGCCTG
>JAANMV010000922.1_pt1 | contig 34535 bp, 35 predicted proteins | sample 7279661 | NCBI WGS metagenome assembly JAANMV01 (sample SAMN14094540, study PRJNA606508) | bioreactor metagenome | isolation source: A lab-scale SPAN reactor treating ammonium-rich wastewater day 121 | place: Ireland: Galway | collected 2017-05-16
GTCCCGCGGCGGCCGGCCGCCGCCACCACGCCGCGGCGGCCGAGCTCGCGGTACGCGGCCGCCACCGTCGCCGGCGAGAGCGCGAGCTCCGCCGCCAGCGCCCGCACCGGGGGCAGCGCCTCGCCCGGGCGGACCCGCCCCTCGCGCAGCGCCCCCTCCACGGCTGCCGCCAGCGCGCTTGCCCCCCGCGCCCCCTTCAGATAACGTACTAGTTCAGACATCAGTACGTACTATAACAAAAGGAGTCGCGATGTCGAGCCCCGGTCTCACCCCCACCCCGCGCACCACGGCGCAGCGGCTGCCCGCGCGCGGCCGCCACGATCGCGCGACGATCGACGCGATCCTCGACGAGGCGCTCGTCTGCCACCTGGGCTTCGTCCAAGAGGGGCAGCCGTTCGTGATCCCGACCATCCACGCGCGCGCGGGCGACACCGTGTTCGTCCACGGCTCGGCCGCCAGCCGCATGCTGCGGGCGCTGGACGCCGGCGTGCCCGCGTGCCTGAGCGTGACGCTGGTCGACGGGCTGGTGATGGCGCGCTCGGCGTTCCACCACTCGATGAACTACCGCTCCGTCGTGCTGCTCGGCAGCCTGAAGGCGGTGAACGACCCGGGGCGCAAGCTGGAGGCGCTGCGCGCGATCACCGAGCACGTGGCGCCGGGGCGCTGGGCGCAGGTGCGGCCGCCGAGCGAGAACGAGCTGCGCGGCACCAGCGTGATGGAGCTGCCGATCGTCGAGGGCTCCGCCAAGGTCCGCAGCGGTCCGCCGGGCGACGACCCGGAGGACCTCGCGCTCGACTGCTGGGCGGGCGTGATCCCGCTCTCGCTCCGGGCGGGCGAGCCGATTCCGGCGCCGGACCTGCGCGCCGGCATCGCCGTTCCGGAAGCGCTGTTGCGCTACGCCCGCTGAGGCGGTCGCAGCAGGTCGGCCGCCGCGGGAGCGAGGCCGGGGTCGCGGGCGAGCGCGCGCGCGGCGAGGGCGACGTCGGGGGAGCGGCGCGGCAGCGCCACCCCGCGCCGCGAGCGCTGAGGCCGTCCGCCGCCTTCGACCAAGTGGCACGAGGCGCCCCACTCGCGCTGCAGCGCCGCGACGAGCTGGCGCTCGTCCTCGGTCAGCGCGCGCGGCGGCAGCGGCTCGCGGGCCGCGACCCGGCCGAGAGCCGCCTGCGCCCGGTCGAGCAGCGCCCGCCAGCGCGCCCGCCAGGTGGCGCCCGCCGGGTGGTCGGTGACGTCCTCGAAGCGCAGCCCGCGCAGGCGAGCGAGGGCCGCGCGGGCCGGCACCGCGAGTTCCAGTGCCTCGACCCGCGGCAGCCCGCCGGGCTCGACGACGGCCAGCGGGGCGGGGCCGCGGGCTGCGGCCGCGTCGACGCTGACGCGCACGCGGCGGGCGCCGCTGCGCGACACGAGCGCCGGGCGTGCCCCCCAGTCGGCGCCGAGCCGGCCGGCTTCCGCGGCGCGAAGGAAGAGCGCCGCGAGCGAGGCGTCGCGAACCGGGTCCGACGGCGGCTGCGCGAGAGCGGCGAGCAGCAGCTCCAGCGCCAGATCGTCCCACGCGGTGGCTCGCGCTGCGGCGCGTTCGCGCAGCGCGGCCGCGTCGGGCCAGTCGACCCCTGTCGCGCACTCGACGACGGCCTCGAAAGGCAGCGCCGCGGGGAGCGGTTGCGTCGCACGGACGACGCCGTGCACGAGCAGCGTGGCCCGCGCGGCCTCCGCCTCGGGCAACAGCGCCAGCAGCCCGGCGTCCGGCGCGGAGAGCGCTCGCCACGCCGCGTGCGAAGGCAGGCCGGCGGGGTGGGCCGGCCCCGGCGCCACGCTCGTCGACGGAGCCACGCCGTCGACCCGGATCGGAACGACGGCGTAGCGGCAGGCGGCGCGCAGCCGCTCGCGCGCGACGCCCGCCGACGCGCCCCGCAGGTCGACCTGCAGGCGCAGCGGGTCGACGCTCCAGCGCACCGCCTGAACCGACTCGTGGAGCAGGGCGACCAGCGGGGCAGCGAGGCTGCCGAGGAGCGACTCGACCGCCCGCGCGCGCTCTCCCGCGCCCGCGCCACGGTCGAGGGCGAGGCTCCAGGCGGCGGCCTCCGCCGCCGGCAGGGCCGCGCCGTCCGCGACGAGCGTGAACCCGCGCCGGCCGAAGTCGACGGTCACGCGGCGGGCCCCCAGCGCCAGCGCGGCACGGGTCGCCTCGACCGCCACCTGTTCGGGGTCGGGCAGGTCGGCGGCCGCGAGCGCGCGCAACTCGGCCGCGTCGTCGAGGTCGAAGAGCGGGCCGTTCATCCGGTCGCCTCGTGCAGCGCGGCGCGCGCCAGCGCGCGCAGCGCGGACTGCGCCAGCGGGTGGGGAGCGCCGAGCGCGGGGAGCACGACGCGGGCGAGTTCGAAGGCACCACGGGCCGGAGGCAGCGCGGCGATCGCGGTCCAGGCTGCGCTGCCGCTGCCGAGCAGCACGCGCGGTTGCGGACCGCGAGCCGCGAAGGGGAGCACGTCGATGCGATCGCCCGGGCACAGACGCGCGTCGAACGCGAGGCCGGCCTGGCGGCAGGCGGCGGCCAGCCGTGCCAGCAGCGGGTGCGGGCGGGAGACCTGCCAGCCGTCCTCCCAGGTGTCGAGGTCGAGCGCCCCCAGCGCGTCGGCCACGGCGGCCGCCACGTCGACCCCGCCGTCCAGCACCACGCCGCCGCGCGAGCGCGCCTCGCGGACCAGCGGCCGCTCCGGCGCGCGCGAACGATACAGCCGTCCCTCCGCGGCCTCGCGCCAGGCGGCGCCGAGCGAAGCGCCGCCCCCGCCCGCACGGGGCAGCAGCGGACGATCGAAGACGGCCGGTGCGCCGGCGAAGGCCTCGGGGTGGCGCAAGGCGCCCCGCACGAGGTCGTCGAGCGTCGTGCCGCCCGTGCGCACCTCGGGGCGCTGCGCTCGCGCGCGAAAGGCGGCGCCGGTGGCCAGCAGGGCGACGAGCGCGAGGCCGGTTGTGGCGGCCGGGTGCGGGACGGCGCTGGCCGGCGTGTCGACGGCCGCCGTCGCCACCGGCAAGGTGGGCGGCGGCGGCTCCCCGGCGGGCGCAGCGGCGACGGCCCGCGCCGCGGGGAGGGTGGCATCGAGCGCGTTCCACGCGCCGTCCGCGTGGTACTCGGCCCAGGCGTGCAGTCCCGGCAGCGCCCGGCCGCCGTGCCCGGCGACGCCGACGGCCAGCCGCGCGGGCACGCCGGCCGCGTCGAGCAGGAGCGCGAGCACGCCGTTCAGCACGTCGCAGTCGCCGACGCCGGCCGCCAGCGCGCGGCTCGCGAAGTCCGCCCCCGGGGCCTCCGCGAACCGCCGCGCGGACTCCGCGTCGCGGGCTTCGCGCAGAGCCGCCTGGACGAACGCCAGCGCCGCAGCGGGCCGTTCCTCCGCGGCCTGCTCGCGCAGTGCGCGAGCCGCTTCCGCCAGCCGCGGCGGGAGGCCGCTGGCACGCGCGGCCGGTGGCGGGTCGGGCGCGGGCACCAGCTCGTACGTCACCCAGCCCGCGAAGCCGGCCGCGAACCTGGCGTGGAGCGGCCCGCCGGCTGGCGCCGCCACCTGCGCGGGCTCCGGCTCGATTCCGGTGGCGCGCGTGCCCGCGGTCGTCGGCAACGGAACGGGGCCTGCTCCGGGCGCCACCCGGACGCGCACCCGCCAGCGGGCGGGCGCATCGTGCGGGGCGACGGGCGGATCGGATGCGGGCGCGGCGGCGCTGCGCAGGAGGTCCGCGGCCGCCGTGCGGCGCACCGCGAGGAGCGGGGCCTCCGACGCCGGCTCGTAACGCAGGGCGAGCGCGGGCTCGTCGCCGTGCAGGACGTTGAGGCCCGGCGCGCGCGGTTCGCCCAGGCGCGGCGACAGCGGAGCCTCGCCGACCGCGATCGCGGACGGGACCCTGGCCGTGATGGGGGAGCCCGCTTCGGAGGCAGCGCTCGCGAGATCGGGCCGGGTCGGCGCCGGCTCCGGGACCGGCACCAGGAGCGCCACGAGCGCGAGCCCGACGGCCACCGTGAGAGCGAACGTCGTCGCGCCCGGCCAGCGGCGCAGGGGACCGGCGAGCCGCTCGAGGAGGCCGGGCGGCTGCAGCCGCGCGAGCTCGGCGTCGACCAGGCGGCGCAGCGCCTCACGGCCGCGCCGCTCCAGGCGCCGCAGCGCCGCGTCGGCCCGCAGTTCGGCGCGGCTGAGCAGTGGCGCGATGCGAGCGCTCTCGAGGGCGAACGCGGGCGCGAGGCCGGGCACCGCGCACCAGGTCCGGGGCGCGGGGCCGCCCGTCAGCTCCTCCAGGGTCCGGGCCGAGCGCACGCGCAGGCCCAGCGAGAAGACGTCGACCCGCGGGGCCGCGGCGAGGCCCACCGCACCGCGCTCGGCCCCGGCCTCGAAGCGGGCGGAGGGTGCCGGCAGCGCCAGCGGAGCGTTGACGTCCTCGCCGTCGACGCGGATCGCGAGCCGCTCGCGCGGCCGGTCGCGCCGCCGCACGTCGCGCACCTGCTCGCGCAGCGCGGCGCGCACGGCGTCGGCCAGGCCGGGCCACGGCGCGGCCCGCTCCAGCACGACCTCGGTGCCGGCGGCGAACCCGGGGCCCGGAGGCGCGGGTTCGACGCGGGTCAGCGCGCCGTCCATCGCCATGCCCCAGGCGGCCTGGCCCGCGGCGCGCGAGCGCACGACCAGCCGGTCGGGCTCGAAGCGCAGCACCGACCAGAAGCCGACGCCGAAGCGGCCGGCCTCGCCGACCCGGCCCTTGCTGGAGGCGTAGAGCCGGAACAGGTAGGCGCGGGCGTGGGCCTCGGTCATGCCGCCGCCGTCGTCGCGACAGCGGAGGCGGCAGCCGCTCGAGTCCGCCTCCACGTCGATCGCGACGGCCGTCGCACCCGCGTCGCGGGCGTTCTGGACCAGTTCGCGCAGGAACACGAGCGGGTCGCCGCCGTAGCGCGCGGCCTCGCGCCGGGCGCGAGCGAGGAAGCGGGCCGGGTCCGGCTGGGGCATCGCGGCCAGTGTACGGGCTTCCTTGAACGGCCCCGAGGCGGCGTGTTACGTTCGCCGCCCGTGTCACCGCGCGTCCGCGTCGTCGCCGCCGGCCTGGCCCTTCTCGGGGCCGCGGCCGGGCTGTCGCAGGACCCGGTGGCGGTCGAGCTCGAGCGGCTGCGCTCGCGCCAGGCGTACGAGCGGGCGGCGGCCGCCCAGGCGCTCGGCGAACAGGGGAGCGCGGCGGCCGCGGCGGCTTCGGCGCTCGCGGATGCGCTCGCCGACGGCGACGCGATGGTGCGCCTCGCAGCCGCCCGCGCGCTCGGCCAGATCGGGCCGGACGCCGCGGCGGCCACCGAAGCCCTCGTCAGGGCGATGGCGGGGCGCGAGGCCTTCCTTCGTGTCGAAGCGGCGATCGCGCTCGCCCACGTCGAGCCGGGCCGGGCGGGAGTCGGGGCCGCGCTCGTCGCGGGGCTGAAGGACCCCGACCTCCAGGTCCGCCGCCGCACCGCCTACGCCCTGGCCCGCGTGCCCGCGCCTGCGCTGCCGCCGGTGGCGGAGCTGGTCGCGGCCCTCTCCGACTCCGACCCGAGCGTGCGCGGGCACGCGGCGAACGCGCTGGCCCGCAGCGGCGCGGCAGCGGTCGATGCCGTGCCGGCGCTGGCGCGGGCCCTCGCGGACCCGGACCTGAGTGTGCGCGGCTGGGCGAAGGCCGCGCTGGAGCAGATCGCGCCCGAGGCCTTGAAGGAGGGCGCGGCCGCTGTCGTGACTGCACCCGAGCCGGACGCCTCCGCCGCGCGCAGGCTGCTGGCCGCCGCGCTGGGGCAGGACGAGGGCCTGCTCCGGGTGGAGGCGGCCGCGGCGCTGCTCTCCCTGGGCGACGGCGAGGCCGGGGCCGTGCTGCGACGCGCGATCGGCGATGCGGACGGCACGGTCCGGCGCCACGCCGCGCGGGCCTACCTCGAGCTGCCCGCCGAGTCGGTGCGGGACGCCGAGCCCGAGTTGCGGGCCGCGCTGCGCGACGGCGATCGCGAGGTGCGGCGCGCTGCCGCGCGAGCGCTGCTGCGCAGCGGCCTGAGCGCGCCGGAGGCCATCAAGGTGCTGGAGGCGGGGCTTTCGGACCCCGACCCGCTGGCCAGGCTCGAGGCCGCGCGGGCGCTGGGCGAAGCGGGACCGCTGGCCCGGTCGGCCGGGCCCAGCCTCGTGCCGCTCCTCACCGGGAGCGACACCCGCCTGCGGCTGCTGGCGGCGTGGGCTGCCGAGCGCGTGGGCGCGGACACGCGCGGCCCAGCGGTCCCCGCGGCGAGGGCGACCGCGACGCCGGTCGAGAGCCCGCGCCCCGTGCAGCGGACGGCAACGGCCAAGGTGGCTGCGCTCGCGCCCTCCGCGCTGCCGAGCCCGACGCCGCTTCCGACTGCCTCCTCGATGCCTGCGCCCCGCCCGGCGGCGACTCCTGCTCCGACGCCCGCTCCGACTCCGACGCCGCGGCCGACACCGACACCGACACCGACACCAACTCCAGCGCCGACACCGATGCCCACGCCGGTTCCGACTCCGACCCCGACGCCGCGCCCGACCCCCACGCCCACGCCCGCTCCGACTCCTGCGCCGACCGCGACCCCGACGCCGCGACCGACTCCGGCGCCGATCCCCCCGCCGGCTCCGACGCCTTCGCCGACGCCGCTCACCGCCCCGACCCCGGCGGCGGTCCCCGCCGCGAGTGCGACGGCCGCGGAACCCATGGCGACGCCGGTCGACCTCGGTCCGCTGCGGCTGGCGCTGCAGACGGGCACGCCGGCGCTGCGGCGGCAGGCGGCGTCCCAGCTCTCGCGGCTGGGCGCGACTGCGCGGCCGGCACTCCCCGAACTGGTGGCCGCGCTGCGCGATCCCGACGGCCTGCTGCGCGCCGCAGCGGCGCGCGCGATCGGCGCGATCGGCGTCGCAGCGGCCGGCGCGCTCCCGGACCTGATGGAGGCGACCAGGGTGCCCGGCGACGCGCTGGCACAGGTGGAGGCGGCGACGGCGCTGGTCCGCCTCGGCGGCGCGCCCGGCCAGTGGCTCGCGCCGCTGCGCGCGGGTCTCAAGGCCGCCGACGTGGCCGCCCGGCGCCGCGCGGCGGAGGCGCTGGGCGAAGCGGGCCCTGCGGCGGCGCCCGCGGCAGGCGACCTGCACAAGCTGGAGAACGACGCCGACGCGAGCGTGCGAGCCGCAGCAGGCACGGCGCTGGGGAGGATCGGGGGACGATGAAGAACCGGCGGCTGAGCTGGGCGCTGTCGATGGGACTGTTGCTGTTGCCCGCGACGACCGCCGCTGGAGCGTCGCTGCTCGAGTCGGTTCCGGTTCCGCTCGACGCCAGCGACCCCACACGCACCCGCGTGGGGCGCCTCGAGTTCCGCGGAGGGCTGGCGTTGTCCTCGCCGCAGGCCGGCTTCGGCGGGCTCTCCGATTTCCGGCTCGACGGGCGCCGGCTGCTCGCCATCAGCGACGAAGGCGGGCGGTTCCAGTTCGAGGTCCGCATCGAGAACGGGCGACTGACGGGCGTCGGCTCCGCCCTGCAAGGCGGGATGCTGCTCGACACCACGGGGAGCGAGCTCGACGGCAAGGCCAACCAGGACGCGGAGTCGATGGCGCCGCTGCCTGGCGGCGGGTACCTGGTCGGCTTCGAGCAGCGCCACCGCGTGTTGCGCTACCCCGAGCTCACCGGTCCGGCGCAGGCGTGGCCCACGCCGCCCGGCCTCGAGGGCGCGCCGCGCAACGGCGGACTGGAGGCGATGACCGCGCTCGCCGATGGCCGCGTGCTCGCGCTGACCGAAGAACTGGAAGCCGACGGCCACGTCGCCGGCTGGATCTGGGACAAGGACGGCTGGGCTCCGCTCCGCTACCGGGTCGACGGCGACCCGCGGCCCGCGGGGGCGGCCCTGCTGCCGAACGGGGACGTCGTCGTCGTCGAGCGATCCTATTCGCCGCTGACCGGCGTCACCGCCCGCCTGCGTCGCATCCAGGCCGACCAGGTCGTCCCCGGCGGCACGCTGGCGGGCGAACTGCTCGCCGAACTGCGGCGGCCGATCACGGTCGACAACTTCGAGGCGATCGAGGCGTTGCGCGGCCCGGCGGGAGAAACCCTTCTGCTGCTGCTCACCGACGACAACTTCAACCCGCTGCAGCGCACGCTGCTGCTGCTGTTCGCGCTGGACTGACCCTTCGAGCTTCAGCGCACCCGAGCGACCAGCGTCGTCAGGTCGTCGCGCGCTGCCGAGCCGACGTGGGCGAGCGTGCTCGACACCACCGCCGGGGGGATCGCGGAAACCGGCTGGGTCGCGGCGGTCTCCATCACCCGGCGCAGGCCCGTGAGCCCGAATTCTTCGCCGTCGCCGCGCGCGGCTTCGGTGACGCCGTCGGAGACCGCGACCAGCAGGTCGCCGGGTTCCAGTGCGAGGTGCCGGACCGGCGCCTCCCACGTCTCGAACAGGCCCACCACGGTCGCCGTCGCGGCCAGCGTCTCGAAGTGCCCGGAGCGGCGGCGCAGCAGCGGCGGCGTGTGGCCGCAGTTGACGTACCAGAGCGCGCGTTCCGCGCCGTCCCACACGGCGACGAACAGGGTGGCGTAGCGCTCGGGAGGCGTCGCCGCGAAGTACAGGCGGTTCACCTCCTGGAGCCGCAGGCCCAGCTCCGGGCCGGCGACGGTCGAGCAGCGGCTGCGCACGAAGGCCTGCAACGAGGCCATCAGCAGTGCCGCGGAGACGCCCTTGCCGGCGACGTCCGCCAGCACCAGTCCGAGGCGGTCGGGGCCGAGGTCGAGGAAGTCGTAGAAGTCGCCGCCGACGGCGCCGGCCTCGAGGCACTCGCCGGCGTAGTCGAGGCTCGGGCTCGCGGGGCGGGCGCCGGGGAACAACCCGGCCTGCACCCGGCGGGCGAGCTCGAGGTCGCGGCGGTCGGCCTCCTGGCGCCGCGCTTCCGCTTCGCTCTGCAGGCGCCGCCGCGCGTGCTGCGTCACGCGGTCGACCAGCAGCGCGTTGTCCCAGGGCTTGAGCACGAAGTCGTCCGCGCCGCGCCGCATCGCCTCGACCGCGATCTCGAGCGTGCCCCAGGCGGTCATCACCACGACGGGCAGCCCCGGCGCCAGCTCGCGCACGGCCGCCAGCGCCTCCAGCCCCTCGCGCCCCGAGGTGGTGTCGCGGCTGTAGTTGAGGTCCATCAGCACCACGTCGAAGGGCTCGCGGCGTAGCCGGGCGAGCAGTTCCGCGGGCTCGGCGGCCGTCGCCAGCTCGCAGCCGTGGGCCTTGAGCAGCAGGCGCAGGGCCAGCAGCACGTCCGGCTGGTCGTCGGCGACCAGCACGCGGTAGGGACGGACGGGCTCGAGGGCGAGCGCGGCGCTCATGGCGGGGACCCTTGAAATCTCCGTGCCAGCCGGGATCGGCGCCTGAAAGCGGGACTTCAGGGGCCCTGGCGGCGCGCGGGCTGACCGCTGGCGGACAGTGGGACTTCGGCTCCGGACGGCGGGGCCGGCCTGATAGCATCAAGGTTTCGAGGAGAACGATGAATCGACACGCCCTGATCCTGACCGTCTCTGCCGTGGCCCTCGCCGGCCTGGCCTGCCGCGACGACGCACCGAAGCCTGCCAACGCCTTCGCCACCGTGAGCCCGACCCCGGCCGCGGGCGGCGCGGCCCCCGCCGCTTCGATGCCCGAAGGCCACCCGCCGACGGACGGTGGCGCGGCGATGGCCGGCGCGATGGGCGGTTCTCCGCACGGCGGCGCGCCGGCGATGGGCGGCGGCACCGTGGCGTGGGACGCGCCGTCCTCCTGGCAGAGCGAGAAGCCGTCCTCCGGCATGCGCCGCGCCCAGTACAAGGTGCCCGGTCCCGGCGGCGACGGCGAGTGCGTCGTTTTCTACTTCGGCCCCGGCGAAGGCGGCGACGCGCAGGCGAACGCCGAGCGCTGGGCCGACCAGTTCACGACCGCCGACGGCCAGTCGGCCCGCTCCGCGCTGAAGACCAGCAAGCTCGAGGGCGCGACCCTGCCGGCCACGCTCGTCGAGGTGAAGGGCACCTACATGGGCGGCATCGGCAGCGCCACGCCGGAGCCGCAGAAGAACTCCGCGCTGCTCGGCGCCATCGTCCAGGGCGCGGACGCCAACTGGTTCTTCAAGTTCGTGGGCCCTGCCGCGACCGTAGACGCCAACCGCGACGCGTTCGTGGCGATGATCAAGAACGCCAAGAAGGGGTCGTAAGAGCCCGCCCTGCCGCTGCTCGTCGCCATCTTCGACTGGTTCCGGGTCCAGAGCCCGATCGAGCTGATCGGGCTCTTCACCGGGATCCTCTGCGTCGCCCTGCAGGTCCGCCAGAACATCTGGGGCTGGCCGATCGGCATGGTCAACGTCGGCCTCTACGTCTACATCTTCTACGGGGCCAAGCTCTACGCCGACACCGCGCTGAACGCGATCTACTTCGTGCTCTGCGCCGTCGGCTGGTGGCACTGGCTGCACCCGGGCGAAAACCGGCCGCGGCTGCCCGTCACGCGGCTGACCCGCAAGGACGGCTGGACGCTCGCCGCCATCGGCATCACGGGCTGGGTGGCGATGGCGACGTACTTCTCGATCTGGACGGACGCGGCGCTGCCCGTGGCCGACTCGCTGACGGTGGCGATGAGCCTGGTCGCGCAGTGGCTGCTGACCCGCAAGGTGCTCGAGAACTGGCACCTGTGGATCGCGGCCGACGTGATCATGATCGGCATCTACTGGATCAAGGGGCTGCAGCCGACCGTGGTGCTCTACACGGTCTACACGTTCCTGGCGCTGTCCGGCCTGCTGGAGTGGCGCAAGGAACTGCTCGCCGCGCCGCCGCAGCCCGCCGACGATCCCCCGGCCGACGACCCGCGCCCCGCGGTCGCGTGACCCCGGCGCCGCTCCGCGTCGTCGTCACCGGCCCGGAGTCGACGGGGAAGACGACGCTGGCGCAGCGGCTGGGCGCGGCGTTCGGCGCGCCCGTCGTGCCCGAGTTCCTGCGCGGGTTCGTCGAGGCGCGACTGCCGAGCCTGCGGGAGGGCGAGCCGCTGGTGGAGCCCGAACACTCGGCGGAGATCGTGCGCTCGCAGATCGCGGCGGAAGAGGCGGCCGCTGCCGAGGCCGCGGCCCGCGGCGCCGGCTGCGTGGTGTGCGACACCGACCCGCTGACGACGCTCGTCTATCACGAGCACTACTTCGGCGAGCGGCCGGCCTGGCTGGCCGACCTGGTCGCGACGCGGCGCTACGCGCTGAGCCTGCTGCTCGACGTCGACGTGCCGTGGGTGGGCGACCCCCTGCGCGACCAGCCGACTGCGCGAGCGCCGATGCTCGAGCGCTTCCGCGAGGAACTCCGCCGCAGCGGGCGGCCGTTCGTGGAGATCTCCGGGGACTGGCCGCAGCGCGACGCGCGGGCGCTCTCCGCCGTTCGCGGGCTGCTCGGCGAGCGGGCGTAGAATCCCCGGGTGCCGGCCGCGCCCTGGCGGGCGCGATGCGCCCCGCGCGCCGGATCCTCCTGGAGGTTCCCCTTGTCCACCCCCCACCGCGTCCACAACTTCTCGGCCGGCCCGGCCGTGCTGCCGCTGCCCGTGCTCGAGCGCATCCGCGAGCAGATCGTCGACACCGCGGGCGCCGGCATGTCGATCCTCGAGATGAGCCACCGGTCGACGCACTTCGAGGCCATCATCCAGAAGGCCGAGGCGGACCTGCGCAAGCTGCTGGGCATCCCCGACGGCTACGCGGTGCTGTTCCTGCAGGGCGGCGCGACGCACCAGTTCACGATGGTGCCCGCCAACCTGCGCCCGGCGGGGAAGTCGGCCGACTACGTGCTGACCGGGCACTGGTCGAAGGCGGCGCTGAAAGAGGCCCAGAAGGGCGGAGCGGCCCGCGTGGCCGGCAGCACCGAGGGCGAGCAGTTCGCGCGCATCCCGAAGGCCTCGGAGATCGACGCCGCAGCCGACGCGGCTTACCTGCACTTCACCTCGAACAACACGATCTACGGCACCGAGTGGAGCGAGGAGCCGGCGGCGCCGGCCGGCGTGCCGCTCGTCTGTGACGCATCGTCGGACTTCCTGTCGCGGCCGATCGACGTCTCGAAGTACGGCCTGATCTACGCCGGCGCGCAGAAGAACGTCGGTCCGGCGGGTGTCGTGATCACGATCATCCGCAAGGACCTGCTCGAGCGAACGCCCGCGAACCTGCCCGCGAGCCTGGACTACGCGCTGTTCGCCAAGAACGGCTCGATGTACAACACTCCGCCCTGCTTCGCGATCTGGGCCGTGGGCCTGGTGCTGGAGCACCTGCTGGCCGAAGGCGGCCTGACGGCGATTCAGAAGCACAACGAGCGCAAGGCCGGGATGATCTACGACGTGATCGACGCCTCCGGCGGCTTCTACCGCGGCCACGCGGCGAAGGACAGCCGCTCGCTGATGAACATCACGTTCCGTCTCCCGTCCGAGGACCTGGAGAAGAAGTTCGCGAAGGAGTCGACGGCGGCGGGCCTCGACGGCCTCAAGGGCCACCGCTCGGTGGGCGGCCTGCGCGCCTCCGTCTACAACGCCCTGCCGCTGGCCGCGGCCGAAGCGCTCGTGGCGTTCATGAAGGAGTTCCAGCGCACGAACGCGTAGCGGCCCCGCCCTTTCGAGCCCCGAGTAGCCCCGGCGTCGCGCGCTCTTGCGCGGCGTCCGGGGCTTTGCTACATTTCCCTTCCCGCCGCTGTGGGCCGCTAGCTCAGCTGGGAGAGCGCCTGGTTCGCAATCAGGAGGTCGCCGGTTCGATCCCGGCGCGGTCCACCAATCGCCACTTCGTCACGGGCCTCGTTCTCCGACCACCGCGCCCTCGATGCGCGCCAGCGTGCCCCGGAGGTCGGCGACTTCCGTTCTCAGGGCCGCGACCTCCTCCCCTAGTGACCTCTCGCCCTCCTTGCCAGCCGGCGGGGAGAGGAACCAGGCCGCCAGGAAGCCCGAGAAGGTGCCGAAGAGCCCGACGCCCGCGCACATGAGGACCGCGGCGATCAATCGCCCCTCGGAGGTCACGGGGAAACGGTCGCCATACCCGACCGTCGTCACCGTGGTGAGCGCCCACCAGAAGGCATCCTCCCCGGTCTTGATGTTGCCCTCGGCATCGGCCTCGAAGTGCAGGACGGCGATGCTGCTGAAGACCACGAGGAGCAGCGCCACCAGGCTGGCCGCGAGGAACGAGCTCTCGGCGCGACGACGGATGATCAGCGAAGCCAGGATCCGGGCGGCCCGCAAGGCCCGCAGCACGCGGATCACGCGGGCGACCCGCGCGAGCCGACCCCAGCGAGTCGCATCGACCATGGGGATGGAAGAGAGCAGGTCCAGCCAGCCCCAGCTCGCGAAGTAGCGCCAGCGATTGGGGGCGCGCCAGAGGTTCCACAGGAAGTCGAAGAAGAACAGGGCGCAGACGCCCCAGTCGGCCAGGTCGATGATCGCGCGCGTGCCCGCGTCCAGGGGGAGGACGCGCTGGGCCGCGAGCGCCGCCATCGCGTAGACGCAGACGACGAGCATGAACGCCTGATAGGCGACCGAGAGTCGGGCGTCTCCGTCGTCACCGCTCGCCAGCGCCGCGTCTCTCCGCAATCCCGTTCCTAGCCCCTGGTCCCTGCATGTTCCTCGCGACGGGAGGAAGGGACATCGAGCGATGTTCACACGGGTCACGAACTGCGGTCCATCACTTCGTCGGCGGACGCCGCGGGGCGCGACGCTAGAATCGCGCATGCGCTTCCCGCGGTCGCTCCTCGCCCTCGCCCTGCTCCCGTTCCTCGCGACCGCTGTCCACGCCGACGAGGTGGACGACGTCGTCGCTGCCGCGATGAAGGAGCAGCAGATTCCCGGGCTCGCGATCGCGGTCGTGCGGGACGGGGCGCCGCCCCGGCTGCAGGGCTACGGGCTCGCGAACGTCGAGCTGCAGGTGCCGGTCACCGCCGACACCGTGTTCCAGTCGGGATCGGTCGGGAAGCAGTTCACCGCGATGGCCGTGCTTCTGCTGGCGGACGAAGGGAAGCTGCAGCTCGACGACCCGCTCGTGAAGCACTTCCCGGGCAGCCCGTCGAGCTGGCACCGGATCCGCGTCCGCCACCTGCTGAGCCACACCTCGGGGCTCAAGGACTACGGGGACGAGGAGCTCGACCTGCGACGCGACTACACCGAGGCCGAGCTGCTGGCGGTGATGCAGAAGGTGCCGCTGGAGTTCGAGCCCGGCGCGCAGTGGAGCTACTCGAACACCGGCTACCTCGTGCTCGGCCTGCTGACCTCGAAGCTGGCGGGCAAGCACTGGTCGGAGTTCCTGAAGGAACGCGTGTTCGCCCCGCTCGGCATGAAGACCGCGCGCATGATCAGCGAGGCGGACATCGTGCCGGGTCGCGCCGCGGGCTACCGCCGCGACCGCGAGGGCACGCTGTTCAACCAGGAGTGGGTGTCGCCGTCGGCCAACAGCCTCGGCGACGGCGCGCTCTACTTCACCGTGCGCGATCTGGCGGCGTGGGAGGCGGGGCTGCGCGGGCGGAAGCTGATGAGCGCCGCAGCCTACGAGGCGTGGTGGACGCCTGTCGCGCTCAGCTCGGGGGGGAGCTTCCACTACGGCTTCGGCTGGGACGTGACGGAGCAGCGGGGGCGGCGGCTGATCGAGCACGGCGGCTCGTGGCAGGGCTTCCGCGCGGCGATCTCCCTATACGTGGACGACGGGCTGATGGTGTCGGTGCTGGCGAACGTCGCCGGCGCGCGGGTCGAGGCGATCGCCCACGAGATCGCCGGGCGGATCGTGCCGGCGCTGCGCCTGCCGGACCCCGCGGCCTCGCGCCCGGAGGCGGACCCGCAGCGCGCAGCGCGGCTGCGCTCGGTGCTGAAGGCGTGGTCGGATTTCCGGGTCGACCCGGCGATGGGAACGGGGCTCGCTGCCACCGCGTCCGGCAGCGCGCGAGAGACGGGGGCCCGGCTGCAGGTCGTCCGACAGCTCGCGGGGCTGAAGCGCTTCGAGTGGCTCGAGGACGACGACCTCGCCGCCCGGCCGCTCGACCGCCGGGGAGAGCGCGTGACCCGCATCGCCCACTACGTCCTGGAGACGGAGCGGACGCGCCACGCCTACCGCTTCTACCTCACCGCCGACGGAAGGGTCGCCGACTTCGGCGACGAACGCCGCTAGCGCGGGTCCCCCCGCAGGAGCCGCTCGATGTCAGCCCGGGCGTCGTCGGGCAGGCGCGGGGGATCGCACGTGCGACACAGCCGGGAGAGACGCTCCAGGTCGGCGCGCACCCCCTCGCAGTTCGTGCACTCGCGCAGGTGCCGCTCGATCGCCGCGCAGAGGTCCGCGTCCGCGGCGCCCTCCGAGTAGTCGGTCAGGCGGGTCAGCAGCTCTTCGCAGTTCACCGCTCCTCCTTCGCCGACCGCGACCCGAGCCGCGCCCGCAGCCGCAGCCGGGCGCGGTGAAGCTGGGCCCGCACCGCGCCTTCGCCGAGCCCCAGGCGCGTCGCGACCTCGCTGGTCGGCAGTCCCTCGACTTCCCGCAGGTCGAACACCGCGCGCTGCAAAGGGGTCAGCTCGATCAGCGCCGCCTCGAGTTCGGCGCGCAGCCGGCGACCGTCCAGCGCGCGCTCCGGGTCGGCCCACGGCGATGGCGCGTGGGCGAGCCCGGGCGCGTCGAGCGGCTCATCGTCCTCCGGGAGGGGAACCTCGCGGGCGCGCGCCCGCAGCGCGTCGACAGCCTTGTTGTAGGTGATCCGGTACAGCCAGGTCGACAACGCCGCGTCGCCCCGGAAGCCGTCGGCGGAGGCGAGGGCTGCGGCGAAGGCCGACTGCACCGCGTCGCGCGCGAGGTCGGGATCGCGTGTCACGCGCAGGGCCAGCCCGAACAGGCGGTCGCCCTCGTCGCGCAGCAGGTGCGCCAGCGCGTCGCGCAGCGGGGCGTCGACCATGACCGCTTCACTCTAGCCCACCCCGCTGGCGACGCCCGGCGAAGCCCCTCAGGCGCGGACGGCGGCCGGCACCGCGGCCAGGACGCCGTCCAGCATCTCCTTCAACACCGCCTTCGGTGCGGCGCCGAGGCGGCCGTCGACGACCTCGCTGCCACGGAACACCGCCAGCGTCGGCACCGACTGGATGCCGAAGCGCTCCGCCAGCTCCGGTTCTTCGTCGATGTCGACGGTCGCCACCTTGACCCGGCCGGCGTACTCGACCGCCAGGGCATCGACGATCGGCGCGATCGCCCGGCACGGCGGGCACCACGACGCCCCGAAGTCCACGAACACGGGGAGGTCGGACTGGACGACCTCCTGCTCCCAGTTGCCGGCCGTCAGCCGGACCGCGGCGCTGCTCACCTTCGTCCTCCTCCGGCCCGCCCCGGGGCCGCTCTCGACCGCTTGGACGGGAGCCGGGGCCCCGCGTTACGGCCGGAGGCGGTAAACAAACGTCAAGCGGGAGGTTGACCGCGGGCCGGGGCGGTCCTACAGTCCGCCATCATGAGCAGCCCCGCCTACGGTTCCCAGCGCCCCTTCGAGTTCGGCCGCGCCTTCACCTTCGCCTTCGAGGACCCGGACTGGATCAAGAAGATCGCGATCGGCGGCGTGTTCGCGCTGCTGAGCGCGCTGCTGATCGGGGTGTTCTTCGTCGTGGGCTACATGGTGCGCACGATCCGCAACGTCGCGAACGGCGCGCCGCGGCCGCTGCCCGAGTGGGACGACCTGGGCGGGATCTTCTCCGACGGACTGGCCCCGATCGGGGCCTATCTCGCCTACGCGCTCGGCGTCGCGATCCTGGCCTCGCCCTTCTTCTGCATGATGGCCTTCCTCGGCCCGATGCTCGGCGGCGACAACGGCGGGGCGGCGGGCGGCGCCGTGATGGTGATCGGGATGTTCGCCTTCTACGGCTTCGTGTTCCTGATGAGCCTCGGCCTCTGGGTGTGGACCCCGGCCGCCATGCTCCGGGTCTCGCTCTCCGGGCGATTCGGGTCCGCCTTCGAGTTCGGCGAGATCCTGGCCTTCATCAAGCGCCACCTGGTCAACTACCTGCTGACGCTGGCCGCGATGCTGGTGGCGGGCTTCCTCGCCCAGTTCGGGATCCTGCTCTGCTGCATCGGCGTGTTCGCGACGAGCTTCCTGTCGAACTGCATCCTGGCCTTCAACCTGGGCGAACTGGCGCGCCTCGACGCGGGCCGCTGACCGGCGGCGGCAGCGGGCCCCGATAGAATCAGCGGGATGCCCGGCCACGTCGATCGCCTCGCCCAGGAGCGCTTCGAGGAGGAGCGGCTCGCCCCGTACGCGATGAAGAGCGGCCGCAGCCGCGGCCGCCGCCACCCGGAAGCGGAGCACTGGATGCGCACCCGCTTCCAGCGCGACCGCGACCGGGTGATCCACTCCTCCTCGTTCCGCCGCCTCGAGTACAAGACCCAGGTCTTCGTCAACCACGAGGGCGACAACTACCGGACCCGCCTCACCCACAGCCTGGAGGGTGCGCAGATCGGGCGCACCGTGGCCCGGGCGATGGGGCTCAACGAGGAGCTGACCGAGACGCTCGTGCTCGGCCACGACCTCGGCCACACCCCGTTCGGCCACTCGGGGGAGCGGGTGATGGACGAGCTGATGCGCGACCACGGCGGCTTCGAGCACAACCGCCAGACGCTGCGCATCCTCGAGCACCTCGAGGAGCGCTACCCCGAGTTCCCCGGCCTCAACCTGACCTGGGAAGTGCGCGAGGGCATCATCAAGCACCGGCCCGACAGCGACGCCCACGCGCCCGCGGAGTACCTGCCGGGCGAGGCGCCGACGCTCGAGGCCCAGCTCGTCGACTTCGTCGACGAGATCGCCTACAACAACCACGACGTCGACGACGGCCTCGCCTCCGGGATGTTCACGGTCGAGCAGATCCGCGCCGTGGACCTCTTCCGCGAGGCCCACGACGAGGCGATCGCGCGCGGCCTGCACGACGAGCGGCTGCAGCGGCACCGGGTGGTGCGCACGATCATCGACCGCTGCACCCAGGACCTGATGGACGCGAGCGTCGCGCGGATCGAGACGAGCGGGGTGCGCAGCGTCGAGGACGCGCGCCAGGCCGGCGGCCGGCTGGTCGGCTACTCGGAGCCGATGGCCGAGCGGGTCCGCGAGCTGAAGGCGTTCCTGTTCCAGAACATGTACCGACACTGGCGGGTGGTGCGCATGGGCGAGAAGGCGGGCCGCATCCTGCGCGACCTGTTCGCGGCCTACGTCGGCGAGCCGCGGCTGATGCCGCCACGCTACCTGGAGCGCATGGAGCGCGAGGGCGGGCACCGCGTCGTCTGCGACTACATCGCCGGCATGACCGACCGCTTCGCGCTCGACGAGCACCGGCGGCTGTTCGACCCGATGGTGAAGGTGTGACGGGCGTGTCGCGACGCCACTTCGTCGGTGCTGTCGGCGCGGCGGGCCTCGCGGGTTCCGCGGCCGGGGCAGGGGCAGCAGGCGGCGACGAGCTCGCCCCGGCAGGCGGGCTGACCGACGTCGCGGGGCTGAAGGTCGGCCATTTCACGGACCCGCGCCGGCCCACGGGCTGCACGGTGGTGCTGGCCGAGGAGGGCGCGCTGTGCGCCGTCGACGTGCGCGGCGGCGCGCCCGGCACCCGCGAGACCGCGCTGCTGGACCCGCTCAACATGATGGACCGCGTGCATGCGATCGTGCTCGCGGGCGGCAGCGCCTTCGGTCTCGACGCGGCGTCGGGCGTGGTCCGCTATCTGGAGGGCAAGGGGATCGGCTACCCGGTCGGCCCGGGCAAGGTGCCGATCGTGCCCGCCGCGATCCTGTTCGACCTGGCGGTGGGCGACTGGCGAATCCGCCCCGACGCCGCGGCAGGCATGGCGGCGGCGGAGGCCGCGAGTGCCGGCCCGGTCGTCGAGGGTGACGTGGGCGCGGGCGCGGGCGCCACGGTCGGCAAGCTGTTCGGCTTCGCGCGGGCGATGAAGGCCGGCGTCGGCACCGCGTCGTGGCGAGGGGCCGACGGCCTTGTCGTCGCGGCGCTGGCCGCGGTCAACGCCGCGGGCGACGTGATCGACCCCGCCACGGGGCTCCCGATCGCCGGGGCGCGCACCGACGACGGCCGCCGCCCGCGCGGCATCGTGGCCGCGCTGCGCGCGGGGCTGCGGCCGGGCGCGCTGAAGCTCGGCGAAGCGACGACGCTCGCGGTGGTCGCCACCAACGCGAAGCTGCCGAAGGCGGGCCTCGGTCGCGTCGCGCTGATGGCGCACGACGGCCTCGCCCGCACGATCGCGCCCGTGCACACGCCGTGGGACGGCGACACCGTGTTCGCGCTGGGCACGGGGCAGCTCGAGATCGCGCAGCCGGAACTCGTCGTCGGCTCCATCGCCGCCGACGTGCTGGCGCAGGCGGTCCTGCGCGCCGCCCGCCTCTCGCGTGGCCTGCCGGGCCTGCCGTCCGCCCGCGACCTCGCTTCCCGCTGACCTCCCTGTGGACGGATCGGTGAAGAAGCTGTGGAAAGGCTGTGGGGCGCCGGTGGGAAAGCTGTGAGCGCGGCCTAGAGGCCGCCGTCGAGGTCCGGCGACTCGAACCAGGGGCGGATGTCCGAGGCCTCGGACGCGACGCCGAGCGCGACCATCAGCTTGATCCGGGCCTTGGGCCCCGTCAGGTCGCCGCCGAAGATGAGGCCCATCTCGCGCAGCTTCTGGCCGCCGCCCTCGTAGCCGTAGGTCGGCATCACGGTGCCCTCGCCGCAGCGCGAGACGAGCACTACCGGGATCCGGGCGGCGAGCGCGGCGCGCAGCCCCGGCAGCACCGCGGGCGGCAGGTTGCCGCAGCCGCTGCCCTCGATCACCAGGCCGCGCGCGCCGCGCTCGATCGAGGCGCGGATCAGCCGGTCGTCGGTGCCGGTCGCGGTGGTGTGCAGGTCGACCTCGCAGACGAGGCGGCGCGCCGGGATCACCGTCGGCCGCGCAGGCGGGCGCCGGAACACGACGTGGCCGCGGGCGACGACGGCCAGTGGCCCGTAGGGGCTGCGGAAGGCGTCGAGGTTGGAGGTGTGCCACTTGCGCACCTCGCAGCCCGCCCACACCTGCTCGCCGACCGCCACCAGCACGCCGCGGCCGCGGGCGCCGTCGGACACGGCCGTGCGCACCGCCGTCATCAGGTTGGCGGGGCCGTCCCAGCCCGGCTCGGACGAGGTGCGCATCGCGCCGCAGAAGACGACGGGCTTCTCGCTCGACAGCGTGAGGTCGAGCAGGAACGCCGTTTCCTCGAGGGTGTCCGTGCCGTGGGTGATGACGAGCCCGTCGACGTCGGGGTCCTCCAGGATCTGGGCGACGCGACCGCGCAGGCGCCACATCCAGTTGGGCGTCACATGGGGCCCGGGCAGGCGGGCGTAGTCCTCGAGCGTGAGCCGCGCCTCGCGGCGCAGGCCGCTGACCCGCGACACGATCTCCTCGCCGGAGAGCGCGGGCACGGCGGCGCCCGTGCCGGGATCGATCCGCATCGAGATGGTGCCGCCCGTGAACAGCACGTGGACCCGCTTGCGGCTCATTCGCCCCTCCGCGTCAGCACGACCAGGGCGGCGAGGATGACCGCGCCGCCTGCCAGCGTCAAGGCGCCCGGGGTCTCGCCGAGGAACGCCCACGCGAGCAGCCCGGCGCCCACCGGCTCGCCCAGCATGAAGAGGCCGACGGTCGGCGCCGGCAGGCCGCGCAGCGCGCGGTTGACGAGGCCGTGGCCGAGCAGCGTGGGAAACACCGCGAGCGCCACCAGCGCGAGCCAGGTGCGGGGCGCGAGGCCGACCAGCGGCTGGCCGAAAGCGAGCGCCAGCACCAGCAGGCCGGCTGCCGCGGTGGCCCACACCGCGAAGACGTAGGCGCGCAGCGGCAGCGCGTCGCGCAGGCCGCGGCCGACGACGTGGTAGAGCGAGAGGGTCGCCGCGCCCGCCAGCGCCAGGCCGTCGCCGAACAGCGAGTGGGCGCCGCCGCCCGCGTCGTCGAACGCGACGAGCGCCGCCCCCGCCGTCGCCAGCCCCAGCGCGGCCAGCTCACGCGCGCCCGTGCGCTCGTGCAGCCACAGCGCCGCGAAGGCGACGGAGAAGATCGGCGCGGTGTTCACCAGCAGCACCGAGGCGGCGACCGTGGTGTGCGACAGGCTCGCGATCCAGGTCGCGAAGTGCAGCGCGAGGGCGAGGCCCGAGGCGACGAGCGCCGCCCGCAGCCGCGGAGACAGTGCCGGGACCGAGCGCAGCGCCGCGGGCGCCGCCCACGGAGCCAGCAGCAGGGAAGCGAGCGCGACGCGCCAGAAGGCGACGGTCAGCGGCGGCGCCTCGGCCAGCCGAACGAACAGCGAGCCGAGCGAGATGAAGAGCACGGCGGCGCCGATCGCCAGGAAGGGCGAAGCGGCGGGGCTCACGGGATCAGGCTCCGGCGCGCCCTGCCGCGTCCGACGCGGCGGCGAGGGCCGCGTCGAGGCCCGAGACGGCGTCTCCGCCGCCCTGGGCGACGTCGCCGCGACCGCCGCCGCGACCGCCGACGTGGGGCAGCGCTGCCTTGAGCAGCGCCGGCACGTCGAGGCCGGAACCGGGAGGCTGGACGAAGACGAGGTGGGCGCGGCCGTCGTGGGCGCCACCGAGGAGCGCGACGGCCCCGGCCGCCGCGACCAGCAGGGCCAGCTCGCGCAGTTCGGCGGCCTCGCGCCCGTCGAAGCGGCGGCACAGCACGCGCCGGCCTTCCGCGGTCGCCGGCGCCTCGGACGCGAGCGCGCGTGCCTCGTGGCCGAGCAGCGCGCCGCGGGCGTCGGCCAGCGCGCGCTCCAGCTCGCGGACCCGGTCCTGGACCCGCTGCGCCGCCGCCGGGGTGTCGAGTTCGGGGGCCGACAGCGTGCGCGCCAGCTCGGCGAGGGCGCGGGACTGGTCCCGCCAGCGCTGGAGGGCGCGACGGCCGCAGGCGAAACGCACCCGGGTGCCGCCCTTGTAGCGCTCGGTTCCGAGCACGCGGATGACGCCGACCTCGGCGGTGTTGCGCGGGTGGGTACCGCTGCACGGCTGCTCGTCGAAGCCGGCGGCACCGACCACGCGCACGTCGTCGCCAGCTCCCTGGGGAAGCTTGAAGCCGTGGGCCGCGGCTTCGGCTGCACTCAGCGAACGCGTCGCCACGGGCAGCGCGCGCGCCACGACCTCGTTGGCGAGGTCCTCCGCGCGGGTCACCGCCGCATCGTCGACGGCGCGATCGAGGTCGATCGTGACCTCCTCGGCGCCGAGATGGAAGGCCACGGTGCGAGCGCGGGCGACTTCGACGAAGGCGCGCGAGAGCAGGTGCTGCCCGTGATGCTGCTGGCGATGGTCCTCGCGGCGGGTGGCGTCGACCCGGCAGCGCACGCGCCCCTCCGGCACGTCGCCGTCGACGACGTGCAGCGGGCCCGGCTCCGCGTCGATCACGGCGATCACCCGCGCCGGGCCGATCGCGCCCGTGTCCCACGGCTGGCCGCCGCCTTCCGGGTAGAAGGCGGTGCGGTCGAGGATCACGGCCGGCCGCCCCTCGTGCTCGAGGCGGGCGACGACCTGCGCCTCGAACTCCAGCAGGTAGGCGTCGTCGCGGTAGAGCCGACGGGTCACGCCAGGTTCCAGGCGGGCTCCATGTTGTGGAAGTACTTGTAGCCGGTGCCCGTGTCGAAGACCACCACGTGGTCGTCGGCCGCGATGTGGCCCGAGCCCTTGAGCTTGCGCAAGGCGGCCACGCAGGCGCCGCCCTCGGGCGAGAAGAAGAGCCCCTCGTGGCGCGCCGCGTCCTTCACGCCCTGGATCAGCTCGGCCTCGGAGACCGTCACGCCGGCGCCGTGGCTGGCCCGCAGCGCGCGCAGCATCATGAAGTCGCCGATCGCCTTGGGCACCCGCAGGCCGTGGGCGAGCGTGGTGGCTCCCTCCCACATCGGGGCGTCGTCGCGGCCTTCGGTGAAGGCCTTGACGATCGGCGCGCAGCCCTCGGGCTGCACGGCGTAGAGCCGCGGCCGGGCGCCGGCGGGGATGAAACCCATCGCCTCCAGCTCCTCGAACGCCTTCCACATGCCGAGCAGGCCCGTGCCGCCTCCGGTGGGGTAGAGGATCGCGTCGGGCAGCCGCCAGCCGAGTTGCTCGGCCAGCTCGTAACCGAGCGTCTTCTTGCCCTCCAGCCGGTACGGCTCCTTGAGCGTGGCGCAGTCGTACCAGCCCTGCTCCTTCGCGCGCGCGGCGCAGACCTTGCCCGCGTCCGTGATCAGGCCGTCGACCGTGACGACCTCGGCGCCGAAGGCCGCGGTCTCCATCAGGAACAGCGGGTTGATGTCCTTCGGCACGAACACGTGGGCGCGCAGGCCGCCGCGGGCGGCGTAGGCGGCCAGCGCGCTGCCCGCGTTGCCGGCCGAGGGCAGGCACACGTCGGTGGCGCCCAGCGCCTTCGCCATCGAGACGGCGACCGAGAGGCCGCGGGCCTTGAAGGAGCCCGTGGGGTTGCCGCCCTCCTCCTTCACCGAGACGCGGTGCAGGCCGAGCGACTCGCCGAGGCGGGGGAGCGCCAGCAGCGGGGTCATGCCTTCGCCGAGCGAGATGCGGGCGTCGGGGTCGTCGACCGGGAGCACCTCGCGGTATCGCCACAGCGTGGGCTCGCGCAGCGCGAGGTGGCCCGGCCGCATCTCGCGTGCGGCCCGCTGCAGGTCGTAGCGGGCCAGCAGCGGGGAGTTGCAGTCGACGCAGAGGTGAAGGACCTCGCCCGCCTCGTGGCGGCGGCCACAGCGGGCGCACTCGAGGTGGGTGAGGGGCATCTTCGGCCTCCTTCAGACCTCCATGATCTCGGCTTCCTTGTGCTTCAGGGTGTCGTTGATCTTCTCGATGTGGGCGTCGGTCATCTTCTGGACCTCGGCCAGCGCCTGCTTCTCGTCGTCCTCGGAGATCTCGTGGTCCTTCAGCAGGCGCTTCAGGTGGTCGTTGGCGTCGCGGCGCACGTTGCGGATCGCGACCCGGCCCTCCTCGGCGTGGGTGTGGGCGACCTTGACCAGCTTCTTGCGGCGCTCCTCGGTCAGCGAGGGCACCGGCACCCGGATCAGCTTGCCGTCGTTCTGCGGGTTGAGGTCGAGGTCGGAGGTGCGCAGCGCCTTCTCGATCGGCTGCAGGCTCGAGGGGTCCCAGGGCTGGATCGTGAGCAGCGTCGGCTCCGGCACCTGGATGTTGGCCATCTGGTTGATCGGCGTGGGAGTGCCGTAGTAGTCGACCCGGATGTTGTCGAGCATCGACACCGACGCGCGGCCGGTGCGCATCCCGAGCAGTTCGCGGCGCACAGTGTCCACGGTGGCGTCCATCCGCTGCTTCGCGTCCGCGATCAGTTCCTTCGCGCCCATGTTCACTCCTTCACCAGGGTGCCGACCTTCTCGCCCAGCACGACGCGGCGCAGGTTCCCCTTCTTCTTCAAGTCGTACACGATGATGGGGAGGCCGTTGTCCTTGCACAGCGAGATGGCGGTGCTGTCCATGACCTTGAGGCCCTTCTTCAGCACGTCCATGTACGTGATGCTGCCGAAGCGCACGGCGTCCGGGTGGCGCTTCGGGTCCTTGTCGTAGATGCCGTCGACCTTGGTCGCCTTGAGGATGACCTCGGCCTTGATCTCCATCGCCCGCAGCGCGGCGGCGGTGTCGGTGGAGAAGTACGGGTTGCCCGTGCCGGCCGCGAAGATGGTGACGCGGCCCTTCTCGAGGTGGCGGATGGCGCGGCGGCGGATGAACGGCTCCGCCACCTCGCGCATCTCGATCGCCGACAGCACGCGGGTGATCACGCCCGCGCGCTCGAGGGCGTCCTGCAGGGCGAGGCCGTTGATCACGGTCGCCAGCATGCCCATGTGGTCGGCGGAGACGCGGTCCATCCCGCGCGCGGAGTCGGAGACGCCGCGGAAGATGTTGCCGCCGCCGACCACGGCCGCGATCTCCACGCCCAGCGACTGGACGTCGCGGATCTCGCCGGCGAGGTAGTCGAGGAAGTCGCGCTCGATGCCGAACTGGCGGTCGCCGAGCAGCGCCTCGCCCGACAGCTTGAGCAGGATCCGGCGGTAGACCGCCGCGGGCTTCCTGGCGGCAGTCCTGGCCTGGGGCATGGCGCCTCTCCTCGTCCCGTTCCTACTGCTCGTCGCCGGCCGGCTGGCCCGCCGCATCGCCGAGCTTGAAGCGGACGAAGCGGCGCACCACCATATTCTCCTTGATCAGGGCGATCTTCTCCTGCACGAGCTGGCCGACCGTCTGCTTGGGCTCCTTGATGAACGGCTGCTCGAGCAGGCAGAAGCTCTGGTAGTACTCCTTGAGCTTGCCCTCGGCGATCTTCTCCTGGACGTTGGCGGGCTTGCCGGCCGCTGCCGCCTGCGCCTTGTAGATCTCGCGCTCCTTGTCGAGCACGTCGGCGGGGACCTCGTCCTTGGAGACGTAGAGGGGCACCGCGGGGGAGCCGGCGGCGATGTGCATCGCGATGTCCTTCACCAGCGCCTGGAAGTCGGGGTTGCGGGCCACGAAGTCGGTCTCGCAGTTGACCTCGACCAGCACGCCGACGCGGCCGCCGGGGTGGATGTAGGCGTGGACCAGGCCCTCGCTGGCCGAGCGGCCGGCCTTCTTGGCGGCCGCGGCCAGGCCCTTCTTGCGCAGCAGCTCGCGCGCCTTCTCGGCGTCGCCCTGGGACTCCACCAGGGCCGACTTGCACTCCATCATGCCCGCCCCCGTCTCTTCACGGAGCTTGCGGACCATCTCGGCGGTAATCGCGGTCATTGTCTCTCTCGGATTGTCGGTTGTGGATGGGGAAGCGCAGTACCCGAAAAAAAGCCCCGGACCGCGAAGGCCCGGGGCGTGTTTCGGGCCGGGCGCTCGCGGCGCCCGGCGCTCGGTCTCAGGCGCCCGGGGCGACGGGAGCCGCGGCAGCCGCCGCGGCCTTGTCGGCCGCCGTCGCGACGGGGCGCGACTTGGGCCGGCGACGCTCGCCGCCCTCCTCGCCGCCCTTGTCCGGCGCGGCCTCGGCGGCGCGGGACTCGCGCATCGCCCGGCCCGCCAGCACCGCGTCGGCGACGGCGCCCGTGAACAGCTTGATCGCGCGCAGGGCGTCGTCGTTGCCGGGGATCACGTAGTCGACCTCGTCGGGGTCGCAGTTGGTGTCGACCACGCCGAAGACGTGGATGCGGAGCTTGTTGGCCTCCTGGACCGCGATCGCCTCCTTGCGGGTGTCGATCACGAAGATGGCGTCGGGCACGTTCTTCATGCCCTTGATGCCGGCCAGGTTCTTGTCCAGCTTCTCGCGCTCCTTCTCGAAGCGCGCGGCCTCCTTCTTGGTCATCTGGACCGAGCGGCCCTCGGAGGCGTACATCTCCAGCTCGCGCAGGCGGTCGAGGCTGCGCTTGATGGTCACGAAGTTCGTCAGCAGGCCGCCGAGCCAGCGCTCGGTGACGTAGGGCATGTTGCAGCGGCGGGCTTCCTCGGCCACGACTTCCTGCGCCTGGCGCTTGGTGCCGACGAACAGGATCGTCTTGCCCTGCGCGGCCAGGTCCTGCACCGCCTGCAGCGCGTCGCCCAGCAGCTTGTGGGTCTTCTGCAGGTCGACGATGTAGATGCCGTTGCGCTCGCCGAAGATGTACTGCTTCATCTTCGGGTTCCAGCGGCGGGTCTGGTGTCCGAAGTGGACGCCCGCCTCGAGCAGGTCCTTCAGGGAAACGGTATTCAAGCACGACCTCCTTGCGATCACAGCCCTCGGGGCGTTCCCCGGAGGGCTTTCCGGCCCCCGGCGGCGCCACCAATCGGCGCCCGGCCGGGGGCTCGAGATTTACGGTTCGACGGGAACTAGCGCTTCGAGAACTGGAAGCGGCGGCGAGCGCCGCGCTGCCCGTACTTCTTGCGCTCCTTGGCGCGCGCGTCGCGCGTCAGGAACCCCGCCTTCTTCAGCTTCTTGCGCAGTTCGATGTCGAAGTCGCACAGCGCGCGGGAGATGCCGTGGCGCAGCGCGCCGGCCTGGGCGGCGACGCCGCCTCCGGTGAGCAGCGCGACGACGTCGAACTTCTCGAGCGTCTCGGTCAGCGCGAAGGGCTGGCGGACGATCATCTTCAGGGCCTCGTGGCCGCCGAAGTACTCCTCCATCGAGCGCTCGTTGAGGCGGAACTCGCCGCCGCCGGGACGGAGGAAGACGCGGGCGACCGAGGTCTTGCGGCGCCCGGTGGCGTAGTACTGCATGGGCTGGGTGCTCAACTCCTACCCCCTACTTGACCGCCAGCGGCGTCGGCCGCTGCGCGTCGTGGGGGTGCTTGGGACCGGCGTAAACCTTCAGCTTGCCGAACATCGCGCGGCCGAGCCGGGTCTTGGGCAGCATCCCCTTGACCGCCTCCTCGACGATGCGCGAGGGGCGCGACTCGCGCAGCTGCCGCACGTTGCGGGTCTTGAGACCGCCCAGGTAGCCGGTGTGGCGGCGGTAGAGCTTGGTCTCTTCCTTGGTTCCGCTGACGGAGATCTTCTCCGCGTTGATCACCACGACGTGATCGCCGGTGTCGAGGAAGGGGGTGTAGATCGGCTTGCGCTTGCCCGAGAGGATGTCGGCGACCGTCGTCGCCAGCTTGCCCAGGACGGCGCCCTCCGCGTCGATCACGAACCACTTGCGGTTCAGGTCGTCCTTCTTGGGAAGATAGGTGCTCATCAAGACCTCTGATTGGGGCTCGCTGTTGTCCCGACACCGGCCTGGGGCGCGCCCGAAACTGTGATTTTAGGGGTCGGCACGCCCACTGTCAACGCTTGGCGCCGCCTGTGGCGATCGCGACGCGGTCGTCCCACGCGCACAGGTCGAAGGCGGGGCAGCCGCCGCAGCGCGGGGAGCGGGCGGCGCACACCTTGCGGCCGTGGAAAATGAGCAGGTCGGAGGTGCGACTCCAGCGCCGCTGCGGAATCAGCTTCATGAGCTGTTCCTCGACGTCTTCGGGGGTTTCGGCCCGGGCCATGCCCAGCCGCTGGGATACCCGGAAGACGTGGGTGTCGACCGCGATGCCGGACTCGACCCCGAAGGCGTGGCCGAGCACGACGTTGGCGGTCTTGCGGCCGACGCCGGGGAGCTTCACGAGGTCCTCCATCCGGCCGGGGACCTGGCCCCCGTGGCGCTCGACGAGGCCCGTGGCGCAGCCGATCAGGCTCCGCGCCTTGGCCCGGAAGAACCCGGTCGAGCGGATGATCTCCTCGACGTCTTCCGGCACGGCTGCGGCCAGCGCGTTGGCGTCGGGATAGCGCGCGAACAGCACGGGGGTCACCTGGTTGACCCGCTCGTCCGTGCACTGGGCGGAGAGGATCGTCGCCATCACCAGCTCGTAGGGATTGCGATGGCTGAGGGCGCAGGTGGCCTCGGGGTGGGCGGCCTCGAGTCGGTCGAGGATCGCCGTGGCGCGGCGCTTGCCCCGAGCGTCGGGGACGAGCACGACGGCGGCGCGCGCGGGCCTCTTCGTGGCGGGGGGGCGGCGAACGCGAGGCGCGGGCATGGGGCGGGGATTATACGAGCCCGGTCCGGCGCCCGGCTCAGCGCGCGAGCCGGGTCGGCGGCGGGAACAGGCTGCCCTGCAGGGGCGTGGCGGCGAACCGGCCGAGTTTCAGCGCCAGCCCGCGCACGCCGGCCACCGGTTCGAGCAGGGCGGCCGCCGCCTGGCGCGCGACCTCGCCGATCGAGCGCTCGTCGCCGAGCGGCTGGGCGAGGGCCACGCTGCGCCGCTCCACGCCGTCGCCTCGCCGCACTTCCACGGCGAGGCTGGCGGCGCGCAGGCTGAACGGACGCAGCCGTCGTGCCGCGCGGGCGGCCAGCGCGTCGAGGACCCGGCCGAGGTCCTCGACGGCCTCGGGGCGCACCCGCAGTTGCACGTCCTCGAGCACGGCCTGCGGCGGGGCGGCGACGGCCACCGGCGCCTCGGCCGAGCCGCTGGCCTCGTCGAGAACGCGGCTGGCGAGCGGCCCGATCAGCGCCTGCAGCCGGGCAGGACCCAGCTCGAGCAGGGCCCCGAGGTTCTCGACGCCCTGCGCAAGCAGCACCGCCTCGGCGGAAGGAGACAGGGTCGCGAGCACCGAGATCGGCTGGCGGGCGAGGAAGGAGGCCTCGTAGCCGGGCAGCAGCACCAGCAGGCCCCGCGGTCGCGCCATCCGCGAGGCGACGCGGGCGGCGATGCGCGACGAGGCCACGCCCACCGCCGCGTCGAGGCCGAGCCGGCGCTGCAGTTCGTCCTTGAGGGTCTCGGCGGCGGCGACCGGGTTGGGGGAGTGCGGGCCCTCGGGCGTCAGGTCGACGTAGGCCTCGTCCGCCGAGGGCCGCTCGACGCGGCGGGAGTGGCCGAGCAGCAGGGAGGTGACCTCCTCGCTGACCCGCGCGTAGGCCTCGAGGTCGCCGGGCCGGACCACGGCCTGTGGGCAGCGCTCCAGGGCCGCGGCCAGCGGCAGGCCCGGCACCACGCCGACGGCGCGCGCTTCTTCCGAAACCGCCGCCACCCGCCCCGAGGCGGCCCCGACCACGACCGGCTTCCCGCGCAGTGCGGGGTCCAGGCTGCGCTCGACGGCCACGAAGAACGGGGCCAGGTCGACGTGGACGATCGAGCGGCGGGTGCGGGCCTTCATCGCGGGGACAGCCTACGGCGCCCCCCGGCCGCATCGGGTCCGCGCTCAGTTCATCGGGCCGCGATTCGATCCGAAGGACTCGTTGTAGAGCCGCAGGTTCTCCTGCAAGGCGGCGATCAGGCCCGGGATCACCTGCACGGGCACGACCATCCGGGCCTGGACGGGGGCCTTCACCACGTGGGTGCGCTGGGCCTGCTCGATCTCCCGCTCGCCGAGCGGCGGCATGTCGCAGAAGGTGAGCGTGAAGTCGAACGGCGAGTGCTGGATCGCACAGAAGTTGCTGTAGGTGCGCGGCGTCGGCGATGCGTCGTCGGGCTGCACCGTGAAGTTGACCGAGGTCTTGCCTTCCATGGCCGCCCAGTCTACCTACATCTTCCAGGGCCGGTCGTAGCGGCGCAGCAGGCCCACCACCACGCCCTGGACGCGGACCCGGTCGGCCTCGAAGAACATCGGCTTCATCTCGGGGTTGGCAGGCTGCAGCCGGACCCGCCCGTCGCCCTCGCGGTAGAGCTTCTTCAGGGTCGCCCGCTCGCCGTCGACCAGGGCCACCACCATCTCGCCGTCGCGGGCGTTCTCGCGCCGTTCGACGATCACGTAGTCGCCGTCGCGGATCTGCTCCTCGATCATCGAGTCGCCGGCGACCTGGAGCACGTAGGTGTCGGAGCGGCCGACCAGGTCCTCGGGCACGTAGATCGTCTCGGCAGCTTCCACCGCCTCGATCGGCACGCCGGCGGCGATGCGGCCCAGCAGCGGCAGTTCCACCGCCTGCACCTTCATCGGGGTGGGGGTGACCTCGAGGGCCCGGCTGCGGTTCGGCGAGCGGCGCAGCAGGCCCTTGGTCTGGAGGTTGGAGAGGTGCTTGTGGACGGTGGCGAGGGAGCGCAGGTCGAAGCGGTGCGCGATCTCCTCGATCGTCGGCGCGTAGCCGTTCTTCTCGATCTCGTCGGAGACGAAATCGAGGATCTCCTTCTGGCGGCGGGTGAGGGGCATGGCTCGCTCTCCTGCTGAGCAGGATGGGCGAATCTTAGGCGAAAGTCAAGAGCCCTGGCAGTTCGTGGCCAGCAACGCGGTACACGGGGGCTGCGGCCGCGGTGTGGGTTGCGGCGTGGGCTGCGGCCGCCTCTTCCCGTCGCCGTGCCGATCCCCGCGATCCCCACCCGGCCGGCCGTCGCGACGGTCGCCGCGGCAGTCGCTGCCGACGCAGGGCGCGACACCCCAGCCCCAGACCCCGCCGATCGGGATGCCGCCCTGGACCCGAGCCTGATCCTCGGCCTGGCGGGCGCGGGCCTCGGCCTCGCGGACCCGGGCTTCGGCCTCCGCCGCCCGCGCGTCGGCCTCGGCCCGCTCGCGGCGGTCGCGCCGGTCGGCCTCGCGCTCCGCGAGGCGCGCGGCCTGCTCGGCCGGAGTCACCCACTCGCCCTCGAAGGGCACCAGGCCGCGGGCCCGCTGGGCCGCGTCCCCGGAGAGCCAGGTACCGTCGACGAGTTCGTGGCCGAGCCCCCGGTGGGCCGCGGCATTGGCCGGGTCGATGGCGATCACGCGCTCGAAGGCCTCGCGCGCCGGGGTCTGAAGGTCGTTGTCGCGGGCCCAGAGGCCGAGGGCCAGCCAGCCCGCGGCGTCGTCCACCCCCAGGCCAGCCGCCCGCTCGCGGTACCGGGTCAGCGAACTCGTTCCTTCGACGACCCGGGCCACGCTCGCGCGAGGGAAGCCGACGAGCCCGGCGCCGACGTCGAGCACAACGGTCGTCGCGGTTTGCTCGACCACGACGCCGCTGATCCGGCGGCCGCTCTTGAGCACGACCTCATCGGCGCGCGCCGCGAACGCGCACAGGCCGCCGATCAGCACCAGCGCAGGCCATCGCATCGGACGCACCCTCCTCCCGCCACTATCGCGCCCCGCCCGGGTGGCGTCAACCCTCATACAATGCGGGCGGTGTTGCGCCTTCGCTCGATGGCGACCGTGATCCTGGCCAGCCTCGCGGGGCTGGGCCTGGCCGGCGCCGCCCGCTCGGGCGACGGGGGACTGCTGCAGGGGCCGGGCACGCCCGCCCTGTGGGGCGGGCTGCTGCTGCTGGCGGCTGTCCTGGCCGCTGCGGTACGCGACGGTGGGCCGCTGCGCGCGCTGCGCGGCCTGTGGCCCGTGCCGCCGGCTGTCCTCCTCCTCGGTGCGGGCTGGGCCGGTGCCGGGGCCTGGACCGGCCCGCCGCTGGTCGCGCTGGGCCTGGCCGGCGCCGCGACGCTGATCGCCAGCGCCCGGCCCCGGTTCCCGGCCTGGGCGTTCGTGCCGGCGGCCTTCGCGCTGCACCTCGCGGTCGGAGCCCACAGCGCCGTCCGCGTCGGGCCGCAGGGCGACGAGCCGCACTACCTCGTCGTCGCCGACAGCCTGCTCCGCGACCACGACCTGCGGCTCGAGCGCGATTTCGAGGAGCGCCGCTACCTCGCCTTCTTCGACCGGCCGATGGAGCCCCACTATCGGGTCCGCGGCAAGGGCGGCGCGATCTACTCGCTGCACGCGGTCGGCCTCTCGGTCCTGATCCTCCCGGCCTGGGCGCTGGCCGGGTACCCGGGCGTGGTCGCCTTCATGGCGCTGCTGACGGCCCTGCTCTGCAACGAGGTGCGGCTGCTCCTGAGGCGGGTGCTGTCCGACCCGGTGCGGGCCGACCTGCTCGCCGCGGTCTTCGCCTTCTGTCCGCCGCTGCTCCCGTTCGGCGGCCTCGTCTTCACCGAGGTGCCGGCGGCGCTGGCGGTGGCCTTCGTCCTGCGCCTGGGTCTCGACGGCCGGGGCGGGGTGGGGCGCGGGGTGGCGCTCGGTCTCGCGCTCGGCGTGTTGCCCTGGCTGAACGCGCGCTACTCGATCCTCTCCGTGCTGCTCGCCCTGTACCTCGTCGCCGGCCGTCCGGGTCCCCGCGTGTGGCTTCCCGGCGGCCTCGTCGCCGCCCTCTCCGCGTCTGGCATCGCTCTGTACCATTCGATCCTGTATGGATTTTTCGACCCACGCCGAGTTTATGGCCGACGTCCGGAATTCGCCCCCGAGACGCTCTTCGAAGGCGCCCCCGGCCTGCTGCTCGACCAGGAGTTCGGGCTCCTCGTCTACGCGCCGGTCTTCGCCCTGACGCTGCCGGGTCTGTGGTCGCTGCGCCGCACTCACCCACGTCTGGCCTGGGGGGCGGCCGCGGCGCTCGGCGCGATGTTCCTGGTCGCCGGGTCGTGGCACATGTGGCGCGGCGGGTTCAATCCGCCGGCCCGCTTCCTCGTGCCGCTGTGGGCTCCGCTGGTGCTCGGAGCGGCCTGGACCGTGCGCTCGGCCGTCTCCTCCCGCGCCGCCCTGCTCCTCGGCTGGACGCTGTTCGTCGCACTCGCCGGAGCCGCGCGGCCCGAGCTGGTGCATCGCGACCGGGACGGCACCGCCCCGCTGTGGCGGGCCAGCTCCGGGGCCGAGGAGTGGACGGGTCTGCTGCCGGCCTACGTGCTGGGCGAGCCGGACCGTCATTCACTGGCCGGGCTGTGGGGAGCCGTCCTGTTGCTGGCCGCTCTGGGTCGCCACCGGCCCGCCACGGCGCGCGGCTTCCTGGCTGCCACGCTCGTGCTGCTGGCCGCGACGAGCGGTGCCGCCCGGCTCAGCGACGCCGCCGGCACGGCGCGGGACCACGTCCGCCTGCTCGGGCGTCCCGCGCTCGCCCTTCCGGCAGGGCGGTTCGAGCCCTCCACGAGCGCGAGCTGGGTCCCCGCCCCGGCGGACTACGCGCCCCACCGGTCGCCCCACGGGTTTCCGATCGCCGACCGCATCGATCTGGCGGCCGGCGTCTACCGCCTCGACCTGGCCCTGGGCGACCGGCCTCCCGGCACCGAGTCCCCGCGGCTGCGCTGGGTGCCGGAGCGCCCCGGGGCCCAGCCCGTGATCGCCGCCGACGCGGAGCTTCGCTATCGCTTCGAGGTGCTGCGTGGCGGCCCCGGGCAACTGGCCCTCGTCGGCGGCGGCCCCGCCCGCGTGACCGGCGTCCAACTGCACGCCGAGCCAACCTTTTCCGTCAGCCGCGGTCCAAGTGGGCAAGAGGAGGAGGAGCGATGACCAAGAGAGCGTGGTTGGCGGGTCTGGCTTCGATGGCGCTGGCGAGTGGCCTGCTGGCCCAGGGCCCCGGTCCCCGTCCGGCGCCGCGGGGCGACCTGGAGTCGCAGCTCAAGGAACGGATCGGGCTCGCCGACGAGCAGGTCGAGCAGGTCCGCAAGCTCCGCGTGGAGCACCAGAAGGCCGAGGTGCAGCGACAGGCCGCCCTGCAGGTGGCCCGGATGGAGCTGAACGAGCTGTTCCGGGCGCCGATGGTGGACGAGAAGGCGATCGCCGCGAAGCTGAAGGTCGTCGGCGACCTGGAGTTCGCCGTGCTGAAGGCGCGCGTCGACCAGCGGCTCGCCCTGCGCAAGGTCGTCAGCCCCGAGCAGGCGGAGCAGATCGAGAAGCTGGCCGCCGTCGGCTCCCGCATGCGGGCGGGCCAGGGAGCGCGGGCCGCGCGCAAGGCGCGTCCGGGCGGGCCGCGCCAGGACTGATTTCGCCGCGATGAGCGTCGCCGCCGCCTTTCCGCTGCCGGACCATCGCGCGATGCAGGAAACCGCGCCCGCCCCGCGGGCGCGGGGCCTGCGCGACGACGACCGCGCCGCGATCGAGGCCTGCCGCCGCGGCGAGCGGGAGGCCTTCGACCGGCTGGTCGAGCGCTATCAGCGCGACGTCTACCGCATCTGCTACCGGTACGTGAACGACCACCACGACGCGTCCGACATGGCCCAGGAGGTGTTCCTGCGCGCCTACAAGGCGCTCGACCGCTTCCGCGGCGACAGCGCGTTCTCGACCTGGCTGTTCCGCATCGCCGTCAACACGTGCCTCAACTTCCGCGCGGCCCGCAAGCCGCCCGCCGAGGAGTTGTCGGAGGCGCTGCCGGCGGGCGGGGAAGGCGCGCTGTCGCGCCTTGAGAGCGCGGAGCGCGCGCGCCAGGTGCGGGCGGCGCTCGCGCG
>JAANMV010000923.1_pt1 | contig 34526 bp, 32 predicted proteins | sample 7279661 | NCBI WGS metagenome assembly JAANMV01 (sample SAMN14094540, study PRJNA606508) | bioreactor metagenome | isolation source: A lab-scale SPAN reactor treating ammonium-rich wastewater day 121 | place: Ireland: Galway | collected 2017-05-16
TTGCCCAGGCTGGTACCGATGCAGGATGTCACGGTAATGAAGGCGCGCTTGGTTGAGGCTTGGAAATAGATGCTCGGCAATCCGAACTGGAATACGTGAAGGCATGATGAACTCCATCAGACAAATTAGTTAACAATGGAGCGATTCGATACTGTGAACCACTCACACCATTAGCTAATAACTTCACTATTTATCGCAAATCGGAAGCGAAGCTGAGCTTTTCCCGCAAACTACTATTGAAATCGGAACCAGTCAACATTCGTGCACTTCAAACGCCCAATAGAATACAACTCAATAATTCTCGCCAATCCTTTTGGCGTCCACACATTCTATTCATCCATACAGCTGCAAACCAGCCAATCAAGTGCAGTGCTGAGATGATTTATGGTGATAGATGCAGGATATTTGAAGCCAAGGCGGCAGAAGCAAACCCGCTACAACACACAGCCTTCAATGTGAGCCCTGAGGTGGATTGCACGCAGATTAATAAACCTGCCCCGAGCATCAGAAAATATGGATCAGGGGTGATAGCTCATCACTCCTATGCAATCAAATTGTAAATGAGGAGCGATTCTTGCCAGCAATCCACAGTGGCTCCCTACCACGACCGGTCCATGTAGCACCGGTCTGAGGGTCACGGTACTTGGGGGCAACCGTACCAATCTTCTTGCCTGCCTTTGAAGCAGCCTTGGCAAACACATCGTCAGCCGTCAATCCATATTCAGCCACCAGTTCTCTGGCCTTGGCTATCGCGCTTGCGATCTCAGTCTTCCTAGCTTCCTCAATTTGTTTGTTCAACGCTTCACGTTGAGCAAGCAGGTCCTTATAAGCAGTCATTTTTCCCCCTTAAGAAGTTCAATGGAAAATTTTGCACAAATTGAAGCATTAAAAATCAGTAAAAATACGAACAGTACTGTTCAATCGATCATCTCCGCATGCTTCAAAAGATGGACAAGCCTTTTCATCTGGGGCTGAACCTTCAGACATGCGTCAATTGAAGCAAGATCAAATTCCTTATCCAAGGTCATGTGAGACGCAGATTTATCAAAGCGTTGCTCAAACCGCTTTTTAACCTGATCTGTATTAAGTCCATGCACCGCAATTCCTTTAATTGAAAGCAGAATAGCTTCCAAACATGGAGTGCATGGAAGTACATGCACTTTGGCTTGCTGGGCGGTTTTTGCAGTGGCAGCGCTCCAATCTTTATCCGTGTCCAGCAAGGCAGCGGTCACATCAAAGGCTGCATTGAGTCGCTGTCGGCGTGCATAGTCGACAACATGCAAAGCACCCTTGCCCCGTGCGTTCTTGATGGTCACGGCCACCCCTGAACTACGTGAGACATACAGTGACTTCAAATGGCGCAGAAAATTCTCCTCGGCATCACCCTCTCCCACCAGCAATACCGTGCGCGCGGCGAAACGCTGGACTTTCCTCCCTTTCATAGCTGCGGCACCGCTCCATATGCACCGGCCATGTACTTGGCGTAAAGGTTGTCGTCATTGCGGACACCACCCATGCTATCCAATCGCCAAGCCGAACTGCGATTCTGAGGATCCTTTTCCACCAACATAACCTGCGACTTGTGGAGAACATTGAACAATTCACCAGCATGGCAAGTAAACAACAACTGAGCACCATTGGGATTGGTTTGAGGGCTCGCAAACAAATCAAGGATTGGTTCCAGCATGTGTGGATGAAGGTCGTTCTCCAGTTCATCGATCACGGCCAAACCTCCATCTTTCAATGCAGGCAGCAATCGTGAGAGCAAAACGAACACGCTTTGGGTTCCGTTGGACTCCATCAAGAAAGGCAATTCAAATGTCTTGTCCGCTTCTGATTGATGGATGCCGAAGGGCAACCAGAATGCTTGCTTGCTGCCATCAGTTTGCACACTTTCCACCCGTCTGATTTCAACATTCTTGAGACCAAGATCCCAACTGCGCAACAGCTTGACAAGCCATGCATGGTGTTCAGTTTCTTGAGCAAAGTACGTGGCAGCTTGGAGCAATTGCTGAGAATCGTAGAGATGCCGACCAAACTGATAGATGTTGGTCTGTATTCCGCCGACAACAATTCGCTGCGCCAAAGGGACACCGTATTGAGCAGCAGTAGCAATCAAGGAGGCGTTGGGTCTGACCTTCTTCGCCTCCACCGAGAGTAGTCCGAAATCTTGCTGTTTGACGTCGTAGGCCTTGTCCTTCTCATTCCAGTCCCGGACAAACACATAACGCATCCGATCATGCTTGGCATACAAGGCCTCATGCAGTACACGCTCTTGTGTGCACTTGAGGACATAGCGCCAAAGGCGGCCTTCGAAATCAACCTCGACCTCGAACTCTGATGGCCGGTCACGTGCAGTCATGTGCGGTTGCACGGGGATGGGCGCTTGCGCATCAATTGCAAAGGACTGGCTGATGAACCAGTGCACAAAAAGGATGGGCTTGAGCAATGCCGTCTTGCCGCTGGCATTCGCGCCCACGACCGACATCACGCTGCTGACGCGCGCTCCAACCAAGGCGTCTCTGGACCACACTGCCTGCGGCACCTTGCGATCCAGGAGCCAGGAGACTTCCGTGTGCTCCAAGAAGGATTGGAAATTGGAGAAAGCGTAACGATGAAGCATGCAAAATTAAACCACAAATCATGTTTTAGACATTTTTTTGTGGTTTTTTATTGTTAACCAGCCAATTTCAAGGTGATTTCTTCCTCCTGGTGCGTGGAGCCTGACCCCCCTCCCCCTCGATCAAGGACAGTAGGAAGCCTGCGCCCTCGTCAGACGCCAGACCAGCGAGAGTGCCTACCGCTCAAACTTCCGGATCCATTGGACTTCAGGCCTTGCAAAGGCTGAGTCAATTCCATGGCAACCGCTTCAAGCCGAAGCGTTTCTCTCAGAGGGCTATCACTCCGGCAACCACCCGTCTGCCACATGTCGATGCCAGATAACTGAGGGACCGCATAGCGAACGCTAGAAACGCCTCCACCCTGGGTGATCGAACCGCACCATGCGCGCCACAGCTCATTCACGATGACTGAATGCTCATGCAATGACACTTGAGTCGCAAGGAGCACGAGGTTGATTTGGTGTCCTTTGCCGATCCCATAATCACGCCTCCAGACGTAACCGATCAACTTTTCACCCAAGTGATGTTGCAGGAATTCTTCCAGCGCCTTGCGATGGGAATTCACCAAAAGGTCTGTCTCAGCAGAGCATTGCATGTTCAAGGCATGTCCTGCTGCATAACCGAAGTCCATCAAGATCTCGCACGCATATGGGTACCGATGCACCAGTTGCAGGAAGAAGTCACACAGTTCCTCATACCCCTTTCGAGCCTTCACCAACACCACGTTGAGTTCGTCTTTGAATCGCGCGCTTGACATGATCTTCTTCATGGAGCGGAACCCACCATTGAGCAAGTCCACGTCACGCAGCAATCCCAAATCACCCGGGTGATTCATTGACACCCGGACGTCACTCCAAAGGTTTCGGCGATCCGACTCCTGCACAAACAGATTCAACCGGGGATCGAGCTCGTACAGGTGGATGTAACTCTCCATGGAGGCCCTTGCCGCTCGCAACAAGCTCAGCATGGTCTGACCAACTTTGCTGCTCTTGATGGTCGGCTTGCCTTGCTTGACGACCACATCGAATGGATCAGAGGTCGTTCGGGCCACGCTTCCCATGAAATCCACCACTTCACACAAGTACCTTGCCCACTCCACATCAGCCACCTGAGCTGGCAACGTGAAATTGCCATGAGGCTGGCAGGTCTTCGCCCGCCGGATCAGTGCCTCATACGTTTGATGATCCAGTTTTTTTTTCACAACAGTGCCCCTTGGTCGATTGATGCCGGCATTCCAGTGCCAAGACCCAGTGACTGGACTGTCCTTTCTTTCCTGGGGCGACCACGACGAGACTTGCCAGGAGCTTCATTCATGTCAGGCATCCTCCCCCGACGAAACAGGTGCGCGCGCTCGCTGCACTTGACCGTCACGTATTGGTCCTTCTTGGCCAAGTAAGCCAGCGCATGCATCAGCTTTTCCCTTTTGGCGGAATCATGGTGATCCACCATGCCAACACCGCAGAGCTTGAGCTTGTCCGATTGCACGGTCCACCGCCGATTGCAGTTGTGGTACCACCCCTTACCGTTCGTGATGACCTTGTTCCAGTATTCACCCACACGGTCGGCGCAGTGCTCGTGCTTATGCACCTTCGATCCGTCGAAGAAGAAAACCACATGGAAATGGTGACCACGCCATTCACCAAACTCGGTTTTCACGACATAGCCCACCATGTCACGAAAGATCGCGTTGTGCCGCCGGTTATTGATCAAGCAGTCAATGTCCTTGGCGGCGTCCTCGAAGCTCATGGAGTGCGCGTGCTCAGAGGCGTAATACAGATCAAAGCGCACCACCATCAAACGGGCATATTTGAGAAACAGTGCGTTGATGTACGCATGCAGACTTGCCATGCGATTCCTGAACACATCCTGCTGATTCTTGAGACGCTTACGAAACTTCGGAGCCACAAGCGCCTCCCGCAGATCCTCAACAAAACGATTGATCCGAACCCAGTTGGGCTGATCCAACTCCCAACTGAGATAGGGAAATTCAAGAGCCGACTCCATATCACGGTCATGGGCCATTGACAAAAAGAGTTCGACAGAATCACTGTAGGTGCGCGTGCGCTTCAAGGAGCGCAAACAGTTCACTAAAGTTGGACACCAATCTCCAAGCTCCAGCGCATGAACCGTATTCCCTGAAAATCTGCTTTCACAGAGCGCAAAAGCGGGCTCGTTGATCGACTCCACCTTCTTTAGAAACTCCTCAACCCGAAGACACATCGTCGGATAGGATCCCATCGTACTGATTATTCTCTCCTTCAGACCAGGTTCTTGATCGACATAAACCAGTTCATCGCGAATCTGTGCGTACACATGCTGCGCATCCCATTCATGAAATGAGCAACAGTCATCCGCTTTTTCCAAAGAAAAATCACCCCCCTCACGATCACCTTGGCCATGAGGAAATTTCTGCGATGAGGGCGAATCCCTCAACTCCAAGGAACAAGCATTTTTTGTAAGCATCACTTCCACTATCAAAATTGTGTTGACGATTAAAATGCGATGATGTTGTTAAAAACAAACATCACCACTATACATCCATGCCATTAATAACCATCACTTAAATCAAAGATCTAATAACCATAATTCCCACCTTGTGGAATCACCGAGATATCCGGCAGATCATTTGATGCACCCACCGGTATCTTCGATTCTTTTTACTCAACACAGATGTACAGACTTATTCGATTTCACGCATATTGGATGTAGATACCAAAGGACCATGAATCCGCTTTAGGCCATGAGCACATCATTGCCCCGCAGATCACAAAGGCGCTTGAGGATTCTCGCGATCAGAAAACCAAAACCGCCTACTGTGTTGGCTATCCCGAGCACCTTCCACAACCAGAATTTGCACCGCACCACCTTGAAATCACTTCTCTATCCGCACATCAAGTTGGCGGTTAGCCCCCCCTCTGGTTTCGATGCTCTCCCCTCTGTAGCGATGATTTCTGTACAAGCGCTATGATTTCTGTACACGGCATTGGGATGCTTCTGACGCCTTTCTCTATGAAGCACCTGGGTGGGTCAAGCCGATCTTGTCATCCGCTCCCTGCACGGTTATTGCCTCCTCCGCACGAAGCACTATGACTTGAATCCACATTACTCCGTTGCAAAATGTTTTTTTACAAAAATGGTCGATGTTATTGAGCACCCGCCACCTAATGATCGGTCCCGAGGTCTACTGCATAGGCGCTAAAACTTCTACTGGTGATTCTTCTTGCCACGGCCCATGATCCATGCCTGGATTTCATGGGCATACCAGGCGACGGCAGAGCGTCCACAAGAATTCAGACGATGAGGTTTGGGAAAAGTGGGATCATGGCGAGGGCTGTTACTATTCATCCGGTCATAGATGGAAGAACGACTCAGACCCGTAAGGAAAATCACCATTGGCAACCGCAAATTCACAGCAAGCGGGAAATCGTCTTGCAATTCAGTGAGCTGAGCAGCATTAAATTCTTGTTGCTTGGTCGTATGAGCATCAGCCTCAAGGGGAGAAGAGCTGTGGCTGATCCTACGGCTGCCATAAATCAATGCGATAAGATCTTCATGCCTTGTGGCTGCGGCAAATTTATTAAGGTGATTCATAATTCACGGATGGCCTGGTGTTGAGATGTAAGCCACTTTACCGCATGAACCGCCACAAATACTGGCATTTAATATTTGCTTTAATTTGCCAAATGCACGCCTTATTTGAAACACGAACATGGCCTTGATCAGGTGCCGATCCGATGCGCCAGCTCGAAATGTCTTGCATGATGGGGAGGTCCTGTGTCACAGGTGAGCTATTCAGCGCCGAATAGCGTGTGGATGACACGCACAACTGCCCAACAGCCGCGTTCAGGTTCTACCCCGGCATCGAACTTCTGCACCTGCAATCTGCTAGAAGCAGGCATTGGGACTCCAACTCCCAATCTCAGCGTCTTGATGTTCAAGATTTTTTTGAGGGGGTGGCGTCCTCCCCTGCGAGTACCATAGAGGTCGCACCCCAGGGGCGAATCGAAGAAACAAAGCCCAAGGCTTTTTGGCGAACTCCCATGCGAGCACAACAGCGCCGAGCCAACAATGGAATCTCCATCCCAGATTCAGCGCTTGACGCCATCCGCTTTGCGCTTGTTCGGCTTTCAGGCCAATGGGGGGGCCCCAGTATTCGCGCAACCCTCGTAGCGTTGGTTGTCCTGTGCGTTCTACCAATCTCATTGGTTGCGTCGCTGCTTTTCGTCAGCTTCTACGAACACGAAAAGCTCCAACTTTCAAAAAACGCCATCAATCGAGCCCAAGGCTTTGTGCTTGCGGTTGATCGAGAATTTGCCGCGACCCCATCCGCACTTCTCGCACACGGTACTTCGCAGCGTCTCGCTACAGGTGACCTGGAAGGCTTCCACCGCCGAGCGGTGGAGGTGCTGGCGAACGTACGAGCAGAAAGGATCTTGGTTCTGGACAGGTCGGGCCAAATTCTCCTGTCGACACACCGCCCCTATGGGGATCCGCTGCCAAAGGTACCCAACCCCTTGATTCTGGAACAGATACTGCAAACAGGGAAGCCTGGTGTTTCTGACCTGTTCGTGGGGCCCATCACCAACCAACGCATTTTCACCGTTGGCGTTCCGGTGAGACACGATGACACCATCGTCTATTCACTCAATGCCACATTCACGCACCAGCAATTTATGGCCTTGCTGCAGGCCCAAGGATTTCCAGAAAACTTGCGTGTAGCCATTACGGACAGCACAAATAGCATCGTGGCGCGCTCACACGAGAACGACAAGTTTTTAGGCAAGCCGGTCGCGCCTGAATTACTCGCTCGCATGAAAAGCTCCAATGAGGGCAGCATGGAATCCATTACGCTGGATGGCGTACCAGTACTGACGGGCTTTAGCAGGTCTTCCTTTTCCCACTGGGGCGTTGCCGTGGGCATACCCAAGACCGAACTCACCGCAGGACTACGTAGAACACTATATAGACTGGTTCTTGCGACCATCGGTGCACTCTGCATCGGCGTATGGCTGGCTTGGTTCGTCGGGGGCGAGTGGCTCGATCTATCACCGCGCTGACTCAGTCAGCCGTTGACTTGGTGTCCGGTGCCGAGCTGGTTATCCCGCCATTGCATTTCAAAGAAGCCAACGCGATGCGTCATGTGCTGCTTCAGGCATCGGTTTCACTTCGTCAGTCTCAGTACGATGCCCACCACGATGGATTGACCGGTCTGCCGAATCGGACCCTTTTTCATCTCGCTATAGCCCAGCAATTGGCGCTGTGTGAACGTAACAAGGGAGAACTGTGTGTCCTCTTTATCGACTTGGATGGATTCAAGGCAGTAAACGATACGCTTGGCCATGCTGCAGGTGATCAACTTCTACGAGAAGTATCCCAGCGCATTACCAAGGCCTGCAGGGCCTCAGACCTTTTCGCACGACTCGGTGGCAACGAATTTGCCATCGCGCCGATCCATTCAGATCTAGAACACTCACGAATTTTCGCTACTCTGCTAGTGGCACTGATCTCACAACCCTACTCTCTTAATGATTCTCGAGCGGAAGTGTCGGCCAGTGTTGGCATCTCACACTTCCCGAGTACCGCAAGAGATGTAGATACCTTGCTGCGAAAAGCTGATCACGCTATGTACAACGCGAAGGCCGCAGGCAAGCAGCGTGTTTACGTAGCAACTTAGCCGCAGATGTCCAGAACAGCTCGTAGCTCTGAACACAGTAAAAATCCGGAAAACGAAACAAAATTAAATCAACTTTCGATGTTGGAGATTGTTTTGATTTTCTATCTTTTTCATATAGACCTTATATAAACGATCTATTCGTTTTTTCAAACTAGCTGCATCAAGCTTCAAAAATCTTTTCTTGCCGTCCCCTTGGACAGCAACAGAGATCAGTCGATTGTCATCCGAAATCTTCCAATAAATATACTCAGGCGCATTCCGCTTTTTTTCATACCTATCAACAATCAATTGAAAAACCTCATCGGCATTTCGTGGGTCACTGCTCTTTTTTTGCGCCTCTATGATGAATTGAGAAAAATAATTGGCACGCTCCAGCTGCTCAAACCATAATTTTTCGGCTTTTTCGAGATCAATATTTTTCACATCAGAAGACAATGTGTCGAGCGAATTATTTGAGTCATCTTTAATATCCCTGACATCGGAAGATTTGGGGAAATCAAGATCCAAATATTCAACTATCAATCCTGCTTGATTTGCATACTGATTGACTTGTTCCTTTGTTAATAGGCAATCACTACGGAGATTAAATGTTCTGAGACCACTCGATGCGTAAACAAATATTCCACCATCAGTAACCATCTGCTGAAGAGCCAAGAAATGCTGCTCAGAAATGGATTGCATACGTTGCACAACACCCGGTAGCTCAGTATCTGCTGCGGTATGCAGCAGCAGTTTTTTGCCAGTGGATTTTGGGTGACGAAGATACTTTTCATGAAAATCATTCAGCTCTGCCGAGCTCATGCGCATATGCAATTTCGGAAGATCCTTGAGAACTTCTTCCAATACAACACGATCATCTTCGGAAATGGTACCTGGCAATTTTAAATCACCATCGGTAGTGGGATGAAAATTAGGCCAAACATTTCCTCGACCAAAGTTGAGCTCCCACCCGTTGATGCAATCCATGCCGACCATGTCAATATCTATTGGGCACAGTGCTTTTGATATAGCGGTCAGAAAATCTTTAACAGAGATTTTTTGAAAAAATTTGAGCTTTACAGTTCTCATATTGCATACAACTTACCACCGAGAGCAGCAAGTCGTCTTGAATAACAAATAGCATTGTCACTTTCAACCAATTTGGCACATCAAGTCAAGGTTTCATGCCTGTTCTTGATCAATAGTTCATCAGTTTGCTTTTAAGCAGTCCGCATGCATCCCACACACCTTGATGCATGCTCAAATACTGAGGGCAGCCCCCCCCCCCCTAAAAACGACATGAGGTCAGAGCCCATTCTCCCCGGTGCTGGCGACATAGGACTTCGAGTTCCAACTAACCATCGTGATGGTTGCCGCACACCCCGTGGTGGTGCTTGTGCATCACCTAGCTGGGCATGGCGGTTCCAGCAATTCAAAGCCCCAAGCCCGGCAAGAACTCCACCCCCGTCCGCTTCACCAGTTCCCGGTAGCTGATAGGCCGCCCGCTGTTCGTCGAGCACACAGGTCTGTATCTCAGGGGGCTGAATGACCTTCCCGCAGGCCTGACCCAGATCTTTTGGGACCGATTGGAAGCTAGGCGCTTCGCGGATCTTGTGGCCGCTCTGGGTGACGACAAGGTCATCGCAAAGACGGTGCTCGGGTACTGCGACGGGCGCCAGATGCACCTATTCGAAGGCGCCATCGAGGGCACGGTTCCGCGGACACCTGCTGGGCCGGAGGATTTTCAGTGGGACTGTGTGTTCATCCCTGACGGCTACACGAAGACGTTTGCTGAAATGGGGGCTGATAAGGACGACATCTTCATGCGCCGCATAGCGTTGAACAAGTTTGCTGCCCACCTCAAGACTTCGAAAGTCACGACATGAGAGCTGAACTTCTTGAAGCCCACAGCAGCGGCAAGCTAATGCTGTTTGTCGGCGCCGGCGTGTCAGCAAATCTTGGCTTGCCGAGTTGGGGCCAGCTGATCTCGCAGATTGCCCAGGAGCTGGGCTACGACCCGGCAGTGTTCGGTGTTTGCCACCTACGGGAACTATCAGACCCTGGCTGAGTTTTACAAAAAGAAGAGAGGTGGCCTCGGGGAGCTACGGAGTTGGATGGACCGCGAATGGCACAAGCCTTCCACGGACATCAAAGCCTCCGACATTCACCGGCTCATCACCCTGGGCAACTTCTCACGGATCTACACCTCCAACTACGACCGGTGGCTTGAGATCGCCCACGCCGAATTCGGCGTAAAGTACGACAGGATTGCCAGCGTGGCGGACATGGTCGCTGTCAGTGACGGTCACCGCCAGATAATTAAGTTCCATGGTGACTTTGCAGCCGACGAGTCCATCGTCCTTGACGAGACCAGCTACTACCAGCGGCTGAACTTCGACACGCCGCTGGACATTAAGCTCCGCAATGACGTGCTGAGTAATTCCGTCCTCTTCATCGGCTATAGCCTGACGGACTTCAACATCCGCCTGCTGTTCTATCGCCTAACCGAGATGTGGGAAAAGTCGCCGCTAGCTTCGGCGAGACCCAAGTCGTACGTTTTCACCAATCGTCCGAACCCTGCGGCAGAGGAAGTGCTGAGGCACTGGGGCATTGAAATGATCGTCTCCGATGAGGACGATCCGAAGACTGCGCTCACGGACTTCCTCCAAGAACTCGTGACGTCCCCAGGGTTAGCCTGTTAGAACAGATCCTGAGACAAACGCATGAAGTTGCTGGGATCGAGGTTCCTGCCACTCTAAAGGTCACGGAAATACTCCGCGATACAGAAGCGCTTATGGCTCTGTCAGTCTTGCTGGCTCAACTGAATAAACGCGGACTTTGGTAATACCCGTTGATACTTGGTGTCAGTGGAAATACCCATCAGAGATCATCGGTCCTTCGGAAAATGCTCCTGATCAAGCCCCGTCTCCAACCTCTTCATCAGCCCCCAAGCGAGCCCCACGTCGCCCTCTGAGGGCTGGGCTTCCAGGTGAGGCCGTGACGCCTCCACGGAACCCAGATACAGTGTTTTCCTCCGCTGCGCACGGACAGTCTCCTCCAGACTGTCCAGCTGCGGCAAGCACAAGGCCTCACGCCGTGGCACTGAAGCGGCCATGGACAGCCCCTTGGGGTCGAAGTCAAAGAACGCAAGCACTGGACGTTGGTCCTGGACCAGCAGATCGTTCGCCACGTCCGTGCGGAAGTACCCCGGCGCCCCCCGGAACAGCGCCAGCGCGGGGCGCCCCTTGAGGAATCCAGCAAGCCACTGGTAGTCGTGCAGCCGCAGCATAGGCTCCAGGTTTTCGCAGAACACCAGGACCTCGTAGGGCAAAGCCAGCGCTTGGCGCACATCCATGCACAGCATGCTCCCCGTGGGGATCTGAACCCCCGGCATGCCCAACGGCACCACCGCCACCAGGCCCTCAGAGACGCGCAGGGAGCCCCATTTCTCGGATTCACCAGGTTGCACCTGACTGCGCGGTACCGGCTCCACCTGGCGCGATGGCTCAAAGCCCCGCGCTTTGAGCAGATTGCGCGCCGCCGCAAAGTCTCTCTGGGTGTAGACCACCCTCCTCCCCTGCACTTTCCCGATGAACTCGACGTTGAGGAAGTATTCGGCGGTCGCGCCGAAGGGTCGAGAAGGCGGCTCCGTCTCGATCAGCCGCCTCAAGAACGCCACCTGCTGATTGTTCATGCCTTCACGGACCCCGCAACCGAGGCCGGATGGACCATCGCATCATGGAACCGGTGCCGGAACCGCTCACCGGGGCGCGCGGGGCTAGAAACCACCTCCACCCGGTGTTTCTGCTCCCGCAGTGCCAGGACGGCAAAGCCCAGCCAGATATGGGGTTGCAGGGTCTTGGCAAGGTCGTCGGTCTCGCGCCATTCAGCCAGGGAGAACTTGTCCGTTGCGCGCTTGGCGGCACCGGCCAGCCTGTCCAGCGCAATCGCGGCATCGGACTTCTTTTTCACAGGGCGTTCGTCCACCACCCGCTTGAAACGCTTGATCTCCTTGGGTTGGGGCTCTACAGGCTGCGGAGGGAGCGCCGCCACCTCCTTGACCATGGCTTCCACGAACTGGTGGTCGGTGTCCTGGGGCTCGATCTGGGGCACGAACTCCGGCAGGCGCACGGCCAGCAGAAAGTCGGGGATACGCGCGGATGGGTCCAGGTCGAATCCCAGCCATGAGGGTTGCTGGCGCATGAGCAGATCCAGCCGCGCGAGCTGCTTGTGGCTGTTCTCTACCTCCCTGATGCGGAAGATCTCCCGTGACAGCTGCGCCTGCATCTCGGCCATGGCGTGCTGCCAGGTCTGCAGGTGGGCCTGCAGGTTCATGCGGACGAACTTGGCCAGCTCGGGCATCCCGCGCGTGGTCGCCTCGTTCTCGATGCGGTCGAACACCTTGGCCATGCGGGACATATCCTGCGCAAGGATCTTCGCTTCGCGCTGGTAGAAGTTGTTCTGCGACTTCTTGGCCTCCAGCGTGCGCACGTTGCCGTAGCGGGTGGATAGCAGCGTATGCAGGTACAGCAGGTTGCGCTCCACACTGTCGCCGATATCGAAGACCGTGGATTCAATGGTTTCCACGATGTTCTCCACCGCGCTGTAGTCCTTGGCGCGGTACAGATCCTCTACATCGTTCCAGAGCTGATGCGCTTGGCTGATGCGCGAGCCGATTTCGGCCAGGGTCTGGTAGGCCGGGAAGAGCTGCAGGTGGTCGTTGAGGAAGTCGCGCAGCTTGGGGTGCAGCCGATATCCATCCTCCCCCGCAGGGCGCAGGGCGTTGGCCTGACGCAGAGCCCCCACGGACGCCTGCGGGGCATCTTGCGCCGGCACGATGATGCCGTCGCGCCGGGTTTGCTCCACCACATCGGCATGCTGGTAGAGCGTCTTCAGTACGTCCTTGGTCGGTGAGGAGGTCATGCGGCCCCCGCCTCGGGAGCCTCAGCCTCTTCCAGCCGCGCCTGGGGGTCGATCTGGTCCACCACCTGGTCATCGGAGATGTGGGGGGTGTTCTCGTTGATGAAGGCAATGAGCTGCAGCAAGTAGTCCACCTTGCCAGTGAAGGTGTAGCCCTTGCTCACCTCGTTGGTCTGCTGAAGGTAGCCCGCTTCCTCCAGGATCTTGAACATTTTCTGGACGCGGAAGACCGTTGCTCCGCTATCGGTCACCCGGTTATCGGCGAGTTCGCGCATATCGGCCAAGCGCCGTTCCAGCGCGGAGGAGTTGCGTACCGCCTCGCTGATCTCGGTCAACCACACCACATCGCCCGCGTGGAGTTGGGGATCGCTCCCCTGCGCCTCCCGCAGCAGGTTGAAGAAGCCCACATAGGGCACCAGCCGATGGCGCACCGTTTTGAGTTCTTCCCGGATGCGAGCACGGGTGTCGGTGGTGGGCGATTCGTCGTAGGCCATGAAGAACGCCCCCTCGTCGTGAAGACGCGCCAGCCGATACCCCACGGCCGACAGCCATTCTTGGGCCTGCTGCTGGCCTTCCGGTGTCGCCAGTGCCTCGTATTCACTCTCAAACCGGACGTGACAGACAAACTCACCCTTGGCGAGCAGCTTGAGCGCGGATTTAAGCGAGTTCATACTCGGCCTCCAGTTCGTGGGTCTCGTTGGTGAAGATCGCCCCGGTGTTCTCGAACAGGCTCAGGCGTGGAAAGTGGCGCGCGAGCGCCGGATCGACACTGGGGCTGGCGCTGATCACGTCGATGTTGTTCAGGGCCAGGGTCTTGAGGAATGCGCCGACATTCTTGGCGTCGAAGCGGCCAAGCTCATCGGTCACCCACACCAACCGCACAGGGGAGGAGCCCCGGATCATCTGCACGAAGCCCATGAGGAACATGGCCGTGATGAGGGCGGAATTGCCGTTGGACGACACCGCCCGGAACTCCTCCTCATTGCTGATGACGGATCGCTTGCCGTTCTCATAGAGGCTGAATTCGAGGCGCACCTGCTCGTTCAGGTCCACCTGCACCCCACCATCGGCGCGCAGGATCTCCCGGTACTCGCGGACCAGGGCAGCATCCTCATCCGAGGGTAGCTCCATCCCCACGCGGGAATACGCGCGCCCTGTGAGCGAAATCGTGGGGCTCTTGTCCCGCATCTTGCGCAGCACCGACAGGAAGGCCTGCTGGCCCACGCTCGAAGTGACCCGAACGCTCAGGTTCTTGAACCTCTCGAAGTGCTCGGCCGTGGCCAGCGCCCTGCCCAGCTCGGTGTTGAACGTCGCCACCAAGCGGTCGAAGGTGTCCAGACGGCTCACGAACACGCTGGCGTTTTCGAAGAAGCCGTTCATCTGGTGGGTGAGCTGCTCGATGAAACTCCCGCATTCAGTGCGCTCGAACCAGTCACACAGCTGCTCCGCTTCCAGGCACCGGTACTCGTGCTCCAGACGGGTCTGCCGGTCGGGTAGCTCCTTGCGCTTGAGATTGAGCCAGTCATTGGGCCCACCCTCCTTCTTCTCAAACTCGTTGCGTAGGGACAGGACCTCGCTGCGTAGGGCTGCATCCTCGTCCACCAACGTACGGAGCTTGCGTGTCACCTCCTGGTCGATTTCCTGCATGGTGCGCCCGATGTATGCGCTGCTGGGCACAAAGTCGAGGAAGTCCTTGAGCTTCTGGTCGCGCAGTTCCTCCAGGCGCTGGGCATTACTGGCAGCGGTTGCAATGCGCCCGTCGAGGTCAGAAAGCACCTCCTCGGCCTGCTTTGTGAGCGTAGTTCGGCTGGTTTCCAGATTCCCAAGGTTCTGTGACGCCGTCAGAAAAGCGGTGTGCAGATCTCCCACCTTGCGACGGTTGGTTTCAAAGTGCGGTAGCTCGTCAGTGCAGAATTGTTTCCACGCAGCCACCTCATGCCGGTTGTTGGCAATCGCCTCCAGTTGAGCCCGCAGCCCTTTCAGCTCCTCCTCCACCGCATTGATGCGCACGGTATCGAGCCCCATGCCAGCCAGCTTGCGCTCGTAGTCCTGTCGGGCGTGGGTCATATCGGTCTGCAGGGTCGCTTCGACTCGCTTTGCTTCAGCATCCAGCTTGTTGATCTCGCTCTTCGATTCGGCTTCAAGGGCCTGCACCTTGAGCTTGTATTCCTCATGGATCGCCGCGCGCTTTTTCTGAACCCCTTCGCGGATGACCTGTTCTTCCTGTCCGAGGGCCTTTAGCGCCGCCTTCAACTCCTCAAGATCCTTCCGGGCCTGCGCCTCTGCAGCGCGGCGCTCGGTGATCACAAGGCTGTCGAGGCGTCCTTTCTCTTCGAGCGCAGCGTCAAAGGCCGACTTGGCCAAACCAAAGTGCGCCTTCGCCTTGCCATGGTCAATACCAGTCTGCTTTAGCTTGTCCCCGGCTTTTTTTGCTTGGCCGGAAGCGTTGTTCACCGACTGGTTGATGTCTGCCAGCTTACCTTTTGCCGTTTCAAGCTGCTGGCGCACCGAATTCATCGAGAACCACTCAGGCAGGGGTAGCTCCTGAGTGCTCACCGTGGCATTGCCCACCACCACGGCCCCCTCCTCGCCTCTCTGTGCGGCCGGGATGTCCAACATCGCTGGTGAGAGGTCGGTACGGTGGATCACTGCCTCAGCGATCAGCTTGCTGGCATGGGGCCATACAGGGTCGTTACTTTCTCGGATGAAGGCGAGCAAGGAACCGGGTTCTGGGGTGACTTGGGCGTTCAGGGCTTCAATGTTCGCCAGCAACGATTTCTGGCTGGCCTCAAGCCCCTCCAATGCCCTGATTGCCGCTTCGAGTTCCCCGCGAGCCTGTACCTCATCCTTTTCACGGTCAGAGGCGGTGTCTTTGGCTGTGTCGCGATCCTGACGGCACTGTTCGAGAATGGCCTCTGCCTCTTCTCGCGAAGCAAGGGTCTCCTGCGTGGCAGCGGGGTTTCGGATTTTTTGGGCGATCTCGCCTTCACGAGTGGCCAGTCCGGTGCGCTCCACAGCGATCTTGGCGAGCCTCGGGGGTTCCTCCAACGCCTGCAGGTCCGCTTCTTTGGCATCGCCAAGGGCCAAACGCTTATCGACCCCCGCACTTTGTGCATTCGCTTTGCGCTCCGCAATCTCCTTTTGCTGAGCCTGTGCGGATTGCTGGATTTCGAGACAGCGCGTGTCGTATTCGGTCTGAATAGAACCCGATTCAGCACTCAGGCGCTGATGCTCTTTCTCCTTGGCCAGCGCCTGCTGCTGAAGTGCAGTTTCCCTGGATTCATTCTCAGCCAGGGTCTTCGCACCGATGCGGTCGAAGTGATTCTGGCGACTGATCCCGGCCTGAAACACTGAATTGAGGCGCTGCCACTCGTCATGGGCTTCGGTCTTTTTCTCCCCTGCCTCCCTGATGTCGTCATTCAGAACCCCAAGCGCCTGCTCGAAGGCCTCTGCCTCGGCCTTGCGATCACTGGCCAACCGCTCTTGGTCCGTCGCCGCCTGGGCGAGTGCTGCCTTGACGGCCACATGGAGCGAGCACAGCTCCAAGTGAACCCCTTTGATGCGGCCGATGCGATCCTTCATCCGGTCTGCGTCGGGTTTGCGCTTCAAGATCTCGGCCATGTGGGTGCGACTGTCCAACCAGATGGTCACGTCCTCCCGGCGCTGCTTGAGTTCGCGCACGTTCTGGCGCTTCGATTCCGTGGCCTGGTCCTCGGCCACGCGCTCAAGCACGATGTTCTGCAGGTCACGAAAGCTGATCTTCTCGTTGGCCATGGCCGCTGCAATCTGGTTGAGATTACGCAGGGGGCGTGGCCCCAATGAATGATCACGGGCCAGCAGAGCCATCTGCTTGGCGTTCTTGCTGCTCATGCGCTCATTCAGGATGACGCTGCGGTATTCGTTGAGCTGCAGGACGGGCGAGACATTGATGTTGCGCGCATGGAGCCGGGGGGCGAACTCCGTGCGCGTCACAAACATGTTGTTCTCGTCGTAGAAGAAGGTTTCATCAAACCCGGCTGAGACGATCCGAAAGTCCGGGATGTCCTCGCCATCCTTGGCGTACATCACCACCGTGCGCAGATTGGCGTCACTCTCACGCTCGTACTCATAGGCCACAGCGCTGCTAGGGTCGGGAAGCGTGTGCCGGATCATGGACGACTTCCCGGAGCCCTTCAGGACCTGGGAAGGGGTGGCACCGTAGAACAGCGGTATCAGGCGCAAGAAGGTCGTCTTGCCCACTCCGTTATCGCCCACTGCCAGAACACCGCCGCGTGGGTCCAGTTCCGAGATCCGCCCCGAAGGGTTGCTGTCGCTGGGGTTCCTGATGTTGATGGCGATGATGCGGCGAAGCTGATGGGGCATGTCGGTCGATCCCTCAAATTAGGTTTTCCTATTTGAATTCATTGTGCCTTCACTCAAATATCGCAGCGGGAAACCTAAGCACCGCAACAGGCAAGGGCCTGCCGGGAGAGCCGATGCGTGAGATGCTGATCGAGGCGGTGGAAAAGCGCTTCGGCGCGGTGGAGGCTGTTCCCGCCGAGCATCGGCTGGAGTTCCTCACGGACAACGGCGGCGCCTACATCGCCGCCGACACGCGGGCGATGGCGCGTTCACTGGGCCTGAGCCCGATCAACACGCCGGTGTGCAGCCCGCAAAGCGTCGGCATGGCGGAGAGCTTCGTCAACACGTTCAAGCGCGATTACGTGGCTCGCATGGACCTACGTGATGCGGCCACCGTGTTGGCGCAGCTGCCCGCTGCTTTCGAACACTTCAACGAACTGCATCCGCACTCGGCGTTGAGAATGCGATCCCCCCGTGAGTTCAGGCGGCATCAAGTCGCCCTGGCGCGCCAGGAGTCCTCGAAGATCCAGGCGCTACATTGCGGGTAGGACGGGTCCGGGAGTACGGGGGCAAGACCAGAATGTCCGGTGATGGACCGCTCCTGCCTTTCGGGCCGGCGACTGCGAGTGACTCAGTTCAGCCTTGAGTGGACCTTGGTCCCAGACCGAGATCTCACAACGACAGCGTGATCGATGCCGGCCTGATCGCTTTCAAAAGCGCATCAGAAAGAATTTCATCTTTGTTTCGACGCCCTGCTCATGACTCACGTGCCGCTCCGTCACCAACTGCCAGGAGCGTCGCGATGGAGCAAGTGCCCCGCTTCTTCTCTGAACCGCAGCATTCACTCCAGATAGGTGTGCTTCAGCCTGAACATCGCAAGAAAGCAGAGCCAAAAGAATTCTGGCAACAATCTGGCAATGAAGGTACAAACAAAAAAGCCTGCTACCAATTTGATAGCAGGCTTTTTAGTGCCTATGAGGCTTATATGGTAGGACGTACAAGATTCGAACTTGTGACCAACGGATTAAAAGTCCGCTGCTCTACCAACTGAGCTAACGTCCCACACCTTCCGGAATAGACATCCGGAAAAGCCATGCATTATAGCGTGCTTTTCGCCTTTTTCTCTGAATGACTTGCAAGGGCGTCAAGAACCCACCCGGCTGCGCACTGGCCAAAGGTGGCTGTCACCGCCACGACCGAGCCATAGCCATGGCAGTTGAGCGACCCATCGCCCTCGATGCCGCAAGAGGGGTCGGGCGGCGCGACGGATTCGCGGCTGAAAACACAGGTAACGGCCATTTTCTTGCCATCGCGAGGGGCTCCGTGGTGTTTGCGTAGCCGGTAGCGCAACTGGGCCAGGAGCGGGTCGTGGGTCGTGAACGCCAGATCGTCGACATCGACCTTGTGGGCAAGGCGCTTTCCGCCCGCAGCGCCCACGCTGATGAAGCGCGCACGGGTCGTGCGTGCCCAGGCTGCCATGGCGGTTTTGGCCTGCACCTGGTCGCATGCGTCGATCAGCGCATCCACGGGCTCGGGTAGCAAGGCTGGCCAATTGGCCGGTTCGACGAAGTCTTCGATGCAGGTCACCACGCAACCCGGGTTGATCTGCGCCACCCGATCCCGCATCGCCAGCACCTTGGCCTGGCCTACGGTGTTTTCGAGTGCATGAATCTGGCGGTTGATGTTGGACTCGGCGACATGGTCGAGATCGATCAGCGTCAGGCGACCTACACCACTGCGAGCCAGGGCCTCTGCCGCCCATGAGCCGACCCCGCCAATACCCACCACGGCCACATGGGCTGCACGAATGCGGGCGGCGCCGTTCTGGCCATAAAGGCGATCCAGGCCACCAAACCGGCGCTGCTGCAAAGCGGCGCTGTCGGCAGATAGTTCAGGCGATGGCGTGGACGCAGGCAGATGGTGCTCCACTATTTCAGGCGGGACAGTCGTTCCTTGGCCGCGGCTGCAGCCTCGGATTGCGGATAGGCACGCAACAGGTCTTCGAGGGTCTTTCGAGCGCCGCGCGTTTCCTTCAGCTCGATCTGGCAGTTGGCAATCGACAACGCAGCCTCGGGCGCACGCGCGTGGTTGGGCGCGCTGGCGATCAGCGCTTTGAAGTTGTTGATGGCTTCCTTGTAGTCGCGGTTGGCATACTGGGCATTGCCCAGCCAGAACCGGGCCGAAGGCAGATAGCCGCTGCGGGGGTACTGCCGCACAAACGCAGCGAATGCCGCCTCGGCTTCAGCGAACTTGCCTTCCCGAAAACGGGCCAGCGCAGCGTCGAAACTGCGCTGCTCATCGGGTTCGGCCTGGAACTCCAGCCCGTCCACCGTGACCTTGACCGGTTCAAACTGCCGCAGGCGCTCATCCACCCCGCGCGCCATGTCTTTCTGGTGGCGCTGAAGCTCTGCCACCTCCCGCATCAGTTGCTCGTTCTGGCCACGCAGTTTGGCCATTTCCACGCGCAAGGTCTCGATCTGCGTTTGCAGATCAAGCAGGCTGCGGCGCAGCTGGGTCCCATCGTCGTTCGCCCGGCGCAGTTCATCCGAGGAACGTTGACCGCTTTGCTGAAGCGCATCCACACGCTGCCGCAACTCGATGATCGCGCGGCGGGCCTCTCCATCCTCAAAGATGGCCGCATGGGCCGGCGCAAGGGAGCTACCAAGCAACGCTGCTGCAAACAGCCAACGCACAGAGCGCATCAAATGCATATTGCCCATCAGCGATAGGCCAGCTCGGCGCGGCGGTTTTGCGCATGAATGTCTTCACTGTTGCCCTGGGCGGCGAGCTTCTCCTTGCCAAAGCTCACGGCTTCCATCTGGCCGTCAGGAACACCCAGCAGTCCCAGCGAACGGCGCACCGCTTCGGCACGCTTCTGGCCCAGGGCCAGGTTGTATTCGCGGCCACCGCGCTCGTCGGTGTGGCCTTCGATCACCACCTTGGGCATGCTGCCGGATTTCATGTAGCGCGCATGGGCTTCGATGAGCGACTGGTAATCCGACTTGATGACGTAGCTGTCGTAGTCGAAATAGACGATGCGGCTGACGCCCACGGGGCCGGCGCCATCGCGGCCCGACTGCGTGAGGTCCACGCCGCGCACACCGCTCTGCCCGGTGTTGCCGGAATTGGCGCCATTGGCCCCATTGGTGGAAAGCGGCGCGCCGGTCTTGTCTTCAACAGGCACATTGTCGAGATCAACCCCCGAGCTGCAACCGGCCACAAGTGCTGCGATGGCGATGGCGAAAGGAATACGTTTGAACATTGAAAGAATCTCCTGAAACAGTGAAGCAAATAGGGTGAAAAAGTTCATTGCGCCTGGAAGGGACCCCAGTCCGGCTCGCGAATGTCTCCACCCTGCCCGGCGAGGCGCGCCTTGATCTTGCCGTCCAGCGTCGTGGTCATGAGTGATTCACGGCCCTGGTATTGGGTGGCATACACGATCAGGCGGCTGTTGGGCGCAAAACTGGGGCGTTCATCGGCAGTGGTGTCCGTGATGGCCGAAACGGTGCCGGTGGCCAGTTCCATCACATGCAGCTTGAACGCCCCCCCCACGCGGGAGATGAAGGCGAGCCATCGGCCATCGGGGCTGAGGCAGGGCGAAATATTGTAGTTGCCGCTGAATGTGACGCGCTCGGCATTGCCACCCGAGCTGGGCACCTTGTAAATCTGGGGGGCGCCACCTCGGTCGCTGACAAAGTAGATGCTGCGGCCGTCGGGTGAAAAAGCCGGCTCGGTATCGATGCCCGAGCTTTGCATGAGCCGCCTCGGCTCGCCGCCATTGGCATCGATCGTGTAGAGCTGCGAAGATCCGTCGCGGCTCAGGGTCACGGCCAGCGTGCGGCCATCGGGCGCCCAGGCGGGAGCACTGTTGGAGCCTCGGAAGTTGGCCACCAGGCGGCGCCGTCCCGTGGCCACATCGTGCACATAGACGACGGGCTTGCGCGACTCGAACGACACATAGGCCAGTTGGCCACCCGAAGGCGACCAGGCCGGTGAAATGATGGATTCAGGGCTGGACAGCGCCGACTGGGCGTTCTCGCCGTCGGCATCGGCCACCCACAGGCTGTGGCGCGTGCCCGCCTTGGTGACATAGGCAATGCGGGTGGAGAACACGCCCCGCTCGCCAGTGAGTTTTTCATACACGAAGTCGGCAATGCGGTGCGCCACCAGGCGCAGGTCACCTTGCACCACCACGTAGCTTTGTCCGCCCAGGTCCTGCCCGCGTACGACGTCCCACAAGCGAAAGCGCACGTCAAAGCGCCCATCGGCCATGCGGGCGATGCTGCCGGAGACAAGAGAATCGGCGCTCTTCTGGCGCCACAGGGCCACATCGGGACGGGATGTTTCGTCCAGCCGGGCACCTGCGGTATCCACGCCACGAAACTGGCCGCTGCGCTCCAGGTCGGCCTGGACGATGGCGGAGATTTTTTGCGGCGCTTGTGTTTCGTCCCGGAACGGGGCGATGGCAATGGGCAACTGCGTCATGCCCACGCCTGTGACTTCAACCCGGAACTGCGCCAGTGCCGGAGAGGCCGCAAGTGCAGCCAGCGATGCCATCATGAAACGACGGGAGGGGTGCAGCACAGCCGCAGGAAGTGTGGGGGTAAGGAATCGGTTGGTAGTCATTCGCAGCCAGGAGCAACCGGGCAAAAGCCGATTGTCAGGCTTGAATGTTACACACTGGAAAATGTCCCCATGTCACAAACTGTTGGGGCATGGCGCAAAACGTAGAATCGCGCCTTCATGCATGCCCCAGAAACTGGCGCCCCGCCCGCCCCCAGCGACTCCACCGCCCCCCCACCCGAACGCCTGATGGCACGGCTGGCGCGGCTTTCCGTCTACTTTGGCGGCCAGCGGCTGGGCTGGACGGCCGCCATCATCGCCACGCTGGTAGGCGCCATCACCGAACCCCTCATTCCAGCGCTGTTGCAGCCGCTGCTGGACAAGGGCTTCACCGATGGTTCGCTGCAGCTGTGGATGGTGCCCGTGGCCATCATGGGGGTCTTCCTGGTGCGCGGTCTGGCCCAGTTCGTGGGGCAGTACGCGCTGGCCCGCATTGCCAACGAAGGCATGCTGACGCTGCGAACTGCCCTGTTCGACCGCCTGCTGGCCGCCGAAATGGGTCTTTTCACCCGCCAGTCGGCCAGTGCCTTGTCCAATACCGTGGTGTACGAGGTGCAGACCGGCGCCACCCTGCTGGTGCAGGCCCTGCTGGGCATCTCGCGCGATGGCTTCACCCTGCTGGCCTTGCTGGGGTACCTGCTGTACCTGAACTGGCAGCTCACGCTGATCGTGGCTGTGGTGGTGCCCGGCGTGGCCTGGATCATGAAGACGCTCTCGCGTCGCCTCTACCACCTCACCAAGAGCGGCCAGCAAGCCACCGACGAACTGGCCTATGTGGTCGAAGAAAACGTGCTGGCACACCGCATGGTGCGCCTGCATGCGGCACAGCCATCGCAAGCCCGGCGGTTTGACGCCCTGAGCCGGCGCCTGCGCAGCCTGGCCATCAAATCGACCATCGCCTCGTCGGCCATGACGCCGCTCACCCAGTTGCTGGCGGCGGCCGCCCTGTCGGCGGTGATTTGCGTTGCGCTGTGGCAAAGCCGCACCGCAGGCACTGCGCACGATGTGACGGTGGGTGGTTTCGTGGCCTTCATCACCGCCATGCTCATGCTGATTGCCCCCATTCGCCGCCTGGCCGATGTGGCCAGTCCGATCACCCGGGGCGTAGCCGCGCTGGAACGGGGCCTGCGCCTGATGGGTGACACACCGGCCGAACAAGGCGGCCACCATGCCCCGGCCCAGGTGCACGGCGCCATCCGCCTGGAAGGGGTCAGTGTGGCCTTTGGTGCCGATCAGGCCCCCGCCCTCGACCGCGTGAGCCTGTCGGTGCAGCCCGGCGAAATCGTCGCCCTGGTGGGCCCCTCGGGCGCGGGCAAGACCACGCTGGTCAATCTGCTGCCGCGCTTTGTTCCGCATTCGGCCGGTCAGATTCTGCTCGACGGCCATGACTTGCAGGAATGGGACCTGGCCACGCTGCGTGCCCAGTTCGCCCTGGTGAGCCAGGATGTGGTGATGTTCAACGACAGCATTGCAGCCAACGTGGCACTGGGCCAGACCGTGGACACCCAGCGCGTGCACGAATGCCTGGCCGCCGCCAACCTGGCCGAGCATGTGGCCGCGCTGCCCCGGGGCATCGACACCGTGGTGGGGCACAACGCCACCCAGCTCTCGGGCGGCCAGCGCCAGCGCCTGGCGATTGCCCGGGCGCTGTACAAGAATGCGCCCATCCTGATCCTCGACGAAGCCACATCGGCGCTGGACACCGAATCCGAGCGGCTGGTCCAGGAAGCCCTGCAACGCCTCATGCAAGGGCGCACCACGCTGGTGATTGCCCACCGGCTATCCACCATCGAGCATGCCGACCGGGTGGTGGTGATGGAGCGCGGGCGCATCGTCGAGCAGGGCACCCATGCCCAGCTGGTGGCCCAGGGCGGGCTGTATGCCCGGCTTCAGGCGCGCCCCACGCCCAACTGAAGCTACCAGCGTCCGCGGTTGGGCTGGCGTTGGCGGATGGCGGCGGCAATCATGTCGGCCATGTCCTTGCGGCTGGCACGCAGCGCAAAATCGGCGGCACTCAGGCCCAGCTGGTTCTTCAATGAAGGGTCAGCGCCCTCTTTGAGCAGCAACTGCACGGACTCGCGCGTGCCATAGTGCACCGCCATCATCAGCGGCGTGGTGCCGTTGGGCGAAGCCGCATCAATGAATGCATGGTGTTCCAGCAGCAACGCAATGATTTCGGGTTGCTGCGGCTGCGTGCCGGTGGCGGCGTAGTGCAGCGGCGTCCATCCGGTCTTGTTGACGTCGGCATCGCGGGCAATCAGGGCGCGCACGGCGTCCACATGACCGCGCAGTGCGGCCATCATCAAAGGGCTTTCGTCCTCGGCGTTGCGGGCCTCCACCTGCAGATTGCGTGCCTGCATCAAGGCATGAAAGGCTTTGAGCGTACCCGCCTGCAGGGCCAGCGTCAGGCCGACCTGGCCTTTGGGATCGCGGGTGTTGGGGTCGAAACCCCGCTGCAGCAGCGCCGTGATGGTGGACGCATCGTCGCGCTGGATGGCCGCGAAGAAATCCTCGTACGACCCCGCCCAGGCGGGTGCGATACCCGCAACAGCCAGCCACCACAGGCGGCGGCGCTGAATCTTCATGGCAATACTCCCGCGAAAAGGGCCTCGAAATTGCGGCTCGTGGCCTGCGCCACCGCTTCGACCTCCATGCCGCGCACCGCTGCGATCTGCCGCGCCACATGGGGCACATAGGACGGGTTGTTGGTCTTGCCCCGGTAGGGCACCGGCGCCAGATAGGGGCTGTCGGTTTCGATCAGCATGCGGTCCAGCGGCACGAAGGCCGCCACGTCGCGAAGGTCTTGCGCGCTCTTGAAGGTGATGATGCCGGAGAACGAGATGTAGAAACCCAGGTCCAGCGCCGCACGCGCCACCTCGGCCGTTTCGGTGAAACAGTGGAACACGCCTCCCGCCCGGTTCCCCGCGCCGTCCTCGCCTTCCTCGCGCAAGATGGCCAGCGTGTCGGCCGACGCACTGCGGGTGTGGATCACCAGCGGTTTGGCGCAGGCGCGCGCGGCGCGGATGTGGGTGCGAAAGCGCTCGCGCTGCCACTCCAGGTCGGCAATGCTGCGCCCGCCCTTGCGATCTTCCATGCCGTAGTAGTCGAGCCCGGTCTCGCCGATGGCCACCACGCGCGGCAGCGCGGCGCGGTCGAGCAGATCCTGCAACGAGGGCTCGATCACCCCCTCGTTGTCGGGGTGCACGCCTACGGAGCACCAGAAGTTGTCGTGGGCCGTGGCCAGGGCATGCACCGCATCGAACTCTTCCAGGGTGGTGCAGATGCACAGCGCGCGGTCCACCTGCGCGGCGCGCATGGCTTCGCGGATGGCCGGCAACTGGCTGGACAGCTCCGGAAAGGTGAGGTGGCAGTGGGAATCAGTGAACATGCATCGTCAAGTAAAAAAGCCGACCCGCGCGGGCGGATCGGCACCAGAAGTGGAAGCGGCTCAGATCGTCTGGGTGGGGCGGTCCGAACCCAGCGCCGTGCCCAGCAACTCTTCGATCTTGGCCTTGAGCTGGCGCGATTTTTCGTCTTTGGGAAACTGGATGCCCACGCCCTGCGTGCGGTTGCCGCCCGCGCGCGCGGGCGTCACCCAGGCCACGCGGCCGGCCACAGGGTAGCGCTGCGTGTCGTCGGGCAGGGTCAGCAGCACGTACACATCGTCGCCCAGCTTGTATTCGCGCGGGGTCGGCACAAAGATGCCGCCTTCGACAAAGAACGGGATGTAGGCCGCATGCAAGGCCGCCTTCTCCTTGATGGCCAGCTGCATGACGCTGGGGCGGGGCGCGGTGGGGGGGCTGCTCATGTTCGTGCGGACGGGGTGGGTGGGGGGGAGTGTAGGACGTTTCGCGCCTGGGCGACAAGCGCTTCGAGCATCAGCCCGGCATTGAAGGGGTGCTCGGCGGTGCGCGCCTCCTGCATGAGCGTGCGCGACCAGCGGGTCAGCGCCCCGATGGACGGCGGCGAAGGCAGGTCGGCGGCGGCAAAGTAGCGCGGCGCAGCGCCCACGCTGAGCGCCAACAGGTCGTGGCAGAGCTTTTGCAAGGCCTCGATGGCCTGCGCGGGCGTCCCGTCGGCCAGCAAGCCCGGATTCCCCCGTTGCAAAGCCTTGGGTAATTGCGCCCACGCCTCGGGGCCCGGTCCTGATCGCGCCAGAGCAAGGGCATCGTCCGGACGCCCCCCGGTGGCCCGCAGGAATGATTCGGCTGCCGCTGCGGCCACGCCCTGTCCGGCCAGCCAATCGAGCATCTGCGCCTGCGCGGGCCAGACCATGGTGTGCCCCAGGCAGCGGCTGCGGATGGTGGGCAGCAACTGGTGCGCAGCCTCGCTGGCCAGCACGAAGCGCACATCGCCCGGTGGCTCCTCCAGCGTCTTGAGCAGCGCATTGGCGGTGATGGTGTTCATCTGCTCGGCCGGATAGACCAGCACGGCCTTGCCCCGACCGCGCGCGCTGGTGCGCTGAGCAAACTCCACGGCTGCGCGCATGGCCTCCACCCGGATCTCCCGGCTGGGCTTGCGTGCCTTGTCGTCAATCTCAGCCTGCGCCTTCTCAGGCAGCGGCCAGCCCAGGGCCAGCATGTCCACCTCGGGCATCAGCACGCACAGGTCGGCATGCGTGTGCACGTCGATGGCATGGCAGCTGGCGCACTGGCCGCAGGCACCCTGCGATGTCGGTGCATCACACAGCCATGCTCGCACGAGTTCCAGGCCCAGCCGGTATTGGCCCAGCCCCGAGGGGCCGTGCAGCAGCCAGGCATGGCCGCGCTGGGCCAGCAAAGCCTCGCGCTGCGCGGCGAGCCAGGGCGCCAGCGGCGCGTTGCTCACGCCGCAGCTCCCACGGCAGCCAGCCAGCCACGCTGCACCAGCACGGCCTGCAACTGCTGCCACACCTGTTCCCGCTCCCGCGCGGCATCGATCCGGGCAAAGCGTCCAGGCGCCTCGGCGGCGCGGCGTGCGTATCCTTGGGCCACCCGCTCGAAGAAGGCTTGGTCCAGCGCCTCGAAGCGATCGGGCGAGCGCGCGCCCGCCAGGCGCGCAGCAGCCACGGCGGGCGCCAGGTCAAACCACAAGGTCAAATCGGGTTCACGCATCAAATCGGGCTGCAGGGCAAGACCCGTCTGCGCGAGGCGCTCCAATAATGAGAGCGATTGCCAGTCGAAACCACGCCCTCCCCCCTGGTAGGCAAAGGTGGCGTCGGTGAAGCGATCGCACAGCACGACGTCGCCCCGCACCAGCGCGGGCTCGATGACGGTGCGCAGGTGGTCGCGCCGGCCGGCAAAGACGAGCAGCGCCTCGGTCAGGGCGTCCATGCTGTCGTGCAACAGCATGGCGCGCAGCTTTTCCGCCAGGGGTGTGCCGCCGGGCTCGCGCGTGCAGACCACGTTGCGGCCCTGCGCGCGGAAAGCGGCGGCCAACGCATCAATGTGCGAGGACTTACCAGCGCCGTCGATGCCCTCGAAGCTGATGAACAGGCCTGTGGGTGGCATGCAGGATTCTTTCTTTACTGGCCGCGCTGGAATCGGTTGACGGCACGGTTGTGCTCGTCCAGCGAACTGCTGAAATGGCTGCTGCCGTCGCCCCGCGCGACGAAATACAGGGCCTTGGTCCGTTCAGGCTGAACCGCCGCGAGCAGCGAGGCCTTGCCGGGCATGGCGATGGGCGTGGGCGGCAGGCCTGCACGGGTGTAGGTGTTCCAGGGGGTGTCGGCCAGCAGATCCTTGCGGCGCAGGTTGCCGTCGAACTTTTCGCCCAGGCCGTAGATGACGGTGGGGTCGGTCTGCAGCAGCATGCCGTTGCGCAGCCGGTTGGTGAACACCCCGGCGATCTGCGCGCGGTCGGAGGCGCGGCCGGTTTCCTTCTCGACGATGCTCGCCAGAATCAGCGCTTCGTCGGCCGACTTGAGCGGCGTGTCGGCGGCGCGCTGCGCCCAGGCGGCCTCCAGGCGCCGGTCCATGGCGTGCATCGCGCGGCGGAGCACGGCCAGCTCGCTCGACCCCTTGGCGTAGGTGTAGGTGTCCGGGAAGAATCGTCCCTCGGGGTGCACGCCGGGGCGGCCCAGGCGCTCCATGAGGGCGGCGTCTGAGAGTTCCGCCGTGTCGTGTTTGAGTTGCTCGTCACGCGCCAGCGCGGTGCGCACCTGGCGGAAAGTCCAGCCCTCGACCAGCGTCAGGGTGCGCAGGGTTTCCTCGCCGCGCACCAGCTTGTCGAGCAGGACGAGTGGCGTGGTGCCGGGCGGAATTTCGTAGTTGCCGGCGCGGATGTCGCGCCCGCGCCCCGAAAGGCGGAAGAAGGCATAGAGGATGCGCGCATCCACGCGCACGCCGGCGGCCTGCACGTCCTGGGCCACGCCGCGCGGCAGCGTGCCGGGCTCGATGGCCAGCTCCAGCGGCTCGCTGCCCATGGGCAGCGGGGCGTGCAGCCACCAGGCGGTTCCACCGCCGAGCACCACCGCCAAAAATAGAATCCATGCCAGAAGACGACGCACAACCCTGCTGCCTGTGTGAAAGGGAGCGGGCATCATAATTCAGGGATGACTTTGAACTTCCATGGCATTGCCCCCCTGAACCACCTGGGTGTGATCCGCGCCGAAGGCGAGGACGCCGTCAAATTTCTCCATGGCCAGCTCACCCACGACTTCGCCCTGCTAGGCATGGACCATGCCCGGCTGACCGCCTTCCTGTCGGCCAAGGGCCGCATGCAGGCCAGCTTCATCGGCTTCAAGCGCAGCCCCACCGAGGTCTGGCTGGTGTGCAGCCGCGACCTGCTGGCGCCCACGCTCAAGCGCCTGTCGATGTTCGTGATGCGCGCCAAATGCAAGCTGAGCGACGCCACGGCCGACACCCAGGTCTTCGGCCTGGCCGGAAGCACTATTGAAACCATAGCTGGAGGCGCACAGCCCACCTGGTCAAAATCCGAATTTGGCCATGCAACCGTAGTGCACCTGCCCCCGGCTGCCGGTCAGCCGCGCGCCCTGTGGGTGGCGCCCCTGGACGAGCCGGCTCCGGCCGGCCCCGCGCTCGACCCGGCCTTGTGGGCCTGGGGTGAGGTGCAGAGCGGCGTAGCCACCCTGAGCGCGCCGCTGGTCGAAGCCTTCGTACCGCAGATGCTCAATTACGAGTCGGTCGATGGCGTGAGTTTCAAGAAGGGCTGCTACCCCGGCCAGGAAGTGGTGGCACGCAGCCAGTTCCGGGGGGCCATCAAGCGCCGGGCCTACCTGGCCCATACGGCTGCGGAGCTGGCAGTGGGTGCCGACATCTTCAGCCCCACGGACCCTGAGCAGGCCTGCGGCACGGTGGTACAGACGGCCCCGGCACCCACGGGCGGCTGGGACGCCATCGTGTCGCTGCAGATCACCGCCGCCGAGCAAGGAACGCTGCACGGAGGCGCACCCGACGGCCCCCTGCTCACCCTCGGCACCCTGCCCTACGTGCTGCGCGACGACCTCTGACTTACCCGGGCTGGGGCCCCGCCAGGGGCCGTAGCACCGCTGCATCGGGCCGCTCCAGCCACTGGGCAAACTCCTCCGCCAGTTGCTGGCTGGCTGCCGTGGCGGCCTGCCAGGCGCGCACGCGGGCGGCGGTGTCCAGGCCGTAGTGCGTAAAGTCCTGGCGGTCGGGCAGCTTGCCGTTGGGGAGCGTTCGCACCCATTCGGGGTTGGGCGCCAGCACCACCATGCCATCGAGCGCTGGCGTGGCCCGGTGGCGCCATGTCAACTGCTTGTCGAGCCAGCCAGGCACCACCTCGCGCTGGAAATGCGGGTACAGCACCAGGCCTGCAGATTTCAAGCCATTTGGGCCTCCAGCCCTTTCTGGTGAAGCGCCAGCAGCTATATTTTGAATAGCATCTAAGGCACTGCTGTATTGCAGATGCATGTGGTAGTCGGTGATGCCCCCATCCCAGTACGCGCCGGGCGGCGCGCCGGCAATGTGGTGCACGGCCTGGAGCACGAACGGTATCGAGCAACTGGCCTGCAGGGCCTGCATGAAGTTGGCCTGCGTGAGCGGCACCTGGCGCGTGCGGACGTCGCGCGTGCCAAACGGCAGCGCCGCGCACGCCCCGCCGGGCTGCGCGGGGTCGGGCGACGAGAACACGACGCGCTCCAGCCACGCGCCCAGGGCCTTGCGGTGCACTGCATTGGTCAGGAAGGCGCCCAGATAGCCCAGCGGCGTGCCCAGGCGGTGCTCTCGTGCCAGCACATGGCGCCCGCGCGACGTGATGATGTGCAGACGATAGCGTGGGTGCTGCAGCAGGGCCGCCACCTGGCCACCATAAAAAGCCTGCAGCGTCTGCCCGAAACGCTCGCTCACATGCCGGGGCGTGGGGCGGCTGCGGCCCGGTGGCGGGTCGTAGTGCTGGTGGATGTAGTCGTGCTCCAGCCGCTCGAAGGCCGCCCGGCTGTCCGGCAGGCAGGCCGTGGCCATGCGCCAGGCACCGATGGAGGCACCCACCAGATGCACCGGCTGCTGCGATCGCGGCAGCCACTCGGCAAAGATGAAGCGGTCCAGTGGCCCCAGAATCAGCCCCTTGGGGCCGCCCGCCGCTGCGGGAATGGTCTGCACATCTTCGGGTTGCAGCCCGTGGCGCAACAGGTGCTCCATGGCCCGGGGGCCGGCATGGATGTGCAGGGCTTTCGGTCTCTCAGACAAGGTAGGCGGTGGCCGTTTCGGGGTCGGTCTCGGCCGGTTTGGGCGTCCAGTCGATCGGGTCCTGGCGCAGCACCATGTCGATGTCCAGGCCCAGGGCCAGCCCGACCTGGTCAGGGAAAGTCACCACCATTTCCTTCTCGTCCAGGCCCGATTCGTGGGCGCGCACGCGCCATACAGCCAGGTGGATCACGCCGGCCAGCGGCTCGTAGGCATGGTTGTCAAACGGCGCATGCTGGTAGTTGAGCGCATCGACCACCACCTCGGGCAGTTGCCAGCGCCGGGCCAGGGCGGCGCTGACCCGGCCATAGCAGTAACCGAAGATGCGCGACTCGACCTTGCCGCGCCGGATGTCCAGCGGCGGCACCAGGGTGTTGAGCGACTGCATGCGGTCGGGGTCGGCCAGGTGAATGAGCAGTTCGCCCAGACCGTGGATCAGGCCCGCCGTATAGGCGGCCACCTGGTTCTGGTGCACGCTGCCGGCCAGCGAGCGGGCGAACTTGGCGGTGTGCAGGCTGTAGCGCCAGAACTGCTGCAGGTTGATGCCCGGCACCGAGCGCGAGGTGGTGCCCAGCGTGGCCGAGCTGACCAGCGTGCGCAGGTGCGGTGTGCCGAGCAGCGCCAGGGCCTCCGGCACCCCGGCAATCTGGCGCGGCCCCTGAAAGGCCTCGGAATTGGCCATTTCGAGCAGGCGCGCGGCCAGCGCTGGATCGGAGCCGAAAAGCTGGTTGACGCGCCGCAGGTTGGGCTCGTCGTGGGCCAGTTCGTTCATCAGCAGCGCCACCGCACGCGGCAGACTGGGCAGAACGGCAGGCAGGGCCAGCAGAGCATTCAAATCCATGGGATCAGCGCCGTGGTTGGGGTGCTGCCAATTATGGACTCACTTGTTACCGGTTTTTACCCTGTTGGAGTTTTGCAAACGCCGAGGCCATGGCGCTTTGCGGTGCCGGGTCATTCGGGCGGCGCGCGGGCTGCTGGTGGCGCCCTGCCCCCTCAAACCGGTTGCCCTGCGGCGCCCCCCGGTCGCCCGCCGGGCGCGGCGCATCGCCGAGCTTCATTGACAGGCCGATACGCTTGCGCTCCACGTCCACCTCCATGACCTTGACCTTGACGATGTCGCCGGTCTTGACCACCTCGCGGGCGTCATTCACAAACTTGTGCGCCAGCTGGCTCACATGCACCAGGCCGTCCTGGTGCACGCCCAGGTCGATGAAGGCGCCGAACTGGGCCACGTTGCTCACCGTGCCTTCCAGAATCATGCCTTCCTTGAGGTCCTTGATGTCTTCCACGCCGTCGTTGAAACGCGCCACCTTGAAGTCGGGGCGCGGGTCGCGGCCGGGCTTCTCCAGCTCTCCCAGGATGTCCTTCACGGTGATGACGCCAAACTTCTCGTTGGCAAACAGCTCGGGCTGAAGGGTCTTGAGCATGTCGGTGCGGCCCATCAGCTCGGCCACGGGCTTGCCGGTCTTTTCCATGATGCGTTCGACCACGGGGTAGGTTTCGGGGTGCACGCCCGTCATGTCGAGCGGGTTGTCGCCGCCCCGGATGCGCAGAAAGCCCGCCGCCTGCTCGAACGTCTTGGGCCCGAGGCCCGCCACGTCGAGCAGCTGCTGGCGGCTCTTGAACGCCCCATGCTGCTCGCGCCAGCGCACCACGGCCTTGGCGACACTGGGCGAAAGGCCCGACACGCGCGAGAGCAGCGGCACGCTGGCCGTGTTCAGGTCCACGCCCACCGAGTTCACGCAGTCTTCCACCACTGTGCCCAGGGTGCGGGCCAGCTCGCTCTGGTTCACATCGTGCTGGTACTGGCCCACACCGATGCTCTTGGGGTCGATCTTGACCAGCTCGGCCAGCGGGTCCTGCAGGCGCCGGGCAATGCTGGCGGCGCCGCGCAGGCTCACATCCACGTCGGGCATCTCCTGGCTGGCGTATTCGCTGGCGGAGTACACCGAGGCACCGGCCTCGCTCACCACCACCTTTTCGATCACGCGGTCCACCTTGGCGGCGAGCTTGATCAGGTCGGCGGCCAGCTTGTCGGTTTCGCGGCTCGCCGTGCCGTTGCCAATCGCAATCAGGTTCACGCCATGCTTTTCGGCCAGCTTGGCCAGCGTGTGCAGCGAGCCCTCCCAGTCGCGGCGCGGCTCGTGCGGATACACCGTGGCGGTCTCGACCAGCTTGCCGGTGGCATCGCAGACGGCCACCTTCACGCCGGTGCGAATGCCCGGGTCCAGCCCCATCACCACGCGCGGCCCGGCGGGTGCGGCCAGCAGCAGGTCGCGCAGATTGTCCGCAAACACCTTGATCGCCACCTTTTCGGCGTCTTCGCGCAGGCGGGTGAACAGGTCGCGCTCGGTGGAGAGGCTGAGCTTGACGCGCCAGGTCCAGGCGACGCACTTGCGGATCAGGTCATCCGCCGGGCGGCCGGCGTGGCTCCAGCCCAGGTGCAGGGCAATCTTGCCCTCGGCCAGGCTGGGCTTGCCGGGCTCGGGTTCGACCGGAAGCACCAGCTTGGCTTCGAGGATTTCCAGCGCCCGGCCCCGGAACACCGCCAGCGCGCGGTGCGAGGGCACGCGGCCAATGGGCTCGTCGTAGTCGAAGTAGTCACGGAACTTGGAGACCTCGGGGTCGTTCTCGTTCTTGCCATCCACCTTCTTGCTGCGCAGCAGGCCCTCGGCCCACAGCCACTCGCGCAGGCCCTGCACCAGCGCGGCATCCTCGGCCCAGCGCTCGGAAAGAATGTCGCGCACGCCATCGAGCACAGCGGGCACGGTGGAAAAATCGGCGCCGGGCTTGCCATCGTCGAGCACCTCCGCAGGCTTGGTGAAAGCGGCGGCCTCCACGGCCGGGTCCAGCGTAGGGTCGGCGAACAACTTGTCGGCCAGCGGCTCGATGCCGAACTCGCGCGCAATCTGGCCCTTGGTGCGGCGCTTCTGCTTGAAGGGCAGGTAGATGTCTTCCAGCTCCTGCTTGGTCGGCGCTGCGGCAATGGCTGCACGCAGCGCGTCGGTCAGCTTGCCCTGCTCGTCGATGGCCTTGAGCACGGCGGTGCGGCGGTCTTCCAGTTCGCGCAGGTACGACAGGCGGGCTTCGAGTTCACGCAGCTGGATGTCGTCCAGCCCGCCGGTCACTTCCTTGCGGTAACGCGCGATGAAGGGCACGGTGGCCCCACCGTCGAGCAGCTCGACGGCAGCGACCACCTGTCGCTCGGTGATGCGGATTTCTTCGGCAATCTGACGGACGATCTTTTGCATGGGACACGGGCCTGCGGGCCAATCTGCGGGAAAAGCGGGCGAGTGTGCCACAGGTGCGCACCCGGCGATGGCGGCCACACGCCCCATACCCACAACGCTCTGTTTTTCATAGCTGTCAGCGCTTTACCAGAAAGCGCCAGAGGCCATTTTTGATCTAACTATTGGTTGAGCCCGCCGTGTGGCGGGTGGATTCACCTCGCCTGCAGGGCGGGCGCTGCATGGCCCGGGGCTTCCACGCACACCCGCGTACCACCCTGGGCGAGAGCTTCGCACACCAGGAGCAGGCCTGCGCGCCGTGCGCGCTCGTGCAAGCCCTGGACGCGCTTGCCAGGGGCCGCACCACCGCCGGCATCGGCTGCGTCGGTCCGTGCGACACCGTTGTCGCAGACTTCAAATCGCCATGTCCCCTGGCCCGGCACGGGAGCCATGGTCACGGTGACCTGCACCGCCCCGGAGTGCTGAAGCACATGGC